>Ga0265297_10004978_pt1 | contig 20908 bp, 18 predicted proteins | sample Munlanlwell13791_FD_192502 | JGI IMG/M metagenome (GOLD analysis project Ga0265297, IMG submission 192502) | Leachate microbial communities from a municipal landfill in Southern Ontario, Canada - Leachate well 137-91 | ecosystem: Engineered > Solid waste > Landfill > Unclassified | place...
TTTATCCGGAGCGGTCGCATTGAAACCGCAAAAACCGCTCTCGGGCACCTGGGAGTATTCTGCCTCTCGGTCCTCCACGTGCACCGGTACGGCCGCGACATCCCCGGGACCTCTTTTGTGAACCTCCGGCACAACCGGATCTTAAGATGCCGCAGCCTGCTCCGGCAGGAGCGCGTCTCGGTGCGCAGTCCCGCCCCGGAAACCCGCGCCATCCGACGGAGACGGCGAAAGTATCCCGATTCCGGCATGCTCGTTTTGTTTGCCGGCGACGATGCCGTGCCGTCCGTTATCCGGGCCCTCTTTGCCGCGGGCCGGTACGGGCGCCGGAATGGCGGGGAAATCTACATCTGTCCCATGGTGGCAGCAATCAGTTCCTGACACCGTTCTCCGGTATCCCCCGCTCCCTTTTTCTCCCATTGCGCCCAACAACTCGTCTGAACATACCATGGACGTCCAGCAGATCTACATCACGTTCACGAACCCGAAGGTCATAACGAGCATGCTCCTCATTGCAGTGGGCCTCGGGCTCGTCCTCTCGGCCATGCTGAAGTACCTCTCCGGGCAGTGGTACATGCCCACGCTCTTTGTCGCCCTCTGCCTTGCAACGGCTCTCGTGTACATGTACTGGCTGGACCGGCAGGATTGGCGCGAGATGTGAGCCGGGCGGGAAACTCTTCCGCTATTCTTTCTGCAACCGGTGGATCTCCCACGCGGAATACCCGGCAATGGCGATGTACGCGGCACAGAACAGGATCCACCAGAGGCCGAGGCCGCAGGCGCCCGGTGTGCCGGTGGATTCAAGGACCCGCTCGCAGTGGGACGCGATGAAGGTAATCGTTGCGGCGAGCATGAGAAGCGACACGGCAAGAGCTGCCCAATATACGTAAGCAATCCATGCCGGACGGGGGGGGTTCATGGTACCGGAGTGTTCTGTCCGGGGTGGTAAAGAGGGTTTCCCTTTTTCAGGCCAAAGGCACCCCGCCCTTTCCCTCTTCTGCTATCCGGTCCTCGTCCAGCATGCCGTCGCGGATGAAGATGATCCGCTCGAAGTACTCCATGTGCCAGGGCTCGTGCGACACCATGACCACGGTCTGGCCAAGGTCACGGTTCACGGACCGGAAGAGCTCGAGCACGGTGCGGGAGTTCTCCGTGTCCAGGTTGGCACAGGGTTCGTCCGCAAAGAGGATCGCGGGCCGGTTTACCAGCGCCCGTGCAATCGAGACCCGCTGCTGCTCGCCGCCGGAGAGTTCGTGCACGAGATGGTCCAGCCGTTTCTTAAGCCCGACATTCTCCAGCACCCGGGCAGCATCCGTATAGCAGTCCGCCGCCGGCCGGCCCTGCATGATGGCCGGGATAGCCACGTTCTCTTTCACCGTCAGCTCGGAGACGAGGGCATAGTCCTGGAAGACATAGCCAAGGTGCATGAGCCGGAACCGGGTCCGCTCCGCGTCCGTGAGCCGGGAGACGTCCGTTCCGTCGAGCCGGATGGTGCCCGACGATGGCGTGTCCAGGAGCCCGAGCTGGTGGAGCAGGGTGGACTTCCCGCTGCCGGACGGCCCCATGATCCCCACGAACTCCCCGCGACCGATCCGGATCGAGACACCTTTTAACGCAGCGACCTCGACGGATCCCATCCGGTAGATCTTTTTTAAGTCAGTGACTTCGATCATCTCATCCCCTCATGGCATCGAGGATCTCCTCGTTCGTCACCTGCCGGGCCGGCACATAGGCCGAGAGGACCGAGACCAGGCAGAGCAGGACGATGCTGGTGCCGACAGCCCCGTACTCGATCATGGGCGTAAGGTCGCCCATCGGGAACCGGATTTTGTACGTTGTGAGCAGGAGGCTGATCCCGTTCAGCATCAGGATACCGCAGGCGATCCCGCAGGCGCACTGGAAGAGCACCTGGAGGAGGTAGCTGCCGACAATGATCTCCTTCCGGATGCCGATGGCCTTGAGGATCCCGATCTGCTTCTTACGGTTGATGATGTTGATGTAGGTCACGATGAAGACCACGACGCTTGCCACGATCAGGGCAACGAAGGTCATGATGTTCTTCACCAGGTTGAGGCTCGATATCGCATCGCCCAGGATCCCCCGGCCCTTCTCGCTCCAGGTCTTCACCTTCTCGTCCACGCCGTACCCGAGGATGGTGTACTTGAGTTCCATTGCGGACGTGGCGGACGAACCCCGGACCAGGACCTCCGTTGCCGTGTCGCCGGAATGCATCACGGAGTCCATCTCCTCGCTTGTGATGAAAGCCGAGGAATCGATGAGTGCCCCCAGGGACTCGTAGGTCCCCTTGACCCGGTAGGTCTTCACCACGCCGTTGCTGTAAGCCACTTCGACCCGGTCGCCGACCTTCACGCCCCCGAGCGACGGCAGCTTGTCCTGCGACTCGTCCTCGTTACCGGCAAGGAGCGTGCCGATGAGGATCTGGCCGGTGTCCCCTTTCGACAGGTAGTCCCCGTCCGTTATCACCAGGTGGAACTTTGTCACGCTCTCCTCGTCTCCCGGGTCGAAGGCCGTGAGGGCCTTTGACTGGAATTTCCCGTTCCGGGGATTGGTGATGGTCACTCCCGTGCTGGTACGGGCCGTGACCCCCGTCACCCCGGGGATCTGTTTCAGCCGCTTCACGAGGCCGGCTGCACCGGTGATGACTGCCTGCCGGTCCCGGGGCTCGAGGGTGACATGGCCGTACTGGTAATCGATCATCTGGTCGTTGTAGAGGGTGACAACGCCGCTGATGATCATGCCAAGGAAGTTCATCAGGACGACAACGAGCGCGATGATCAGGATGGTTAAGAGGAGCGTGCTCCGGTTGCCGCGCCGGATCGCCCGCACGGCAAGATAGAGCGAGACCCCAAAGCCGCCATCGTTATTCGCCATTCTTCTTCACCGTGCGGATGCGGAAGTACCAGTACGCCGCCCCCGCGATGAGGGCCGTGAACAGGAGTGCTGCAAGGGCAAGTGTCATGCCCCCGGCCGGGCCGGTCGTGACCGAAGCCTGTTCGGTGATCGCATGGTCGCCGGAATCGTCGGTGTACCGGACGGTGATGTTCACGGGAACGCTGCCGTCCCGGGCGGCCTGGAGATAGAAGACTGCCGGGGCATCGCTCTCTTTGTCGATCGAGCCGATGAATGCGGTGCCGGTGCCGGGAAACGGGCTGTCGAGCAGGGCACGGACCGACGTTGCCTGGTCGGTGCCGGTGTTCTCGACCCGGATCACGAGCGTGAAGGGATTGCCGGGCACCGGGCGGACCGGGTCGGTGGAGAAGGACTTGATAGAAAGCTCTGCCTGGCCCTTGACCGGGATGCCGATGGTCTCGGCCTGCTGTTCCGTACTGCCGTCGGGGTTACGGTACGTGATGTGGAGCATGACCGGGCCGATCCCGAGCGGCGTGTTCTTGTCGGTCGCAAAACCCGGTGTCAGGTTCACCGACTCGCCGGGGTCCAGGTGTTCCGCATAGTACCGCCCGGGCGTTTTCAGGACAAGGGACTTTGTCGTGGAATTGATCGTGGCCGTGATGTCGCTTGCCCTGAGAAGCCCGGTATTGGTGATGGTAATCCCGGCTGTGCAGTCATCGCCCGGGGCAACGCTGTCCGGCAATTCCTGCAATACCGTGAGTGCCGGTTTCTTCTGGGTCGAGATATCCGTGTTGACGTTGACCGTCAGGGGATACCGGGTGCTCCTCCCGTCCCGGACATCGATCCAGGCTTCCGGGAAATAGATCCCGCTCTTTGACGGGGCGCGGATCACGAACATGACCGGCACCGACTGGCCGGGGCCAAGCTCCCCGATCCGGTCGAAGTCCCTGTTCAGGACCTCGATCCCGTTTCCTTCCAAGTGCACGTTCTCGATAAAGATGTTGATATCGGTATTCTTCGTGGTGGCAAAGGTGCCGCCGGACGAGACCCCGGTGTTCTCTTTCACCGATGCGCTTTCCGCGGTGTTTTTTATGTGGAGCAGGACCGTCCCCTGGTCTCCGGGCATAAGCACGGCCGGGGTGACGGAATAGTCCGCAATGATCGCCGTGGGATTGGTCGTGCTGCCCTGGACATCCGCTGCTGCCGGGACAGCGATGAGCAGGAACAGGATGCAGGTGACTACCGGCAGGAGCTGGTGCCGGGTGCATCCGGTCCCCCTTCTCCATGTGTTCCGCTGCCGCTCTTCTTCTCCGTGTTGTTCGTTCGTTTCAGGATACATCGCCATCGTCTCCGGGATTTCCGGGTCTGTGCGGGTTTCATGGCCCGAAAAAATGTACGTACGTTCACTTAAATAAACATTTGTTTAGTATTGTGAATATGTTTTTATTTTCAGCCGCCCAACGACATTCAACAGACAAACGATGGTACAGGACCATGCCCCGGATCAATGCTGAATACCGCGAGGATGCACGCAAGAAGATTATTGCAGCTGCTATTGCGATTGCATCGGAATCCGGCTGGGAGTCGGTCACCATGGAGGCGATCGCCCGGAGGGTCGGCGTCACCAAGGGGGCGCTGTACGCGTATTTCGACAACAGCGAAGCGCTCCTGCGGGCAGTCATCCTGGAGGTATTCTGCAATGTACGGGACGGGCTTACCCGGACGCTGGAAAGCTCTGCCGACCTCCACAGCATGGTCCTCGGGCTCGCCGACCTGATCTTCGAGCAGCAGAAACCCTATGCAGCGATCTTCTGCCAGCTGCCCCTGCGCATCCCTCAGGACACGCAGTACCGGCAGGAGTTCACGGAGATCTTTGACCGGAACCGGGTCATCATCCGGGACTTCCTGGAGCGGATGAAAACAGAAGGCCGCGTGCCGGCCGGCCTGGACCCGGAGATGGCGTCGCAGGCCATCATCGGCATGACCATGGGACTGCGGATCACGTCCCTGTTCCTGGGCAAGGACAGTGAAACGGCAAAGAGGGTCTGGATCGATTCCGTTGAGCGGCTTCTTGGCGCCAAGCCGTGCCCCGGGGAATAATGATCTCCGGCCGCGGCAGAAAAATGGTGGAGAAGAGCGGTCTCTTCCCGGAATTGGATCTAGTTCTTTCCGGATAACAGTGCCTGCAACTGGCTGATCAGGCTCGCGATGACATCGTCCTTTGACTGCTGCTGTGCCTGCTGCTGGAGCTGGCCGGACGACAGGCTGCCGGCCTGCCGGCCCTGTCCCGGGGTGTTCTCCCCGTCAGACGGGAGATTGGCCGGGGCGGTCAGGTTGTCGGAAGACTGGTTGCCCGGGAAGTGGCGCAGCTGGGTGCTGTTGCCCGGCATGCCCTCGCGGGGAGTCAGGTTGCCCGCGGTCATATTCCCGAAATCGGGCGGGGTCATGTTGCCATAACCGTTCTGGCCCGGCCCGCCCCTTGCGTCACCGGCTGTCATGTTGCCAAAGTCCGTGCGGGTCATGTTCCCGTCCCGTTCCCTGATGCCCTCCCCCATGGTGGCGGTCATGTTGCCCCTGCCCATGCCCCCCGAAGGCGGACCGGAGAGTTCCTCCCCGTTTGCCGAGCCCTGTCCGCTGCTGCCTCCCGGCGCTCCGGACATTCCCGGGCTCCCGGATGGCGGGACCTGCATCTGGTTGTTCCCGTGGCCGGAGCCGCCGGGCGCCTGCATTCCGCCGGTGCCCTGGTCCGCTCCGAGAGCGCCGGGCACGAGCAGTACGGCCGTGCACCAGAGTGCGAGGAGCACAATGACCGGCCGCGTGAGTATCTTCATGGTTGTTTTTCCTCCGTTCGTGCAACCGCAATTGTCCGGTTGCCCTGCCGTTCACTCCCTGCGGGGAGGTATATATTGCGTACATGGGACGCGGGAAATACAACACATCAGCGGAGATTCATAGAACCTGCAGGTTATCCATTCCGGCCTGACCCGCGTACCCGTGGCGGATGAGAGACCGGTGATTAAATCATGCCCGGATACAGAATAAAATAAGAAACACTTGATAAAATTGATAACTCCGGCCAGTGGATATATCGGTATGAGTGCTGAGGCAAAAGAGATAACACGACAGCCCCACTTCAAGATGCTCGTTGACATTTTTATCATCGCCGTCTTTGCCGTTGTCGTGTACATCGCCGCGTATTTCATGAACCTGCCGGAGGTGCTGATCCGCGCCCTTGAATCGTCCGGTGCGCAGCAGGCCAGCGCATTTTTCATTGCTGCAGTCTTCCTCACGGTCGGCTTTGTCTTCTTTGCGGTCCGGCGCTGGAACGAGGTGACGCAGGTGTCCGGGGAGTCGGACCGGCTCCAGGAGGCTCTGGAGCGGGCGAACGGGAAGCTCATGTTCCTCAACAATATCACCCGGTACGATATCTTAAACGAACTGACCCAGCTCCACCGGGACCTCGAAGCTGCCGAGAAGACACCGGAGATGAAGCGGGTGGACGAGGCGATCGAGCGTATCCGTCGCCAGATCAAGTTCACCAAGGAGTACCAGGATATCGGGGCTATTCCCCCGTCATGGCAGAACGTTGCCGACGCCATCATGCGGGCGAAGGTCGGGGTCGACCTCGGCCATGTCGGTTTCGAAATGGAGATCCACGACCTGGAGATTTATGCCGACCCGCTGCTCGAGAAGGTCTTCTATTACCTGATCAGCAACTCCATGCGGTACGGCGGTCCCAAGCTCTCCCTGATCCGGATCTACCGGAAGAAGACGGACGACAAGGTGGTCATTGTCTTCGAAGACAACGGGGTGGGGATCTCGCAGGAGATGAAGGCCTTCCTCTTCCCCAAGGAGTGGGGCAGCCGGAAGCACGCCGGCTACGGCCTCTTCCTCATCCGGGAGACCCTCGCGGTCTCCGGCATCAGCATCTTCGAGTCCGGCACGCCCGGTGAGGGCGCACGGTTCGAGATCGCGGTGCCAAAGGGCGTGTTCCGGCAGGTATAATCCGGATATATTATCCGGCGTTTCTCTTTTTTACAGGTACGTTAATAATTACCGGAGTTTTCCATCAATCGTAACGGTTGTTTCCTCAAGCGGAATCTTTTTACCCGCTTTTTCCATGGCTTTCTCAACCACATGGCGTAGTCCGCCGCAGCACGGTACCTCCATGCGGATGACCGTGATCGATCGGATGGCATGCATGGAAAAGATAGCAGCAAGTTTGCCGATGTAGTCATCAAGGTTCAGATCGAGTTTCGGGCAGAAGATGATCAGGATCTTTCCCTTCAGGAGATCCTCATGGAATCCGGCATAGGCAAATGGGGCACAGTCGGCAGAAACGAGAAGATCAGCATCCTTAAAGTACGCTGCAGCCGGGTTTATGAGCGCGAGCTGGACCGGCCACTGCCGGAGCTCGGAAGACGTGGTACCGGGGACCGGCTGGCGGGGGCCGGTGCGGGGCTCTGCTTTTTGGATCGTCCGGGCCGCGGACCCGGGGCAGCCGGCAAACGGGTTTGGCTCATGGGGGCCGGCATGGCAGACCGGGGGCGGGGACTGCCGTGCCTGTTGCGTACCGAACGGGGCCGGCTTTCGCGTTTTCGGGGGCAGGTGGTCGGGGATGGGGAGGCCGTTCTCGATCAGGTACTCGATCGCCTCGTTGTACAGGCCCACCTGCCCGTGGTTGGCAAGGTGTTCGAGATGGGCTATGATGACTGGCCTGCCCTGTTTGACGATGGTCGCCATCACGGCGCGTTCATCGTACGCCCCGGCCTCGCGTTCGACAATGCTGATCGCCCCCTCGGGGCAGGTGCCGATGCAGGCACCCAGGCCGTCGCAGAAGAGATCGCTCACGAGACGGGCCTTCCCGTCGATGAGCTGGAGCGCCCCCTCCGGGCAGTCGGGGATACACTGGCCGCATCCCGTGCACTTTGTGTCGTCGATGCTGATGATCTTCCGCTTCATGGCAATCTATCTCCCCGGACAGTTCCGGATCCGTTACTACCTGTTCTGGAACGGGGGACTCTTAATAGTAAGCCTCGTGGCAGGAAACCGGGGGGCGAACCGGGAAAACAACAGGACTGGGTCGGCTTTTTGCCATTCCTACATCTCCACCCGTGTCACAACGCCATGGATCTTGTCCGCGGGCAGCTTGTAGAACTGGACAAGCGAGGGGGAGAGGCGCTTGATGGCCCCGAATATTCGCCAGATCACGTGCGTTGTTACAATGTCCTCGATGCCATAGAAGATCGTCAGTTCGTCGATCTCCGCGGTCTTTAAGATCTTCGCGATATCCACGAACTCCATGTAACCGGCATAGATTTCGAAGATCGAGAAGCCTTTCGTGACCTCGCGGGTCACGCCCCAGGTTATCCCGAACGGTTCTTCGGTCCGGATGATCGACACAACGATATTGTCGTCATAGATGATCTTGTTGGTGAACATGATCCGGGGGATGTACCGGGGCAGGTTCCGGAAGTCCCGGGCAAAGAACAGCGCCGTGCCGGAGATACGGTTCAGGGAATGGTACGCGTCTTCAAACTGCGTAAGGAATTCCTGGAGGGGGACCGGGCGCAATGCAGCAAGGAGTTTCTCCTGGCCCTTGACATAGATCAGGATGAGGCAGAATGGGATGAGTGCGAGGACCAGCGACCAGTAGCCCCCGTACGGGATCTTATCCAGGTTTGCCACAAGGAACGCGGCCGTGATCCCGAGCATGAGAACGGCAACCAGGGACCTGATGATCTGCCCGCGGAGGATGAGGATCCAGGTGACGAAGACTGCCGTTATCACCATGGTGCCGCATACGGCAAGGCCATAGGCATGGGTGAGGTTGCCGGAAGACTGGAAGACCAGGATGACGAAGAGGACGGCAAGGAGCAGGGTCCAGTTCACGATGTCGATGTAGATCTGGGAACGGAGTACCGGGGAGGTGTATTCGATGTGCAGGAGGGGGAGAATACGCGTAGTGATCCCCTGGTACACGATAGAAAAGATACCGGAGATCATGGCCTGCGAGGCAATGATGGTTGCCGCGATGCTCACCAGCAGGAAGGGGATGTACAGGAGCCCGGCCTGGGTGAAGATCATCTCGAAGAGGATGTTGTGTGCACCGGGATGCGTCATGATGTATGCTCCCTGCCCGAGATAATTCACGGCAAGGGCAAAGAAGACGATGTACCATGCCTTGATGATCGGCTCCCTGCCCAGGTGCCCCATGTCAGCGTATAGCGCCTCGCCGCCGGTGGCAACGAGGATTACCGATGACAGGATGAGGAAGCCATCGAACCCGTGGGAAGTCAGGTAATGGATCCCGTACAGGGGATTTACCGCAAGCAGGACCTGCGGTGCCGACAGGATCGCGATGATTCCGGCACCTGCAAGGGAAAGGAACCAGATGACCATGACCGGCCCGAATGCCCACGCGACTTTCTCGGTTCCCCGGGCCTGGATGGCAAAGAGGCCGATCGCGATGATGCCCGCCACGATCATGATGGTTGTCTGGGAGGTACTCTCAAAACCCGGGATAAGGGTGACGCCTTCCACGGCTGAGAGCATGCTGATGGCCGGCGTGATGACGGCATCGCCGATGAAGAGGGCGATCCCGATAATGGCAAGGAGCGAGACAAGGGCAACCAGGTTGCCGGACTTCAGCATCGGGAGCAGGATCTCCTTGAGCACGATCGTCCCCCCCTCGCCTTTTTTCCCGAGGTGCATGGCAAGCCAGGTGTACTGGACCGTGACGAGCATGGTGAGGGTCCAGATGATCAGGGAGAGGATTCCCATGATGTTCTCACGTGATGGCGGGATGATGAGGAAGATCGCGGTGAGCGCGTAAATGGGGCTTGTGCCGATGTCACCGAATACGAGCCCCATCGACTTGACGATACTACCGGGTGAGCCTGGTGTTTGCGTCATGGATGGGTAGTGCGGTTCCGGCATTTTCGGATACTGCGTTGTCCGGTGTCGTGCCGGAGGGGATTATGGGAAACCGGGCAGAGGCCCGGAAATGAGGAGCGGTCCCCCGGGTGAAAGAGCCCGCCAGACGCCGGGCCCGTTGGTTTACGGGTGCCCGGAAGGCGGCGGCACGGGCGAAAACCGGAGCCCGGGAGGGGATGCTTTTCTTCAGGGATTGTTGATCCGCGAGAGAATGAGTACGCCAAGACTGCCATCCCAGCAAACCTCCCTGAATACCATGTCCAGTGTTACATCGCTCCTGGCCGGGGGAACGAGGCGGACTGCGGAAATCTCTCCCTGGGCTCCGAGAGATGCCTGCCGGATTTGTTCATGGACCGTGTCCTTGTGTTCAGGCCCGACCAGGTCGAGAATGTCCTTCCCGACCGGCGTTGCGGCAGGGTCCGGACCGAACAACCGGAGGGAAGCCCGGTTGGCGTACTGGATCCTCCCGTCCCGGTACACGAAGACGGCATCCGGGGACCATTCCGTGAGGATGCGGTAATTCTTCTCGTTCCTTTTCAATGCCTCGCCGCTTCCCTGGTAATTCCCCATCAGGATTGCCGAGGCAATGAGCATGCAGCTGAAGAACACCCGGTTCAGGAAGGCATAGAGCGGGGATATGTCCTGCGGCGAAAGGAAGAAACTCACCGCTATCAGGACGATGATGATGCCGGTAACGTAAAACGGCCCGTTCCGCACCTCCAGGTAAAGGGCAAGGAACAGCGGGATGAAATACAGGATCCAGACGGAAAAGCCAAGGGGCGTGCTGATGTCGACAAAGAAGATGATCATCAGGCAGACAAGGATCTCTGCCGCAATCCGCAGGTTGTTTGCACCCGTACGAACTCCCCCGCTCTCCGCTACAGTCTTGTTCTCAGGGCGAGTATCCATTCTTTAAGGATATACGCTTTGTCGTATGATTGCCCGGTGGTGCATTCCGGGTCATCGGTCAGGGCCGGAACCGGCAGGAAACTGGCGGGAAGAAACCGGTTAATGGTGATAAGAACATGGGTTTGCCTGGAAAATTCGGAGAACTCGTGAACGGTAATGGGATTTCCGGAAGTATCTGGTGAAAAAAAGGCTGAATGAGAAATTACTTCCCGCTCGTCACGGTCTTTGACCCGCGGAGGATCCCGACCGTACCGGTGCGGACGAACTCCTTGATCCCGTACTGCCGGAGGAGTTTTTCGAGCGCATCGATCTTGTCGGTATCGCCGATGACCTGCAGGATCAGGGTCTTTGCGCCGACGTCTACAATGGAAGCCCGGAAGATAGACGCGATCTGCATGATCTCGGCCCGCGAGGTGCCGAGTTCGGCCGTGACCTTGATCAGGGCAAGTTCCCGCTCGACCCGCTCGTTGCCGGTAAGGTCGGAGACCTTGATCACGTCGATGAGCTTGTTGAGCTGCTTCATCACCTGCTCGACCTGGGCATCGTCGCCGATGACCACGATCGTGATCCGGCTCATGTCCGGTTCCTCGCAGGGGCCGACTGCCAGGCTCTCGATGTTGAACCCGCGCCGGGAGAAGAGCCCGGTCACCCGTGACAGGACCCCGGCCTTGTTCTCCACGAGGATGGACAGCGTGTGCGGCTTCATGATCGGGGGTGCCCTCCAATCATCTCGTTGATCGCGGCACCAGCCGGGACCATCGGGAAGACGTTCTCCTCGCGTTCGATCCGGAAGTCCATGACGAACGGCCCGTCGCAGTCGACCGAGGCCTGAAGGGCCGGGAGCACATCTTCCGTGGACTCGACCCTCACGCCATCGATGCCATAGGCATTGGCGATCTTCACGAAATCCACGGGAGGGAGCTCGGTGAACGAGTACCGGCGGTCGTAGAAGAGCTCCTGCCACTGCCGGACCATGCCGAGGTACATGTTGTTCAGGATCACGACCTTGACCGGGATTTTCTCGGCAACAAGGGTCCCGAACTCCTGGATGTTCATCTGGATGCTGCCGTCCCCGGCGATATCGAAGACCGGGACATCGGGCCGGGCAAAATGCACGCCCATTGCTGCGGGCAGGCCATAGCCCATCGTGCCAAGGCCGCCGGAGGTGATCCAGGTCCGCGGGTCGTGGAAGCAGAAGTGCTGCGCAGTCCACATCTGGTTCTGGCCCACTTCGGAGACGATCACGGCCTTCTCTTTCACGAGGTCGGAGAGCGTCCGGATAACGAACTGCGGGTGCAGCGCACCGTTTGCCGGGCACTTGAGCGGGTGGTGCTCCCGCCAGTGCCGGATCTTCTTCTGCCAGGCATCGTGCACGCCTTTCTTTTTGATGGACGAAAGGACGTCCTGCAGGACCGCTTTCACGTCCCCGACGATCGGGACATCGACCCGCTTGTTCTTGCCGATCTCGGCAGGGTCGATGTCGATGTGAACGACCTTCGCGTGCGGTGCAAAGGTATCGATCTTGCCGGTGACCCGGTCGTCGAACCGTGCCCCGATGGCGATCAGGAGGTCGCATTCGGTGACGGCAAAGTTCGCGTACTCGGTGCCGTGCATGCCGAGCATGCCGAGGTTGAGCGGGTGGTTGCCGGGAATGCATCCGATGCCCATTAGGGTGGTGGTGACCGGTATGCCCATCCGGGTTGCAAGATCGATCAGCTCCCCGGATGCATTCGACGAGATGACGCCGCCGCCGGCATAGATGAGCGGCCGCTCCGCTTCAACCATCAGGGCAATGACCTTGTCGATCTGGCGGGAATGGCCCTTGTAGGTGGGGTTGTAGCCCCGGAGCACGACCTTGTCGGCCCGCGGCATGTCCTTTGCCATGCCGGTCTGGGTGTCCTTGGGGAGGTCGATGAGGACCGGGCCCGGGCGACCGGTGCCGGCAACGTAGAACGCCTCCTGCACGGTCCTGCTGATCTCCCCGGTATTTTTGACCAGGTAGTTGTGCTTCGTGACCGGCATCGTGATACCGGTGATGTCCGATTCCTGGAAGGCGTCGTTGCCGAGCATGTAGGTGGGGACCTGGCCGGTGATCGCAACGATCGGTACCGAGTCCATGTAGGCGGTTGCGATACCGGTGACGAGGTTGCATGCACCGGGGCCTGATGTGGCGAGGCATACGCCTACACGACCGCTTGCCCGCGCATAGCCGTCAGCGGCGTGCGCGGCAGCCTGTTCGTGCCGTACGAGAATGTGCCGTAATGGTGAATCATAGAGTTCATCATAGACCGGCAGGATCTGCCCGCCAGGGTAGCCGAAGATTGTCTCGACCCCTTCGCGGTGCAGGGATTCGACGAGGATTTTTGCCCCGGTTTTCATGTTCTGTCCCTCAATAGTCTGTTCATGCCGGCGATCATCGCCTCGACACTTGCCATGATGATGTCGGTGCGTGCGCCGCGTGAAGTAATTATCTTCCCGTCTTTACTTAATCTTACTGTCACTTCGACGAGAGCGTCCGTGCCCCCCGAGATGGCGTCGACGTGATATTCTTCGAGCCGGATGTCCGCAACATCGGACACGCACTTCCTGAGCACGGCCATCGCGGCATCCACCGGCCCGTCACCGGTTGCTGCACCGGTCATCTCCTGGCCGTTCACCACCAGGGTAACGGATGCGGTCGGGATCATGTTGCTGCCGGAGGTTGCGGTGAATTGCCGCATCTTGATGACCGGCTTGCACTCGATCGCGAGCACGGCGTCGGCTACAGCCATGAGGTCGGCGTCGGTCACTCGCTTGCCTTCATCGCCGAGCTGCTTGACCCGCTTTACGATCTCCTTCACCTGCTTGTCGTCGGCCTTGTAGGCCATCTCCTGCAGGGCCGCTTCGACCGATGCGGTGCCGGAATGCTTGCCCAGCACGATCCTCCGCTTGCGCCCCACCATCTCGGGCTTCACCGATTCGTACGTGGTGGGTTCGCGGATGATGCCATGGGCATGGATCCCGCTCTCGTGCGTGAAGGCCATCTCGCCCACGATCGCCTTGTTTACGGCAAGCGGGACGCCCGTGTGCCGGGAGACGAGGCTTGCGAGCGGGTAGATCTTTTCTTTTTGGATCCGGGTCCGGTACCCGTACAGCACTTCGAGGGCCATCACGACCTCCTCGAAGGGGGTGTTGCCGGCCCGTTCGCCCAGGCCGTTGACGGTGACATGGGTGCAGGATGCGCCCGCTTTCAGGGCAGCCAGGGTATTGGCCAGGGCAAAGCCGAGGTCGTCGTGGCAGTGGATGGAGAGCGGGGCGATCTTCGCTAGTGGCGGCACGAACTCTGCCACCTTCTCGGGGGTCAGGAGACCGACCGTGTCGCAGAAGCAGAGCCGGTCGGCCCCGTGTTCAACACCACGGGTGAAGAGATCGCAGAGGAACTGCTGGTCGGCGCGGGACGCGTCCTCGCCAGACAGTTCCACGATAAGTCCCCGGTCCTTCGCGTACCGCACGGCATCCAGTGCCATGGCAACGACTTCGTCGCGGGTCTTTCGCATCTTCTTTGCGATGTGGAGGTCGCTCACCGGGACGACAAGGTGGATGGAGTCCGCATTGCAGTCCGCAGCATAGTCGATGTCGAGGTGCAGGGCCCGGGAGAACGTGCAGATCTCCGTATTCAGGCCGGCATCCGCAATCCGCCGGATTGCTTCACGCTCGCCGTCCGATGCTGCCGCAGAACCGGCCTCGATGGCGTCGATGCCAATGTCAGAGAGCCTGGATGCAACCTCGAATTTCTGTTCAGGGTTCAGCGAGACGCCGGGAGTCTGTTCCCCGTCCCGTAATGTTGTGTCCAAAAAACGCAGTTTATCGGAGAATAAAACACTCACTCATGGTAATTCACCATGATTACCCGTGGGAATGGAGAATATAAAAAGGATTGCTGCACCAGATTTTTGGTGTAAATGTGGACTGCTTTATAATAATGATGGGGGTTGAGACCCCCATACCCCCAATTATGATAGACTCCGCCGCCCCCGGCGGGGCGAAGTCGAAGGCTCATGCCTTCTCCAGCCAATCCTCGCTGACGCGACGATTGTCTCCCCGCGGCGGATCAGTGACTAAAAAGTGAGAATGAAATCCTACATTGATTTATCCGGAACGCCCCGCCCGGAGAACTGCCTGCCAGTGGCGGCAGTTCGAAGGGAAGGGGGGAATGGGGGGCGTTGACTCGTATGACGAAAAAGGAGAATTCGTAAAGGAACGAGCCCTGCGAAATCCTCCTGCATAATTTTTTACTCTCACGTCTTGTCCCGACCGCAGATACTATATCGTCATTCTTCATATCTTCCGGCAACAGGGAACATACCGATGAAACTCTTCGGCAGGAAACCCGGCAACCCGGAACTTCCGGACACTCCCATAGGCCGGCAATGCCGGGAACTCATGGAGGCAAAGACCTGCGGCGAGCTGGGCGAACGGATAGCCCTCATGGTGCTTGTCCATTCACCTGCCGATATCCAGCAGATGAAACGGAACTTTGAGACGAAAGTGAAGGATCTCGACCTCGTCTACCGCGAAAGTCTGACCGCGAAGATCACGGAGCATCTCTTGGGTACGTACCAGCGGATCCGGCTGGACCGCCAGCAGGGGGTGTACAGGACCCTGAAGCAGGAAGTTGCGGACGACCAGAAGAAATACTGGGTGATGGTTGCCGGCCAGTGCGGCGAGGAGGAAGGCGGCGATATCCCTGCCATCCGGTTCCTCAAGTACCTCCTTGCCGGTTACTGCATGCTGGTGCTGGACGAGCCCGGTCACCCGGTCGGCACGCCCTTCCCGGGTGGTGACGAGGTCGAGCGGACAGATGGGATCTATTATTGCCCGGTCCGGGAGAAGGCTGGCGACGTGGATGCTGCCCTCTGCCCGTTCTGCCCGGCACAGCAGACGCCCGGCATCGGGTACCTCCGGCCCGCGACAAAACCGACCGAGCGGAACAAACAGGAGTTCATCGACAACTGTTACCGGTACCACAACTTCAACGGGTGAGGGAATGCAGGGCCCCTGTCTTGCGAATCTATAGGTCCCAATAGGAATACTGTGCATCCTGCCGTCAGAGAAGAGTATATTGCATTGAAGATCCATCACTACTGGTAGATACGACGGTGCCGGGATCCCGGCATCGTCCCGGAGCGAGCATGGACATGTCACCACCGGAGATCAGTGACCCGTCGCTGTATATCAACCGCGAACTGAGCTGGATCCATTTCAACCGGCACGTGCTGGACGAGGCCCTTGACGAGAGCCACCCCCTGCTCGAACGGGTGAAGTTCCTCTCTATCTTTGCCAACAACCTGGATGAGTTTTTCATGATCCGGGTATCCGGCCTCCAGCGCCAGGTTGCAAAGGGCGTGCTCAAAGCTCCCCCGGATGGCATGACCGCCGGCCAGCAGCTGGATGCCATTCATACCCTGCTCCTCCCCGACCTCCAGGCCCAGGATGACTGCTGGCACAAGACCCTGCTGCCCCGGCTTGCACAGGAAGGGGTCATCCTCCATAAGTACCATGACCTGACCGACCGGCAGAAAGAGGCGATGCACCGCCTGTTCCTTGACGAGATCTTCCCGGTCCTCACCCCGCTGGCTTTCGACAGCTCGCATCCGTTCCCCTTCATCTCGAACCTTTCATTGAACCTCGCTATTGTCGTGCGGGATCGCAACAAGAAAGATTTCTTTGCCCGGGTTAAAGTCCCGACCAAGCTCTTCTCCCGGCTGGTGCGGGTACCGGACCCTGATGGCACTGCCCGAACAGACGATTCCGTGGTACACTTCGTCTATCTTGAAGAGATCATTGCCGCTCACCTCGACATGCTCTTCCCGGGGCTCGAAGTGGTCGGTTCGTTCCCGTTCCGTATTACCCGCGACGCAGACCTGGAGATTGAAGTCGACGAGGCATCCGACCTGCTCACCACGGTTGAAGAAGTCGTGGAGCAGCGTGCCCGGGGAAAACCGGTGCGCATCGAGGTCGAATGCTCCATGCACGACGGCATCTGCCACACCCTCGGCTCGAAACTGGGTGTGCCGGAGTCCATGATTTACCGCGTGGCCCACCCGGTGGGCATGGCGGACCTGATGCAGCTGATGGCGCTCGACCGTCCCGAGCTGAAGGACCCGCCGTTCCTTCCTTCGACTCCGGTGGATCTTGCCGATGACCACGATGTCTTTGCAGCAATACGGCACCATGACATCCTCCTCTACCATCCCTATGACAGTTTCACGCCGGTGGTCAATTTCATCCGCCAGGCTGCCCATGACCCGGACGTGCTCGCCATCAAGATCACCCTGTACCGGGTTGGCTCGAACTCGCCGATCGTCCGTGCCCTGATGGAGGCCCGGGAGAACGGCAAGACCGTTGCTGCCTTAATCGAACTCAAGGCCCGGTTTGACGAGGAGAACAATATCGGCTGGGCCCGTGCGCTGGAACGGCTCGGCGTCCACGTTGTGTATGGCGTTGTCGGGCTCAAGGTCCATGCCAAGCTCTGCATGGTGGTACGGCGCGAGAAGGGAGGCATCCGGCGGTACATGCACCTCGGCACCGGCAACTACAATGCAACAACTGCACGGATCTATACGGATTTCGGGCTCATGACCTGCGACCCCGGGATTGGCGAGGACGTTGCCAACCTCTTCAACTTCCTGACCGGGTATGCATGGATCGAACGGTACAACAAGCTCATGGTGGCCCCGGTCACCATCCGGAAGACCATCCTTGAGAAGATCGATCGCGAGATCGCCCGTCAGCAGTCGCACGGGGACGGGCACATCATCTTCAAGATGAACGCCCTTGTTGATGCCCCGTGCATCGCGGCACTGTACCGCGCCTCGCAGGCCGGCGTGAAGGTGGACATGCAGGTCCGGGGCATCTGCTGTCTCCGGCCGGGCATCCCCGAAATCAGCGGGAACATCCGGGTCACGGCTATTGTCGGGCGTTTCCTCGAACATGCCCGGATCTATTACTTCCGGAACGGGGGTGAGGAAGAAGTCTGGCTGGGCAGCGCAGACCTCATGCCCCGGAACCTGGACAAGCGCGTCGAGATCCTCTTCCCGCTTGAAAATGCCTCACTCAGGAAGGCGGTCACCGATACGATCCTGCCAGTCCAGCTCGGGGACAATATCAAGTCCCGCTGCATGGCATCCGATGGTACCTATACCCGCAGGACGCCCGAGCCGGGCGAAGAGCCCCTGAATGCGCAGTCATGGCTTGTCGAACACCGGGGTGCCTGGTATGATCGGCACTGCTGAAACCCGGCAGTGCGGTCCCGGTCTCTGCTGGTTTTCCCTGCAGAGACTGCCGTCGCTCCTCGAGGCATTCGAAAAGGAGATCGACGGGGTCCGCGATGCAGAGGATATCGAACATATCCACCGCATGCGGGTAGCGTCCCGTCGCCTGCGGGCAGCCCTGCCCCTTTTTTGTGATTGTTTTCCTGAAGCGCAGTACTCCCGCTGGATGGAGGAGATCACCGGAATAACCCGGGCACTGGGAGCGGCCCGGGATACGGATGTCCAGATCGCATTCCTGGAGAAATACCGGAAGAAGGATGATCGTGCACGGAATGACCGGATCCAGGAAACCGGTACCGGCCCGGGACCGCTGGACCCGGCCCTGACATATCTCCTGAACGGCTTGCGGGAGCAGCGGAAGAAAGCGCAGGTACGCGTCATCGCCGCACTCGACGAACTGGAGAAAAGCGGTGTCATCCGGGAGATGCAGGCCGTGTTTGCTGCACGGGTTGCCCGTCAGGGAGAAAAACCTCCCCGGTCCATTGCCTATGGCATCCCTGCCATAGCTGCCCTGCGGATAGGGTCGCGCCTTGCAGCAATGCGTTCCTATGAACCCTGGGTGAAACACCCCGACGCCGTCGCCGAGCACCATGCCATGCGGATCGCGGCCAAGAAACTGCGGTACACCATGGAAGTATATGGCCCGGTATACCGGGATGGCCTCAGGACTCCCCATGCACAGGCCCGGAAACTGCAGGAGATCCTTGGCGACCTCCACGACTGCGATGTCTGGATCGATCATATCACGCGGCTCCTGCTCAGGGAACGGGGTCGCATGAGGTCCGGGAGAAGACGCCCGGATACGGTAACGCTTGCAAGCCTGCGTCTCTTCCTGCAGGGCCGTGAACGGGAGCGGAACGCGATCCACCGCCGTTTCACGCGGTACTGGAAATCCCTGGAGGGTAAAACGGCATGGGTGGCTGTCGCCGCAACCCTGGTCAGCGGCCGGAAGGAAGAGTATGTCCCGGCCCGGAAGGCGCCCGGCCCGGAACTCCGTTCCGCTACCCTGGCGCTTGCAGCTTCCTGGCCGGAAGGGCTCTCCCACCACAGGGACGTTACCCGCCTGGCCCTCATGCTCTGTGACGGCCTCTCACCCCTGCACCATCTTTCTACGGAAGACCGGGCCCTCCTCGAATGTGCCGGGATGCTCCACGACATCGGCTGGACTGGCGGGAAAAAACAGCATCATGTCCGGTCCGGCCTGCGGATCTTCTCCGACGAGTCCCTTCCGCTGGATATTGACGGGCGGAGCATTGCCGGCCTGGTTGCGCTCGCCCACCGGGGGAAGGTGTCGATCCCGTCGCACCCGCTCTTTATTCTCCTCGCCCCGGAGCGACAGGACGTGGCGGTAAAACTTGCAGCAATCCTCCGGGTAGCGGATGGCCTGGACTATCTCCATACGGGTACTGTGCAGGAAGTCCACTGCATCATCGGTGAACACGAGGTCGTTTGCGATATCATTGCAGCCGGGGATGTCACCCGGGAGAAGGAGCGGGCACAGGCCCGTGGTATCCTCTTCAGCCAGGCTTTCGGCCGGGAGCTGGTGATCCGGTGACGGATGGCGGTATCGGTCCCGAAGGCCGGGTCGTCACGTTCATTGACCTTGGGACAAACTCCATCCGGATGCTGGTTGTCCGGCTCAACCCGAACCACTCCTATACCATCCTCACCCGGCAGAAACACCAGGTGCGCCTTGGGGAAGGGGAATTCGACGACGATGAGATAACGCCTGCCGCCATGGACCGGGCGGTAATCGTTGCAAAGAAGTTCGTGGACCTGGCAAGGACCTTTAATGCGGAAGAGTTTGTTGCCGTTGCGACTTCCGCTGCCCGCGAAGCCTCAAACCGGAACGAGCTCCTTCACCGGATCCGGCAGGAAGCGCAGCTGGATGTCCGGGTCATCTCGGGCCGCGAGGAGGCACGCCTCATCTATCTCGGCGTGATCAGCGGGATCCATGTCGGCAACCGGAAGGTCTTCTGCATTGACATCGGCGGGGGGAGCACCGAGATTGCTGTCGGCGATGCGCAGGACTACAACCATCTCGACAGTTTCCGGCTTGGGGCTATCCGGCTCGCGAACGTATACCCCTGCAGCGATGAGAAAGGCATCGTCACACCGGAACAGCATAAAAAGATCCAGCAGCATATCCGGAATGCCATCATCCATTCGACAACAGCGATACGGAAGTTCCGGCCCGACTGCGCCATCGGCGGTTCTGGTACTATCATGAACCTGGCCGAGATCGCAGAGAAGGCGGTCCGCCCGTCGGGAGTATCTCCGGCCGGTGCCAACGGCCAGACCCTGGGTTACAAGGACCTGAAGAAAGTCATCGACCTGCTCTGCCCGCTTACGCTGGAGCAGCGCCGGAAAGTACCGGGGATAAACCCCGAACGTGCCGACATCATCATTCCCGGTGCCATCATTCTCGAAGTCTTCATGAAGGAACTGGGCCTGTCGGAGATTGCCATCACCAGTCGCGGACTGCAGGACGGGCTCCTTGTCGATTACCTGTCGCGGATGGATAACTTTCCCCTGCTGGGGGAACTCTCGCCACGGCAGCGGAGCGTGCTCCAGCTCGGCCGGTCCTGCGGGATCAACGAAGTGCATGCCCGGACCGTAACGACCCTCGTGCTCGAGATGTTCGATTCTGCAAAAACAAAAAAACTCCATGACTTCACCGACGCCGAGCGGGAACTGCTCGAGTACGCTGCATTCCTCCATGACATCGGCTCGTTCATCTCATTCACCAACCACCCTGCCCATTCGTATTACATCATCAGGAACTCCGAACTCCTCGGGTTCAATGACCGGGAGGTGAACCTGATTGCCATGCTTGCCCGGTTCCACCGCAAGAAGAGCCCCCGGAAAAAGGATATGGTTGT
>Ga0265297_10004979_pt1 | contig 20905 bp, 16 predicted proteins | sample Munlanlwell13791_FD_192502 | JGI IMG/M metagenome (GOLD analysis project Ga0265297, IMG submission 192502) | Leachate microbial communities from a municipal landfill in Southern Ontario, Canada - Leachate well 137-91 | ecosystem: Engineered > Solid waste > Landfill > Unclassified | place...
CCATCTCGCGGGAAAAGAGAAGCCAAACCGTTCTTTGCGGCACCCGCTACGGCAACGTGATGTACACCCGGGGCTCGGTGATTCCTTTTTTCATAGACCAGATGAAAGCCGGTAAGCCATTGACGGTTACCAACAGAGACATGACCAGGTTCATGATGCCGTTAAGCCATTCAGTTGACCTGGTGCTTTACGCTTTGGCCAACGGCGAAGAAGGGGATATTTACGTAAGAAAAGCGGTGGCGGGCGCCATCGGGGATTTAGCCGAAGCCCTGGTTGAAATTTTTAAATATGACAAAGGCGTTAAAGAAATTGGCGCCCGGCCCGGCGAGAAAATGCACGAAGAACTCATTTCACGGGAAGAAGTGGTAAGGACCGAGGATAAGGGCGATTATTACCGGATTAAAGCTGAGGTGCCGGGGATGGATTACCGGCAATATTATTTCAAGGGAATCGTTGACGGCCACGGTTTGCCGGAGGAAGGGTATAATTCCGCTAACACCAAACGTTTGTCAAAAGATGAACTCAAAGAACTTCTCTTGTCTCTTAATGAAGTCAGGGAAGAACTTAAAAACTTCAAAAAATAATGGAAAAAATCGGCATTACCGGTAGCCGGGGATTTATCGGAAGTCATCTCACTAAGGCCCTAAAATTAAGAGGGGGCGTCAGCCTTTCTTTTTTTGATTTACCCGAAGGCGATCTCTTTAAGCCTGGCAAAAAACTGGGAAAATTCGTCGGCGGTAAAGACGTTATAATCCACGCCGCCGCCGTCAACCGGGGCACGGATACCGAAGTTGTCGCCGGAAGCGTGGTGGCGACTTATAATCTGATTTCGGCGATGAAAGCGAAAAAGAGCAGGGCTAAATTAATTTATCTTTCCTCGATTCAGGCGGAAACAGGGGCTCTTTACGGCCAGAGTAAGAAATTGGCCGAGGTTATGCTAGAAGATTTTTCGCGGGAAAATAAAAGTTCGGTTTCTGTTTTCCGGCTGACCAACGTTTTTGGAGAAAGAGGAAGGCCGTTTTATAATTCCGTTGTTCCCACTTTTTGCTTTCAGGTTGTCAATAATCGGAAATTGATCGTCAAAAACGGCGACAAAAAAATCAGGTTTATCTACGTGGAAGATGTCGCCAAAATTATTTTGGCCGAAGTTTTCAAAAAGCGGAAGAGGGCTTTTTTTCTCAAAAGAATTTCGTCCAATAATGAGATTTCTATTTCTAATTTAGCTAAGCTGATTATGTCGTTTAAAAATCTGGATAATCCCGGAAAATTAAAATCAAAGTTCCACAAGAATTTGTATAAAACTTATTTATCTTATTCAAAATAAAATGAATCAAAAACCTGAAATCAAAGAAGACGAACGGGGGAAATTCGTGGAAATATTCAAAGCGCCCGGGTTTGGCCAGGTCAGTTATTCAACCACCAAGCCGGGCGTGGTCCGCGGCAATCATTATCACACGAGAAAACTGGAGAAATTCTGCGTCATTGAAGGCAAGGCAAAAATCAGCTTACGGAACCGGGGAACCAATGAAATCAAGGAATATTACGTTTCCGGCGACAAACCCGAAATCGTTGATATGACTTTGGATTGGACGCATAACATCCAGAACATCGGCGACACCGAGATGAAACTGTTGATTTGGACCAACGAGGTTTTCGACCCGGGAGACCCGGACACTTATCCCGAAGAAGTTTAACCTTTTTCGGCTATTATTGACTTTTGATTAAAAGCGTGCTATAATATATTTATAGCAAGATAATTTGATTTTGCTGCGCAATTTAACAATTCTAAAAAGGAGGCGGCGGTGGAAAGAAAAGAAGAGGATTTTTTAAACCTTATGAAAGCCAATCAAATGCTTTTAAGCGACTGGCCGGAAAAGAAAGTTGATGTGCTCTATATTCCCGGATTAAGCGAGGGAATGGTGAAGTGCGGCAAGCTTTTTGACGTAGCGATAAAAGAAATCTATTCAAATGGCTTAGCCGATCACATTGCTTTTAACGGTTCAAACGGCGAACGCTATGGCAGCAAGGTGCCGGGCGAAGGCTGGCCGGGACATGTTTGGTACATAGATAATCTTACCGAAAGGATAAACAATATCTATGACAGGTCATTGAATGATATCGTAGGGACGATATTATTCCCGACCAGGCCCGCTTTTAATTCCAGGGAAGAGACCGACGCGCTGATCGAGCTTATGAAAAAAAAGGGGTGGACAAGCGTTGGTTTTCTTACCGTGGCTTATCACTACCCGCGGGCTTTCGTTTGTTTGGTGCAGAGCATGAGAGCAGTCGGCCACCGGGTGAAAGCATATGGCATGTCTCCAAAAGCCACTGATTGGTGGCGCCTCATGAAAGGTTCGCAGGGAGTTGAAGACACGGTTCCTTTCGCAGAATGCGTTAAGGACAGCCATAAAACCCTCGACTATATCGAAAAGGGTTTTGGCTGTACCTTGGAGGAACTCTTCAGTTATCTTCGTTACCGCGAAAAAGTCGTCTAAAAAGACGAAACGCGCGGCTGGAAATTAATTTCCGCCGCGCGTTTTTTATTTTTTGTTTGAATTTTTTGGGCGGTATGTTAAGCTTAATTTCATGAAAACAAAAGCGGATAAGCTGAAAATAATGACGATTTTCGGCACCCGGCCGGAAATTATCCGGCTTTCCCGGGTTTTCGCAAAGCTAGACGATTACGTCAATCACGTGATGGTTCACACGGGCCAAAGCTACGATTACGAAATGAACCAGATTTTCTTCGACGAGCTGAAAGTCAGGAAACCGGATTATTTTCTGGAAGTGAAATCCGAAACTTTGGGCGGCCAAATCGCCAAAATCATCGAAAAAAGCGAAGAGGTTTTAAAAAAAGAAATGCCGGACGCGGTTTTGATTCTGGGTGACACCAACAGCGCTTTGGCCGGCATCGTTGTCAAAAGGATGAAAATCCCTCTTTTCCACATGGAAGCCGGCAACCGCGCCTTTGACGAAAATCTGCCGGAAGAAATCAACCGTAAAATCATCGACCATATCAGCGACGTTAATCTGCCTTACAGCGAAAACGCCCGGCTTTATCTGATGCGTGAGGGAATCCACCCGGGAACGATTTTCGTGACCGGCACGCCGATGACTGAAGTCCTGACTTATTACGGCGATTTAATCGACAAATCGGACATTCTTAAAGAGTTGAAACTCGCCGAAAAAAAATATTTCGTCGCCAGCATCCATCGGGAAGCCAATGTGGAAAGCAGGGAATCGTTCATTAAATTGACTGACGCTTTAAACGCCGTGGCGGAAACTTATAAATTGCCGATTATAATGACGACTCATCCCCGGACCCGGAAAAAAATCGAGGAATATAAAATAGAAGTCAGTAAACTGGTTGATTTTCATAAACCATTGGGTTATTTCGAATACAATAAATTACAGAAAAACGCTTTCTGCGTTCTCTCGGACAGCGGCAGCATCCAGGAAGAGGCCTCGGTGCTCGGATTCCCGGCAATCCAGTTGAGGGAAAGCTCGGAACGGCCCGAATCATTCGACGAAGGGGTGGCGATTTTATCGGGCCTGGACAAAGACGTGGTTTTACAGGCGATTGATGTTATCACCAGGCAATCCGCTAATGGCGAAAAATTCAACATTCCCAGAAATTACCGCGATACGAATGTTTCCGGAAAAGTTTTACGGCTTATCGTCGGATTGACGAAAATCGTCCGGAAAAAACGCCTTCTTTAATTTAATGAGAATTCTAATCGTTGCCGATGTTTATCCTCCGGAAGTTTCTTCGGCCGCCAACCTCATGCAGGAATTGGCCGAAGGCCTGACGAAACGCGGCCATAAAGTAGCCGTCGCCACATCTTACCCGAAGCATTATCTGACCACCGAAGGCGCGGCCAGGGCTTTTAATATTTTTTCCGTTGAAAACGGCGTGGAAGTCATCCGGGTCAAAACCCTGCCTCTTCATAAGGTTAATTTCGTCATCAGGGGGATTTCCCAGCTGACCATCCCGTTCCTGTTTTTCAACAAAGTCAAAAAATTCATCAAAGGCAAAATCGACGCCGTGATTGTTTACAGCCCCCCTTTGCCTTTGGCTTTGATAGGCGATATGGTCAAGCGCCGTTACGGGGCGAAATTCATTTTGAACATCCAGGACATTTTTCCCCAGAACGCCGTTGATTTAGGCATCCTCAAGAACAAATTTCTGATTAAATTTTTTGAGGACATGGAAAAAGAGATATATCGGAGCGCGGACAAAATCACTTTTCATTCCGAAGGCGGCCGCCGGTTTTTGATCGAGAAAAAAAACGTCCCGCCGGATAAAATCATCACCATGCATAATTGGGTAGATTTGGATTCGTACCGGAATCTCGCCAAAAATATTTCTTTCAGGAAGGAATATAACCTTGAGGGGAAATTCATCTTTCTTTTTGCCGGCATTTTGGGGCCGGCCCAGGGCCTTGAATTTTTACTCGATGTCGCCCAAAAAACAGCCGACCTTAAAGACGTGGTTTTTCTTTTGGTGGGCGACGGGATGGAAAAAGATAAAATCGAAAAAATAATAAAAGAACGGTTCTTAACGAACGTAGTGGTCAAACCCTTTGTGTCAAAAGAAGATTATTCCTATCTGGTTAAAGATGCCGATGTCGGGGTGGTGTGTTTGAGCATCAAAAACAAGACCCCGTTTATTCCCGGGAAGTTTTTGGGCTATATGGCGGCAGCCAAGCCCATCTTGGCTTTCCTTAATAAGGAAAGCGACGCTTTCGCCTTGACTGAAGAAACAAACTGCGGCTATGCCGTGCAATCGGATAATTTGGAGGAGGCGGTCGCGGCGGCCAGGAAAATGTACGCCGAGAAGGAAAAATTACCGCAGTTAGGCCGGAACGGTTTCGTTTACGCGGAAAACAATCTGGCCTTGGATGTCTGTCTGGCCAAAATTGAAAAAATTTTGAGCTGATTAAAGTTGACTTTCCGCCCGGGAGATTTTAAAATCAATAAGACCTAAATCTATGGACAATAAAATTGAAAAAGAGGAAGTGGATTTGAGGGATTACGTGAAGTTTCTTTTTTCCAGGAAACGGCTGGTTTTGGGGATATTTCTGGCAGCGATAACCGCAGCTGTGATTTATAATTTTTTGTCTCCGAAAATTTACGAGTTAAGTGTTTGGCTTGAGCTTGGTAAAGTAAAAGACGAATCTTTGGTTATGCTGATAGAAACGCCTTCCCAGGTTGCGAAAAAAATAAATAGCGGCATTTATGAGGAATTCCCTTATAATGCCGTTGTTTTTAACCCGAGCCTGACAGACCTCATCCAGATAAAAATAGAGTCCGCTAACGTGGAGCAGGCAAAAATTGACTTAAAGAGAATAAGCGAATTTGTTTTGGCCGACCATAACTCAAAAATTGGAGCCAAAAAAGACGCCCTGGAAAATGAAATAAAACGGCTGGAAGAAAATATCGATTTACTTAAAGAAGAAGACAATAATTTGGAATTGCGGATAAAAACAACCGTCTCAGAGTTTGATTTGTTTTATTTGAAGGATAGATTATTGGAGTTGAAAAGCGATATCCAAAATTCTTATACGAAAATCAACCAGTTAAAGATTTCCTTAAGCGATATCCAGGAGACTAAAATAGTAAAACCTATTGATGTTTCCGAAAATCCGGTAGAGCCAAAATCCCTGCTGAATATTATTTTAGCCGGCCTGGTCGGCTTGTTTATCGGGGCTTTCTCGGTTTTCTGCAGGAAATGGTGGAAAAGTCCCTCTAAGTAGAGAAATCCGGATTATTGCGAAGGCGCTTCTCTGAATTTCTTGAATAAAATCAAAATTTCTTCCCAGATTCTTTCTTTAAGGACATAAAGCGTTCCTAAATAAAAACCGGCGGAAATCACGATGTTTAAAATAACGTTCGTCCCGAAATGATTAAGAATGAAACTAAGCCCGCCCATGATAATCGCGACCGCGATTATTTTTTTTAGATAACGCAAAACATGAAAGTCGGAGATTTGCCTTACTTTCAGCCAGATGGGAGCGACGTAAACCATTTGCGAGGCGAGATAGGCGATTGCCGCCCCGACAATGCCCAGGGCCGGAATCAGAATGGAATTGAGAACGATGTTGGTAATTGTGCCGAAAATGAGAAAACCCACCACTTTTTTTTGATGATTGTGGGCGATAACCAGATTGGAGAGGATAACGCTCGGAAAAATAAAAAGCAGCGAGGCCATCAGAATTTGGAAAGCCGGGACTCCCGGAAGATATCCGCTGCCGAAAACCATACTTATAATCGGCCGGGCGAGAATAATTCCTCCCATAACGAAAGGTAAGGCCAGAAAAAAAACAAAGGTCAGCGATTTTTCGTTGAGGTTTTTTTCCCGTGCTTGGTCTTTGTCTTTGATAAAACGGGAAAGGGCCGGGAAAATGCCGCTGGCTAACAAGGCCGGCAAAGTGTAAAGAACTTGGACGAAACGCTGGCCGATGGAGTAATAACCGATTTCCGTCGCGGTTCGCCACCAACCGAGCATTACAACGTCGATGTTAAGCATCAAAACGCCTAAAATGTTCCAAAAGGCGATCGGCCAGGCGGAATTGATTATTTGGAAAGCCAATTTTTTGTCAAAGTAGCGTTTGAAGTCGAAGACCTTCGAGATCTGATTTTTAACTATCAATAGAGCCAGAAGAGCGGCGAAACCAACGCTGGCTATATAGGAAAAAATCAGCGATTTTGAAGTGGGGGAAATATTAAGGAAGATGAAACCGGCAATCGCGATTACCGCGTTCATGGTGATGATTATGAAGGCCTCCCATTCCATTTTTTCGAGTCCCCGCAGGAAAGAACCGGCGAATTCCCGCAGGCCGTCAAAAACAACGATTAAGGCCACAAGCGGAAAAAGATAAACGGCTTTTTCAATCCGGGAAAAATGGGAAGCCGCAAAAATTACCAGGATGGCGCTGATTGTCAGCAAGAATAATTTTATCCAGAAACTGGTGGAAAAATATTTCGTTCTTTCTTCGGGATGGCTGGCGGTGTCCCGGGTCAATAAGGCGTTGACGCCGATGTCGGAAAAAATGGCGAAGATTCCCGCGAATCCCAGAACATAGGCGAATAGTCCGTATTCCGTCGCTCCCAGCACGCGGGCCGCGTAAATTATGATGATGGCCCGGAAAATGCGGCTTCCGACCTGGCTGACGCTCAGCCAAAAGATATTTTTAGTCACTGTCTGGCGGGGAGTCAGGTTCTGGAAAAGAAAAGTTTTCAGCTTGGAAATCATTTTACTTTGGTGAAGAGGTATTTTATGGTTTTGAAGATAATCAGGGCGTCCAAAAACAGCGAGCGGTTTTTGATGTAATAAATGTCGTATTTCAGTTTTTCAAAAGCTTCTTCAAGGGAAGCGCTCGGGCGGTAATAAATCTGGGCCCAGCCGGTGAACCCCGGCTTGATGATGTGCCGGATTTCGTAATAGGGGAGTTTTTTGTATTTTTCCACCAGCTCTATCCTTTCGGCTCTTGGTCCGACAAAAGCGATGTCGCCTTTGATAATATTCAAAAGTTGGGGAAATTCGTCTAAATGGGAGAAACGAAGAACCTTTCCTACCGGAGTCAGGCGTCTGTCGTTTTCAATTGTCCAAAGCGGACCCTCCACTTCTACCATCATGGTTCTGAATTTATAAAGCCAGAAAATCTTATCGTTTTTGCCCATCCTTTGCTGTTTGAAAATAACCGGTCCCCTGGAGCTGAATTTTATCAGAACAGCGATAACGATAAATATCGGAAGGAGAACAATTATTGAAATGATTGATAAAATTATATCCGTCAATCTTTTAATGGCGTCGAACAAGGGCCTTTTGGTTATTATTTTTTCGATAAACCACGCTTCTTCCAGTTCTTCCAGGGGGATTTTCACGAAAATCGTTTCATAGAAGGTGACGAAGTCGGTGATAGCAAGTTTTAAGGGCAGCAGCCGGTAAATGGATTCCGCGATCGCCAGTTCTTTTTTTATCTGTGGCGGCAGAACGATGGTGTCGATTTTGTTTTCGCTGATGATTTTTGGGAGATTTTGCCGGTCGATTTCCCGGTTTTCCTTTAGCCATAAAACAATGTCGTAGCCGAGAGTGGGGTTGGCTTTAAGATAGGCGACCGTTTCCTGGATTCTCGGCGAATCCCCGATAATCAGCACGCGATAACGCCAGCCGCCGAAAATCAGGACATTGGCTATCAATAGCCGCCAGAAATAGCTTAAGATTCCGAAAACAGCGCCAAAAATCAAAAGGTTGGTTTTGGGGGTTAGCTTGGAAACCGGGGCCAGGACATAGAAAAGCATGACCGACAGAATCGTGGCGATGATGACGGCCCAGAAAAGATTGCCGATCAGGTTAACGTCGTTCTTGAGAATTTTCACTTGGTATAAATCCGCCAGATAAAAAATCAGCAGCCAGACAATTAAAGCCCAGGAAAAAGGCTTTAAGTGGGCCTCAAAAGATTCTATCCAGCCGGGATGGCCGTAGCGCAATATCAGAGTGATAACCAGCGCTCCGTAGAACAGAAGAATATCCCCAAGCAAAACCGCCAACTGTTTTAGCTTAAAATTCAGGCTCATATGAAATCTCTTTTATTTTATATTAAACCGCTTAAATTCTCAAAACTTCCCTTTACTATTATATGACGACGATCGTTCTGTTATAATAGTAAGTAAATGTTTAAGGAAACTGTTTTGGAAATTTTTAGAAATGTTAAATGGCTGACTACCGACGTGGTTTTCACCGATTATTGCGCTTCTTATAAAAATCTCCGGCGCTTTTTGCGTAGCGGGCGGCCTTATCAGGTCCGCAGAAAGGAAACGGAGGCAGATCTGCGGCAAAAAGAAAAACAGAGCTTTTATAATCTTCTTTACCAGCTTAAAAAACAGGGGTTCATCATGAAAAGAAACGATAAAAATAAAAAAAGTTTCTGGAGATTGACTGACAGAGGATTGCGGCATTTGAAAAATGTCAAACGCAAAAAAGGTTTATTTTCCCTGAAAGCCAAAGACGGCATAAAAAACGACTATCTTAAGGTGATTATTTTCGATGTTCCCGAAAACAAACGGAAGGAAAGGGCGTGGCTGCGCCACACGCTTGTTAATTTTTGTTTTTCAATGCTTCAGAAAAGCGTTTGGGTGGGGGAGGCGCAACTGCCGGAAGATTTTTTCAATTCAATCAAAGAACTGCATTTATTGCCCCATGTTCATATTTTCGCCGTTGATAAAGAAAAAAGCGGTTCTCTTTTCAACAAAATCTGAATAATTTTGATAATTTCCCGGAAGCGTTTTGGAAATATTTTCAGAAATAATTAGAAATAATTCCGGAATTAAGAGTTACTATGTTTTTTGGACGATCGTCCAAAAAACATAGTAACTCTTAATTGATTTAAATTGTCCACAGGAAAATAGAAAGAGGATTTGATATAATTAAGGATGTTATGGCAAATTTCTTAAATCATAGACGGACGAAGATTCTTCTTTATATTTTCGGTGGAATTATCTTGATTGTTTTGCTTTGGTATTTTTTTGGGGATATGCTGGTTTTTTCTTATTTAAAAGACAGCGCTGAATGGGGAGATTATTGTCATGAAGATTGCGTGTTTACCCGGGATATCGCAGAAAAAAGCTTGGTCTTTTTGGCTAGTCATCGCCCCTGGGTAGAGAATAAAGTTCTTAAAGGTGTTTTAAATCAAAACCAACCAGAGGAATATCGGACTATTCTTTTGGACGTTTATATAATGATTATCGGCGAAGATAATCCGTTGCCGGAAAAAATAATTTCCCTGCTTGAAGAAGAAAAGACCCCGCCAGAACTTAAGCAACGGATTATTATCGTAGCCGGCGAAATTAAGCAGTCTCTCTGTGATTCTGGCTTGGTTGAGTATTGGGAAAAAATTATTTTTGATAATAACGAGGATAGAGAGATAAGGGGCCGAGCGGTTGGAGAATTGATTAAATGTAAAGAAATGGAAGCTATACCCCTATTGATTCAGGCGATAAATTTTGACAGAAAAGGGTCGGTGGGACTGCGGGCAAGCGAAAGTTTAGTGGAAGTGCTTAAAGAAAAAAAAATAAGCGCAGATTTGATAGAAGAATTAAAACAACTAATTTATGATAAAAATATTCATCCAGTAATAAGGGGAACTATTTTGGGTATTTTCTATCATCATCCAGACAAAGAATTAAGCAAGAATTTCCTTCTGGAAATTTATGAAGATAATAATATTAATATTATTATCAAAGATGAAGCGGCTAGATTTATTAATTATTTAGCAGGACAAGAAATTTATAGCAGATTGAAATTCACGGAGAAAGAATCTTACAGTTATGACGACAATGATATTCCTTATAATGGTGAAGCCCCGTATCTTTCAGAGGAAGATTGGTTAAACAAAGTTTTTCCAGACAGATTATGATCAATAAAATTAGAATTATTTTTATTTTTCTGGCTTTTATTTTGATTTGAATTATCCACGGGAAAATAGAAGGAGGATTTGGTATAATTAAAAGTGTTTATGAATGATTTATTTTAAAGGATAAACACATGGACGCTAAATTTTTTTTTCTCGGTCTACGCCAATTCATCTTGGCCCTTATTATTATTTTCGGGATTTTAATATTTCCTATAGTAGGAATGCAGATGTTGCTGCAGGTGAACGAGATAATGGCATACTCACTTGCTATAATTGGGCCGCATTCGGTTTTCTCATGGCTTTTTTTGCTGGTTAATGTCTTTTGGTACCCAATTGTTCTTACCGTTTGGGTGGCGAGGGATGCTATAAAATTCAAAAAACAGGGAATAAAAATTTCGCCGCTTCTATGGAGTGTAGGAACGATTCTGCCGACTATTATTGTCGTATTTCCTATTTATTTTATTCTTCGTGATGTCGTTTGGCGAAGAAGACTTACAATAAATAACATAAATAGTATGGAACAAGAAATAAACCCAGAACAACAAGTGGGGGTAAAAAAGGGATTTGTTTCAAGCAAGCGCACAAGAGAGATTTTTTTCAGCGGGGTTGCTATCGCTTTCGTCGCATATGTTGTATATGTGGTAGCGATTCTCCCTAATTTGTCACGTACTAAGCAAAAAACCGAAGAGCAGGTGGCGAAAATTCATGCCACGAAACTGACGCTTGACGATGTGATTGGAAAAAACTTGCCGCCTGACCCCGGAGCGGATGCCGACAAAACAGTTCAGGGAGCTGACGTCAATCGCAATGGCATTCGCGATGATGTGGAGCTCGCCATCTTTAGAGAGTATTCTGACTCTGCAAAAACCCGAGCGGTACTTTTACAATATGCATTGGTGTTGCAGATGGAAGCGACGCAGAAGATCGTGAACACAGAAACGGTAACTGAAGTAGTGAGAGAACAGAGTAGGGCATATTATTGTGTTGGTAAGATTTTATCTAGAGCGGATATGGATGAGTATATAAAAGAAAGCAACAAACTGCGTTTGTTCGTTAGCGAAAGACAACGTAATACACTAGAAAGACAAAATACTCGGAAAGATTTTGTCGAAAAAATAGGAAGCTATAGCGAATCAGAAAATGAAGTATGCGATATTGATCTTTCGGTATTACCTAATTAAGATTTTATGAATTTTTTTTCAATAAAATTTAAAATAGTCATAACGGCTATTCTATTTATCGTATCTCCATTTATGGCTTTTGCTCAAACAGGGGACCAAACTTGTTCGGCAAATGGCTATACGATTGCTACTATTAACGGAATATTTACCGACAAAGATGGTGCTATCGAGAACAGAGATAAATTAAAAGATTTTTTGGATGATAATTTTAACAATGAACCCATCACCGTTGATTTTCTCCATAATCCTTCCCATCTCGCCGGACTCGGCGATATTTTTAAATCAATTTATCAAGGGCTTTTTGATTCTGAAACAGTAGAGGATTACGATCTGATAGAAATGATCAAGACCGCCAGCGAAAAGGTTGCCACCCAAAAGTTGCTCCTCGTTGCCCATTCTCAAGGAAATTTTTATGCTAATAGTTTTTATGATGTAGTTGCCGATAAAGATGGCGGAATTCCGTCTCAATCTTTAGCTATCTATAGCGTGGCTACCCCTTCATCTCGGGTTGCCGGCGGAGGTAATTGGATTACTTCTGATACCGACAAAATTATTGCTGATCTTGTAGCTCGTATTCAATTTACTAGAGAAATCTTGCCCCCAAATATTCATATAGAATTACAAGAAGGTGACAGTTCTTCGGGCCATGGATTTTCTGATATTTACCTGAAATATCAAGGAGGGAGAATTGTATCTGATATTATGTCTTCGCTTGATCGGTTGAAAACGAATAATATCCAAGATGAGCAGAAGTTATGTCTTACTCCGCCAAAACTTTCGTTGATTCATAGGATAGAAGGAGGAATTTTGGCCATCGCTGATCCTTTAGCTGAGAGTGTTTTCTCTGTTGTTCAGCCATCTTTTATCGTTGAAAATAATATTAGTGAAAGCATAGGGAAAGTTTTTGCAATCGGTATAAAAACAATTGCTTCTGGGGCCAACTTCTTAAAAGATAAAGTTATTGATATCAGCCAAGCGATCGGGAAAGCTTTTTCACAGGCTTTTTCTCGGGACAATTTTGAATTAGCCCAAATCATTGATATTTCAAAGGATGAAAATCAAATAGGGAATCAAGATCAAGTAATAAAAGATTTTTCCCAAAATAGCGATCAAGCCCAAGAGATTAATCCCGACCAAGAAGGAATCAATCAGGAAGATTCTCAAAACCAACAGTCTGAAGTCATAAGCTGTTCTTATAATAATTCTCAATCACCGAGCCATCAAAAAGTCATTATTAACGAAGTCGCTTGGATGGGCGGAATAAGCGGCGCCAACGATGAATGGATAGAATTGAAAAACATTTCCAGCGAAGCCGTTGATATCTCGGGTTATCAACTGATTGATCAAGATGAAAAAATAAAAATTGTTTTTAACAGTAATTCAAAAATTCCTGCTGGTGGATTTTATCTTTTGGAACGCGCCGACGATAGCACGGTTCCCGAAGTTGTCGCTGACGTAATTTATAGTGGCGTTCTTTCAAACGAAAATGAAAGCTTGCGGCTGTTTAATAGTCAATGTAATTTAATTGATGAAGTTTTGGCTAAATCGAATTGGCCGGCTGGCGATAATGCCGCAAAAAAGACGATGGAGCGCGGTTCCGATTTTAACTGGCATACCTCAAGCGTTATCGGCGGCACTCCCAAAAAAGAAAATTCTCAACCCAAATTGGAACAGGAAGAAAACGATCCGATTCTCAATTCCACTTCAACCCAAATTTCAACATCAACATCAACTTCTATAACTAATATCGATAGCAGTATTTGTAATTTTAATACTAATCAATCTGCCCAACGGCAGGGAATAATCATCAATGAGGTTGCTTGGATGGGCACCACTAATAGCGCTAATGACGAGTGGATTGAAATAAAAAATATTTCCGGAGTTGTTATTGACCTTGGCAATTGGCAGCTTCTGAATGAAGATGAAAAAATAAAAATAAAATTCGATAGCGGTTTGCAAATTCCGGCCAGTGGATTTCTTTTATTGGAGAGAACCGACGATGATACGGTTTCCGGCATAAAAGCCGACAAAATCTATACCGGCGCTCTTTCCAACACCGAAGAGGGGTTGCGGCTGTTTGATAACCAATGTAATTTGATTGACGAAGTTTTTGGCAATAGCGGGAGCGATGGCAAGCAATGGCCGGCAGGGAATAACCCAGGGAAAAATACGATGGAAAGAGATGATTTTGGTTTTGGCTGGCATACCTCAAGCGTTGTGAATGGCACGCCAAAAGAAAGAAATTCTTCGCCATTGGTTTCTCTGAATGGGGGCGGAGGAAGCCCGTCCAATAATCAACAGCAAACAAATAATGTTTCCCAACAATCGCCGGAAAAAATTTTAATCACCGAAATTCAGATTACCGGCGGACCGGGTAAAACAGAATACGATTTTATAGAGTTATATAATCCGAATAATTACCAAATTAATCTTAATGGATATCGGCTGGTTAAAAGAACAAAAACCGGAACAGACGATACCGGTATTAAATCATGGACAACCGATGTGTTTATTCCGGCTAACAGTTATTATCTTTGGGCTAATAGCGGTTATACCGATATTTCTGTCACGCCCGATGTGACAACTTCGGCTGCGGTTTCCGATGATAACGGCGTAGCCATTCGTTTTGGGGCCGAAAATACAGGTACGATTATTGACGGCGTTGGATGGGGGAATGCGCAAAATACTTTTATAGAAGGACAAGTTTTTTCCGCCAATCCCGGCGATAATCAAAGCATTCAAAGAAAATTTCAATCTGGAGCTTATATCGATACCGGCGATAACGCCCAGGATTTTGAGATACAAAATTGTCCCAATCCTAAATCTCAATCTCAGACATGCCAGCAACCTCAAGCGCCGACCGAATCAGCCGGCGCTAATCATATTGTGATTAGCGAGATTTACCCCGATAAGACCAGTAACAATTTTGATTTTGTTGAGTTGTATAATCCGACCGATTCAGTAATTGATTTAGATAATCATTCCTTAAGGATAATAAAAGAAGAGGCGACAAGCAGCGATCCTTTGGCTGTTTTTACGGCAGGTCAGATTATTAATGCCAGGAGTTTTTTCTTAGTCGGTTTTGATAATTACAACCAAAGCACCAGCACTGCGGCTGATGTTTTTCATTCCTCATATTCTTTATTAAGCGGAAAAATAGCGACAATTATTTTATATAATGAAAGCGATATTGTTGATGAATTTAATTATGATCCGGATAATCTTAGCGATGGCCAATCTTTTGAAAGAAGGGCTTTTTCGGCGAATGTTTGCGTTTCCGCTGAAAACAATGGCGAATTTTTAGGCAATGGTTGCGATACCGACAACGCCGCAGATTTTGAAATTCGTGAAATTCCCAATCCCCAGAATTCCCATAATTTTCCCGAGCCGCGGAATGCGCCAACCGCAGTTCAGAATTTAGAAGCTAGCTACAGCTCTTCAACGATGGAATTGGCTTTTGATTGGACTGCTTCACAAGATTACCAGGGCGCTACTTCCACTCTGACTTATGAAATTGCCGATATCAGTGAAAGTGGCTCCACTCTAGTTACGGTAGAAACATCTACCACTACTGCCCGGATTTCCATTAACGAAATCAGCCGCGATTATAAATTCTTAATTCAAGTATTTGATAAAGATGGTTTTGGTTCGGCGACCAGTACCGTTTCTATCGCGGTTCCCGGTTTCTTTTCGGGTTTATATTTTTACGAGGATCCACGGAGTCCTTCGGCTGATTCCGGAGAAAATAATTATTTAATTGAAGCTTATTATAATGAATACCCATTTATTCCCGATGTATACTATGGTCCGCCGAATTCCAGCTGGAAACTTTTAGTTTTTTACCTGAACAACGAAGCGGAAAAACAAACGATAATTGATTCCGGACTTTACCAGCCGAATAATTTAGAAAACATTTTGCCGGTAAAGTATAGACATTGTTCCAGTGCGTCTATAACCCAAAGCAATTCTCTTTTGCTTCCCGATATATCTGGGAAATGTGATACCTCTGGAGGAGCTTATAGCAACGCCTTAGATTTTAGTTTATTGGAAGATAATCATTTTATTATCCAGTCAGGCCAGGCACCCAGCGAAGGGGATTATTTGACCGTTGCTTTTTATGCCACTCAATCTTTAAGGCCTTCGGATGGTCGAGTGCCTTATTTCAAATTGATTGCCGTTGATAAAACTAAATATTATTTTGGCGATTTGCCGGTTTATCAACCGCCTCAATTAACAGGACAAATTGATGTCAATTTTGAACGTCAGAATTCCCAACTTCATCTTAGTTGGCCTTCAGCGACCGATTCCGATACTCTCGATTCCGTTTTGGGCTATGAAATCCAGTATACTTCTTCGACTGATTGGATTTCTGTCAGTAATAATGTCACAAAAATTGCGGCTCCCGGCGACAATTTCTCTATCACCGTCAAGGCCAAAGACGATTTTGGCAATTATTCTACGTCAACCTTAGCCGTTTCTTGGTCATATCCGGAAACGACGTTATTCATTAATCAACCTATCGGCGGCAATTGGCTCGATTTCGGTGGTATAGACGGAAATTATAATATCGGCGTTAATCTCCAAAGTATTTATCCAACCAGCACTTTGCAATTTAACGCAGTATTTTTGAAAGTAAAAAAATTAAACGGCAATGACGCCGCTAATTTGAAACTCTCGGTATATAATAGCGGCGCTGATAGCCGTCCTAATTTTAATAGCTTGATTAACGCTTCGGTTATCACAAATATTTGTGGCAGCCCGGAAGATTATGATTTGACTTTTTATTTTCCCGAGCCGATTACTTTTAATGCCGACAACAACTATTGGCTGGTTTTAGAGGTGGGAGGTTATCCCTATGCTTATAATCAAAATAGCGCTTTCTCCAGAAATAGGTGGCAAGTTAACGTAAGCAATAGCGACCCTTATCCGGGAGGAGATGTCTATCAAACAACTGTCCAGGGGTCTGTCTATAATCCCAGCGTTGGCGTCATGTCCGGCAGTGATTGGTATATGAAAATCGGAATGGAAAATTAAATAATCCGGATTTTTTAATGTGTTATAATTAATTCATGAAAATCTATATTACTCGCCAGATTCCGGAAGCCGGAATCAAAAAATTGCAGGAAAAGGGATATGAATTAACCATTAATCCCGAAGACCGGGTTTTAAGCAAGGCGGAACTGATAGCGGTCCTTCAGGGGAAGAATTACGACGCCGTGCTGTGTCTTTTGACGGACAAAATCGACGATGAAGTTATGGCCGCGGCCGGTTCCCAGACAAAGATTTTCGCCAATTACGCCGTTGGGGTTGACAACATCGACCTTCCGGCCGCCCAGAAACGGGGCGTGATGATTTCCAATACCCCCGGCGTTCTGACCGAAACCGTGGCTGAATTCACCATCGGCTTGATTTTTGCCATTACCAAAAGAATAGTCGAGGCCGATGAGTTCACCCGGAGAGGGAAATTCGTGGGCTGGGCGCCGATGCTTTTTTTGGGGTCCGATCTTAAAGAAAAAACTTTGGGGATAATCGGCCTTGGCCGTATCGGCGGGGAAGTGGCCCGCCGGATGCACGATGGGTTCGGCATGAACATTATTTATTACGACGCCAACCGCAACGAGGATTTGGAAAAAATTTATCACGTGGAATACGCCGATTTGGAAACTTTGCTTAAAACTTCGGATATCGTTTCTATCCACGTGCCTTTGCTTCCGACCACCAAGCATTTGATTGATGCTCAAAAACTGGCGATGATGAAGCCAAGCGCTTATCTTATTAATTCTTCCCGCGGCCCGGTCATTGACGAAGCCGCTTTAGTGGAGGCCCTAAAAAATAAAACCATCCGGGGAGCGGCTATCGATGTTTACGAGAAAGAACCGGCTTTGACTCCGGGCTTGGCCGAATTGGACAATATCGTCATCACTCCGCATATCGCTTCGGCGTCCCTTGAAACCCGCAGCAAGATGGCGGAAATGGCCGCGGAAAACATTATCGCGGTTTTGGAAAGCCAGACCCTGCCGAACTTGGTGAAAATATAACAATAATAAAGAATAGAAAAAGCTCCCGAATGAATATTCGGGAGCTTATTTTTTAAGCCGGAGGTTTAGATAGGGGTGATATCGGAAGAAAGCATTTCAGTTTCGGGCTCTTCCAGGATTATCTTTACTTCAACGCTGACGTAAAAAGTTGACCATAGCTCTTTCCCTAATTTCTGGAAAGATTCAAAATATTCTTCTCCGTAAACTTCCAAGACCCAGTTGTTCCTGTCGGCGCCGCGCTTGAAATTTTTAAACCAAAGCGTGCCGACAAACAACCTTCTATGGGGGATAACCGTCTCAGTTTGCTGTCCTGGTTTGTTTTGGCGGCGTATCAAGATGCCGATGGAATCTGTTTCAGTGGACAACAATGGAGTGGCTAAACCCGTGCAGGATGCCAAATCATAACCTTTTCTGTGCAGCCATTGGCCGACCCAGACCGAAGTTGACCCACTGGGTGTCTTCTTTAATTTCTTCACGCCCCACCTCCTTTTTTGTTTGTTAAAGTGCGGTTTGTTTTATCTGAATTTAATATTTATCTTATATATTAATAATAGCACAAAATCATCTTTTAGTCAATGAATTTGCCTGCTTTATTCGCTGCGCCCTCGGGAGGATTCGAACCCCCACTAACAGGTCCGAAGCCTGTCGTGATATCCGTTTCACTACGAGGGCAAAATCGGTATTTTGACTTTCTAAATTATAAATGATTTTCAAAAATTTGGTAAGTTTGCCGGGGAATGCTATCGCCTTTTCGGTAATTTCATCCCTAGCAGATGGTGGGCTTGCGTTGGCAAATAAATTTTAAAGCCCTCCGATATGCATATCGGAGGGCTTTCTATTTTAATTTAAATAATTCAGGAATTAAGAGTTACTATGTTTTTTGGACGATCGTCCAAAAAACATAGTAACTCAGTTTCGGCCGGAAATCAGGGCCTGCTTTCTTTGGATTTCTCCAACATTCTCTTTAAAAGAAGTTTATTGGTCCAGAATCCTTCCAGAGAGTCGTTTGGATAAACCCAGCCGTTCTTTTCAATGATTGTGCCGGGAGCCAAAACCGCGTTGCAGCCGATTTGGGCTTCGTCTCCGACAATCGCTCCGAATTTCCGGAGGCCGGTGGAGATTTTCCCGACTTTAATCATGGAATGCGAATGTTTTAAGTTCGCCAGAACCGAACCGGCTCCAAGGTTGACGTTGTTTCCCAAAATACTATCGCCGACATAATTGAAGTGCGGGGCTTTGGCGCCGTCGAGAAGGATGGAATTTTTTATTTCGGAAGAATTGCCAACCACGCAATTTTTGCCGATGATGACGGGCCCCCTTAGGTAAGCGCCGCTTCTGATTTCGGAATTTTCGCCAATCAGGATTTGGCCCTTTAAAGTTACGCCTTTCTCGATAATTACCCCTTTCTCCCGGTAACAAAAATTTTCTTTCAAAGAAACCTTCATCCCGTATTTCTGCCACAGGAATAAATAAACGCAGTCCTTCAGTTCAGGCACGGCTTCCCAGGCATTTTCAACGTTTTCAAAGATATTTTTCCATTCAAAATCTTCCAGGTTAAAAAACGTTTTCGGCTGATACATTTTTCCTCCTTTTGAAATTTTTAAAGTCCAATTTTTTAATTTCTGATTATCAGGGTATAATTAAAAGCAATGGATGTCAAAATCCCAAATGAAATATCGGAAGTCGCCGAAAAAATCCGGGATGCCGGCTATCAGGCGTTTTTGGTGGGCGGTTGCGTCCGGAATTTTCTATTGGATCAAAAACCCAAAGATTGGGACATCGCCACCAGCGCTAAGCCCGAAGAAATCCAGAAAATTTTCAGTGATAGCGTTTACGAAAACCAATTCGGAACCGTGGGCATTAAGACGGAGTCCGAAGACCCGACTCTTAAAGTCGTGGAAGCGACTTCTTTCCGTTTGGAAGGCAAATACACCGACAAAAGGCATCCCGACGAAATAAAATTCGCCAAAACCATCGAAGAAGATTTAAGCCGCCGCGATTTCACCGTGAACGCCCTGGCTTTGGGAATGCCCGCGGGGAAAACCCTCAAGGTTATTGACCCTTACGGCGGGCAGAAAGATTTAAAAAATAAAATCATCCGCACGGTGGGGAAACCCGAAGAACGTTTCAATGAAGACGCCTTGCGGCTGATGCGGGCGGTTCGTTTCGCCACGGAATTGAATTTCGCGATTGAAGAAAAAACAGCCGCGGCCGTTAAAAAAGAAAGCAAACTTTTAGCCGTTATCGCTAAAGAAAGAATCCGCGACGAACTGGAAAAAATCATAATGTCCGGGCGGGCGGCCGAAGGCGTCAGAAAACTGGCGGAATTGGATTTGCTCCGCCATATCATTCCCGAATTAAACGAGGGGATTGGCGTCGGCCAGAATAAACATCATATTTACGAAGTTTTTGACCATGGCGTCCGCGCCCTGGATTACGCCGTTAAAAATAATTATTCGCTGATAATCCGTTTAGCCGCTTTGCTTCATGACGTCGCCAAGCCGCGGACAAAACAAGGCGAAGGGGCCGATTCCACTTTTTACAATCATGAAATTGTCGGCGCCAAGATGGCTTTCCAAATTTTAAGCCGGCTTCATTTCTCGAAAGAAATCATTGAAAAAACCACTCATCTTGTCCGCTATCATCTTTTTTACTACAACGTGGGCGAAGTTACCGAAGCCGGGGTGCGCCGTTTTTTGCGCCGCGTCGGTCCGGAAAACATAGATGACCTGATAAAAGTCCGGGAAGCCGACCGCATCGGTTCGGGCGTGCCCAAAGCCGTTCCTTACAAGCTTCGCCATCTGCTTTTCATGGTGGAAAAAGTGAAGCAAGACCCGCTTTCCCCGAAAATGCTGGCGGTGGACGGCAAAGACGTTATGAAAATAGCCGAAATCGAACCCGGTCCGAAGGTTGGCCAAATTTTGGCGGTTTTGCTTGACGAAATACTTGAAGACCCCAAAAAGAATGGGAAGAAATACCTGGAAAATCGGATTAAAGAACTGATGAAATTCAAGGAAAAGGAACTGGAAAAATTATCCGAAGGCGCGAAAGAAAGAAAAGAAGAGTTTGAAGGCGGGCTTGAATCGGAAATGAAAAAGAAATATTATGTTTAAACGCCATGGCCATAAAACCGATTTGCGACAGGTGTAAAAAAGAGTTGAAAAAATTCGGCGCAATTTTATTTGGCCCGCCGGATAAAAAAGGCAAAGTGAAAAAATTTCATATCTGCCAAGATTGTTATAAATCGATTATCAAAGAAATCAATCGGGGA
>Ga0265297_10004981_pt1 | contig 20896 bp, 20 predicted proteins | sample Munlanlwell13791_FD_192502 | JGI IMG/M metagenome (GOLD analysis project Ga0265297, IMG submission 192502) | Leachate microbial communities from a municipal landfill in Southern Ontario, Canada - Leachate well 137-91 | ecosystem: Engineered > Solid waste > Landfill > Unclassified | place...
TCAAGATTTTAAACCGTTATTTTTACAAGCCTGCAATGCAGGAACAAGTAATTATATTCTCTTTGCTCCTGATGATATTATCGTAAAAAATCATGCTGACCTGGACTGTTGCGCTCAAGCACTGCAAACACATGGCGCATATGCCTTTTTTTTACGCTTAGGAACGCATCTGAATTATAGCTACCCACACAAAAAACATTCCCCATTACCGCCATTACAACTCATCGGCACAGATCTGTATAGCTGGACATTGTGCAATGGCATCTTTGACTGGGGCTATCCCAACAATGTTGATATGACTCTCTATCGCAAAGACACTATTATGCACGACCTTAGTAATTTGTCGTATATCAACCCAAACACACTAGAAGCTGCATGGGCAGGGATAGCAGGACGCATGCTTCACAAAACAGGACTATGCTTTGAACATTCCATCATTGTTAATATTCCGGTAAATCGTGTACAAAATGATTATCAAAACAATTTTATGAATTCTTGGAATACGCTCGAGTTACTTGAATTATTTGAAGCAGGCAAAAAAATTGATATTCAACCACTGAGCGGTATTCTCAACACATCAAGCCACATGGAATACGAACTGACCTTTATACAACGATAAAGTTCGTTATTCTACACATTTTGTTGCATACATAAGTCCAAGCTTATGCGTATGTTCAAGCCACTGCGCTACAGAGCTTTCCACTAATTTATAATCAGTCGTAGCACTGGCAACAGACAGTGCTTCTTGCAATAATGTTTTATTCCACAACGTCATATTAAATACAGGAATCATCCACATATCGGTTTTATTATCTGAGTACCATGCATATACAGGATCAACAAGATCAACCTTAGGCAATCGGGACCGCTTATATACATTCAAATCGCTCTGAGCCAATGAAAAATAAAACAAATCAGTATGCGTTTTTTTCAATAAGCACATTGCATCAACAAGGTTAATATCCGCTTCTATACGATCAGATACTTTACTTAACAATACGTAGCGACTATCAATATTCGTAACACACTGAGATAATGCTTTAAGGAACTCGTGATTCTCATAATATATAAGCTGTATATCTGAAGCAATATTCACACGCTCCTTACAAAATTGAGGGACTAATGCATACATTGCCTGCAATGACTTAACATTTTTAAATAACTCGGAAGAAACATAGTGTGACGATTCATCTGCCAATATAAGTAACGTTGCATGATCATATTCATCAGAGCATTCCACACTTTGTGGGGCATGCAAAGGACTATATTCCTTTTGCGCTAAAATATAATCCCGTAAATCAGTCTGCAAACGCACATTCACAGCCCCGTCACTAATTGGGTTACTGGTATTATATATATAAAGCACATCATTTAACTGCATAAAGTGGCCTCGCGAAGACATCTCAATCATAGGAGCTAACATCGCTTTATCTGATGTCATAGCATAATAATAGTCGTCATATATAAAATCTTTGAGAGCAATTAGTTTAAAAAGCCATGCATAATGTGTACGTATATGTGAGACGGGAAAATACCAATATTTGCGAAACATATTATTGTCTACAATATATTGAGGAAACGATTTATTAACATCGCCAAGTTGCCCGGATGGGAAACATTGATACTGTCCGTAGGTAAACCAAATATCATTATTACTATAAGCTTCATTTATTTTCGAAAGTACCTGGTCATGCGCAAACCAATCGTCACCATCAAGCGTTACTACTATTTCATTATCTGCGCATGAGTGAATAGCTGTATAAAAATTAGCCATAGCATTACGTCGTTCATCATTATGAATTATAGTAAAACGATGCTGCTGCTTATGTTCTTCAACTAATTGTTGTACTTTCTCATATGTCTTATCTTTGGAACAGTCATCCACATAGATAACCCTATAATTCTCATATTTCTGTATAAGCACAGACTGTAGATTTCGCTCAACCCAACGTTCATTATTATATGACGTCACTAGAATAACGATTGGTTTCTCTTCAAACGCCAAGCTAACCTTATGTACTAATACACATAAGAAAAAAAACATAATACATGAAATTTGCTTAATCTGAAACTTCATTTTCTCTCCAAGTTATATAACAACAATATCGCTTCAATAGCTTTCGCTACACAATCCTTTTTAACTCATGCAAAAAATACCTATTGCTACGTATAACAAGTTTCTTAACCATATGCAAAATATCTAAAATATTAACTTGAATCATAAGGGAAACTATTGTATTAATAAGATACGTATACATAAAAACAGAAAAGAAAGGAAAGTATACATGAGTACATTACTCAACAAAACTATAGTGTTTTGTACTGTATTTTTGTTTTTTACAATATTCTCTTGCCCAATAAAACAAAATGAAAATCTCTCGAAGAACTTCGGCGGTTGGTCCATAGATAAAGAAGTATTTGATTATATACGACAAGTCCTACCTGCAGGAAAAACCATACTTGAATTAGGAAGCGGCTGGGCTAGTGAAATACTTTCAGAATATTATACCGTATATTCAATAGAACATGATCCCCAGTGGGTAGGCACGTACAATACTCACTACATTTATGCCCCCATTATAAATGGTTGGTATGACGTATCAGTATTAAGTAATGAACTCCCTACGCACTACGATCTCATCTTAATAGACGGCCCAACAGGTACAATTGGACGAGGTGAATTCTATACCAATTTATATCTATTCAATACAAATACAATCATGATTTTTGATGACGTTAATAGAATTGCAGAATACAACTTATTGGTTGCTGTATCACAAAAACTGAACAAACCATATACCATCTATGAATCAAATGTACAAAAAAAATTCGGCGTAATATTGCCAAAAAATGAGTTTGAAACAAATTAGATATAAAAAAAAAGGAAAGAAACAATGAAAATAAATAACCAATTAATTTCACTATTATTATGTTTAAATACTCTTGCATTAGCTGGACAAGCTCCCATACACAATATTCTTCACATGAGTTTTCACAAAGGTTGCATTGAAGAATTCGCAGCAGTTAGTGAAGAACTTGGTTTAAACGTCACTTCTTGGTTTATTCAATCCGATGTACCGCGTTTTGATGGTTCCACAAAAGGAAATGCAATTTACAATATAACACACGAACGCGCTGAAAAAGTAGGAATCTTCATAAAGAATATTTTGACCAATTCGATGCAATAATAACTTCCGATACTGCACCATTGTCACGTATATTCTTACAAAACGGTTGGGAAAAACCACTGATCATCTGGATATGTAATCGCTTTGATTATTTTGATAGTGTACATCCAGACAGAGAATATTATGATCTGTTTAAAAAGGGTACACAACAACCAAACGTACGCATTATCTCATATACAGCTTATGAACATATTTACGCTGCCAAAAAAGGAATAGACGTAGGAACATTTACTATAAAGCCCATAGGAAAATGTGAAGATCATTTCCGTTATAGTAATCAATCAGCCATTCCAAGCACTATCGACAAACAACATACTATTTTTGTACATCCAAGAATCACAGGAATTTCAGTAGAAAAACTTAAAAAAATTCTTAGTGATAATGAAATACCATTTTATTATGGAACATATAATGGCCCGTTTGACCTCAAAGGTTTTAAAGGAATATTAACATTCCCTTATGCATGGTCAACACTCGCACTATTCGAAAACATTCAAAATGGCCTCGTTCAATTTGTTCCGTCTGCAAAATTTATGCAAGAACTTCTTCAACAAGGATGGGGGCTACACTCAAGTATCGCCGCTGACTTAAAATCTCATTATTTTAACGTTTCGGAATTATATACGGAAGAAAATAAGTCCGCAATAGTATATTTTGATTCATGGCAAGATTTGAAAGAAAAAATAAACTCACTTGATTATACAAGCATGACTAAAAATATTTTGGAGTTAGCTCAACAACATCGATCTACAATGCTCAACCGCTGGCACGATGTATTTGATTCTTTTTGTGCTCATACAAAAACAACGTCTACAAGTACTCTCATTCTAGAAAAATATAAATCATTTCTCGAAAAGGGTACTTATGAAGGACAAGATTGGTCACATTTTACCGTACCTCCACAATCACGTTATTATACATTTAAAAAAGCATTCGACATGTTTGAAAAAGCACAAGGACATACTATCGTCGAGCTAGGCACAACAAGAAGTTTTGTGCATGGAGGTCATACAGGTTGTAATAAAGATAATCCAGCTGACTGGGACTGGGGCGCAGGTTCCTTTACCCGCATGGCATGCGAATGTCTTTATCATTTAAATCCGGTAATTCATACTGTAGATTTAGAAGGTAGGCATATAGCTCGATGCAAAATAATCACACAAGACTTTAAAGATATAATGAACTATCATGTATCTTCGTCAGAAGATTTTTTGCATACGATACCAGAACCACTAAGCATAGATTTATTATATATGGATACTGGAGATATGACACCTATTGAACGCACCGCACAGTTACATCTTCGAGAGGCTAGGATTGTTGTCGAGCGTAATCTTATTGCTCCCGGAGGCATTATATTAATTGACGATGTACGCAATCAAACACCAAAAAAATTCGGTGAAAATTCGGATCATGGAAAAGCAAAATACTCTATTCCATTTTTCCTCGAACATGGTTTTGAAATGATAGCAGATGAATATCAGGTCATTTTACACAAGAAATTATAAGAAAAATTAAAATAGTTATTTATAAAAATATTAAAAAAAGGATCTAAATGAATAACAAATTATTGTTTTTCATTTTACTGCTAGGACCAATATTCTACGTATTTCCTAAAGTGCTTATCATCACACATAGCTATAATAGGCCAGATTTTATCGAAATTCAAAATAAGACATTCAAATTCTTTTTACAAGATGCTTATGAATTCGTTGTATTTAGTGATGCACCAGATGAAAATATGAATAAAGCAATCATTGATACATGCAACAAATGTAATATTCAATGTATTCGCATACCACAAGAAATTCATAAAAAACCATATCTACCGAGAGAACCCGGCGATCCTTTGAATAGACCAAATATAAGACATGCCAATTGTGTTCAATATTCTATGGATACACTTGGCTTTGATCATGATGGACCTGTTATGGTTTTAGACTCTGATATGTTCTTAATTCGCCCATTAAACATAAGCCGAGAAATCGAAGGATGGGACATTGTTTCTATTATTCGTGGAGCAGATAATAATGTTACATATCTTTGGCCAGGCCTAATGATTTTAGTTATGAACAAACTACCTAACCAAAGAACATTAAATTTCAATTGCGGAAAAGCTGGTGGCGCAATTGTCGACTCTGGAGGACATTCATATTATTACTTAAAGAGTAATCCTTCATTAAAAATTAAAGCTCTCGATGAATTCTGGAGCTGGCAATTATTCTGTCCTGACAGGCATGCGTCACATCGTGTAGACAAGACCACACCAATAAACCAACAAATTTTAAAATTGAAAGAAATGAACTTTAATGACGCAGAAATTTCTTTTCTTCAAAAAAAGCCTGATACTATTAGCTTTCTCTTCGGGCATCACCTCTTACATTATCGAGCAGGAACAAACTACGATAAATTATCTAATAATTATGAACTTAACAAAACTAAAATGATTAATGATTTTATTGATGAAATTTTTATTAAGTATCAATAATCAAATATAGGTGTAAAAATGGTTATTTGCTTGTTCATTCTAATGATTTCCTTATGCTTTCAAACTTTGAGTCTGAGTTACGTTGACACTGAAACATTACATTCATTAACAAATGTCAATAAAGAAACAATAGTACAAACCATGAAATTTTTAGAAAAAATCGAAAAAGAAGCTGAATCTTCTTGGTCTGCATATTATCATATTTTCCCTAATATCATAAACAGATTTAACCTAAAAAAAGGATGCGAAATAGGAGTTTCTACAGGAGGCCATTCATACAAAATTCTTGAAACAACTAATGTTGAAAAGTTATATAGTATAGACCCATATATTCCAAATTCTACACTAAATTTATGGGTAAATGGCGATTATTATTATGATATTTTATATTATCGCGTAAAGTACCGTCTTGGTAAATTTGGCGCGCGTTCCGAACTCATTCGTGCCTTTTCAACAGAAGTAATTAATTTATTCAAGGATAATGATCTTGATTTCGTTTTTGTAGATGGTAGTCATGAGTATAAAGATGTAAAAAACGATCTAATACTGTATTACGAAAAAATCAGACCAGGCGGGGTTATGGCAGGCGATGATTACAATACAGGATTTTCTGGTGTACCACGAGCAGTTAACGAGTTTTTTTATAGCAAGAATATCAAGATAAATATTGATCAAGAACAATCAAGAATCTGGTGGATTAGAAAACCTTAAATCCATACTAAACTTCTAATCGAATATTTATGCAACAATTTTCCTATAAATGTTTTTTAATACCAATAAAGAAACAACAGTACTAACCATGAAATTTTTAGAAAAAATCGAAAAAGAAGCTGAAGTTTCTTGGTCTGCATATTATCATATTTTTCCTAATATCATAAACTAATTTAACCTAAAAAAAGGATGCGAAATAGGAGTTTCTACAGGAGGCAATTCATACAAAATTCTTGAAAGCTCAGATCATGGAAAAGCAAAATACTCTATGCCATTTTTCCTCGAGCATGGTTTTGAAATGATAGCAGATGAATATCAGGTCATTTTGCACAAGAAATTATAAGTTTGACCTTCCTTGAATTCTCATCGATGCATTTAAGAATCTGGAGCACTTAGTGCTTCATTCAACTTCCTGTTTTTAGATTTTTAACTTGTTTCTTAAAACAGGAAGTTTTTATTGCAAATTAAATTTTTTTTAAGAATCAATGCCTGACCTTCAAGACAGCCTTCTAATCCAAACTATTCAATTTTTTAGCAGTTTACCTTTTATATATAAAACATAAACTGCTAAAAAATTGAATTGACTTAATATAGTGATGATAATAATTTTTGAATTTTTCTGTTGGAAATTTATTGTAATCCGCACAGCCGCTTTCAGCTCCTGTATAATTAAGGTCATCTACTAAACTGAATAAAAGTTGTATCGTTGTTAATCGTTTATCAGACGGGAAAATTACTGCTTTATCTTCAGGAAAAGTCTTGGGATATCCCCACAGTGGGCAACTCACCGAGCCATCCCCACCAAAAGCCTTCCAGTATGATGTATGAAGATCTTCGATGACATAAATTCCTCCACTTCTTAAGCAAGGGAACAAGACATCGAAACTCGTAATCTGCTGTTCCATTGTATGCCCACCGTCATCCAAAATAATATCAAAGTCTCCCCCTGATAGCTCAGAAAATTTTTGTAATTGTTGTTTATTTGCTTGATCACATAGATAACAATGAACCCTAGCTAAATAGGCTTGGTCTAGACCAGTTCTTCCGCACAATTCGACAGATTCTTTGTCGATATCCAAAAAATATAATTGAGCTTCACCATGCTCGAAATAGTTACTCCATAACCTCACAGATGCACCGTTTAATATTCCAATCTCAAGAAACCTTACTGGTTGCATACGACTTGATGCAAAAATATCGGCATAAATTTCTGAATAATTATGGCTTCTAGAACTTTTATCTGTGCAATATTTCAATGCCAGTTCATCAAGAGTCGGATGGGTAACTCTTAATGAACTGAATTCTTCTGCAAAGAATATATGTAACCATAAAATAGTAAATAACAAAAACAAGAACCGCACATGCATAATCAACTCCTCTCCTCACAACAATTTTCCTATTTCTTTACTGATCAACTTTAATCGATTAGCTACAACCCTTAATTTTATTGGATACGCTGCCAATAGGCACTACTCAAATCTATCATTATTATCGGCTCAGTAATATTATTAAGTTTACGATAATCCATTACAGCCTTTTGACATGATTGTATCATATAATCATCTATTATTAGGTATCCCCCGACAGAAAGCTTCGAATAAAGACTTGTTAATGCTTGAAAAGTAGATTCATACAAATCACCATCAAGTCGTAATACCGCAATTTTTTCAATTGGTGCCCCGGGCAAAGTATCTTTAAACCACCCTTTCAGAAATTGAACCTGACTATCAAGCAAATTATATCGTTTAAAATTTTCTTTGACTGTTTCCAGACTAATGCCTAGAACATTGTTACTTTGATATAAATTCATTCCAACATCTGCTGGAAATGCATTGATATTTGGTATTGGCAAACCACAAAATGAATCACAAACCCAAACATTTCTTGTAGAATCATTATATGCTTTTAGAATCGCTCGCATAAATATTGTAGCCCCACCGCGCCAAACACCTGTTTCAACTAAATCACCGGGAATTGCATTTTTTATAACATCTTCTACGCAGAATTGAATATTGTTTAATCTTTTTAGCCCAATCATGGTATGTGCCATAAATGGCCATGAGAGCCCATTTTCACGCTCGAAACAATCGTATGAATGAGCTATAAGATTTGGGCCCTCAAAACTCGCGTCTTGATATATAGAATTTATTAAGATTTTTTTCATAAGGTCCAGATACAAATCTCTACCAAGATCTGTAGACATAGATTGTAGCAATGAACTTGTTATAAAACATAAAACAAAAGTTTTTAATAACTGCATTTTCATTTATTCTCTTTCCAAGAAAAATTTAATCAACACCAAAAAAAGCAGTAAACTGCTTTTAAAATTTTTAAAGTAAAGTCAAAGATCATTGAAAAATTCATTAAATTGTACTGTTAAACCATCTAATTTCCCTTTCATAAATAGTCAATGTAATTGTTAAAAGCTATGCGCGCAGCTATACCCAGAGTATCTAATCTGCAAATAATCATGCCCTTATGCAAAGCTAAATAATCAGCCAACTCCCTTTCCAGGTTTATCATTGACTGTTCCATTTTTTGAAGATTCAAGTTTTCCAAAAAATTTATCAAATACTTATACCTCATAGCAAAGCATCCGGTAAAAACTTGGTCCCCCAAATATCTAACAAAGGCATCAAATTTTAAATGACTCATTATAAAACTAAAAAAGCTATCATTTAAAAAAACATACCTACCTGTCACCTTAACGATAATATCATCATCATTGAATGTGTGATGATTAAAAAAATGAAGCAACGCTTTAACCTCATTAACTCCCTTATTTCGTAAGCCTGAGTCATTAGTTTTCGCATACCATAACTTATCAGAAAGATCATCCAAAAAAGATGGGCCTGCCACGCATGACTCTACGATATACGGCACAAAACCAAACTGCTTAACTGCTTTAATAGCATTCACATATTCTATTTTTCGGCTCTCGGCTTGCGGAGCTATCAAGGCAGCTGTACAAATAATTTTTATCATGTCATTTGAAGCACTAAATGAAACAATCCCATGGGAAAAAAGATAAATAAAAATGACATTGTACAACTTACTATTTAAGTTTTTAATAAGAAACATCATAGCGTGTTTCGATCAATTCGGTATTAATAATTTTAATCAATTCTTTTACTGACACTTCATCCGTCATAAAGTTCATTACCCATTCTCTTGGAGCACATGAAAAAAGAAAAACATCTATTGACTGGAGAATGGCTTCAAGTTCATTAAGAGTTTTCCAATCTTTACCTAATTTATCATTTAAATAAGGGCATGATGAGACATAGTCACATTGATGCCCCAATATTACGGTACTCTTAGGATTCCACGGCAAAGTCGGAACATCCATCGACCAACATTCGGCAAGTGCAAGCCCTTGGGACTCGCTACGACTAATAAATACTGCAAATCGACAATTTCGCAAAACATTTTTATATTGCTCAGTATTATAGCTGCCATACTTTAGCCGCACAGGATTCCAACCATAATTTATTAACAATTCTTCGATAGCAGTACAAAAAGCTATACCTTCAGTCTTCCAGTAGACCAATACATCTTTAGAATACTTATAATCATTATAGGATTGCTTCCAAAAATCTTGATCTACACCTGCATACCATACTTTACAACGAGATTCCATATTAGGACATAATTCATGCACAAATTCTATTACCCAAGCCGATGGTACAAAATATACGTCAACTTCCGGGTAATTAATTTCATCCGGCCAAATATTTGGCCCCACTAACAGTTTTTTTATACGCTTTTGCCTTTTTAATTCAACAGCTTGAACTACGGCTTTATGATCGCATGGAACAAATATCACATCCCCAATATCATCTAGAGAAGTTGGATTATAATTAAACGAAACTGCTTGCTCTATAAGCCCTTTTTTAAGACTTTTTATGAGTGCATTATGTTCCCATGATATGTTTGACATGTATGTAGCCTTTGTCAAAACAGTTAATTTTTTAAATTCACAATCCAATGCATGTAAAGTAAAAGCAAAAAAATAACAGCTACTGGCAAAAACAAGAGCCTTTAAAAAACTAAATGCGTTGAAGAATATATTTCTCAACAAGCTCCTATTAGTTTTCATAAATTGGCCAATGCCTCCAACATTTTAGAACAATCCTCAAAAAAAGGTGCCTGCTCATTGACTAAAATTAAGTATTTTAGTGCCTGATCATATAATTTTGCTTTATATGCATTAAGACCTAAATACCAGAAAATTCGCCAATGGTTCAACCCAAACTCCAAAGCTTTTTTCAAATTTATTGACGCTTCATCATATCGACATTCTTGCATAGAAATCAGTCCATACCACAAATACGAAAACCTATTTTGAAGAGCTGTTGAGTTAATTTTTTCAAAAACGACTTTTTCCTCATACTTTGCTTGAGCAATTACCTGTTCAGCTTCCAAAACTTCATTCACCGAAAACAAGCTCTCCCCAAATCTGCTTATCGTGCATGCTTTTACTATAGGAGAAACATCAAATAATTCAGTTTCAAGATACGCAATTAAAATATCTCCTATAATTTCTATTCTATATAATGAATTAATGGTCTTTATATATTTATATACTTCTAAGACTGATGGATAATCATTAGCAATACCAAATAACCGAATGTCATCAATAAGAATAATAGAATCGCTTAATCCGCTTTCTTTGATTATTTTTAATTCTTGCATTATAGGCGTATCAATTTCTCCCCGTGCTGTCGAACCACCACTAAAATGCCCGTCAAGCCAAAAAACTATTTTACTTTTAATATTTTTTAAGATTCTTGGAAAAACAACTACTGTATCACCTTGATATAAAAAAATTTTTTGGTTATCTGCAAATCTGTTAACTGCCTGAGCATATAAACTAGGTGATAATTCGACTGAATGTACTTGCTCAAAACAATAACTAGCATGATAAGCTGTATCTCCGATATATGTTCCTGATTCGACAAAGATTGATGCATTAGTAAAAGCTTTTATATCATTCAAAAATTTTTCAGTTAAGGACCAATCTTTATTTTTTAAAAATTGTAATTCTAAAATCAGGTTATTAAGATTATTAGCTGACGACTCTTTAACAAATTGGCATACCCCAATAAATAGTATTATCAATATCACAATTTTTCTTTTAATAGTCATATCTTTCCCTTATAAGGAACTATAAATTATGACAACGTTAGTTCCACAAAAACACTATTAAATTTATTTTTCCATACTTCAAGCATTTTCTGATCACCTTCATCAACCATACTCTCTGATAAAATACTATTTGCTCGTTTGAGTAATTCATCAAGTTCTATGTTTCTCGTTTTACAAGCTTTAATAGTAATATTATGCGTCAATTTCCATGATGAATATTCAACACTAATAATCTCATAGCCAATAAAATTCAATATATGTCTAAATTTTTCTTCATACCATCCATCACAATGTAAAGCCCATGATGCCTCATGAGAACCAAAAACATGTCGTAATATAACTTGCTTTTGAATATATGAGTACTGATTATCGAACATCATTTTTGCACTTGTTAAAAAATCAGGAACTTCTATATATATCAATCCTTGCGGTTTTAACCACATATACCAAGCACATAATAATGCCAAAGCAGTCGGCCTATTAAAATGTTCAAAAACATGATGTAACCTAATTTCATCAATCGTATCCGGCAAACATGTAATTTGAGTTATATCCCCAAACACATCTGCAACAGAAAAATCTTGGACTGTATGTTCAGATAAAGAATAGTCAATATTGACATATCCATGTAAATATTGACGCCCACATCCCAAGTGTAATTTTATTTTCGCCTCTTCTTTCAAAAGTCCCACTTGAGATAATTGTTTACATAGATCAATTCTAGGCTTCAAAAGCGGGGCTGTAATAACACAAGTAACACTAAAAAGACTTATTAAAACTATTAATTTTTTTTTTACTTTATCGTATATCATAAATTCAACTTTCTGTTATAACAAGCAAACACGAAGAAAAAAATAAAAAGCTCCATATAAAGAAGGCAACAATCTTAAAATCATGAATCACACTCTTCCCTACCATAACTTATCCTAAAAAAAGTTTTAAAATAATTTTAAACACATTAATTTTTATCTTATAAATCTCCCATTAATACATATAACAAAACAAGTTTTTTACGTTGTGACAACTCCCGATTTAAACCACTTGTAAGTTCTTCATTTGACTCAGTTGAACATTCAAGTAAGTTTATCACCACATCTTTCCTCCAAATAGCTCCACTTATAACCGGCAAATTTTTATCATATTTCAGATAATGCATATCCATAACATATGCGGGATACTCAATCGATATCCGTGGTAGTTTTCCATTCGCACATAATTCACTTATTTCTTTATTGCCACATATCCCGAAGATTACATCGGCCTGAGTCTTTTTTAGCAGTCTTACACACGTATATGTATCAAGACGCATTATATCGTTATGATCATCTGCCAATAATACAAAACGATTTTTCACTTGCATGAGACTCTCTTGAATGGCTTTGCACAAAAAAGACTCTTTAAAATGTATTATGTGTATATCAGGGGCAATATTCAGATTTTCTATACCCTCATCATGAGGAATCACAATAATGATTTCAGAAAATTGTTTTTTAAAATCAGAAAGTTTATGCAATACATCTTGGGATAATGAATTAGAAGATACATACAATAAAGTTATTTGATCATATTCATCAAATTCTTCAATTTTTACCGGACTCTCAAGAGGTTTATATGGAGGCAAACTTAAGACATACCAAGCCAAAGAATGCTGTAAATTGGCGTTAACACGATGATCAGATATTTGATTCGAATTATTATAGACATATAAAACATCTGGAACGCAATAGTGGTGCTTAGCTGCCATTTCAATACACGCAGCCATAATTACCTTATCACATGTCATCTTATAAAATTCACCTTGATACAATACATCTTCTAATTTTATTGCTTTAAATAACCAGGCATAACACGTTCTTAAATGTGAGATTGGCAACTGGCCAACTTTACGGAACGTATTACTATGTATTACCTCTTCTGAAAATAGCTTTGAATAGGCATACCCAATAGACCCAGAAGGATACTCAACAAATTGACCATACGTTAGCCATATATTCTTTTCCGAATAAATCTTATTTAAATAAGAAAGTACATTTTCATGAGCTAGCCAATCATCCCCATCAAGCTGTACCACAATTTCTTCATCTCTACATGAATGGATTGTTGTATACCAATTAGCCATTGCTCCACGACGAATATCATTATGAATTATCGTTACGCGATTCTTCTGTTGATACTTTTCAACAAGCTGCTGCACCGACTCATATGTATTATCTGTGGAGCAATCATCGACATATATAACTCTATAATTTTCATAATTTTGAGAAAAGACAGATTGAAGGTTATTTTCAACCCACTTCTGATTGTTATAAGATGGAATTATGACAACCATTGGCTTTTCAACTATTGCATGCACATACAAAAAACTAATAGAGCAACAAAAAACAGCTACCGCTAAACAGATTTTTTTCTTATTCATCAAAACCCTTACCACTCAAACCCATTTTTCAAATTATGCTATCATTAACACTTTGTTATCATTAATTCATTTATTACAACTCACCCAAACATCCTTTAAAAATGAACAGAGTATATCGATCCTATTTAAATAGGTATGTTTATTTTTTACACAATCCATTTGCTCATAAATTTGATTGATATCAAGATTTTTCGCATATTCAATAGCAGCATTGCATAGTTCATAACAATCTGGATTATACACAATTTTTTTATCAAATAAGTTATAAACAGCTTCAGAATTGGTAATACCAAAATTACCGTAACTAATATTTTTAAAAATTCTGCATGGGATATAGCCATGTTCGCATTGCCATTGTCCAACAAGAGTTGGCGCTAAATATGCAGTTTTAATAAGATCAATATGCTCTTGCATATCTACATGTGACTGCACTTCAAATTGTATGCCATTTTTCTGACATGACTTTTTAAATGCTTGCACCTTATCAACATTTCCAAAAAATCCTCCCCACGATGTGCCGATAAAACGAGCAACAAAATCTTTTTTTACTAAAGGCAAGTTTTCTTTTATTGCATCAATTTCATAAGGAAGTAAATCAGTAGCCCATGGCATATACAATGTTTTGTTTTCAATATCAGAGTAAATACATTTATCAATTTTTTTGACCTGTCTGGCAAGTACATCATGCGTATACACTTGCATCATGATAACTCTACCGCTCTCAAAAAGATCTTTGTATCGTTCTAATTTACAATTATGAAGAATATAAAAACAATCATTTTTTATAGGTATTTTTTGATCAACTTGCCCTTCAGTTACAAACAACGTTTCCGAAAAATCCATTGTACTAATATCATCTTTATTATCAAGCCAATAGGTAGGGTATCCTAAATATTTAAATGCTTTGACAAAAGCATAATGAATATATGAATGCGTATGGCTATGCAGCTTATGCCCCCAAACTACGACCTGCTTAAATGGTAATCCATGAGTTATTAAGTCTCTTTTTTCTTGCCCGTATATACCCAACGCAAAAATCATAAACATTGAATAAATAAATTTGTTCTTCATTGCACCCTCATACCTTGTAATAGTTTATTTAAAACTCATGCTAAATAGTCTTCTTCTAAAAGATCATTCATATACAATCGCAAAAGCTGAGTCTTATTGCCTACTCCTTCGAAATACCATGTAGCTGCATAATAATGAAGGAAACAATTGTCGAGAAATAAGGCCCACAGCATATTTTTTTCCTTAGAATGCTCTAAAAATTTAATCATTTTTTTATCTATTTTGTACATTGCTTTCGCATCATATCCTACTTTATTCACAATATCTTCATGATGTGAACATATAATAGACATAGATTTTTGACACTCGTCACACATAAGATATTGTTGTATCGGTAGTGTTATAGAATCTATAAATTTTATTTTTAAGTGAGGATTATTTTTCAAATAATGATGTGTTTGACCCCCTGTATCTACAGGACTACCATTAACATTGCCTCCATGCCAATCCATCATTTCTTTATTAGGCAAAGTTCTTAGATCCATAAAAACAAGTCCTGGCCACAAGTACAAAACATCATTAGGCCGAGTCTGCGGAACAGCAATTAAATCATATCCACTCATAAAGCGAGCTATAGAAAAAGGTTTTACTAAGAACATATCTGAATCAATCATAAGCATTAGTTCAGCACCTTTTAAAATCGATGCCGTTAGAGAATAATGAATACTATCTTGATGTCGAGCCCCTGGTGCATCGTAAGAATGAATATTTTGTGGAATTCTTATACATTTTATTTCATATTTTTGGCACATCAAACTTATCTGAGAAATTAAAGGTTCATTTTTAGCATCGTTAAATACAACATATTCAAAATCGTCTTCCAAAAATTTCTTAAAAGTTTTATATTGCCATTCAATAAAGTCTGGTCTATTAAAACTATGAGTAAAAATTAACACACTCGCTGAAGAATACAAACATAAATTAATAATACAAAACACCAATACTTTGAATTTTATCACCACCCGACCCTCTTGGCATAGATCATTCTTCATTTCACACTAACTACACATGATCATATTATTTTTAATCAGCACGCATCTGAGCATGGTTCTTATTTAACGCCAACAATCGCGGATGATAGTTCAAATTCCATCCTTCAGGGTAGCAGTATGAAGGTGATAATATAATTGTTGGCTTATAATCTATAAAATAACGATTCAAATGGCTCTCATCATGCCACAATGGCATAATTCCTTGATCTAAATCTACAGAAATTCTTTCAAGTAAAGTACTATTCATCGCAATAAATTCGTCCTTTGATCCTCCGTAAAAACCTCCGGCAAAATAGATCGCTCCTTCATGAGGATGCACATACGCTTGTGATTTAGGATTTGTCTCATAAGTACCACGTCGACCTACATATCCGGGATGTTGCGTTGCTACACGCATACCAAGAATTTCATCACCAACCAAATCAACAAAGCGCATATCTACATCGCAGGCAAACATATAATCAAGATCTTTGTATAAAACTGCATGTTGAAGATATACAGAACAACGCATCATCGTATCATAGGGCCAGCCAAGACGTTTTTGATATACGGGTATGATATTAGAAGCTTGGGGTAAATCTTGTACATGATCAGTAAAAACAAAATAAATACGGTTATGCTCAGGTAAAAAATAACGTTCAGCTGATTCGATAAGTTGTGCTGCAAATTTAACATACTTTCCCGTTGCCATAATGCATAACCCGATAGACTGCCTATTTTCAGTAACATTCTCATAATTAATTTCTTGAGCAACTATACTCAATACACAAAAACTTAGTAACGATACTATTTTTATATGTAACTTCATAGCACTTCCAACCTTTATATACATAATACGTTTTACTACTTTCTAAGCTCATTCGTCTCTGCTGCGTTTTTTTGAACAATAAGCATGCGACAATGAAAATTATCTGACCAGCGTGGCGCCCAACAATATTCCGGAGAGAGAATAAGTGTTGGTTGATGATCAATAAAATAACGGTTCAAATGACTTTCATCGTGCCACAGTGGCATAATACCGTGTTCAAGATCTGTCATAATATTGTCATACATAGTTTGATTCATTTTTATAAACTCCGCAGTCTTGCCGCCATAAAAACCACCGGCAAAATAATACTTGCCTTCATGAAGTGCAATATATGCAAGAGAATGAGGATTATTCTCATAGGTACCTCGGCGGCGTTCAAAACATGGATGCCTTGTTGCTACCAAATCTCCTAAAATTTCATCACCTACAACATCGGTTACCAAGGTATCCGCATCGCATGCATATAAATAATCAATATCTTGATATAAATCTTGATGATCAATATACATCTTACAACGCATCATCGTATCATATGGCCAGCCAAGCCTTTTTTGATATACTGCAACGATATTTGGCCCTTGAGGAGCTTCATCAAGACGATCCGTGAAGACAAAGAATGTACGAGGATGACCAGGTAAAAAATACTTCTCAGCAGATTTAAACAATGCTTCAATATAACGTATGTACTTTCCTGTAGCTACAACAAGAAAACCTACATGCACTTTATTATCAACTGAATCTTCTGCGATAACAGGCATAATTATATTAAATAGAACGACGAAAAGAACACACGGCATACTTCTCTTCATTAACATCTCCTTAGATTTCAAAAACAACATTCGTATGTTGGATTTAGGAATAAAATAGATAGGATACTTTGTCAATTATCAGTTGCAAAACTTACAATACTTATCATAAATGCAACAGCATTATAACCGGTAAACATTGAAGTCTGAAAATATTTGATGTATTATTTTACTAATTCGTTGAATCGTTTAAAAACCCATAACATTATTGAGGGGCACATGTTCAAGCACATTGGTTCTGTTTTTTCATTTTTTTTACTTTGCAGTATACAAATCGCTGCTCAAGCACCACTTGAAACAGTTGTAATCGACCGTTCACCATCTGCATCCGAAAGCCGAGAAGCATTCTTTGCTTATATCGAAGGTAGAATGCAGCAAGCTACTCTCACGCATCCAGAAAAAAGCTTTTGTATTGATTATAACACCCTGCTCATTCGCCTATTTGGCAGACTTGATAGTAATCCAGCAGAAAGAGAATTGTGGCTCAAAGCATTTCGCTCTCACTCAGAGCGCATGAGTCAAAGAAAGGTTCGTGGTCTAAAAATTGTTCAACGTGCGCTTGAAGACCTTCCATTCGTATCAGCCTTGGTAACTCCTTACATCGATGGTGGCAACCTACAAACCCTTGATTTTCGTTCAATTTTTCAGCCTTGTGTCCATGTACAAGAAAAAGCAAAAAGACCGGTTAGCATTTCAGGATCAAGCTGTTAAAATTTTATAGTCTTTGTTGCAAGGATCCTTGCATATAACATATTATGGTATTAATAGTAGATATTTAAAAACTATTAATATCGGCTACAAAAAAAAGGAGAGTAGTAATGTATGTTTCAAGAAAAGTATTTTGTCTAGCATCTTTTTCTGCTTTATTCACTCCATGCATAACCAACAGCATAATTCCTTTAACAGACCTTAAAAACATTTCCTTATGTATTCCACAGGAATATATGGAAGTTTCACCTGCACTTGGAGCATTATGTTATACCTATGCAAAAAATCTCTCTTGCTTAGGAAGTACAGATTCTGAATCAGTAATTATGCTTCACCAGCTTTTTAGTTCAGATCTCTGCAGCAGCACAACGCAAATGAGTTCCATGATCATTGGGCACTACTTTGAAACATCACATATCGGCCAGATACTTGGCATAGTATATCTTCGGCGGCATAATAACATCGATGATACACAATTAATTCATCAAGTTAAAAGTGTATTGAAACAGATAACAACAAGCAGCACTCGTACAATCAAAGACGAGATCATTAATAATCTTAAACAGACGATTACTCAAGACAATGCACAGTATCTTATGCTTGAAGAAGAACTTCTTAATTCATGTACCAAAGAAGAACGTAAAGAACTTCGAGAATCAATAAAAGCACTTGCACAAGTCTGGAACAATGAACATGAAGCTCTTGTTATTAATAAACTTAATAATGCTCATCAAAAAAACATATTAGCATCGTTAAAAAATTTACATAAAAAAACAGCAAAGAATCGGTCTTTATTAGATCTTGAATCAAAAAGTACTACAATCGAAAACCCTCTGTTCAAAGACTCTATGGGCGCGTTTATACATGGGTTAGTAGGATCACTTAAAGAAGAAGCAACTCTCTATCCACAACACAACACAACAAACCTATTGCTTGCATTTTTGTGGCACAGAGCAAAAAACAAAGAAGAGCTCTTTGTTGCTCTACAAGCATATGCAAAGACTATTGGTAGCACACAAAAAATTTGCGCAGACACCAAATTTTCATCTTACACGGATAAAGATATTAAACAGTTACAAGCAGTTTCTGAAGATACTGTGTTAACTCTTCCCATAGAAGATATCGTGTATATGCATCACATCTATCAACAAGATCAGAAGGAATCAACTTCTTGCACTTACATGACTGCCTATTTCAATGGTTTTTTACATGCATTGCAACAAAAAGATAATGAACATACAAAGAGTTTTGCTTTACCTTATCTTGTTGCGTTGTATGCACCCGATTGGAACTCTGTAAACACGCTGCATCCTACAATTATCTATTGCAGATGCATGATGCAATCACTCGATGGCACGAATAATCGTTTAACTCTTATGCACGCTATCGGCCAAGGATTTATCAATACAACAAGTATGGCCGATCATTATATTCACGCATTAACACAACTCTATCAAAGCTTGCCAACAACCTATGACATACAAAAGAAGGCATTTGATATCCTTATGCACGCATCAATACATCCAACACCATATACTGAAAATCTTCACATACCAAAGTTGCTTTTACACGTTATCAAGAACGCTCATACACAAGATGCAAAAGCAGCGATAACATGCGCGTTGCTTGATTATATGCAAGCAGATGAAAAAAAATCCGACGGACAGAAAGATTTTGATACACGCACATATATTATAAGCACCCTACAAGCGCTAAAAAATGATACATTAAAAGCACTTTGTATTGCACATATAACGAAGCTTATTATACAGAAGAACTTTGATGCATCATTTTCTGAAGATCTTACTCAGTGCATACAAGATATGCTGGAAACAATACATGACAAAGATGCTTGCTACAACATTATCGAATCACTTATTAAGACAGCCCCTGAAAGCAAAGAACCTCACGCATTATTAAAAGCCTTGTATACATGGACCATTGATAAACTTGATAATGTGCTCGGTGATACTCATAAAGCCGCGATATTTAATCAGATTCTTGCTCAATATACAACGCACATCTATCCTGCCAATAAACGCAGTCAGCAGGTATTGTCTCATATTACTCAAAAAACACTGCCATCAATTCATGCAGAAGAAGCGATAACAAAGATTATAGACAAAGCATTGCCACACCTATTCGAGCAACATGACACAGAAAATGAACTCTATAAAAATTTATGTGATTGGCTAAAGAATAAACTTCCAACTTTGCAAGATGAATCTAAGAAGGTAACAGTTATAACAGAATTGATTGAACTGTCAGAAAAATATACTACAGAAGATAAACACAAACAGGCGTGCATCATCGCAACTGTTGATCACACATTACAATCGATCCACCAGATAGAATCAAAGGCAATTCTCATGAAATATATTGTATCTCAATCGCCACAATCAGTTGCATGGAAAGAGCTTTACACTATCATGTATCAATGGGTTGAACGTAATATTCCTGATATTAGTGATGCGGCAGTTCGCGAAGATCTTTTGTTTCAATTGTTGCACAGAGTACAACATACACAACAATAATGATCTCTAAGAATTATGAATAAGAA
>Ga0265297_10004983_pt1 | contig 20890 bp, 18 predicted proteins | sample Munlanlwell13791_FD_192502 | JGI IMG/M metagenome (GOLD analysis project Ga0265297, IMG submission 192502) | Leachate microbial communities from a municipal landfill in Southern Ontario, Canada - Leachate well 137-91 | ecosystem: Engineered > Solid waste > Landfill > Unclassified | place...
GCCACACGTAAAGAACCCAAAGTTTTAGCAGCACGATTGCCCAATTTAATTATCAATGGCACTTTGGGCATTGCTGTTGGTATGGCTACTGCTATTCCCCCTCATAATTTGAGCGAAGTAGTGGATGCAATTGAATATTTAATTGATCATAGGGATGCGGAAGTAGAAGATCTGTTTAATTTTATCAAAGGTCCGGATTTACCGACCGGCGGTTTGATTTATGATTTTGAAGAATTAAAAGCACTTTACTCCTCTGGTAAAGGCCGGGTAATTATGCGTGCCAAAGCTGATATTGAAGAAAGCAAAAGCGGAAAATTTCGTATTGTAGTTACGGAAATTCCCTATCAGGTTAATAAGTCATTGCTTTTGCAAAAAATTGCCTTGGTGGTTAAAGAAAAAAGAGTCAAGGGCATTTCGGATTTACGTGATGAATCCGGCAAGGCTGGTATTAAAATTGTAATTGAACTAAAACGAGATGCTCATCCTAAAAAAGTGCTTAACCAACTTTACAAACATACTCAATTGCAAGATACACTTTATGCCAATATGCTTGCTTTGGATCATGGCATCCAGCCAAGAGTTTTTAATTTAAAAAGTATGCTTTTGGCTTTTATTGACCACAGAAAAGAAGTAGTTATCCGTCGTACCCAATTTGAGCTTAAAAAAGCGAAAGAAAGAAAACACATTTTGGAAGGTTTGCTAATTGCTTTGGACCATTTAGATGAAGTGATCAAAACTATCCGTTCTTCAGCCAACAGAGAGATGGCTCATAAAAATTTAATTAAAAAGTTTAAATTATCTGATTTGCAAGCTCAAGCCATTTTAGATATGCGTTTGCATCAATTATCTGCTCTTGAGCGTAAAAATATTTTAGACGAATATGAAGAAATTAAGAAATTGATTAAATCTTTAGAAGAATTGCTGTCATCGGAGAAAAAAATCTATGCTGTGGTCAAAAAGGAAATTGAAGAAGTAAAAGAAAAATTTGGCGACGAAAGAAGAACAAAAATTTTTAAATCTAAAGTGGGTGAAATGGGTTTGGAAGATCTGGTGGCTAATGAGCCTAATTTGGTTGCCATCACCCGTGATAACTATATTAAAAGAATGCCGGTTAACACTTATCGTTCTCAAGGTCGTGGCGGTAAAGGTGTTTTAGGTATGGCCACTAAAGCTGAAGATGAAGTTGCAGAAATTTTTGTGGCGATGACTCATGAGCGATTATTATTTTTTACTGACCAAGGTCGAGTTTTGGAATCTTTGGTTTATGATTTACCAGAAGCTACTCGTTTGGGCAAAGGGGCACCGCTGGTTAATTTTATTGAGTTGAAATCTAATGAAAAGGTTACAGCGGTGGTTAATCTGGCTCAAGATTCGGCCTATAAATATCTGCTTATGGCCACAAAACACGGTCTGATTAAAAAAATTGATATTGGCAGTTTAAAGAATGTGCGTAAAACAGGTATTATTATTATGCATCTCAAAAACGAAGATGAACTTTTATGGGCAAAGCCAACTATGGGTGAAGATACAGCTATTCTGATTAGCAAGAATGGCCAATCTATTCGTTTTAAAGAAAGCGATGTGCGGCCAATGGGGCGAGCTGCCGCCGGAGTGCGTGGTATCAAATTAAAAGATGAAGACGAACTAATTGGTATGGATATCATTTCCAATGTTAAGAATAAACCTGCCGATCAAGAAGCAGTGGAAGAAGCAATTAAAGCTCAAGGTCTAAGCGTCGAAGATACGGAAGATATTTTAAAAGCCTTAAGCCAATCAAGTGATGATTTGCATTTATTAACTATTTCGCAACTGGGTTATGGCAAATTGTCCGCCTTAAAACAATTTAAAATACAAAATCGCGGTGGCAGTGGCATTAAAGCCGCCAAAGTGAGTCGTAAAACTAAACCTTTAGTGGCGGCGCGTTTGATTTCTCTAAATGACAAAAATGAATTAATCATTATCTCTAAGCATGGGCAAATGATTAAAATCCCCTTAAAGAGTGTACGAAAACTTTCTCGGGTTACCCAAGGTGTGCGTTTAATGAAATTAAAAGCAATTGACGAAGTGGCTTCAATCGCCGTCAGTTAGGCAAGTTAATAGTCAATAGTTATTAGATAATAGATTAATGAAAAAGTCCCTCAATATTTTTTATTTGTCATTGCGAGTTTCCAATTTTTTTATAAAAAAATGCGCCTGCCCGCAATCGCTTCCGCCAACTGTACGGATGCAGGCGGGCGGCAATCTTATAAGGATGTTTTTCTTTACAAAAACCTTTTCTTTTGTCTGCTTCGCGTAGCTTTAGCGAAGGAGGTGCTTATCCTTCGTCTTGCCCTCCATAGCTTTCTTGATCTTCGTAGTTTTCTTGATCTTCGTAGCTTTAAGCGTAGAAGATAACGAAGAAGTTAGCGGAGGAGGGAGCTCGGAGAGCAAAGGAGAATCATCCCCGCTTTCTCATTTGTCATTCCCGTGAAAACGGGAATCTATGTATTCTTTTTAAATTTGGGTTTCTCATTTTGACAAAACTTGGGATTATAAAGAAGAACTAAATAGCTGACCTTATATTTTAGTTTTTATCGCTTTTATCTCGTCATCTTGATGATCATTTCTTTCCACTTCAGCCATTAAAATTCGATTTTGTCTGAACATATCTTGATGCATATCCGAAACTTCACTTTCCACTTTGCCAAGTCGGTTTTCAACTTTAGAAAGTTTGTTTTTTACTCCATCGAACCTTTTATCTACTCCATCGAACCTGTCGTTAACTTCGCTAAATCCATTAGCAGTAATTTGAGCTAATTTTTCCAGAGTCATTTTTTGTTTCTTTACCATAAATAAATTATAACAAAAGATAAATTATTTTTACAATGTTTAATTTTTGGCATTCTTTGAGCGTTTTAGCTAACTTAAGATACTATCTGCCCTTATTAATATACACTTTTTTAATTTATTTATTTTTTAATTCATCATTTTAAAATTTATTCTTAAATCATAATTCTATTTTCATAATTTATTTTTTGCTTTTAGCAAAAAATTTGTGTATTATATTTTTAATGCCAGAAGAAAAGATGATTCGGCTTTTAGGGGCTGGGACATTATCTGTTTTGGTGGCAATTTTATGCTTAATTTTTGCCATCATTACTCGTCCAAAAACAGATCCCCAGGTTAAGCCGGCCACTTTTTCTTCTTATTCTGTTTCCAACCCGCAAGATGATAATAGTGCACAAACTGTTTCTCAAAATGAAACAGTAGCGGATAATTCCGACGTTAGTTCACAGATTGCCCAAAGTGAATCAACAACCCAAGATTCAGCTGTTCAGAAATATACGGTGGAAAGCGGCGATACCCTTTATGGCATTGCCATCAAGTTTGATAAAAATTGGAAAGAGATTGCTAAAGCTAATAATATTTCCGAAGCCACCTCTTTGCAAGCTGGACAAGAATTAACTATCCCTTAAATTTATAAACTAATTAGATTCCCGCCGGAGTTTATCCCGTATTTATTGCGGGGCGGGAATGACCCGCTTTGTTAAAGCTTCGCGGGGTGAACAGAGGAATAAAATGAAAAAATGGCTTAATCGTACAACCTGGATTTTAGTTATTATTGCTGTTTTGGGAACGGTTTATTTTACTATTCCTCGTCTTATCGCTGATAACGCTTACCCTCTAGAATATAAAGATCTAATTAAAAAATATGCTTTAAAATATGATATTAACCCTAATTTAATTGCGGCTACTATTTGGCAAGAAAGCCATTTTGATCCTAACGCTATGTCCCCTGTTGGTGCCACCGGTTTAATGCAAATAATGCCAGCAACAGCTCAAGGCATTGCCAATGAACTGGGTGAAAGTAGTTCATTTACTTATGATAGTTTGTTTGATCCGGAAACCAGTATCCGTTATGGTGTTTATTATTTAGCCGGTAACGCCCACAAATATAACAGCGAAACTTTGGCATTGGTGGCTTATAATGGCGGTTATCTTTTAGCAGACAATATGGCGGCAACCGGCGCTTATGACACTCTAAATTTTGAAACCGCCAATTATTATCAGCGGGTGATGGAAGTCAAAGGTGTCTATAATCAACTTTATGGTGAATGGTGGAAGGCAGATAGTAAACCGGTAAAACCCAAACGTCCGACCTTGCCATCTATCGTGGTTTTTGTTAAAAATTGGTTAGGATTATAATATGATGTGTCATTCCGAGGTTATGCCGCCCGCCTGTAGCGTTTTGCGCAGCAATTCGGGTAGGAGGAATCTCACGTACGTTCAGCAGGCGGACGTGATGCCAATATTTGGGATAGAGATTCTTCGTTTCACTTAAAATGACAATAATATCAAACAAATTTTAAATATCAAATTCTAAATTTTAAATGTATGAAAAGTGATGAGCTGAGACAAAAATTTTTAGAATTTTTTAAGGGGAAAGAGCACACCGTTGCTGAGTCGGCTCCATTAGTGCCCGAGGGTGATTCCTCTACTCTTTTCACCACTGCCGGAATGCAACAATTTAAAGATTTTTATTTACATCCAAAAAATTCAAAAAATTCAAGAATAGCTACAATTCAGCCTTGTGTAAGAACATCAGATATAGAAGAAGTCGGAGATGAATCGCATTTAACTTATTTTGAAATGTTGGGTAATTTCTCTTTTGGTTTTCCGGATAAGAAAGGATCATATTTTAAAGAAGAGGCTATAAAATTGGCTTTTGAATTTTTAACCCAAGTGCTGGGCATAGAGAAATCAAGGATAAGCGCGACCTATTTTGATCAAAAAAAAGCAAAATCAGGTATTGCCATTACAGTAGAAACAGATTTGGAATCCAAGCAAATTTTAGAATCAACCAATGGGTTAAATAAAATTATCCCCCAAGGTGAAGATAATTTTTGGTCTTTAGGAGTTGTCGGGAGTCCTGGTGGGCCAACTGTCGAATTTTATATTGATGGTATAGAAATTTGGAATCTTGTTTTTAATGATGCGATTTGTAAAGGAGACCATTGGCATTGGGATGGGGTACTTAAAGGAGTTGATACTGGCATGGGTTTGGAAAGGTTATTAGCTATTTTTCAAGGAGAAAAAGATGTTTTTAAAACTGACTTATTTTCCCCTATTATTAAAGAATTAGAAAAAGTATCTGGTAGAAAATATGAGGAACACAAGAAAGAGTTTCGTATTATTGCTGATCACTTAAAGGCAGCAGTTTTTTTAATTGCAGAAAATATATTACCAAGCAATAAAGATGCTGGATACGTGGTGCGTCGTTTAGTTCGTAGGGCAATTGTTAAGGGTAAGAAGATAGGGATTGAAAATAACTTTTGCGAGAAACTTGTATCCCCTGTTTGTCATTCCGCACTTGATGCGGAATCCATGGGTTTTGTTAGAAAGGAATTACGACAAGAAGAAGAAAAGTTCAGAAGAACATTAGATAGAGCATTGGCAAAACTAAAGATCCACAAAGAAGTTAAGTTCGGTATGTCTTGGAGTGGTGGGAAAATGGATTGGAAAGATTTAAAAATGTTTGCAGATAATCTTTTCAATTTGTACCAAGAAGACGGGATGCCTTTGGAAGTTTCTTTAGAAGAAGCTAAGGAAATGGGTATTCCAGTAGCAGAAAAAGCTTTTGAAGAAGCTGGTGTTCTCAAAAAGATTGAAAATGAATATGACAAAAGAATAAGCGAACATCAGGATTTGTCGCGGACGGCTTCGGCTGGTAAATTTAAAGGTGGATTGGCAGATTTAGGCGAACAAACGCGTAATTTGCATACTGCTGCTCATTTGCTTTTGGCGGCTTTGCGAAAAGTATTGGGTAATGATGTTTATCAAAAAGGATCTAATATAACAAGTGAGCGTTTGCGTTTTGATTTTTCATATCCTGCGAAATTGACTCCAGAGCAATTAAAGCAAGTGGAAGATTTGGTTAATGAACAAATTAAAAAAGCCTTACCAGTTGAGATGAAGGAAATGAGTTTGGATGAAGCTAAAAAAATGGGGGCAATGGGGGTGTTTGAAAGCAAATATGGGGATAAAGTTAAGGTCTATAGCATTGGTCCTTCGGCAAGCTCAGGGTTGGAAAGCCCTTCGGCAAGCTCAGGATCAATCGAGAAAGATTTCTCGATTGAAATTTGCGGTGGGCCGCATGCAAAAAATACGAGCAAATTAAGTCATTTTAAAATTATCAAAGAGGAATCTTCCTCCGCTGGCGTCCGTCGGATTAAAGCGATCTTGGAATAAAAATCGGCTTGCTACTTGGCGCAAGCCGAAGAAGGATCTTTTGGGGGATTGCCAAATTCTATTGATCTATTTGTTTTTAGAGCATCTCTAATCGCATCTTCGTTTGTTTTACCAATTCCACTTATAAGCTTTCCATCTTCAAAAACAAGATTAGCTTGACGAGTATAATTCTTGCCATCAAGCGTTTTAATTTTTAAAGTGGCTCCTTTTGGTATTCCATTTATTACTTTTGAATCAACCAGATTAAGAATATCCGTTGCGCGCATTTGTGATTTCCCCCGGAGATAAAGGTGCTTAACAATTCCAATATATTCTCAAACCCATTTTTTGGCAAGAAATTTTATAAAATATTGCATTTTTGGATTATCTTTGCTAATTTATAATTAATTTCAGAATAAGTGGAAAAGGCCGAGCCACTAAAATTAATAGCAAAGAGAGATTTATGAAAGAAAAAGTTGATCAAGAATTCGTTGAGTACATTGTGAAATCAATTGTGGATTATCCCGAAGATGTAAAAACTGAGCGTGTCGTTGACGAGATGGGTGTCCTTATCACTTTAAAAGTCAACACTGAAGATTTAGGTAAAGTGATTGGTAAAAAAGGGCAAACCATTAATTCCATTCGCACAGTTTTACGCGCGTTGGGGATGAAAAGCAAGGCTCGTATCAATTTGAAATTGGAAGAGCCGGAACGACCCATGCAAGAAGCTCCCAAGAACGAAGAATAATTATAAAAGGAGTCCATCAGAATTCAAAAGGACTCCTTTTAAATTCCCAAATTACAAATTCCAAATTTTAAACAATCTTAAATGATCAATACCCAATTTATTAAATCGTTTTTATATTAGAGATTAGGATTCTGAATTTATTTGATATTTGGTGCTTGTGATTTGTGATTTTTTGGTTGATTTTCCACTGAATAAGAGCTAATATTTAATTTAATTTTATGCGAATTAATATTCTAACCTTATTTCCGGAGTTTTTTACTTCCCCGCTTAAAACGAGCATGATGCTAAAAGCGCAAAAGATTAAGGCGGTGGATTTTAAGATTTACAGTTTGCGTGATTTTGGCTTAGGAATTCGTAAGCAAGTTGATGATCGTCCCTATGGTGGTGGAGCGGGTATGGTATTGCGAGTAGATGTGGCGGCAAAGGCTATTACTCAAATTAGGAGTGATGATCCTAAAACCAAAATTTTTTTATTAACGCCTAAAGGTGGCGTTTTTAGCCAAAAAAAGGCTTTTAAGTGGCAAAGTAAGTATAGGAGTATTACGTTTGTTTGCGGCCATTATGAAGGCTTTGATGAGCGAATTAGAAGCTTGGTAGATGGCGAAGTTTCCATTGGCAATTATATTTTAACCGGCGGTGAGCCGGCCGCCTTGGTAATTGCTGATGCTATTGTTCGTTTAATTCCTGGAGTTTTAGGCGATGACGAATCTCCTAAAGAAGAATCCTTTAGTTTGGCAATTCAAAATTCAAAACTCAAAATTCAAAATTTACTCGAATATCCCCATTACACTCGACCGGAAAAATTTAAAAATCAATCTGTGCCTAAAGTTTTGTTGTCCGGTAATCATGCAGAAATTAAAAAATGGCGGGACAAAATGTCAGTTGAGGAGACCCATAAGAGGCAAAAGGATGAAAATAGAGAATAAGAATGAGGTAAATGCAATTTATCAAGTATCATTTAACGAGTGTTAACAGGGACAAAAAATAAAAATAAGGGGAATATAAAAAGTTGAATAGTTCTCGACCTTGCTCGAACAATAATCTTATATTTTTCAAGTGTACATGCCGCAGGTAGGCGTTTTGTATAACTTGATAAAACGCTTTATTTTTATGGGATTCTTCGCTTCTTAATTCTAAATTTATTGAAGAGCTCGGAATGACAAGTGGCACGGTTGCTTTTTTTGTTAAAAATTTCTACATTTAGAGAGTAATAAAAAGAAATTGAGATTGCCACGTCGTCCGCCAGCTGGCGGACTCCTCGCAATGACAGAGGAAAAAATTATGAATAAATTTGCTTTAAAATCTTCCTTTAAACCCCAAGGCGATCAACCCAAGGCGGTTAAAGAGTTAATAGAAAATTACGGGAAAGGAGTAAAATCTCAGGTTCTTTTAGGGGTTACCGGCAGTGGCAAAACTTATACAGCCGCTAAATTAATTGAAAACGCACAAAAGCCGGTTCTAATTATATCTCATAATAAAACTTTGGCGGCCCAGCTTTATGCCGAATTCAAAGCTTTTTTCCCTAATAACGCCGTTAAATATTTTGTTTCTTATTATGACTATTATCAGCCCGAAGCTTATTTACCGCAAACTGATACTTATATTGAAAAAGATTCACAAGTTAATCAGGAAATTGATCGTTTGCGCAATGAAGCCACTTTTTCTTTAATGACCCGATCTGATGTAATTGTGGTGGCGTCGGTCTCGGCTATTTACGGTTTGGGTAACCCGCGCGATTATGAAAAAATGCATTTTGCCCTAAAAATTGGCGATGCCATTACACCCAAAGAAATCGCCAAAAAATTGATTGATTTGCGTTATAATCGTAATGATTTTTCTTTAGAAAGAGTCAGTTTTTCTTTAAATGGTGATGTTTTGGATATATATCCATCATATGGGGAAAGCGCAGTGAGAATTGAGATTTTTGATAATAAAATAGAAAAGATTAACCAAATTAATCCTTTTACCAAGAAAAGTGAACAAAATTTGCAAAATATTATGATTTATCCGGCTACTCAATTTGTGAACGCGGCAGAAAATATTGAAGAAATCCTTAGTGAGATTAAAAATGATATGCAGAAGCAGGAAAAGAAGTTTTTAAAACAGAAGAAATTTATTGAAGCTCAAAGAATTAGAGAAAGAACACTGCAAGACATTGAGATGATTAGAGAGCTTGGCTATTGTACTGGTATTGAAAATTATTCTATTTACTTTGATGGTCGCAAAAGCGGTGAAGCTCCGGCTTGCCTTTTGGATTATTTTCCTAAAGATTTCCTCTTGGTTATTGATGAGAGTCATATGACTATTCCCCAGATCAGAGGAATGTATTTTGGTGATCGATCAAGAAAAGAAGCCTTGGTGCGTTATGGTTTTCGTCTCCCTACTGCTTTAGATAACAGGCCGCTTAAATTTAATGAATTTTTAAATCATTTGAATTCCGCTCTTTACATTTCGGCTACTCCCGGATCGTGGGAATTAACCCGAGCGATAAGGCAAGATGAGCCAAAAATTGAAGAAGAGAAAATTAAAAAAATGCCCCTTAAACAAATTGTGCAATCTCCTTATGTGGTGGAGCAAATAATTCGCCCTACATTTTTATTGGATCCTAAAATTGATATTCGTTCCACCGGCAAACAATTAGAAAATTTGATGCAGGAAGTTAAAAAGCGCACCAAGCTTGGTCAAAGAACATTAGTAACGGTTTTAACCAAGCGTTTAGCCGAAGAATTAACCGAGTATTTAAGAGAAAAAGGTTTGCATGTGGCTTATTTGCATTCAGAAATCGAGACCCTAAAACGCCCCAAGATTCTACGCGAGTTGCGGCAAGGTGTTTATGATGTCCTTGTTGGCGTGAATCTTCTGCGTGAAGGTTTAGATTTGCCTGAAGTGTCGCTGGTGGCTATTTTGGATGCGGATAAAGAAGGTTTTTTGCGCTCCAATTGGGCTTTGATTCAAACAATGGGCCGAGCGGCTCGTCATAAAAACGGTCAAGTGATTTTATATGCTGATAAAATTACCGGTTCAATGCGGCAGGCAATTAATGAGACCAACCGCCGTCGCAGAATTCAAGAGCAATTTAACCAAAAATACGGCAAAACTCCTAAAAGTATCTTAAAACCGATTGAAACTTTAAAAGAATTGGAATACCTGAAAGAAGAGGAAGAAGAAACTGAGATTATTAATGCCGCTGATATTCCCAAAGATGAGCGTGAGCGTTTGGTTAAAGAGCTAAGTGCCAAAATGCAATTGGCAGCCGCTAATTTAGAATTTGAGCGAGCCGCCTATCTCAGGGATCAGATAGAAAAGTTGAAAGTTTAGAATTACAATTTAAAGTTTCCTCTTTTTTTGTTGGTTGGATTTTATATTCTTCTTTGTCATTTCCGTGCAGACGGGAATCTATGTATTTTTGAAATTTAAAATTAAAAATCCAAATGACAAATCAATAATAAATGTTTTAATGCTAAAAATAAATGTTTTGTAATTTTTAAATTAACAATTTTAATTTAATTTGATATTTTTAATTTGGGTTTTTAAATTTGAGATCCTTTCGTCATCTCTCGCGCAATCTATGCGAGAGATTCCTCAGGATGACGTCGGGACGCCACTTATGTTATAATAATTTTTGATGTCTCTATTTTTTCAAATTGGGTTATTGGTGATTGGTCTGGCGGTTTTGGCATTGGTTTTTAAGCTTTTACGTCAGCCGATTCTGCCGGTTTATCTGCTAACTGGTTTTTTATTGGGTCCGGTTTTGCATATTGTGCCCAGTACCCAATCTCCAATGCTTGAGTCTTTTGCTTTAATTGGCATTGCTTTTTTGCTTTTTATGGCCGGATTAGAACTTGATGTCTCCCTACTTCTGAAAAATTATAAGATTTCTCTTTTGGGAATTATTTTTGCCCTTATCAACACTTTGATTTTTGTTTTTATTTTTACTCGTATTTCTTATTTCAATTTTTTGGGCAGCAATACTACGCTTTTGGCAGTAGTTTTTAGCTTTTCTTCCACTCTTTTAGTGATTAAAGCTCTATCCGAGCAAGCCAAATTAAATACCACTTTAGGCTATCTTTCATTGTCAGCACTTTTAGTTCAAGATTTAATTGCTATTGTAGCAATTGCTTTAGCTGGTGAGCAAAAAGTAGCTTTAGCAGTGCCTTTGCAAGGAATATTAGTTTTGATTGGAATGGCTATAATTTTAGGAAAATTTGTTTTTCCTTTTATCTTTAGAAAAGTGGCTTTTAGTCAAGAATTACTTTTTCTTTTGTCTTTGGCGGTGTTGTTTATTTTTTCTTTAGTTTCGGAGAGTTTTGGGCTTTCTTTAGCAGCTGGGGCATTCTTGGGTGGTTTGAGCTTATCGCCTTTAATCTATCGTTATGAAATTTCTTCCAGAATGGGGGCTTTAAGAGATTTTTTTGTCATTATGCTTTTTCTTTCACTTGGTTTACAAATCAGTTTACAATCTTTTAGCAGCCTGATTTACCCTTTCATTGCTTTAATGATTCTTACCATTGTCCTAAAACCATTGGTTTATGCCACTTTAGGGATTATTTTTAAGCTTTCGCGCCCCTTGGCTCTAAGTGACGGCTTGGTTAAGAATCAAACCAGTGAGTTTTCTTTAACTGTGGCCCATTCTTTATCGCCACAAGCTTTTTCTTTAGCCGGTTATACTTTTTTAGCGTCGTCTTTTATCAGTTCTTATGTTTTTGAATATTTAGACAAATTGGCTTATCTTTTAACTTCAGCTTTAGATAAAATTTTGCCTTTTTCCATTTTTGAATCTCATCTTAAAAATAAGAAAATAGCCAGTTTAAAAAATCATGTGGTAATTTTTGGCGGGCATAGGATGGGAGGAAGATTGATTAGGACTTTGTTAAAACAAAAGAAAAAAGTGGTTTTGGTAGATCATAACCCGGATATTGTGAGCCGTTTTAGCAAAAAAATGATTACAATTTATGGTGATGCTATGGAGCCGGAAATAAAAGATAAGGCTGGTTTGGACAAAGCTTCAATTATCATATCTACAATTCCTGATTTGCGAGTGAACCAAACAATTTTAAGGCAAGTTAGTAAGATCAATCCTAAGGCTTTTATCTATTTGACTGCTTCGGATTATGATGAGGCTTTAAAATTATATAATTTGGGAGCAGATTTTGTGATTGTTCCCTATTTCTTAGGCGCAGAACAAGCAGACTTTTTGATTCAAAATTTTGATCAAGCGATGGAACGATTGGTGAAAACTAAAAAAGATCATATCAAAAAACTTGTCCGCGAAGTAAAGTTCAGGTAGAATAAAACAATGTTTAAAAAGACTTACCAGTTTTTAAAGTATATTGGTTTTGGTTTTATCTTATTTGTTATCTGCCTGTTGCTTTTCAGGCTTTTTGTGTTGGAGCCATTTGTTGTCCGAGGGATGAGCATGGAACCCAATTTCCATGATGGCGATTATCTTTGGATTGAAAAAATTAGTGCTCATTTAATGGGTTTTAACAGAGGAGAAGTGATTGTGCTTCAAGCTCCGGATAATCCTAATACTGTTTATATTAAAAGAGTAATTGGTTTACCTGGGGAACGAGTGATTGTTAAAAGCAATAAAGTTTATATTGCTAAGGGTTATGCCGCTTTTGCTTTAAATGAGCCATATATTGATGGCGATATGGTTAAAGGTAAAACAGAGGATATTACTTTAACCGGTGATGAAATTTTTGTGATGGGTGATAACCGTAATGTTTCTGAAGATTCACGTTATTTTGGGCCGGTTAAGCTTAAGTCGGTAGTGGGAAGAGTTTGGTTTCGCCTTTTGCCGGCAAACGACAGAGGAACAATTCAAACGCCCCAGATCACTTTAAAAGAAAGTGCCTTATAACTCTTGGGATTTTTTTATAATTTCTTGGCGTAAACCATCAATATTTTCATTATCTTTAGCGCTAACGCAATAGATAGGAAATTCTCCCAAAAATTTGAAGCGATATTTGACATAATCTTTTAACCTTGTGAGCTCATTTTCGTTTATTTTATCTATTTTATTAATAACTACTATTAGCGGCCTTTGATAATGTTTAATCAGGCGAGCGATACGAAATTCTTGATGTACCAGTCCATCTTCAGCGCTTAAAACCAAAATCGCGAGGTCAGCGTTTTGGCTCATAAAAATAGAACGACGAGAAGCAAAAAAATCAATAATATTTTTGATTTTATTGGATCTTTTCAGGCCCGGTGTATCTATCAGGCTAATTTGGCTACCTAAATCTGCTTCCAATTCATCGCGGGTTGTTCCACTTTGTTCACTGGTGAGAGCTCGATTGCTAACGGTTAAGGCATTAAGTAGAGTGGATTTACCTACATTGGGTCGTCCGATAATGGCAATTTTATTCGGGTGAGTTGGGTGTATTGGAGAATCTTCTTCGTTGACATTTAGATTTTTGGTTATTAGATCTTTTAGCTCATCTACATTCCTGCCCAAAAGAGCAGAAATGATAATTGTTTTTTCAAGACCCAAACTCGCAAATTGGCGCTTTTTTTCTTCTATTAAATTAGGATTATCAACCTTATTTATGACTAAGATAATTGGTTTGTTATAATTTCTTAATTCATTAATAATGTTTTTTATTCTTGCGGTTGGACTTTCTTTAGAATCAGCCACTATAAGATAAAGATCAGCTTCTTTTATTTTTTGGGCTTGAACTTTTTTAATTTCTTTTTCTAAATCATTTTCTTCGTGTTCTAAAAAGCCGGCAGTATCGATCAGCTCTAAATTTTTACCTTTGAAATTAGTTTTGGCGCTAACCCAATCACGAGTAGTACCGGCAATTTCAGAAGTGATAGCTTTTTTTTCTTTTATCAAGCGGTTGAATAAGGTTGATTTACCGGAATTAACTTCGCCCATTATCAACACTTTGGGTATTTTTAACATTTTATTCTTTTAATTTTACAAACATAAAGCCCGGAAAGTATTCTTCACTGAATTGATTTTCTTTTATTTTTTCCACTAAAACCAACGATTGGTTATCCCCCCCTATGGGGATAACTAAGCGACCGCCGGAGTTCAGTTGTTTTTTTAAATTTAAGGGAATTTTATTCGTGGCAGCCGAGACTAAGATTCTATCATAAGGAGCAAATTTAGCAAGTCCTTGGGAGCCATTGCCTAAAAAGAAATGAGCATTTTTGTAATTTAATTTTTTTACATTTTTTTTACCAAACTCATACAGTTTTTCTATTAATTCAATAGCAAAAACCTGGCCGGTTTCGCCGGTGATCTCGGCTAATAGAGCGGTGCTAAAGCCCGAGCCAAAGCCAATATCCAAGATTCTATCTCCTTCTTCGGGTTGTAGTAGCTCGAGCATTATAGCTACAGTTGTAGGTTGGGAAATGGTTTGGCCAAAGCCAATCGGGAGAGCGGAATCAGTATAAGCCATTTTTTTGATATTTTCTGGCATAAAACTGGTTCGATCAATTTTATTAAAAGCATGAATAATGTGTGGAGTTTTAAGAATTTCAGCTTTTATTAAGGTGGTGGTTAATCTTTTCCATGGCATAATAGATTTATAATAGCACAAAAGGGCAAATGATTAATGATGAATTAAGAATGATGAATAAATTTTTATTGCCAATCAGTTAAAGGATGATCTATCATTTGGCTGGAAAGTAATACTGCGTTTTGCCAGCCGTCGGATGGCGAAGGCGAATGGCGTGGAAAATTATAAAATTATTAAAAATTCATAATTTATTTTACTTATGTTATAATAGTTTTGAACTCTGTTATAAGGAGGGAAAAATTTTCAGCCATTTTTTGGTTAATTATTTTTGTTCTTGATATCTAATAACTATTATTCAATATCTGTTTTCAATTTTTTGACTAAAATATTGTTCTCCTCTATTTTGTAATTGTGAGTAAAGTCTATTTTTACGAATTAATAGTTAAGACTAAAACCAAAGGGTTAGATGTTTTTACTTATAAATCCGAACTTTTTTTGCCTAAATTTACTTTAGTGGAAGTTGATTTTAACAAACGTAAAGTTTTGGGCCTTGTGCTTAAAAAATTATTAAGACCCAATTTTGATCCTAAAAGAATTAAAGAAATTATCAGGGTGATTGGTTATTCATCTCTTTTAGATGATCAGTCTTTAGAATTGGCACAATTTGCTAGTAATTATTATTACACTTCTTTTTCCAAAGTTGTTTTTTGGGCTTTGCCCAAGATTGCCAGACGTCTAGCCCAAAAAAATCTTTTGCAAAAAGAACAAAATAAAATTTCAGCAGCCACTCCCACTCCTGTCATTCCCGCCCGCCCGCAGCGTTTTGCGCAGCAATTCGGGCAGGCGCAGACGGGAATCCACAAAGCGGGAAAACCTTTATTTTTACAGGCTGACATTTGGCAAAGATTAGATTATTTTAAAAAAGAGATTAAAAAAAGTTTAGATCAGGGTAAACAGGTTTTGCTTTTAGCACCTAATTTAGAGTCATTTTTAGTTAAGGATTTAGTTAAAGAATTCCTGCATTTTATTATTTCTAATAAGGGCAAAATCAGTGAATGTTACCAGCTTTGGCAAAAAGTGAGTCTTTTAAGACAACCAGCCTTAATTATCGGTTCGCAAAAAGCGCTATTTTTGCCTTTTAAAAATTTGGATAAAATTTTAGTGGAGGATGAGGGCAATCCAAGTTTTAAACAAGAGCAAGATCCTAAGATCGAAGTTTCTCACTTGTCCAAAGAGTTGGCTAAAATTAGAGGGGCAAAACTAATTTTGGCCTCTCTTGTGCCTAAACCGGAGACTTATCTAGAGATTAAAAAGAAGAAAATTTCTTTTAAAAGTCTTCTTGGGAAGGAACAAGTAAGCATTGCGGATTTGGCAAAAGAAAGTCGGCTTTTGGCTTTTAGCACGGAAATTGCTTTGAAGAAAATTTTGGATAAAAATAAAAAAGCAATAATATTTTTTAATCGTTTGGGTTTGGCGAGGTTATCATTATGCCCTGATTGTGGGTTTAGCATCGATTCTTGCGCTAAAAATAGTAATTTTGCCATATGCCCGATTTGCTCGAGTGTTAAGATTAAAAGCCATAGTTTTGGTTTAGAGCGAATGGTTTATGATTTGAAGAAAATCTTCCCTCAAAGTAAAATAGCAGATTTAAGTAAAGTAAGCTTTACATCTAAGGTAGAAGATATCACAGTAGCTACCAGTTTTGCTTTCAAATTTAAACAAAAACTTAATTTGGCTGTTTTGGGTTTAGCGGAAATTGGCTTAAGTTTGGCAGATCCCCAAATAAGCTATAAGATTTTTCATTTTAGTTTAGAGGCTTTAAGCCGAGGTGAAAAAAAAATATTGCAAACCTTTTCTTTTCATCATCCTTTGATGCAAGCGATCACCCACTTCAGCATCCGCGAATTTTATAATTTTTGGTTTAGCATTAGAAAAGATTTTAAATTATATCCCTATTATAAAAATATTCGTCTTGATCCTTTAGAAAAAAATGGTTTTCTAAAAATAGAAAAAGAATTATTAAAAATTAAAGAGTTCGATGCTTTTTATAAGTTACAAGGAGAAAAAGGTGAATATTTTCTTTTGAGTTTTAAAGGTGGTAAGGAGCAAGAAAAAAAACTGCGTCAAGCTCTTTTAAAATTGCCAACTAAAATAACTGTTAATCCGTTGTTATAATTTTGTATTCTTTGTGTTTTTATCCAAATTCTAACTTCTATATTCTGGACACAGAGATTCCCCTCCTACCAAATGCGAAGTCAGAATAACATTATGAAAAATTAATTATATTTTCCATTTGCCGTTTTCTTGGACTATCTTATTGTCTAAAATAATTTTGCCTTGGTGTATATCTTTTACAATATCCCAGTGGATGGCTGAATCATTGCCTCCCCCGTTTTCTTTATAAGCCATACCCAAAGCGAGGTGAATAGTGCCGGAAATTTTTTCATCAAATAATAAATTGCGACTGAATTTTTTAATCTTTGGATTGCAGCCAATGCCAAATTCGCCCACGTAGGAGGCATTTTTATCTATTTTTAACATTTCTTTTAAGAAATCTTCATTTTTGCTGGCGCTTGCTTTGATAACTTTGCCTTTTTTAAATTCTAGATAAATATCACTTACTTCTTTGCCCGTTTCAATAGCTGGGAAATCAAATTTGATATGTCCTTCCATACTGGTTCTAACTGGGGCCATAAAAATTTCCCCTCCGGGCATATTTTCTTTGCCGGTACAAGAAGCGGCTAATTCACCATTAATGGCAAATTTCAAATTGGTATTCTTGCCAATCAATTCAATTATTTTGCCTTTTTTAAAATATTTTAAAAGGCGATTAATATCTTTATTTAATTTTTTCCAATTCAAATTACAAGCGGAAAAAACAAAATTCTCATATTCGCTTGTTGACATTTCTGCATCTTGGGCTAAAGCGGCGCAAGGATAACCCACATTACAGCGCCAAATTTTGTCGTGGCGATTAACAATATAATTACTGATTTTACGAGTCGTTTTTTCTCTTTGGGCTAATTTTTGCGGATCAATTTGCGCTAATTCCTTAGTGTTATAATCGCTATCAATGCTAATATATTTCTGGGTGTTCTTTACAGTGTAATCTAAAATTTTAGGGAAGCGATTAAGCTGTTCATCTGAAGCATTTTTAAAAAAGAAAAAAGCAGTGCCCGGGATACTTAAATGTAAATGGGGATAGGCGCCGCGCAAAATGCTTTCTTCATATAAAGCGCGGGCGAAATCGATGTTTTCTGTGGAGCCTGAGATAACCACATTTTCGCCCTTTTTTATTTCCAGCGAATAATCCACAATGGTTTTTGCCAGTTTTTTAGTTCTTTGATCAATAGCCATAAGATTAATTTAGGTTTCACTTATATTTTTGTCAAATAATTTTTAGTTTTTTAGAGATTGGGAACTTGACTTGGGAATCTTTTTTCTGGTATTTTAAATAAGTATTATTGCTTAGCAATTATATTTTTTATGTTTAGCAAAAACTTTCTAAAAGAACAAAAAGAGAAATTATTAAAACAAAGAGCGGGCTTAGAGAACCAGCTTAAATCTTTGCGTTCTAAAAAAAGGCGTGGCTTTCCTTTTAATGTTCGTTTCCCTAAATTGGGCACAGATGTTGATTCTGATACTCAAGAAGTGGAACAATACGAAAGTAATTTATCTTTAGAAAAGCAGCTGTCAGATCGTTTACGCGATACCCGTTTTGCCTTAAGTTTGATGAAAAAAGGCCGTTACGGGTTTTGTCTTTCTTGCGGTAAAGAAATAGAAAAAGAAAGGCTTCGGGCATACCCGGAGGCGCTAACGCACGCTAGCCATAGTCGCCCGGCTCGTTTTTGGCAACGCTTAAAAATTTGGCCTTTTCAAAAAATAGATACTAAAAAAAATAAAAAGAAAAAATGATTTGGCTAACTGCCGGAGGGATAGTCGCACTTGATCAATTAAGCAAATTTTTATTTTTGTACTTTTCCCCATATTATACTTCAATTAACAGTGGCGCTTTGGCTTTTTCTAATGTTCAGGCAACTATTATCACAATAATTTTTTTGCTCTTACTTTTAGGTTTATTTCTGCGGGACAAAAAACATCTAACTAAATATTTTATTGCTTCTTTGGGTTTTGCCCTGGCTTTGGGCGGGTCAATTTCCAATCTAATTGATCGCATCAGTCGTAGCGGTGTTTTAGATTTAGGGAATAAAACAATTGGGACCAACTTAGCGGATATCTGTATTTTTGTGGGTCTTTTTCTTCTATTTTATTTTTACCTTTCTAAGAGAACAGTCGAAAGACAAGGCTAGCTAAATCACTCAAATAATTGGTTTTTATACTCAAGATATAAGCGGCAACAATAATGGCAGCACAAACCAAAAAAGATATAAGCAGAGTTTTGGTTTCTAAGATATAGAAAAAATTTCTTTCTTCCAGAGCAATTTCATTTTTTTGATGGGTTGTTTGATCTATTTGTTCTAAATAGCGGTCATTTTTCTTTTTGGGGTTGTTTAGCTTTTGCCTTAGCAAATTAATCCGTTCTTGGATTTCTTTTTTATTTATTTCTTGGTTCATAATTTTAATATAGCGAGAAAAAAGCAGAAAAACAAGAAGACGGTTTCAGGGATTAGAAATATTGTTCGAGCAACTCTTTAGTGTTTAGATAAAATGATGTCGAGAACTATGGGCTGGGTGGTTTGTTTTTTGTTAAAGATTTAGAGGGTGAATTTGAAGAATAATCTTCTTTTGTGTTATCTGATAATTATTATCTATCAACTGATACCTGACAACTAATATCTTTATGAAAAAAAGCCTCCAAGGGCAAGCCGCAAGGGGGCTTTAGAATTAATCGGCGTTTTTTTTCAATTTATTTAAGATATATTCTTCTTCTTTTGGATCAATTGGTCCCAAATCAAACGGGCAGGGCCAAGCTTTGCCCAAAAATGCATTAGACATTCTTCTGAGTATATCTTCTATTTTCGCCTTTTTTGCCTTTGGCGGCATTGTTGTATACTCCTTTTGGGTATTCAACTATTTATGAGTTTAACATTAAAATATTTTTAAATAAAGTAAATTTATTGTATTGGTTTGGTATTTAACAACTGATAATCAATGCTTATTAACTATCGTTTTTTATTCTTGCTTTTTTATTAATTTTGAGCTTTAATTATTATCAGATTTTAATTATTAGTTTTGAATTATTAACTATTTACGGTCTGGTGGCCGAGAAGTTAGGCAGTGGTCTGCAAAACCACTTACAGGGGTGCAAATCCCCTCCAGACCTTAAAATAATTGATTTTTAAGTAAATTTGCATTATCCTAATTTAGTTGATTATGAATTTATTAACGATTGCGCAAATTATAGTGGCAGTGTTATTGATATTTTTTATACTTTTGCAGCAAAGAAGTACCACTTTAGGTGGTGCTTTTGGCGGGGAAAGTGCAGTTTATCATACCCGTAGAGGTTTGGAGAAAATTTTATTTTGGGGCACAATTATTCTAGGATTTTTATTTGTGATTTTAGCACTTATCAATGTCATTTATTAATAAGATTTGGGAATTTACTAAAAAACAAGCAAGAACAATTACCTTTTTTTTCCGTCGGGTTTTTCAAAAAATTACTCCTAAAGAAAAAAAAGTATTAATTGTTTTAACCATTCTTTTTGTTTTGCTTTGGATAGCTCGTTTTTATGAACATTTAACGATTCAATTGCCCGATACGCCGCATGAGGGCGGCACTTATAAAGAAGCCACTTTTGGAGAGATTAAAAGCCTGAATCCATTTTTTGCTCAAACCCAGGTTGAGAAAGATGTCTCTTCCATTTTATTTTTAAAATTATTGGATTTGAATAATCAAGGCAAATGGAAGGGTATTCTTTTATCTAAGGTGGAAGTGGGGCAAAATGAAGCTACTTTGCAAATTAGAGATAACGCTTATTGGCAAAATGGTGATTCTGTAACCAGCGATGATTTTATTTTCACAGTCAATTTATTTAAAAATGTAAAAGCCTTTAGCCTTTGGCAACAAACTTGGAAAGATGTAAGCGTTAAAAAAGTTTCCGATAAAAAAATTACTTTAACTTATCCGGATAATGGTTTAACCTTCAAAAATCTCCGTTTTGCTCTTTTACCTAACAAAATTTTAGGTAATATGGACTTGGACAAAATTAGAGTTTTTGAGTTCAATATCAAACCTATTGCTGATGGCCCTTATCAGTTCAAGTCAATTGAAGCTGATGGTGCGCGCAAAATTATTACTTTGGAACGTAATTCTTATTATTCTCCTAAACCCTATATTGATAAACTACAATTTTATTCAGAAGTTTCTTTAAGTGAGGCAGTTAAAACTTTCAAAGCAACCTCTTTTACCAGCATTTGCCAGATGCCTATTGAAGAAATTCCTAACTTAAAAGATAAAAGGGTTAGCGCTTACCAGTTTGATTTGCCTCAATATTCCGCTCTT
>Ga0265297_10004985_pt1 | contig 20884 bp, 33 predicted proteins | sample Munlanlwell13791_FD_192502 | JGI IMG/M metagenome (GOLD analysis project Ga0265297, IMG submission 192502) | Leachate microbial communities from a municipal landfill in Southern Ontario, Canada - Leachate well 137-91 | ecosystem: Engineered > Solid waste > Landfill > Unclassified | place...
ATCAACGAGCCGACCGCTGCAGCCTTAGCATACGGGTTGGATAAAAAAAACGCTCACACTGTGGCCGTTTATGATCTTGGCGGCGGGACTTTTGACATTTCAATTCTGGAATTGGGAGACGGTGTTTTTGAGGTCAAAGCTACCAACGGTGATACCCATTTGGGGGGAGATGATTTTGATGCAAAAATAGTCGATTGGATTATTGACGAATTCAAAAAAGAAAACGCTGTTGATTTGAGAAAAGACGCTCAAGCTCTACAAAGGGTCAGGGATGCCGCAGAAAAAGCCAAAATAGAACTCTCTTCCAGTTTAGAAGTTGAAATAAACCAACCGTACATCACCCAACGTGATGGTCAACCTCTTCATTTAACTATGAAACTGACCAGAGCTAAACTCGAATCTTTGGTTGACGATCTGATCATGAAAACCATTGCCCCGGTCAAAGCTTGTATCAAAGATTCCAAGAAGAATATTACTCAAATTGATGAAGTAGTTATGGTCGGCGGCATGACCCGGATGCCAAAAGTTGTTGCCACAGTTAAAGAATTGTTTGGTAAAGAACCTAACCGTGGCGTAAATCCTGACGAAGTCGTCGCCATTGGCGCTGCCATTCAGGGTGGGGTTTTAACGGGAGACGTAAAAGACGTTGTTTTATTGGACGTTACTCCTCTGACTCTTGGCCTTGAGACTTTGGGTAGTGTCATGACTCCGCTCATCGACAGAAATACTACGATTCCTACTAGCAAGTCACAAGTATTCTCAACGGCGGCTGATAGTCAAACCTCGGTGGAGATTCATGTTCTTCAAGGGGAACGCCCCATGGCCAGTGACAACAAAACTCTGGGAAGCTTCATTCTCGACGGTATTCCCCCCGCACCTCGCGGCGTTCCTCAGGTAGAAGTTTCGTTTGACATTGACGCATCAGGAATTCTCAAAGTTTCTGCCAAAGACAAAGCGACCAATAAGACCCAACATATAACAATTACCAATTCCACTAATCTTGATGATAAGGAAGTGGAAAAAATGCGCCATGAAGCTGAGGCACATGCCGCCGAAGACGCCGAAAAGAAAGCCAAAATTGAAGCCAGAAATCAGGCTGATTCCCTGATCTTTACTGCAGAAAAGACAATAAAGGATGCCGGAGACAAAGCTCCCGCTGACCTGAAATCGGAAGTTGAAACTAAAATAAAAGATCTCAAAGCCGTTTTGGATACTGGTACAAAAGAAGACCTGGAAGCCAAGACCAAAGATTTGATGGAAAGCTTGCAAAAACTCGGGGGGAGTATGTATCAACAGCAAGCCCCTCCTGCTGATTCTCCAAATCCTTCCGAAGCTCCGCAGAGCGAAGGAGGAAAAAAACCTGAAGAAGGTGAAGTGGTAAACTAATGAAGATCGATCAATTACTTCTTTGTGATCTGGCCTTCTACTCCAAAGAGGGTAAATTAAATCTGATTGGTATTTTTGAAAATATCTTAGTTCCCCAGATCCCTTATTCTCATTCTAAAATCTGCATAGTTGGTTTTGTATCCGGCAGCCCTGATACCAAAGCTCAAATCTTCCTTTCAGTGAGTGATCCTGCTGGTAAATCCATTGTTCCTCTTCAGTCAATTAATGTTACTTTCGGCACCTATGGTCTCACTAATTTTCGTTTTGAATTAATAAATTTCCCTATCCAGGCAGAAGGTTCATATAAAATTTCAATTTCTGATCTCAATTCCGAAATTGCTAAAACCCAACTTTTTATCAAAAAAACAGGAGCTTCCAACTAAATGCAATTCAAACTATCTCCTTTTTTAAACTCAGAAGTTGTTCAATTGGACAGATCCGCTCATACTGCATCTGATGCTGCCACCGCTTTAGGTTGTGATGTATAGCCCAGATCGCTAAATCATTAATTTTTTACGACGTGGCAACGAATGAACCGATTCTAATTATTGCCAGTGGAATTAATCGGGTTGATAAGGAAAAAGTAGGGGAGTATTTGCATTCTAAAATTAAAACCGCCTCACCGAAATATGTTTTAGAACACACCGGATATTCGGTCGGTTCCGTACCGCCATTTTGTCATATTAAAAAATTACCCACTTTAATTGATCAAAGTCTTATGAAGTTTGATCTCATCTACGCCGCCGCCGGTTCCGAAACATCTGTCTTTTCTATTTCCCCAAAAAAGTTAGCAGATCAAACCGGAGGGCAAGTTATTTCCATTTCTTAGCCCACCTGGCCCAAATTCCTGCAGGGAGAATTCTTCCTCCCGCGCTCTGCTTAAGTCCCAGTTCTCCGCTTTCCACTTCCTGTTTCATGGCATCTTCCAGTAAATTTCCAATTGCCAATCGGGACAGATCGGCTGTATATCCATTAATAAGCCAAAACAGGGGAGTATCGGATAATATTTGCCTGACCGCCCAAACCAATTTAGGTAGATGTTCTTCCAATTTCCAAATTTCTCCCGCTACTCCTCTTCCAAACCGGGGCGGATCCATAATTATTCCGTCATATTTTGCTCCCCGTCGGATTTCCCGTTGCACAAATTTCATTACATCATCCTGGATCCACCTGATTCTGTCCTTGGATATACCTGACAAGGTAGAGTTTTCTGACGCCCACATCATGGCGGGTCTGGAGGCGTCCACGTGCGTTACCTGGGCTCCTGCCAGTGCCGCAGCCATAGTAGCCCCTCCCGTGTATGCAAACAAATTAAGAATTTTTGTTTCTTGTGATTTGTTTCTTGTGATTTGCTCTGTGATCCAATCCCAGTTGACTGCTTGTTCCGGAAATATTCCCACATGTTTGAAATCAGTAGGCTTTAGCATAAACTTTATTTTTTTGTAACTTACTGGCCAGATTTCCGGAGGTTGATTTCGAAATGTCCATTTTTCATCAGCAAACACCGCATCCGCTGTTTTCCACAAACTCAAATCTTTTTTATTCCAAATTGCTCTCGGGTCAGGTCTTGCCATTATATATTGTCCGAATCTTTCCAGTTTTTCTCCTTCACCGCTATCAATGAGTTCGTAATCTCTCCACTCTTCTGGTACTAAAACCAAATTGTTCATTAAACTCTCCGTCTCTTTTTGGGTCGTGCTCCGTTATGCGCCATCGGCGTGACATCGGCTATTAGATTCATCTTCATCCCGATAGACTTTAGTGCCCGAAGTGCCGCATCTCTTCCGGATCCCGGTCCTTTTAGATAAACTTCTACTTCTTTTACTCCGGCAGTCATAGCCTTTCTTCCCGCCGTTTCTACGGCTGTAGTGGCGGCAAACGGAGTCGCTCTTCTGGCTCCTTTGAATCCAACCGCTCCGGATGAGCTCCAAGCAACCGTATTCCCCGCCCCATCGGTAATGGTTACCAGAGTGTTATTAAATGTTGCAGTGATAAACACCTTACCGACACTCATTATTTGCTCTCCTTTGCTTTTTCTGTCTTAGCCGCCTCAGTCTTTGCTAAAACTTCTTTCTTTAGCGCTCCGATTGTCATTCTCTTGCCTCTTTTGGTTCTGGCATTTGTTCGGGTTCTCTGGCCTCGTGCCGGTAGGCCTTTAGCGTGTCTGGACCCTCTGTATGATCCGATTTCTCTCAACCTGGTTATATTTTGTGATAACTCTTTTCGTAAATCTCCCTCAACTTTCATTTCTTCCATCACTTTTTGCACCCTTCCAAGCTCTTCAGGTGTTAGCGCATTCACTCTGGTGTCACCGCTGACCTTAGCTTTTTTTAATACTTCAATAACGTTCGTGGGTCCAATTCCATAAATGTACCGGAGGGAAAACTCCAGTTTCTTCTTCTCGGGAATGTCTATTCCTGCAACTCTTGGCATACTTTATCCCTGTCTTTGCTTATGTTTGGGGTTTTTACAAATAACAAACAACACCCCCCGGCGACGAATCACCTTGCAGTTTCTGCACCGGACTTTAATTGACGCTTGCACTTTCATTTTAACTTCTTATTTTAAATACTATTCGGCCCCGGGAATAATCAAGTTTGTTTATCTCGATTCTTACCGAGTCGCCGGGCAGCAGTTTTACGTAATGTAATCTCATTTTTCCGGCTAAATGACAAAGAATCACTTTTCCGGCTAGGTCGGCAGGGGATCTTTCGGCCAATTTTACCCTAAACATGGTGTTCGGCAGGTTTTCAACCACCACACCTTCCACCGTAAAAATTGACTTGTCCCCGTTATTCATTTTTTGCCTTTGTTAAGACCATAGGTCCACTTGGAGTAACCGCAACAGTCTCTTCAAACAGCCCTGATATTTTACCATCCACCGTAGCTATTGTCCAACCATCATCATTTTGATAAGCCACTTCAGCTACGCCTGCGTTATACATCACTTCAATAGCCAACACCATTCCTGGTACGATTTTCGGAGAGTTTTCCTTTTTTCCCACGGTAAAGCAGGGAATAGCAGGCTCCTCATGTAATTCATGACCTACCCCGTGCCCTGTAAGGGCTCTGACAGCACTATAGCCAGCCTCTTCCACAGAATTTTGCATAGCCTTAGATATATCAATTATCCGTCTTCCCGGTTTCGCTTCTTCGATAGCCAACCTTAGTGCCGCCTTGCCAGTCTCGAGAAACTTACTGGTCTTGGTACCTACAGCGACAGTAGTTGCGCAATCGGTGTGAAATCCTTTATAAAAAAGTCCCACATCTATTCCTACAATGTCTCCCACTACCAATTTTCGGCTACTTGGGATACCGTGAACTACGACTTCATTGACGTTAATGCAGGTTGCATGGTGATACCCGGCTACCCGTTTAAACGAGGCCTCGCCTCCGGATTGATCAATTAATTTTTGTGCAATAATATCCAGTTCCTTTGTAGTAATTCCCGGTTTCACGGCATCAGCCGTTTTTTGTCTTATCATGGCCAGTTTAGCTCCCCCCTCGGCCATTATCCTTATTTGCTCCTCAGTTTTAATACTAACTTTGTTCATAATCCTTCAGTACTTTAACAATATCCTCATGGATTTTAGCAATAGGTTGTTCACCGTCGACCTCTCTTAATATCCCTTCCTTGCTTGCCGTGTCAAGGATAGCTACAGTTTTCTCGGAAAAAGTCTTAAGTCTGATTTTTATGGCTTCAGGCTGGTCATCCACTCTTTGTAGCAACCTGCCTTTACATTCACAAAATTCTTCCGTTGACGGGGGATTTGTTATTAAATTCCAAATTTTTCCGCACTTCTCACAAGTCCGCCTGGCGGAAAGTCTTTTTATAGTTTCGTCCTCAGACAGTTTGAGGCTCAGTATCAAATCGATTCTCTTGCCGAATTTTCGTAGCATATCTGAAACTTGTTCAAATTGAGCCAGACTCCGGGGATATCCATCAAAAATAAATCCTTTCTCCTTATCCTGTTTATTTATATGGTCCCAGACCAATAGTCTAACGAATTCGTCAGGTACCAATTCTCCTCGATTCATAAAACCTCTGACTTCCTCAGCTTTTGGGTTATCAGAAGTTGCAATACTTCTTAATATATCGCCCATCTCCACACGATTAAAGCCATATTTTTCTACCAGCAATTGAACCTGTGTTCCTTTTCCTGACCCTTGTGGTCCCAAAACGATAATATTCATACTAACTCAAAAATCCTTCGTAATTTCGAACCAGTAACTGAGACTGTAACGACTTAACTGTCTCCAAAACAACTGATACCACAATCAATATCCCCGTTCCTCCCATTGATAATGTTGGGATATTAAAAAATCCTTCCATTGCAGACGGCAACACCGCCACCAAACCTAAAAATACTGCACCGGCTAACGTAATTCTGCTCAAAACCCCTCCCAGATAAGCTGCAGTAGCCTGGCCGGGTCTGATTCCCGGAATAAAACCTCCGTATTTTTTTAAATCATCCGCAATTTTTTCTGGATTAAACACCACCGCAGTATAAAAATAAGTAAACCCTATTACCAACACAAAATAAATCAGGCTATAAGTAAGTCCTCCCGGAGTCATTACTGCCACAATTTTTTGCGCAGCAGCAGCAATTGCCGGATTGGGTACCTGTTCCACAAACTTTCCTACCATGGAAGGAATCAAAACTAATGAAACGGCAAAGATAATTGGGATTACTCCGGCCTGATTTACCCGTAAAGGCAAGTGAGTCGTTTGTCCGCCATATGTCTTTCCCGCTTTTACCCGTTTCGCATATTGCACCACAATATTTCTGGAAGCTTCATTCATAAACACGACACTGGCTACTACCACTAGACTAAGTACGGTAAATACTAATAGATTACCGATATTTAGCGTTTCCAGTGTTGCAAACGTTTGTCCTAAAGCCACCGGCATCCTTCCCACAATTCCGGCAAATATCAAAAGACTTACTCCATTACCAACTCCGTACTCCGTAATTAATTCTCCCAACCAGACCGTCAATACAGCTCCGGCCGTTACTGTAACCAATAATGCCAACATGGAAATGGGAGACAAGTCTCCGATTACCCCCTGGCTTTTTAAAAGAAAATACATCCCAAACCCCTGTAACAGTGAAATGGGTACGGAAATCAATCTGGTATATTGGTTCATTAATTCTCTTCCGTACTCTCCCTCTTTTTGTAGTTCCTCCAGTTTAGGAAATACGACAGATAACAGCTGCATAATTATCGAGGCATTAATATATGGACCGAGTCCTAGTGCCACCAAACTGAAGTTAGCCAAAGTTCCGCCTGAAAATATATCCAAAAGTCCTAAAATCTGGCTGTTCGAAAAAAGTTGCTTCAGGGCAACTCTGTCAATCCCGGCAACAGGAATATGAGCCAGTAGCCTGTATATTATTAGAATTCCGCCCGTGAATAAAATTTTTCTCCGCAGGTCTTTTGAAGACCAAATTTGGTGCAGGGCAGTCTGCAATTTGTTCATACTGTCAAATCAACTTTTCCGGAAGCCTTAACAATTTTTTCTCTTACTGATTTTGACACCGGCACTTTCACTATCAAGGCTTGTTTTATCTCGCCTCCGTCGATAATTTTTACTGAAACGTTTGAATTTTTTATAAACCCGGCCTTAACCAGATTTTCCACACTCACTTCGTTTTTACTTGGCCAATCGGTAAAATCTTTCAGGCTGAAAGTGGCTTTTTGGCCCCACGATTTAAATTTTCCTTTGCCCCGCAAAAAAGGTAACCTCTTTAAAAGAGACTTCTTAAACTTTGTTCCTTCAAAATCCAATTTTACTGTTTCCCTGGCCTTTTGCCCCTTCATCCCCCGGCCTGAGGTATGTCCGCCCTTTCCTGAGCCGATACCCCTCCCTACTCTTTTCTTAGATCTTGCCACAATTTTGGGTAATTTATTTAGCTCCATATTATTCAGTCTTTTTAAACTTTCCTAATGCATAAAAAGTGGCCCTGACATTACTCGCTTTATTAGCTGTACCCAGTATTTTGGCCACTACATCTTTGATTCCTGCTGCATCAACTACAGCCCGAACTGCTCCTCCGGCGATAACACCGGATCCGGGTGGAGCCGGTTTCATAATCAGTTTAGCCGCTCCCAATTTTATTCGCATTTCATGCGGAATGGTCGTTCCCTTAAGTGGTACTGTAATCAAATGCTTCTTGGCATAAGAGCTTCCCTTTTGCATGGCCGAAGACACATCGGCTGCTTTTCCTAAACCTACTCCGACCCTGCCCTTTCGGTCACCCACCACTACCAACGCGGAAAAACTCACCTTGTTTCCGCCTTTGGTCTTTTTGGACACCCGGTTAACCGAAACTACTTTCTCCTCAAACTCTTTCGGTTCTCCGGTATTCGGTCTATTGTAATTTCTGCTGTATGCCATATTAGAATTTTAAACCACCCTCACGGGCGCTCTCAGCCAGGGCCTTAACCCGGCCGTGGTAATTGTAAGTACCTCTGTCAAATACTACTTGCTTAACTCCGGCGGCAATCGCTGCTTTCGCAATCGCTAGTCCAACTTCAGTAGCCAATTTGCCTTTAACTCCCGCTACGGTTAAGCCCTTGCTGTCATCAATGACTTGAGCGTACATAAACTTATTGGATCGAAACACCGACAAACGCGGCCAATCACTCAGCCGGACCTTCGCTCTCACCCTTACCGCCCTGCGGGTTTTCTTTGACTTATATCTGATAATTTGCTGTCTCATACTTTATTTTGCTCCGGCTGTTGCCCCGGCTTTAGCAGCCTTTCCGGCTTTTTTAATCACTACTTCTCCTTCATACTTAAAGCCTTTGGCTTTATAAGGATCAACTGGTCTCAGGGATCTGATTTTAGCAGCAATCTCCCCCACCAGTGACTTATCTGATCCCGAAACGGTTATTTTATTCTCTTTGACTACAAAAGCAATTCCTTTTGGTGCTTCTATCACTACGGGATGGGAAAATCCCAAAGCCAGATTCAGACTATTTCCGGCCACATTGGCCCGATATCCGGTTCCGTTGAGCTCTAAAGTCTTTGTCCAACCCTCGTCCACACCCTTAACCATGTTAAAAAGTAGACTTCTGGTGAGTCCCAACAAGTTATCTACTTCCAATGCCTGGCTGCTTACAAAAACCTTTCCGTTGTTTACTTCAACTACCATTTCGTAAGGAGTGGTCCACATTAAGTCTCCTTTGGGCCCGGAGACCTTCACATTATTCCCGCTTACACTTACATTTACATTGCTGGGAATACTTATTGGGATTTTACTTATGCGTGACATAATTTATTACCAAATTTGGCAAATAATTTCTCCTCCGGCCTTAACCTTTCTTGCTTTTTTGCCGCTCATCACTCCTAAATTTGTAGAAATAATATTTATTCCCAAATCACCCCACACTTTTGGCTGAACAGAAGAACCGGTATAAATTCTCACCCCTGGCTTGGAGACTCTTCTCATCCCCATAATGGCTGGATCTTTGCCCTTATACTTCAAAGTTACCTTTAGATTACTGTCGTTTTTCTCTACTTTTTCCACATAACCTTCTTCTTTCATTACCCTTAATACTTCAGCCAAAATTTTAGTAGTAGGAATTTCCACAAAAACCGCTCCGGATCTATAACCGTTATTAACCCGGGCAACCATGTCAGACAACCAATCGTTTACCATGATGCCTTTCTGACTCCCGGGAGTTCACCCTTATTAGCTAATTCTCTAAAGCAAATCCTGCACAATCCAAACATCCGGATAAAAGCCCTTGGTCTGCCGCACAATTGACAACGGTTCCGGTATTGAGTCGGGTATTTCAGATACTTTAATTTTTGTTTAACGATTTTTGATGTTTTTGCCATTTTAGAAATTAAAAATTAGTAATTGGAAACTATGTTTTTGAAAAGGGCATTCCTAATAACTCTAAAAGTCTCTTGGAAATTTTAGCATCTTTACCGTTAATTACGAATGTTATCTCCAGACCCCTGATTTTATCAATCTTCGAGTAATCAATTTCCACAAAAGATATTTGCTCAGACATTCCCAAAGTATAATTTCCCTTATGGTCGAAAGCTGTAGTCGGTACGCCATGAAAATCTCTCACCCGGGGCAACACAATGTTGAAGAGCTTGGTAACAAAGTCATACATCCTTTTTCCCCGTAGTGTTACCGTTAGTCCGACCGGATCACCCTCTCTAAGTTTAAAATTCGCAATCGACTTTTTTGCCCGGGTAACCTTAGCTTTTTGTCCGGTAATTTCAGCCATTTGACCGGCAGCTTTTTCTAAAAGTCCTTTGTCATGCGCCGCTTCTTTTATCCCCGTATTCACTACAACTCTGGTGATCCGGGGCACAGCCATGGCATTGGAGATCCCCATCTCAGAAATTAACTGGGGAACTACTATTTTTTTATAATGATCGTGTAAGTTCATACTTTTAATCTATATCGGCATCGCATTTGCGACATACTCTAACTTTTTTTTCTTTATCAAATCTAAAACCGACTCTGGTCGGCTGCTTACACTTTGGACAGACCAAAGCTACATTGCCGACTGGTAGGGGACGCGACAAGGTTAAAATTTCTCCCGGCTTACCTTCTCCTTGGGGCTTACGGTGTTTTTTGTACTGATTCACATTGGGGATCAGTACCAAAGACTCCTGAGTAAAGACCTTCTCAATTTTCCCGGACTTCCCCTTGTCTTTTCCGGCTGTTACCAATATATTATCGTTCTTTTTTAATTTCATAGTACTTCAGTAGCTAGTGAGGCTATTTTTGCGTAGCCTGCGTCCTTAACTTCACGGGCAATTGGGCCGAAAATTCTGGTTCCCCTTGGTTCTCCGGTCTTGGGATCAATTACCACACCGGCGTTGTCATCAAAACGTATATAGCTTCCATCTTTTCGGCGTTGATCTTTCCTGGTCCTTACCACAATAACTTTAACCACTTCGGAATCCTTCACTGCCCCGTTTGGATCAGCTTTGTCAACCACTGCCGTGACCATATCTCCCAAGTATGCATAGGTTCTTTTGCTGCCGACGTGGACATGAATTACCTTCAAGCGCTTGGCTCCGCAATTATCCGCCGGTATCAATATTGATCTAAGCTGTACCATATTTTTTAACTATCTCAATAACTTTCCAGGTTTTTGTTTTCGACATCGGTTTAATTTCCCCAATAACCACTTCATCTCCGGTTGTTACTATCAACTCATTGTGAGCATGATACTTTTTGCTTCGGCGCAATTGTTTGTGATATGTGGGGTGCTTAATTAATCTTTCCACCAAAACCACCACCGTTTGGTTCATTTTCGTCGACACAATTTTTCCGTTTAAAGTTCTCATATATGTAGATTTTACGACATTTTTTTGTTATTTAATACTGTTAGAACTCGGGCTAGTTGGTCACGTAGTAAAAAGCCCTTCCGTAAATTTTTCAATTTACCAGTAGCCTTCTCCAGCCTGGTCCTGGTAATGTCTTCAGACAAACTGGCAGCTTTTTTAGTCAGTTCGTCCATTGTCATATCCACCAAAGCAACCTCTTGGACTTTTTCTTTTTTTGTAGGAATTATTTTTTTAGCCATGTTATCTGGTCACAAATTTAATTTTAAATGGTAACTTGGCCGCAGCTCTGGTAAAAGCAAGTTCAGCCGTTTCCTGTGAGACTCCGGCGATTTCAAACAATATTCTGCCGGGTTTTATTACCGCAACATATTCATGAATATCGCCCTTTCCGGATCCCATTCTTGTCCCTGGAGCCTTTTTGGTAATTGGCTTATCCGGAAACACTCTTATCCAGACCTTACCGCCTCGTTGTGCATGCCTGGAAATCGCCTTTCTTGCCGCTTCAATTTGTCGGGATGACAACCAACCCCGATTCATTGATTTCATTCCAAATTCGCCGAACGACACCTCAGCTCCCCGGGTAGCATTTCCCGGCATCTGGCCCCGAAATTGTTTACGATATTTTTGCCTTCTTGGTTGTAACATATTACGTCCTTTCTCCTCTGTATATCCAAACTTTTACACCGACATAACCTGATCTGGTCAAAGCCGGAACAGCCGCATAATCAATATCAGCTCTCAAAGTTTGTAGTGGTACAGACCCTCCTGGGAACTGATAAAGTTCTCGTCTGGCTATCTCCGCTCCGTTTACTCTACCTGATAATAACACCTTAACACCTTTAGCTCTGGACTGCATAGTTCTCTCCATTGCTTTTTTAACCACTCTTCTTGCTGGAAGTCTTTTTTCTAATTGCTCTGCAATTCTTGTAGCGACTAAGTACGCATTCAAATCAGGTTCCTTAACCTCTTCCACTTGAAGATCGATCTTTGGTGCCTGTTTGGAATTTATTACAAACCCCAGTGTCTTGTAAATAAATTTCTTCAGATCTTCCAGGCTAGCCCCACCCCTTCCAATCACGACTCCGGGCCTGGTAACCGACACAATGACCTTCATACTTCTAAGCGATCTTTCAATTTCCACACTGGTAACTCCCGCCGGAGCCAATTTTTTCATCAGGGACCTGCGCAGTAAAACGTCTGCTCCCAAAGACTTAGCATATTTAAACGGGTCGGTAGAAAACCATCTCGACTTCCACATCTTTGTCTGAGACAGTGGGAGTCTGAATGCAATCGGATTTATCTTATGTCCCATTTGTACCCCTTTCGGTCAATTCTAGTGTAATGTGAGATAGCTTTTTTCGTCTTACTCCTCTGGCAAACCTGGCTCCATGAGCATGCACGTCCGCCTTTTTTGATCCCCTTGGTCCCTCGTGCACTTGCAAACTATTGATAACCATGTCGCCCGGAGACAACTGAAAATTATTTTTAGCATTAGCTATGGCCTGTTGGAAAACCGCCAACAAAGGTTGAGCTGCTTTCCACGGCATAACTTTCAGATAGGAAACAGCCTTAGATGGTTCCATTCCCCTTACAGCATTAGCAACTAGTCTCATTTTGCGGGGGCTGGTTCTTACAAAAGATGACCTAGCCGTTACTATCTTTGAACTTGGAACTTGTGTCTTGGAATTTGTCATATTAAGTTTTATCCATAGTACGTTTAACAATTGCACCATGTCCTCGGAATGTTCTTGATGGCGCAAACTCTCCCAAACGGTGTCCAACCATGGCTTCTGAGACATATACGTCAACAAACTTATTGCCGTTATGAACTTGGAAAGTTACCCCCACAAACTCTGGTGGAATCTGTGATGCTCTGGCCCAGGTCTTTATTGGGGCTTTTTTTCCGACACTGGAAATCTTGGCAACCTTCGCTACCAACTTTTTGTCAATATATGGACCCTTTTTAGAACTTCTTGCCATTATTTTCTCCTTTGGGCTACTAATTTATTAGAATATTTAAACTTATTTCTTGTTCTGTTGCCTCTGGCAGATTTTCCCCAAGGGGTCTTAGGATGCATACCTTCTCCGGACCGTCCTTCTCCGCCGCCATGTGGATGGCTTCTGGGATTTTGAGCCGTACCCCTGACAGTCGGACGTATACCCATATGGCGCTTACGCCCGGCCCTACCAAAGTTAATGTTCTTCCAGTCGGAATTTCCCACTTGGCCGATCGTTGCCTTGGCTTTAGGATCAAACCGTCGGATTTCGCCGGAAGGTAATTTTACCAGAGCATAACCTTCTTCAAAACCCATAATAATTGCAGAAGCTCCCGCGCTTCTCACAACCTGGGCCCCTTTTCCTGGTACAATTTCGATTCCGTGAATAGGTGTTCCTACGGGAATATTTATAAGCGGTAGACAATTTCCCACAGTTAGGGGTGCATTTTCCCCATTCATTACTGCTTGTCCCACGCCCAATCCTTCGGGAGCCAGGACATAAGCCTTCTCTCCGTCTGCATATTGTAACAGAGCCAGGTTTGCAGTCCTATTTGGATCGTATTCCAATGCCACAACTTTAGCTTTAATATCAGTTTTTGTCCTCTGCCAATCCAATTGTCGCAAAAATCTTTTTTCCCGACCTCCTTGGTGTCTGGTTGTAACCTTACCGGTAGAATTTCTTCCGGAATTCTTCGCAAGAATTCTTACCAATCTTCTCTCTGGACGCTTGCTGGTCAACCCGGAGTAGTCCAGCCCGGAGGACGACCGAAGACCCGGAGTTACTGGTTTGTAAAGTTTTAAAGACATGTTATTTAACCTCCGCACCTGGAACATCAACTAACTCAATCTTTTGTCCCGGTTTTAGAGTTACCACTGCCTTTTTCCAATCGGATCTCTGGCGGATCATCCATCTGCGCCCGCTGCGGTATTTTTTACCGGGCATAATAGCTGTCCGGATAGCCAAAACGTTTACTTTAAATAGTTTTTCCACGCCCTTTTTAATTTCCGTTTTAGTACTACCGGGATTAACCCTGAAATAATATCTGTTAATGCCCATTTGAGCCACGGTTTTTTCGGTAATAATCGGCTTAATCAACATAGGTTTTCCCCATCTCTCTCACGGCCTCGGCCGTTACAACTAACTGTTTATTAACTAAAACCAGGTAGGTGTTAATCTGATTCAGTGTTGTTACTGTAATTCTGTCAACATTCTTCCACCCTCTCGACCACATCTTTTGTTCACGGGTTCCCACTACCAACGTGGATCCGGTCCACTTTACTTTCTTAATCAAATTAGCAATTTCCTGTGTTTTTCCGGTTGCCTTATTGGCGCCGGTAACCACGACAACTTTTTTGTCCGCAGCTTTAGAAGAAAGCGCTTCTTTCAAAGCTAATCTTCGCATTCCGACTGAGAGACCCAACTTATAGTTTTGCATTCCGTCAGGACCGTGCGAAATGCCACCGCCCACAAAGACCGGAGCCGAGTATGATCCGTGCCTGGCTCTGCCTGTACCTTTTTGTTTGTACATCTTCGCAGTAGTCTTGGCAATTTCGCCTCTGGTTTTCGTCTTGGCATTAGCTTTTCTTTGGTTAGACGAAAAAACTCTCACGGCTTGAGCTAAGAGGTTTTTATCAATTTTTACCCCAAAAACGGCTTCCGGTAAAGTTACTTTGTCAGCCTTTTCTCCGGCTAGGGTGTATGTATCTGTCGTCATACCTGTTTTTTAATAGTCAATAACTCAAAATTTCTCGCTCCCGGAACCCCTCCGGTTAAAACAATCTTAGAAGCGGTCATGTCCACATCTGCTACTTCGACATTTTTCATGGTTATTGTTTCTCTCCCCATATGACCAGCTCTCCTTTTGCCCTTATATACTCTTCCCGGGGTAGTGGTAGATCCACTTGATCCCGGCGCTCGTTCCCGGTCCGACTGGCCGTGTGTCCTGGGTCCGCCTTTAAAATGATATCTTTTCACCGGTCCGGCAAATCCTTTTCCCTTACTGGTTCCCGTAATAGTTACCAAATCTCCCGCCTTAAATATTTCCTCAAACTTAACTTCCGTTCCTGTTTCAATAACCTCATCCGTCCTGATCTCCTTGTTTTTAGCTTTATTTTTTTTATCCTTTATCTCCACCACTATCGCTGCATACCCATGTTTTTCTTTAGTTTTAAAACCGGTCACTTTCATAGGTAAAACATCCAGAACAGTAACCCCTTTCCAGTTTCCGACACTGTCAAACCGGCTGGTCATACCGGTCTTTTTGGCAAATATTTGATTTAACATTTTTGCAATAAAAAAAGTGCCCCAAGGCACCTTAATAATCTCTTATTATTTAGCCTTCAGGGTTATGAGCAATAATCTAGGCAATTTTCTCTGCTCACAAACGTAACCAATCATACCACAAAGCTATCCCAGCTTCAACATACACTCCTGATCTAATTTTTTAGGTCTCGTCTTCTCAACTTTTTAAGCTCAATCCCTAACACACCAGGAATACCATAGCCCATCGTCACCAAAGCATCAGCTACACTTGGAAGAATATTTTTTGTCAAAATTGTTACCCTGATTGGTCTTGCACCTGAATCCACATCAATCGAAAATATTGCGCTATTTTTTTTCATAGCCTGATCTCGCAAACGTCCCAAGTCGATAAATTCAAGCTGTGAACTTACTCTCAAATCAATCTCATATTTCGGCATATCCGTATTTTACATCTTAACTTCAATATCCACTCCGGCAGGCAGATCCAGGTGCGACAAAGCGTCTATAGTCTTGTCTGTTGGGTCAATGATGTCTATCAGGCGCTTATGCACCAACATCTCAAAATGGTCACGGGCGTTTTTATCCACATGGGGGGAAGTAGTAATTGCAATCAATTTTCTATCAGTAGGCAAGGGGACCGGTCCGACTACTTTTGCCCCTGTGGAAAGCCCGGTTTCAAGGATTTTACTCGCTGCCTCGTCAATAACGCGGTGATCAAAAGACTTTAGTTTGACACGTAGTCTACCTTTTGCCATATTAGAAAAGTGCTAGGAAGGAAATTAAGCAATGATCTTAGTTACTACTCCGGCTCCGACAGTCTTACCGCCCTCGCGAATAGCAAATCTAAGTCCTTCTTCCAATGCAACCGGGACAATCAATTTTACGGTCATCTTGGCATTGTCGCCCGGCATAACCATCTCAACACCATCTGGAAGCTTAATCTCACCAGTCACATCAGTAGTTCTGATATAAAACTGCGGACGATATCCGGTAAAGAATGAGGTATGGCGTCCACCTTCCTCTTTCTTAAGAATATATACTTCGGCAAAAAATTCAGTATGTGGAGTAACACTGCCGGGCTTGGCTAAAACTTGTCCTCTTTCGACTTTTTCTTTATCAATACCGCGAAGGAGTATTCCCACATTGTCGCCGGCTTGTCCCTCTTCCAATTGTTTCCTAAACATCTCAACACCTGTTACAACTGTGGCTTGAGTGGGTTTAATTCCTACAATTTCAATCGGATCGTTGATTTTGACAATTCCTCTGTCAATCTTTCCGGTAACCACTGTTCCTCGGCCTTTGATCGAGAAAACATCCTCAACAGGCATCAAAAACGGCTTGTCCAATTGACGTACCGGGGTGGGAATATACTCATCAACTTTTTTCATAAGTTCCGTAATTGCCTCTTCGTACTTAGCGTCACCCTCAGTAGCTTTCAAAGCTGAGCCCCGAATTACCGGAACTTCGTCTCCGGGGAAACCATTTTTCGTCAAAATTTCCCTGACTTCCATCTCCACCAAATCCAACAATTGTGGGTCATCGACCATGTCGCACTTGTTCATAAAGACAACAATGGCGGGAACATTTACCTGATGAGCCAAGAGCACGTGTTCTCTCGTCTGTGGCATTGGGCCGTCGGCAGCAGATACTACCAAAATAGCTCCATCCATTTGCGCCGCACCGGTAATCATGTTCTTAATGTAGTCAGCGTGGCCCGGGGCATCGATGTGTGCATAATGCCTTTTCTCAGTTTCGTATTCTTGATGCGACAAATTAATCGTTACTCCACGTGCTCTTTCTTCTGGGGCCGAATCAATATCTTCGTACTTCTTGGCAGTTGCCATTCCCTTCTTGGCTAAAACCATTGTGATAGCGGATGTCAACGTCGTCTTCCCGTGATCCACGTGACCAATGGTGCCGATATTAACATGTGGTTTTGATCTTACAAATGTAGCCATATACAGTCTCTAATTCTAATTGACAAAAAAAACTTTTGCAAGGGGGAATTTTAATCTCTGTTAGAAATTTTTCCGCTCTTCGCAATAATTCCTTCTGCAATATTTTTTGGGACTTCCTCATAATGCGATGGTTCCATGTAATAAGAAGCTCTCCCTTGCGACAAAGATCGTAGTCGGGTTGCATACCCTGATAATTCAGACAATGGTACATGTGACACTATAATAGTCAGATTGCCTCTTCTCGACGTTGAAGAAATCTGTGCTCTCTTAGAAGACAAGTCTCCAATTACGTCCCCCATAAATTCATCCGGAGTGGATACTTCCACTTTCATGATTGGTTCCAAAATTACGGGATCAGCAGCTTTAGATGCACTCTGGAAAGCCATGGAACCGGCAATCTTAAATGCCATTTCTGAAGAATCAACATCGTGGTACGACCCGTCGTACAAAGTCACTTTACAATCAACCGTAGGATATCCGGCCAAAATTCCGTTCTCCATAGATTCTTTAATACCTTTCTCAATTGGGGCGATAAATTCTCCCGGAATAGCTCCTCCTTTAATTGCGTTAATAAATTCAAATCCCGATCCACGTGGCAATGGCTCAATTTTAATCAAACAATGTCCATATTGTCCTCGGCCTCCTGATTGTCTTATGTATTTTCCTTCACCTTCAGCCAGTTTTCTCACCGTTTCTTTGTAAGCGACCTGGGGAGCGCCGGTTGACGCTTCTACATTAAATTCTCTTTTCATCCGGTCCACAATGATTTCCAAATGCAGTTCACCCATTCCGGAAATAATTGTCTGCCCGGTTTCGTGATTGGATTTAATTGTAAAAGTCGGATCTTCGTCAGAAAGCTTATTCAGAGCATATCCCATCTTCTCCTGATCGGCTTTAGTTTTTGGTTCAATAGCTAGGGAAATAACTGGTTCGGGGAAAGTAATTGATTCCAAAACGATGGGGGCCGATTTGTCACATAAAGTATTTCCGGTCGTAGTTTCTTTTAGTCCGACCAAGGACACGATTTCTCCCGCAAAAGCCTGATCGATTTCTTCTCTTTTATTAGCATGCATCAGAAGCATTCGGGAAATTCTTTCCTCTTTTTGCTTGGAAGCATTCCAGATTGCCTGGCCGGATTTCAGCGATCCGGAATAAATTCTCACATAGGTCAGCCTTCCTACGTGGGGATCTGTTTGAATTTTAAAGGACAACCCGGCAAATGGTTCTTCGTTTACTGTTTTTCTCACTTCTTCTTTTCCGGTATGGGGATTCGTCCCCTTTACTTCGCCGACATCAACCGGGCTGGGTAAATACTCCACAATGGCGTCCAACATCGGTTGTACTCCTTTATTCCGAAGTGAAGCTCCGGAATATACAGGCACTAATTTATATGCGATAACCGCTTTTCTAAGTGCTACCTTCAGCTCAGCAATACTCGGCTCTTCTCCTCCCAAAAACTTATTTATTAATGTATCATCGGTTTCACAAATTTGTTCAACCAGTTTACTCCGCCATTTTTCTGCAGTTTCAACCAATTCAGAAGGAATTTCTTCTTCGGTATATTTGGCTCCGGTTTCATCTCCATGCCATATTAAAGCTTTCCTCTCCAAAAGAAGGATTACTCCTCGAAACAGATTTTCCGCCCCGACCGGATAAGCCATGACCGCAGGATTTGCCCCTAATCTCTCAATGATCGCTCTGACAGTGCCTTCAAAATTTGCTCCCAGTTTGTCATTCTTGTTTACAAAAATAATTCTTGGTACCTTATATTTATCTGCCTGGCGCCAAACAGTTTCAGTTTGTGACTGTACGGTTTCTTCGGCGTCAAGTACGGTAACCGCCCCGTCCAATACCCGCAAAGAGCGTTCCACTTCCGCCGTAAAATCTACATGTCCCGGTGTATCAATCAGGTTAATCCGGTACGAATCATGGGCAACAGGGGAGTTGGGGTCTTGCACTGTCCAAAAAGTAGTTGTTGCCGCAGAAACAATCGTAATTCCTCTTTCTTTTTCCTGTTCCATCCAATCCATTTGCGTATTTCCTTCATCAATATCTCCGATCTTGTAAGACTTTCCCGTATAAAACAAAATCCGCTCCGAGGTAGTGGTTTTTCCGGCATCAATATGGGCAATAATCCCGATATTTCTCACCCGGTCGAGTGGTACATTTCTATTAGTAGTTTTTACATCTGCCATAGTGATCCCGACTTAGTCGGAAAAAAAATAAAGCCCTGTGCTTTGTCAGATTCTACCAAAATTATTTCTTCCCCACAATGACCTCGTATTTATCAGTCCTTGGGGCTTTTCAGGCAAATTTAATAATTTCTCGGGAAAGTTGGACGGAATTATCTATCTCAATATAATAAGTCAGATAGCGGAGAAAAACGCCGAAATTCACTTTAACCAATACTTTCATTGTGATTTCAGCTATCTCTTTGGTACCAACCTCTTTCTTATTAAGGCCTAAAATGATATTTTCCACCGAAGCTGTAACTTTTTCACTAACTCCAACCCTGTCAATTTGGCGGGCGCTGATAGCCGCCCGATATATACTGGAAAATAACTTTGCCCGGGAATATTTTTCCACATGACCACTTTTCTTTATAATTAGGAGATGTTTGAGGTCGGTAATCTCGTGTGTGGTAAACAGTTTGCGGCATTGTAAACACTTCCGTCGACGCCAAATCTGAGTGTCGTGGGCTGTGGTGCGGCTATTGGATACTATTACTTGATTGCTGTTACAAAATGGACATCTCATGACCAGATATTGTCATACAAACTAACCATAATCAAGTACACTTATCCTCAATTACGTCAAACATATATATGCTATATATCTACATCAGGCACTTGAATAGCTTGAGAATAGGTTTAAATTAGAAAGAACACGGATGGATAAAAAGAGACCAGCCCAAGCAAAAAAGGGACTGGTCGTTTTTATTAACGGGAGCCCCGGAACTGGAAAATCGACATTGGCTATAAAACTGGCAGATAGACTAAATGTTGATACTATTTTGCAAACCGATCTTCTAAAGGAAATGTGGAAAAGTGGTGGTGATACTTTTCTGGCAAGTCATTGCAGTCATGATGTGTGGAAAATAATGGGCAAAGCTACCAAAAAGAATGTACTTACTGGTTTCAATTTACTAACCAACGAATACAGGGGTACAATCATTCGCATAATAAAAAGCTATCAAAGTGTTGGAAAAAGTCTGATTGTGGAAGGGGTACAGGCTACTCCGCAAATATTCAGCGAAATAAAAACTAAAAACAAAATTGGAATATATTTGGAAATATTACCGAAAAAACAACAATTTGCCAGGTTTGAAATGAAAAACCGCCATATGAAGGTAAAAAACAAACTCTGGTATGAAAATTATGACTGTATAAAACTGATCGATAAGTATGAAAAACACCATGCCCGGATGGGCAATTTTTTTTTGGTCAAAAATAGGAATATTGACGATACTGTATCCAAAATTGTCAATTACTTAACCCAATGTTAAAAGACTGTGACAGTATTCAAACCAAAAATGGTGATTTTTACATTGTAAAAGGTTATTACCAGCCGGAACATTGTGTGTATGCTACAAAAACCTTCAAAGCGGATCCATGGGGAGACAGGGAAAATGACAATGGTCTAAAGTACAAAAAAGTCAGTGGGGACGTAGTGGTAAAAGTACCGAGGGCGGAAATAAAGGAAATTATCCTTCCGGAAGAGTCAAAGACAAAAGATCAATTGTGGGGAGTTTGGCAAACAATCTACGAAACCTGTCGCCAAATCGGTATTGCCGAAACTGATATTGGTATCTTTGGTTCTGGACTCCTGGGTTTTCCTCTGGTAAAAGATGTGGACTTTATTGTCTACGGCCCACAAGCTAGAACTCTACTGAGGCAAAATATTGGTCTGTTAAAAGATAAAGTCCTTGGTGGCATTAGTGACCAGCACATTG
>Ga0265297_10004986_pt1 | contig 20877 bp, 19 predicted proteins | sample Munlanlwell13791_FD_192502 | JGI IMG/M metagenome (GOLD analysis project Ga0265297, IMG submission 192502) | Leachate microbial communities from a municipal landfill in Southern Ontario, Canada - Leachate well 137-91 | ecosystem: Engineered > Solid waste > Landfill > Unclassified | place...
TCAGCATTGGATTTTTTTCTAGGATAGATTTTTTTATATTTTCCATAGTATTGCAACTAATAACGCCAGTAATAAAGCAAAGGATAATTTTCCGCTTGTATAAGTTATTTTTTCGCATTTTCTCCATAATTTTTCGCATCCGCTTCTCTTATTTCAGTAATATATACCCATAGGTAAGAACCATACAGAGTTAATCCGTTAATATGCCTAATAAGACCATAACTCGCATAATGTTGCATATAGTTTGTAATTGCACATATAGTTTATCAAGTGGTATATAGTTTGTGGATGCACATATAGTTTATATGGACACGCTCAAAAACCCCTACCACAAGCGTTTTTCCTTTATTTAAGCCCTTTTTTCCTTGTTTGTTGCTACTTTTGCATTGATTATTTTAAGATTTTTTGATTAAAAACTACTTTTTTGGGGTGTGATATAGCTTGATTGCTGTATCTAATACGCCCAATTCCTGCGCCTTTAGAATTGCTTCCGCTTGTTTGACCAAGTCGGCAGAATAGGCTTGGAAGCCTTTGGAGGCGATTTTGTCATCTCCATTCCTTTTGAAATTATTGGAGGCGAAGGCGCTGGTGGTTGCAATAACTGCATCCTTTTGCTCTCCTTCATAGCTCTCCAGATATTCCACGGATTCCAGCTCTTTTTCTATCGCTTCAAGTTTTAGGCGCTTTTGCTCGTCCTTGTCAGTAATTTTTTTTGTCGCTTGTTTTTTTTGCATTATGTCCTCAATAGTAAAATTTTCCATTGTTTTTGTAATGCTGAAAATAGCAACGAATAGGGAAAAAAGTGCTTTTTTTGTTAAATTGTCAAAGTGCTTTTTCAGTCAGTAGCTAACTTGCTATAAACGCTATAACAAGCTATAAACTGATTAAAAATACATCTGCGAATTGTCTAGCATTGAGAACAACAGCACTGCAACAGCTAACAGCATATAAATTGCATTAGCCTTGCTCTCTCTCTTGCTCTGTATGCTCTCAATCTCTCGCTTTGTGTAGATATGTTGCATAGTGTTTGATTATGTTTTTAACTTAACTATATACTAAGTATATCATAGCTAAAGCAATAAGTCAATACAAAACAACAACAAAACAAAAAAGAAAACGATTGACAAAATAAAAAAAATATGCTTTTTGCTTTAGACAAGCGAAAAAAAACATTTTGACAACTAACTGCAATACATAAATAAAAACGCCCTACGGCGCAATTTTGAGCGTCTGAGAGCGTGTCGGGTGCTTATGTTTAGAAGATTAAAAGACAGAGAGTGCATGTCTCTCTCTCATACGCCCGCTACTGTCCCCAATACTATAACGACATATTAAAAAAATAGCTCAAACAAAAAAACGCTTATCTAAGCGTTAATCTGTTGGTCATCTACATATATAAAGTGTGTTTTTGTTGCATAGCACAATTCGCTCGTTTTTCGCTCTATTAAAGCATTTATACTCAGTGTTATCTTGTTTATGCGAAAAGGGCTTATTGTTAGGTTCGTAGTCTTGTTATCTTTTGGGTATAAATTGCATCGTTCATATCTCTGACTGACGTTGTAAAAGGGGTCTGACTGGGTAAGCGTTTGCAAATATACTTCCCATCTTGCTTTGTTGAGCAGACGAAAGTTTCGTTTTTATCTAGATTGACTCCGTTAATACTGACGTTCTGGAGTACTATATGTATATTATTAAGCATATTAATTTATTTTAATAAAATAATTTGTAAGTGATATTTATAATGCCGAGTAGCAAGCTAATAACTGAAAATAGATATGCTACATAAAGACTGTTAACGTTGGCTTTGCCCTGTAGTTCTGCTCGGCTTAGCTTCAAGTCTTCGACTTGCTTGGCTAGTTCTGTATGTCTCGCTTCGTAATAGTCTTTCGTCATAAATAAAGCAGTCTGGTCTTTAAGCGTGTTGCGAAATTCGTTCATTCCATCCAGGCGCTTATCCAGGCTCTGAAGAGCTAGGCGGGTGCTTTTGTCGATTTCGCAGAATCTAAGGTCAATGTATTCTCTTAGCGAGATATTATCTTCTTTTGACATATATTTAGGGTTTGATTTCGTCTATCTGGGGAAGTCCTTCAATAGGCGAGAGATTATCGTGTTTCTCTAGACCTTTTATCTTGTCTACTTCTTCTGCTGATAGAACTATCTTTTTGTCTTGTCCTTCTTTGCTTATATATGAAAACGTCTTAGAAGGGACGTCATACTCGAAAACTGCGTTCTTAGGGACTGCAACACCCTTGATTACTGTGTCTTTTGCGACGATATATTGTAGAGGCATATGGGTTAATTTAGTTTATTATACTCATAACCTCCTTGTTTTGCCTTGGCGATTTCTCGCTCCGCTTCTGCAGCTAGTCTTTCTCGCTCTTCTTCCTCGATGGCTTTCATCTCAATATCGTGAGCTTCGATTATCTTGTCTATCATCTGCTTAGAATACTCTGTGTAGGGTTTACCACACTTTAAGCAGTTCCCTGTTGGCTGACCTTGGTCTCCAGCTGCCCAAGCATGCTTATGCCCGAAAGGAGCTATTTCCCAATTTTCTTCACAACATGCCATAACTTTTATAAAAAAATAAATTATTAACTACTTGAGCGTCAGGGTGGGATATGAACCCCCTCCTCTTAGCTGGAAGCCAGGCGTGCTGCTATTACACTACTGACGCATTATTATTTTTTTAGGATAAGGTTGATGTAATTTTCTGTATTGCTCGTTTAGAGCTTTATCAAAGCAAAATATGTATAAATGCTTGGTCATCTGGTCTGCGTATTCCCACTCGTATGGAATATTTTTATCGCTTCCCCACTTCGCTCTCACGCTTCTGCCGTGCATTATCTGCCCATTGATTTTATAGTATGAACCTTTTATCGTCTTACGCTCCCCGAGATAAATCCAATTCGACGCCTGATAGATAGTCCCCATATGTCCTTGATTCGTCAAATCCGCATAACTGATACACATTTTCAGCCCTGGGTTATATTGCTTTAAGAGTTTTAAGCTGATAGCAACAATCTTTGAGACTGGTGCGATATGCTCTTTTAAGGCTACTCGAACCAACTCTACTGCTTCTGTTTGTAATAAACCAAACGATTTAGCTAGATGATTGTTAGCGCCTCGTCCGAATATTACTGCTCCAATAAACACATCATTTTCCCAGACGCCTAGTTTGAACAACTTACCTGAAGGCATCCTGCGAGAATAATGGTAGTTCATAACAGCGTGCTTTGCTGCTTCGAAACTACACGGCAATATTTTTAGAGTTAAATGAGTGACCACATTTGGGGCATTTAATATTATTAGACAACTCGTCTAGCTTATCGGCTTCTTCAATCGGGTTAAAATTGGTATCTTTGATTTCTTCATCAAAACCTGTGATATCGAGCAGTTCTTCAGGGAGCGCTTGCAATTCTTCGCTGACTAAAGACATCTCCCAAATACTCTCATTTAAGCGATTATCCGCTAATCTGTAGGCTTTGATTTCGTCTTCTGAAAGCTCATCTGCCAATATTGCAGGGATAAACTTTTCTCCTTTAGCTGCTCTCGCAACTCCTACTCTAACCTCGGTAAGCTTTAACGCTCTAGCTGCCATGTAACGACCATGCCCAGCAACTATATAATTATTTTTGTCAATAATTAATGGCTGGTTAAACCCAAATCTCTCAATGCTTCTCGCAATCTTGTTTATCTGTTCAAGCGTGTGAGTCTTGGCATTTCTTTCGTAAGGTTTAATGTCATCAATTTTTAGAATCTTCTCCATCTGTTTTTATAATAGGGTTAACCACTCTGATTCCTTCTTTCTTTTTCCCGCCTTCGGTAGCGATGACTTTCTCGCTGAAATGAAATACGGTGTCGCTTTCTTCGGTTTGCTCTGGGTCAAGTTCGACGGACTCGACTTTCTTGTTGTCTCTTAGCAGTTTTAATGCGTTTTCGAAATTGTCAAAGGTCGCTTCCGCCTCGATTTCTTTTTCATCGTTGGTCAGAACCATTGTTACTACGACTCTTCCAACTTCTTTTAACTTAAACTTTTGCTTCATATCTTTTTTAAAATTATAGTCTTATATTGCCTCCTCTAATGATGTAAATCCCTGCTCCTAGGAATAATACTCCAAAAATGGCTGACAATAAAATTGAATTAATCCTTATCCCGAAAATATTAATTCCAATTATAGAGAGTAATAAACATACCCCCACAACGGCGAGAATAATACCTATCACCTTAATCACAATTTCTGAAATGTTCATAATTTTCACCTCACTCTCTAGAGACAAGAAAAAGCCCACTTGTTGTACCTGCTCAAACTCGAGCATGTAGGTTAGAGGGAATTCCCCTGTAATTGGCTTCTCTTGTCATAATCGTTGTTGATTTGATTATGTGAGCCTAGTGTCTGAATCGGACAGACGAATACAGTTTACAAAACTGTTGTTATGCCACTTAACTAACCAGGCTTCCCCTACTTAACTGACTTATTGTTTATATCTTAAATGGCTTATTGTCCACTCCCAACCTCTAAAACCTCTGCCATTTTGTCTTCTATGCCGTATTTTGTGTTGAGATATTTTGAGACTTCACCTAAGAATAATCCTAAGAGAACTGTAGTTTTTGTGTCTAATTCAAATAGATTAAGGTTCGCAGCGACTACCTGAATGGCAATAGCCAGCAACATCATCAATCCTCTCCAGATATAAGACTTTATTCTCTTAATTAGTGTTTCATTGAAAATCTTTCCGAGAATTTCTTTTATTTTGTCCATAAATGTTACTTAAATCGTTTATTATATTCTAGATACGCTTGGTACTCTTGCTGAGTATCTATGCCTCTTGACTGTAGATGCCCAGGTATCCTGGGCTCTATTTTAGCTATTGCAATCGGTATGTAGATTATAATGGTTAGCGCAAGCGCTATAACGACAATTATAATCAATTTTTCTAATTTTGTGGTACGAATAAACTTGTTTTAAAAACTTAAAATTTGAGTAAAAATGCTCTATTTTAGCCTAAATTAAGCTAAAATTCGCTAAAAATGGTGTTTTTTACTCGATTTTAACTCCCTTTCGGGAGTACGCTCATACGGAACTATTCATTAGATTTTAAAGAATTTTTGTCGCTGACAAGTAGAAGTTCTTGCCGTTTACATCATAAGTGCCACTGGAAAGTTCTAACCAACCGCCAGACGTCGCTGTGAGCGTATACGACGCATTGTTTAACGTAGTGGCCGACCCAACACTACCTAACTGGTTGTTGACACTACTTGAGTAGTATACTGCTGGAGGGAAATTATCCACTCCCCACCAGGCGTTTTGAGGTATTGTTGTACCGCTATTTCTGACGACTTTAGTAAGCTTGAGAAGGGCATCAGGTATTTCTACACTGCATTCCTTCGCAATCTTAGATTTCTCGTGACGTTCTTTGACTTTTTCGAAGTTACCTTGTCTGATATCTTCGTAATCGAGCTTTAGGATACGCTCTTTCTCGGCTATTAATGCTTTTTCCTTCTTGATTTCCTCTTGTTTTTTGAGGATTTCCAAAAGGGCATCTTGAACTTCTAATACTCTTTGCTTTCTAAACTCTTCCTTAGCCTTTTCCTCAGCTTCTTTTAGGATAGCTGTGTTTAATTTATCATCACTCATATTGGTTTAAGTTCCTTCTACTAGCCACTGTTGCTAGGTATGAGCGTACCAACTATATTATATCAAATGTAGGTAAATTATGCAACCGATTCCTTTCTTGCTTCGGCGTAAGCAATGGTTGCATCAAAAACGTCTTTGATTGTCACGTTTTCCACATAATTCATTTTTCCGACTTTGATTCCTCTGAGATTGAAAAAATAGCGCTCTTTCAATACTTCATTTTCTTCAACGATTAGTGAAGGAAGCATTGCAATGAGTTCGTCTTCGTCCACTGCATCTAACATTGCTACAAATTTTCTCTCAGCTGGGTTTTCTTCTCCCGTGTAAACCTTATACAGGTTAGCATTGGAAATTTTTGCTACTGTTAGTTTCATATTTTTTAAAAATAATTATTAATCAACATACATTTGCCCTGGATTATGTGCATTAGGGGATGTACACGCAATCACAGAGCAAGTGTTTGATGACCAACCACCCCATCCGAATTAAGAACTTAGAAGGGATTGACACCTCGCAATCGACACTCGAATATTATTTTTGCTAGGGGAAAGTTTTTAGCTCCCCCCTAGCTCCCCCCCAGCTTACAATAGTAAGCCATTATTGACAAGTCCATCGCAATGGAGACAATCATCCACCAATAGAACAGTAAATCCTTTTGGGATGTTTCCATTTACCATAGTTTTGGCGAGGATTCGGTCAACCCACGTCATACCTGAACAGTTGGTGCATATTCCCATCACGTAATTCAGGGAAATTTGAACGCAGGTCGAGCAAAGAGGCAAAATGAAACTTCCAGTTGAAAGATGAACGGTAATGTCGGTTATTTTGGGACGACCGCAAAATCCACATTTTTCTGCCATTGCATCACCTCCTTTTAAAAAAACTTTTCGATGAAGCAGATTTCTTGATGGAATTTCCCGCACCTATCTTTATTTGTGCAGGAAGCGAACACCGCCTCTTTTCTTCCTTTGCCCTTCGGGCGGTATGCGTGAACACTAAGTTTTTGACCGCACTTTACGCAGGTCTCCACAAAGTGTTCTGTAAACCATTCAAGATTTTTCTCCCGTCTTGACATTTGACCACCACCTTTCGCAGGCTTCACACAGATTAGTTATCAAGAGTTCACTTGAAACCATTGTCTTATCCAGCCAGATGTTGTGGCATTTTGCACACAAACATAACTGGCTCACGAAAAATTGTTGATAACAATTTCCGCAGAGATATACAATCCTCTTAATGTCTCCGACAGATATTTCAATGAAATGAACAACCCCCTCCATTGTGGAACAAAATCTGCATTGATGCGGCATCTTACACCTCCAAGTTATCCACAACCATATTTCCCATACGGTAAAAATGGTCAAACCTCCTTTCCACACTCTACACAGGTTCTTTTACCTCCTTCCCATTTTATTCCTGCTCTACCGCAGTCAGGGCAGAAGATTATAAAACCCCTTCCTCCACAATCCAGACAGAGATAAAATTTGAAATCTATCCAGATGTGTCCTCCGTAGCAGGTGCAGGGCTTTTCCATTTTGTCTCCTCCACATTGTGAAGTTTCCTCCATATTTCGCTGTCCCAGTACATTTTACAATCCAGACAGACTGCCGCAGGTTTTCCACCAAAGTCAAAAATGCTAACTGTTTTTTTGCATTCAGGACAATCGGTGTAAGTCCTACCATACGCTTGGACGATTCCGCACATATTCATTCCCTCCTCAATGCTTTGATGACGATTACTAAAACCAATCCACCGACAACGCACCGCAAAACCATAATTATCATATTATCCTCCTTTTAAAGAACTTTAACATACTTGTTTTTAAGAACAAAAAACGGCGTTAAAAAGCCGCTATTCTATAATTGATGATATTTTAAGAGCTGCTGGTTCTATCGCTCCAGTCTTGCTTAAATCGCCATTTTGGGCAGGTTGTTTTACCCAATCAACTCCCACAAACCCAATAAGAACAGTTTCGTCTACATCGTAGACTGGGCAAACCTTAAATGTCTTTATCCCTTGACGTTCGAATTGCTGTCTATAGGTATTATCTGGTATAGCCTCTACATTTACTTCTTGCAGAACGCATTCGTTGTTAACGAAATGGTCCATTAAATCGTTAATCTGACCAACAGGTATGTTCTGAAGAGTCACTAATTCTGTCGCTGTACCTGGCGAAACAACTTCATTTGTGTTTGATGCGAAATAGAAGTGCTGTCCTTTCAACGTTTTTAGCGAATCGTGAAATTGGAATAAATACGCTCTGTCCGCATGTTTTTGATTCAATAGATTATCTAAAATCGAATCTATTCTTTTGTTATTGCTTGTGTTAGACACCAAATCCTCTTGTCTTTGAACATCTGTTGGCATTATAACGGCGTTTTCTATCTGCTGTATCTTTATAAAGATATAATAACTCGCTAGCGATATAGTCGATAAAAACAAAAGAGTTACAAGAGAAAAAATAATCTCCTTATATTTACACCCACAGAATATAACAAAGTGCTTGAATATGTTAAACGCTGACCTAGCCATGCTTATTGTCTTTTCCATCATCTTTAATTAATTATCTTATTAAATCTTAACTATTTTAGTTCTTGCTATGAATGGAGGCATTGTCGACTGTACGCTCGATAGCGCCGAAGCCAACGTATGCGTATGTGATGCGTTTGCGCTCATTACTCCAGTACTGGCGACGCTTGGTCCCTGTGTTGATGTTTTAACATGATGTCTATGGTCTGACCCAGCAGGCGTCTTTTCATCTCCGTCTGTTCCCACAGTATCATCGTAGTCACTACCACTTGGGTCATTATAGGTGTAAAAATCCATGTAATGGGTATGACTTTGCATCGAATGAGTATGTTCGGTGCTAGTAGAACCCAATGTATGTATATGAGAAAAATCGTAAGTAGCAGAACCACCAGTTAAATCTACTGTGTAAGTAACGTTTGCACAGATAGTAAACCTCCCCGCAGAAGCAGTATCGTATTCCCATCCTTGAGGAACATCTGTAGTCGGCCCAGTCCATTCTACTACCATTCCACGTGCAAAAGGAGATGCATCTTCATCATTATAGACATATCTTATTACTGTTGTTGAACCTTCGATAAATTTTGCGAAACCAAGTCTTCTTTTTCCTGTTTCTGAAGAATTATTAGATACATACAATACAAAAGTACTGTCTCCATTGTCTTGTGCATAAATATAGCGTGTTCCTCCAGAAGAAACGTTTCCAGATTTGTTTGTCCCAGAAACGCCAATATCTGCCAAGGTAACAGCTGCGGCATTAACACAGACAGAACTGTCTACAATAACCGTTCCGATATCAACTGAAATATTATCTGTTCCACCAGAAAAGCTTATTTCAGCCCTATTTCTGTAGTTTGCCAAAGCCTTTATAACTGGATTGTGATATTCAGCGACACCATCAAGAGTTACTGGTTCGTTAGAATCATGAGATTGCGCTGTAGTTAAACCTATTCCTCTCCCTCCCGTAACTGGGCAATTAACATAACTTGTGCCGATTGAGGTATAATAAATAATTTCACGTTTACTGGCGTCATCTTGAGATATGACCAAATAACCTTCTGTTTTGGACGGCAAGGTGTTTAAATATATTTTGGTATCGTCATTGTCGATATCTTGAGCTAGTGTTGTCTCAAAAAAATCTTGTTGTTGAAGTAGCCTGTCAGACATATATTTCTAATTAGATTAAGTTGTAATCCTTACTCTTGCTGTGGCTGTAAGAGAAATATTTCTCTTAATAGAAACTTTAGCTGATACTGTTTTGCTCCTTGCTCTGCTCAATGCTGAACGACCAATCACGCCTCCTCCAATAATACCAGAGCCAATACCGTAGGAATCTTCGTATTGAGTTGTGATTGCTTCTTTTTCTGCTAACTCTAAACTTTGTAAATATCCATTGGAGTCAACTGTCCAATCATTTTGTTTGACTTGAAATACGGTGTAGTAGTTATCTTTTGTCTCAACAGAAATTAATTCTCCAGCAGTAATATCAGGTCTACCGATTATGTCTAAATCGTAAGTATTTGTGGATTCCTTGTTGGCGTTTATTTCTGATTCCTTTATTTCATTCGCCATTTCATCAGAAGTAATCCAGTTGTTTTCAATCGTAGTATCTTTTGTCCCGTACTTTGAGATACTTTCATTATCAGTATAAATCGTTCTTATCCATTTGTAAACTGTCAGAGGGTTAGCTCTAATATTAAACTCTGTCAAGAAAGCATCAACGTCACCGTGATTGGTCACAGTCAAGAAAGCTTGCTGTTCGTAAGTCGTAAATTCATCCACTGTGATATTCGCCGTGAGGTCTGTTCCTGAACCATCTGATGCGCTATTCGCTGTAAAGTCGTAACTAGCGACGGGCATTACCCATTCAATTGCAGGGTCATCTAATTCAATTAATGCGTTCTGATATGATGCTGCTGGTATCCACACCAAAGTATCATTGTACTGGTCAGAAGCAACTGCATTACCATTTGACCAAACAACCTGCACACCCTTAGGCTTTCTCGGTTTAGAAGTTATTGTTATTTTGTTAACAATCTCTTGCTCGTCTACTTTTGAGTGGAAGTTCAATATCCATAAATTTCTGTTCAACGAAGCTACTGGTTGCTGAGAATTAAAGTGTCGTTTATTCCAAAATACAAGTTTTCCAGATGCATCGAAAAACAGACGACCTCTTTCGGCTTCTACGACGGATGTCAGAACATCACTAACCGTATTATCTTCGAACCACACTGTTTCTGCGATATTATATGACTCTTCCAAAGCATAATCTTGAGGTTCAATCCCGCAATGGTCAGCCAGAATCTCAATTATTTCATTAAATCTTTTGCTTGTATAAAGAGTTGTTGGAGAAACGATATTTAACAGCGAGGAGGTGTTATCAGTGCAACTAATGTTTACTATTCCAGACTTTCTGTCAGGGTCTACTGATGTTATTTTTCCTGTGAACAAATATGTATAATAGCCATTAATTCCTACTGCAAATTTTATCTCAACAGATGGTTTGATGTAGTTTGATATTTCACTATCCAAATTGTCTTTTAAAAATCTTTGGTTCACATTATCCAGTTCGAAGTCGCATTGGTCAGCGATTATTTCTCCTTTTCTACCAGAGTATTGAGAATTCCCCTTCGCCGAAACAAGATATTGAGTTTCGTCAACCCAGTCAACGCCGTTCCATTTTATAAGCAATCTTCCTGTAATTTTTCGTATCGTTGCTTCAATTGCCTCGTTAAAATCATCTTCGTTTATCACAATTCTTACTTTTGATGAAGCGATTGGATTTCTAGTTTTCAACTGAACTCCCATATAAATACCATAAAGCGAGATAACCGCATCAGAATCTCCCACTTCTTTGTGCCCATACAGAGTAAATCTTTGGTAAGCATCTTTTAGCACCGAACCTTCAATTGCATCGATACCGAAATTCTTAGATTGGTATGGGAAAGAAGATGACAATCCAAGAGTCACATCTCTTGTGTTTTCAAGGTCATAAGCTTTAAAACTATATGTTCCAACCCCATTAGCTGCCATTCTTCCAGCGACGAACAGTTTTGGATAGAACGAGAATGATTCATAATCCAGAGTGAAGTCAAAATCGAAACCAAAGTCTGTGGTACTACCAGTATCCAATGTGCTAACAGCGGCATAAGATGTCCCGCTAACAGTTAATTCTGCTGTAGAAAGTCTCAAATCGTAGAAAGTGATTGTTTTTGTTACAGTCTTTTCTGGTTCTCCTAGTGTATTTTGGTAAGCTATCAATCTGACCTCTCCACAAGTCGCAGTTTCATCTGCACTGCTAGACTTTGTCTGAATAGCGTAATATTTACCATCCTCAAGCGTAAATGACTGAGAGCGTTGTCTTGTAGCGTCTCCAGTACTCTCAATTTCGCTGTCTAACACAACAGTGTTACTGGTTATATCGAATAACTGTATATAGTTGGTTCTTGCCTCTGTAGACCCGAAATGAGCTTCAAGATAGAACTCCATTGTGCCATTCCATTCGGCGGCGTTATAAACGAAGACGCCTCCGTTGTAATCTGAGCCGTATACTCCATCTGGGTACAATATTTGATAGTCTGTAGTGGTGAATCCAGTGGAGGCAGATGAAACTGGGAAATATGTTTCTGTCTTCGTAATTTGACTACTTTCTTGTAATATAAAAATCTTCGGTCTGCAAATTCTGACATAACCGCTTCCTGTTCCTATTCTTGCTTGAGCAATGTACTCATGCAGAGAGTCTATTGTAAGTTCTTCTGTTCTGTAGTGACCAGATGAACTTACGGGAATTTCAGAGTTAATAACTTCTTCACCGTCAGTAAGGTCATATAATCTAACCCACGCCTTCGTGACTCCAGTTAATAATGTTGCATCAAAATCAAGATAAACTTTTTGCGTATTAAAGTGACCTGCGTTGTAATACCAAGGGTTGCTGTCTACGTCGGTTGTTGGGTAGAATGTGTCGCTATCAGTGTAGATAGACCCATCTGTATGACTTCCTATAAAATGAGAATATTTTACAAGTTTATATTTTTTGTAAATCCTGACTTTAGCTGATATTTCTCCGACTGTATTATTTATCCTTTTGGAACGGACTTTAGCCAAAGAAGTTATAGTTTTTAAATTTTTAACCGCCAATTTTGCTACTAGAGATGTGCTTTGAAGATGCACTAGATATGTTTTAGCAGATGCAGTTTGACTAATAAGATAAACAATTTTAACTCTAGCTTCAATAGTCTGAACTACCCCCATTTTTCTAATATTGACAACTGCAACAAGACCTTCTCTGGTTACTACTCCTTTTACCCAAACTTTTGCCAATATATCTTTTGAAACTAGATAAACAATGTATGTTTTAGCTGTCATCGTTCTTTCTATACCAGATTTCTTGATATCTAACTTAGACGTAACTGCTTTAGTCCAAATCCCCTTTATCCAAACCTTTGCCGATATACTGTTAGAATTTAAGTGAACAACAAATAATTTAGCAACTAAATCGCTGGCTATTATCCCTCCAAATTTTATTCTTGTTTTAGCAGAAACAGTTCTTGTAACTTCGTTAAAAATATTGACTTTAGCAGATAACGTCCCAATTTCTGCATAAACATAAAATATATAATCTCTACCGTTAACGGCAGTCCAGACTGATGTACCATGCTCCATATCAGAACCATTTCCTGCTCCAGTTGAGGACGTATTATCATAACCTAATTTAAAGTCGTTACTACTGTTTCCCCCCGAATATTCTATAGCAATACAATATTTTGTGTTTGATATAAGAGGATATTTGTTCGCTCCAGAGAAGTTGAATGTTATCAGCCCAAGGGATGTCGAAGGTATAGTTGCAACATCGAAAACATCTGAAGTCGCAAGCGCAGTTCCAGTAGGTATAGAATATGCCCCCCAAGTATTCCCGACAGAGTACGTGTGTGCGTAAAGAGTCGCCACTGCATTCCCAGTAGGAGACCCATATTTAGCTATATAAAATTTGCATGAGCTCAAAACTCCCCCTACCCCAGAATCAAAAGATTGAGCTGCTTTTATTTTTTCAGCACCAGATAGCCAACTGTAACTGTTTTGGTTTTCTTCAGTGTAACTTGCTAGTAAAGTAGAAACTGACTTAGTAATAGTCGCTTTAATTTTGACCTTAGCCTCAACAGTGACCGAAGTTCTAGAGTAGAGAATATATACTTTTGAAGATACCGTTCTGTTTATAATTCTTAATATTTTAACTTTAGAAAGAATATTACCATAATATGCTTCGTAAAAATAAAAACAGTTATCTTCTGGTATGGCTGGATTAAGCCACAAACTGTACAAATATGAACCAACACCATCGTGAGTTGGGGAAGTTGTATCTTGCCCGACTCTAACTGTGTTTGACAAATCACTACTGGTGCTTACGAAATTTAATATCGCAAAATAAGGAGTTCCTGCTGTTAGAGATATTCTATTAGCTCCACTGAAAGTAAAGTTGCTCAATGCGAAAGAATCTGTCATCAAAGTTGAAAGGTCCACCGAGTCAGAAGTAGCTAAAGCAGAACCAGTGGGTTTATTTGTTGTTGTGTTTCCAAAGGTCCCAGTAGAGGCATATATTAAAACATTCAATGTTCCAGTAGGCACACCATGCTTACCCACAAAAAACTGAGCGCTATCAGCCACTCCATCAATAGCGAGAAATGATTGTCCGCACTTAATGGTTGAACCTGCATATAGACTTCTATAAGTATTTCTATTATCTTCACTATAATAGCTAACGGTTGTCACATAACCAGGTAACGTTCTTGTTACTTTTATTCTAATTTTTGCAGTTACTGTTCTTGTTTTAACTTCTGCTAATTGAATTTTAACCTTAACAGTCAATATTTTATCGTTTTCCAGCTTTTTGATTCTTGTTTTTGCTCTCAAAGAACCGCCTATAGAATAAACGTAAAATATAACATCATAGCTAGAGGTTGTATTAAAAGTAGCTGGTGAACCGAAAGCTGAATACGCCATGTTCCCATCAGAAGTAGGCGTGGTATTATCGACTCCCACAATTATTCTACTGTTATAGTTTCCCCCCGAATATTCGATAGCAATACAATACGGAGTGTTTGCTTGCATTTCGTACCTATTCGCACCAGTGAATTCGAAACTTATTGTCTGATAAGAGGATGTAAGCGTAGAAACATCAAGTGTTCCAGATGTCGCCAATGCAGCACCAGTTGGTTTGCTGGTAGAACCGAATGCTCCTGTATGTGTGTATAATTTTGCTACGGCAGTACCAGTGGGAGGGGTAGGGTTAGCGTAGTTCGTTATATAAAATTTAGCTTTCGAAAGAATGCAGGTAGTTTCTGGTTTAAATGATTGAGCGACAACTACATAGTTTTCGCTAGACATCGACATGCTACTACTTCTGTTACTTTCGATGTAATATCTAACAAGCATCTCCTCGGTAGTAGTTACTTCTCTTTTTATTCTAGTTTTAGCCGAGAGAGACCCTTTATAAGCGTATACATAAAAAGGAGCGTCAAGATATGCTGCCGAGTAACTTCCACCAGCATAACTATAAGATGCGTAGTTTCCCTCCCCAGCACTAGGATATCTAACACCTATTTGTATGTTTCCATCTCCACTGCCGCTATCTGTACAATTTAAAACTATTACATAATTAGTGTTATTAGACATTGAATACATAGAATCTTTGGGAAACTCAAATGTAACCAATGAAAAATCTGACGTCAATGTATTAGCATCTACAACAGCAGAAGTAGCTAGAGGAGAACCAGTTTTAGTTGATGCTGTGCCAAAAACACCAGCTGAATGAGCATACAGTTCGGCAACCATATTAAAACTCGGTGTACCAACTGCCTTCAAATGAAATTTGCAACTAGAAATACCACCGCCATTTGAGCCAGTGTTAAATGATTGACTAGCATAACCATAATGACCGTCTCCGAGAGTATCTTCGTAGCCAGAGTAGGAGGATTGTTCAGCTATACTAGCAACTAATATTTCTTCTATAGAACTTACAGTTGCCATTTATTTTCTAAATTATATTCTGCTATCAACTTCAGTACACTCAAGAGTAACCGAAGAATAAAAAAACTCGTTTCCTGTACCTAGTTTTAACTCTCTATCTGATAATTTAGGGATTACCGTAATACCAGATGAACTCTGCGGCCATTTTTCATACACGAAGGTAACTGCAGCGAGAGAATTAACTACTGTTTCAATAGCGTTGTAATAAACGTTATCCAGATAATCCCATTTCATTGTATATTTATATTTTCGTGCCATAACATCGATTCTTGTTTTGCCTCCAAGAGTCGTTTGTTCAGCAGAAATCTCCACAGGTTCAATTGTGGCTCCACTAGGAAACGGCATCGTTACTCCTCCCAAAGTTGGCTTGTTGATTGATACGCTCATAATTATATTGTTCTAGCAGCTTCGGTAGCTTGATATTTATTAAGTAATCTGACAAATTCCCTTATTTCTCCCTGAGAAGCAATCATTGTCCCTGGTTGGATATTGTATACATTTCCTGAGTTTTGAGTCACTGTGCTTGTCGATTCTTTCTTGGAAGCATTAGATTCTGATGCTGCCATCGATGTCGAAGCAGAAGCTGCTGTGTTCATCACTGGCATATTCAATCCTTCATTAACAATGTCTTGCAGTCCGCTGAAAGCATCGTCAAATACAGAGATTGAATCGGAAACACCTTTTGCAAAGTTTTCGACCATATGCTTTCCCCATTCTTCTGTAGGCATATATTTATTGTAGGAGAATCCAAGTTTGTCCTTAATCCAATCTTTAACATCTTCAATTTCTTCCTTAACTTTATTTATTGATTCTTTTACACCTTTGGCAAAGTTCTCCATTAAATGAGAACCCCATTCTTTTGCTATATCCCAAATATCTCCTACATCTTCCAACCAATTTTTGATATTATTTTTAAGAGACTCAAATCCACTCTTCGCTGAATCCCAAAGTTTAGAAGCAACGCTGGCAATCGTGTCCTTCATTCCATTCCAAACATCTTTAACGCCATTAGAAATAGAGCTACCGACACTAGATATGGTATCTTTCATTTTGCCGAATTTGTCCTTTATTGAATCCCAAATACTGTTTAAAAAGTCTAGTATTTTCCCTGGTAGTTTACCGAACCATTCTATTATACCATTAATGATGTCTGGGACGATTGAATGACCTACTAATTCATCGTAAAGTTTTTTAAAGTAACTGATGATTGTTTTTATGAAGTCCCAAGCCGCTCCGATTGTTACATCATAAAATCCTTGGAAAAGTTCTTTGCATCCTTCCCATATTTGTTTAAATCCTTCTTGAACCATTGCTCCATCGGTAGAGAGAAGACCTATAATTACAACGAATAAACCTCCAAATATATCCAATATGCCCTTAACCATTTCTATTAATCCTCCGATTATAGTAGCCACGCCGACTAAAACAGCCTCCACTAACCCAATAAATACTTCCAAGACACCGATAACAACGACAATCGCACCCAGCAATGCCGCACCGATTATTTTCGCTGCTTCACTAAGTATAGGCATTAAAGGATTTAGTTTTTCCCATAGTCGCTCAAAGGCTGGAACAACATCTTTGTTCCAGGTATCGCTGATAGCTTTGCCTGCCGCAACCAATACTTTATAAATATCGGTCTCTTTAAACAATGTCCAGAAGTCATTCCAACTATCGCTAACTTCGGATATTGCACCAGTCCATGCCTTAGAAAACGCACCAGCTTCTTCTGCAGCTCCGAGGTCTTTTTTATCTTTATCTTCTGGAGTGTCTTTCATTACAGACCCACCCCCACTATTTCCACCAGTTTCTGCTCCGATTCTTTCCGCTTCTGCCGCCAATAATTCTGAATTTAGTTTGTTTATTTTATCCAAAGAATCTTTAGCTGCATCCAAAGAAGCTTGAGCTGCGTCAACCTTAGCTTGTTCGATGTCTATTTCAGTATCGTATTTTTCTTCTAGAGCATCTTTTTCTTCGTTTAAAGTATCTAAATATTCCTGATGAGCATCCTGCATTTCGGTCAGAACTTCTTGTTCATCATCAACCAATGTCTGCAAAGGTTCTATAATAGCATCCCACTTTTCATTTATTGCATCGATAGCATCGTTGCTTGCATCAACTGCTGTTTGAAGGTTATCTACACTTGCTTGCAAAATCGCTTCTTCTGCGTCATAGATATCTTGCTTAGCATCAATATTATCTTGCAGAGCATCGATGGATGTTTCCAGCGTGTCTATTTCTGATTCATATGCGGAAATTTGGGCGTTTACGCTAGAAGCTTGATTTTCAACATAATCTTCAAGAGCCTGACTCGCATTTTCGACTGCGTCTGAAGTAGTCGCACCAGCTTTTTCTACGATAGCTAATTGTTCTTCTGCAAGCGTGACCTGGTCGTTAGCAATCTTTGCCTTTTCTTGAGCCAGTCTATAAGACACGTCAAATTCATCCTTGCCTAATGTTTCTTGCAGTTCTACTTCTCGTTCAGCCGCTGAAAGATTATTACTGTAATAGTTAACAAGTCCCTCGGCTATAGTTGTATATTTATCCCTAAGTTTCTCAAGCGCCGTAAGCTGGTCCTTAGCAGACTCCAAATTATCCTCTTGAACTTTTTTCTCGTTCTTTAATATTTTAATTGCAGCATCGTCAGCCTTTTCCTTAGCCTCAAGAGAATCTTCGGCAAGTTCAAGAGCGTCTTCGTCTACTTTAAGCTGGTCTTCGTATACTTTCAATTCAGCTTTTTGCGCTTTCTCCGCAGTAGATATTCTTTTTTCGAGCACCTTTATTTCATCTTCGTAAACCTTTTCTTCAGCGTTATCAGCTTTTTCTTGAGCGCTTATTTTCTTCTCAAGTGAATTAATAGCTGTTTCGGAAGTTTCTTTAAGTTTTTCAAGACTATCGGTGTATTCATCTAGAGCATCTTGCAAATCATCTACTTTTATAGCAGCCTTTATGGAATCAATAATGCTTCCAACTCTTGCGCCTCCAACCAAATCTGACAATTTTTCTTTTGTCGAGCTAACTACGTTGCCAAGCTTTTTGGCTTCCATTATGGCTTTAGCAAGAAGTTCACGTCCAGTCTTACCTAGAGAATACATCTGTTCCCCGCTTATTTCTCCCAATTTTTCTTGTTCTGTAAATACTTGCTGTAGAATGTCTGTACCTTTTTTAAATACATCAGTATCTATCTCTGAAAATTTAGCTGTATAGGCACTGATTATTTTACTCCCCCATCCTCCAGCAATCTTAACCATCTTACTGCCCCCCGAGCCCATAGCCTCTTGGATTTCATTTTGAGATTCGTTTACAGCATCGACTATCCCCTTGCCAGTAACTACATCCTTTATTGAGTTATAGTTGTCTTTAAATTTATCAACATTAAATGTCTTATTTGCCCAATCCTTAAAACCTAAGATATTCTTCTGATAAGCCATGTAAACTACTCCAAGAACAGCCGCTATTGCAGCTATTGCAACAGCTAATTTAGCCAACATAGGCAAAATAGTACCGCTAACAGCCTGGAGACCTAAAGTCGCTCCTGCTTGCGCCGTAGTAGCTGCAGCAGCCCTTGTAGCAGCAGCTGCCTCTGCGTTTGTAGATGCTGCAAGCCCAACTTGTGCAATACCAGCGGCAATAGCTCTAGTCGCCAATAAACCAGTGTTTATAATAAGTCTCCCTAGCTTAGCTGTAATTGTAACAATACCAGCCAATGGGTCTATAAAAAGTGTTTTAAATAAAAGTATCGTTGGACCGAGAAGTGCAGCAAAAAACGCTACAAGAGCAATTATATTCTTTACTCCTGGCGTTAGCGCTTGCCAAATCGATATCATTCCAGCCACTGCTCTGGTTGCGATGTCTATTATCTTTGAAAATGCTCCAGAAAGGTCTTCCCCAATGGTAACCATCAATACCTGCGCTGTATTTTTAAGAATCTGGAACTGAGAAGCTACGTTGTCAGTAGCTATTTTATAGTCTTCTTGAAGCAAGACTCCCTTTTCAAATGCCTCGTTGACTCCAGACATATTTACATCAAGCTTGTCTGCGTTCTTTATAAATTGCTCTACTATTTTAGAAGTATCTTTTCCGAATACATCATTCAACATTCCTATTATTTCTACTCCCTGACCTTCAACGCCGCTTAGATATTTAACGTAGTTTATAAATACGTCCTTAATATCTTCATTCATCTGTTCCTTCATCGTATTCGAATCTGTCTTCATTTGCTCTGCTACAGTCTTATATTTTACAGACATTGACTGAAATATCTGACCAAATTGAGTACCAGCTCTAGAAGCGCTACCTGTAGCAGGAAGAATGGTCATTAACATTCCCAATGTATCTGAAAGCGACATATTAAATAGCGCAGCTGACCCAGACGAACGCACCAAAGCAGACTGCATTTCTTCCAGCCCACCAGTAATATTTTTAGAAGCATATCTTAAGGCGCTACCTACATTTGAAACCTGATTAGAGGTCAATCCAAAGGAATAACTGACCTTACCCATCATATCAGCCAAATCTTTCGCTGTACCCTTGTAATCTTTTTCAACACCAGCCAATTGTGCCATTACTATTGAATAATTAGCAATTGCTTTGGCTTTATCCTCATCACCAACCGCCTGGTCTGCTACGCCAGCCTGAGAAGCTGCGTATGCGTAGTCTTGGAGATTTTTAATCGTTTCTGGCATATTCATTGATATGCTCTTTATGTAATCTCCTAAAGTATCTTTAAACATCTCTCCTCCACCAGCAGCTGCTTGAATCTGCGACATCCCTGCTGAAAAATCAGAGGACATTTTTGCAATAGCCACTCCAGCCAACCCGATAGGCAACGTTAACCCAAATGTCAAACTATTGCCCAACTGTTGCATACCCATGCTGGTGACCCACAAACTCGAAGAGAGCTTGTTCATTTTGTCTATGCCAGCAGTCCATTCTTTATTAAACCCCACGGCAGCAATCGCAACCTTATCAAGTTGCGACTTAGTTGCGCCGAGACCAGACGTCATTTTTTGAAAAGTAGTTGACGATTTAACGTCATTCACCGCCCCTAGAAACTCATTATAAGCAGGGGCTAACTGCTTTATTGTCGATAACCACTTGTTTCCAGCTTGCCCAACTGCTCCTAATTTAGTAGTGTCCACTCCCATTGCGGAGAGAACATCCTTATTCATCCCTTTAGTAACGCTTAAAGAGCTCACATTTTTTTGTAAGCTTGCGTTTGTAAGCGCTACCTTCTTTGATAGATTATTAAACTTAGTGCCTACGTCGTTCAGTGCTTGGTCCAAATCCTTGGTGTCCGCACTAAGTTTAAACATTAAAGTTTCATTGTCCATTGAATTCTCCTTTTATTTTTTAGGAGAACCAGTTTGTTTTTTCCCGAGAGATTTGAGAGTTTTTTCCTGTGATACGTGTCCAACGGGTATATGCGGAGCCAGCAAATTCAATTGTCGTACTCCCGTTCCATCATCCAAAACTTCTTTCAACGTCTTCTGTTTAGTTTCAGGGAATGGTATCGGTAAGTCTTTCCATTTATTTGCGGCTTCTTTGTCCGCATGAAGCATGAATTGGAACTTAAATTCCGCATTTCTTTCCTCTGCTGCAAAGTTAGACGCTATTACTACAAATTCCCATAGTTCTTCCCAGTACAAACTGTTCTCTATGTAATCTTTGGTCCATCCATAGCGTGTTGCTA
>Ga0265297_10004987_pt1 | contig 20871 bp, 26 predicted proteins | sample Munlanlwell13791_FD_192502 | JGI IMG/M metagenome (GOLD analysis project Ga0265297, IMG submission 192502) | Leachate microbial communities from a municipal landfill in Southern Ontario, Canada - Leachate well 137-91 | ecosystem: Engineered > Solid waste > Landfill > Unclassified | place...
CAGATCGTTAGAAAGCTGATTCTTATGCGTTCTGTAGAATACAGAAGGCATGTTGTGTATTACGCATACCCGCGCGCGTGACAGAGATAATCTGAACCAAAGATCTCCGTCTGCATCTGCATTCATAAGAGCGGGTTCAAATCCACCAGAGTCGTTGTAGGTAGATCTGCTGATCATTAACGATGAACCTTGAATGGGATTTCTAAAGAATAGTATGAGGAATCTGAGTAAGTTTATTTTTTCAAAAGGGAGATTAAATATTTTGAATTTAGGAAGATAGGTGGGTGTCATTAATATAGATGAGCCAATCGAACTTCCAATATAGAACGAATCAAAGTATGACCAATCTGATTGTGTTCTATTCATCTTCTCAATCTGGATCGATGTTTTAGTGTCGTTTGTGTAGATGTCGTCTGCACTTATCCATGCAAGATAACTTCCATTTGCGAGTTTGAAGCCTTTATTAATAGTGTATGCCGCACCCTTGTTGATTGAATTTCGAAGTAATATGATTGCCAAATCTGGAAGATCTTTTAACTCCTCTTTCAGGTTTGTTATAATTTCAAATGTGCTGTCTGTAGATGCATCATCAATAATTACAATCTCAAGCGGGCGATAGGTTTGGTTTGCAACAGATAATATACATTCTTCGATGAACTCTGATGCATTGTATGCAGGGATTATTACTGATACTAAATCCTGTTTCATTGTATCACTCCAAACAAGTCATCTATAACTGAAACCAGTTTGGTTATTCTTACATCGTTTGAAAATCTTTTGGTGTAACTTACCATTTCACTTATATCAGAGTTAGTTGAGATTGCTGACTGTATTGCGGATCTCGTGTCATCAATGTCACCGTATTTTACAACATACCCGAATCTATCTATGATGTTTGGAAGAGATCCTTTATTGGTTACCACGGGGATACACCCTTGAGACATCGCTTCTACCACCGCCATTCCAAATGATTCTAAATATGAGATCTGGCAGTATACCTTTATGTTGTTCATAACTTCCAGTACATTATCATGCGAGAGTCGTCCTAAGAAAACGAGATTCTGATATTTTGATTTTGAATCAGATTCATAATCTCCAATTATGTAGAACGGGAAATCAAACCATTTCGCAACCGCATTGTATGTTGAAATCCCCTTCAGGACTTCGTTGTCTTTATTGGCAGTGGCAACCATAAGGACAGAATTCTCAAGTTTTCTAGGTGTACTTAAACACATGCAAGGAATGCTGGGGTAGATTATAACTGGATTAACACTTGGAAGTATTTCTTTTAGTAAAGTGGAGCATGGCTCTGATGGAACTACAACAACATCAGCAAGTTTAATAGATATGTTTGTAATAATCTTCCTTGTAATATAATTCTGATTTCCGTACACTATTCCTATTTCTGGATCATTTACTTTTGCGATTTCGTATCCACCAATAACCAAAATAGATTTCTTTCCAAGCAATTTTGAAAGTATTATTGGGATCAAGGCGTGCGCATCTGCAAACCAGATATAAATTAAATCTGATTTTAAAACAAGAGAGATTGATTTGATGCATGAAAGTATAATTCCTATTTTGTTTAGCGGTGTGAAAAGTTCTGATACATCATATATATTTCTTAATAACTCAATATCTGATTTAACAAAATGAGATAGTTCTGGTCCTATTACAAGAATCTTTTTCTTTCTCATTTCATTTCCCCTATTGTCATCCTCAACCCATCATAAAGACATATTTTAGATTCCCACCCAAGCAATTTCTTTGCATATCCGAAGTTTGCACGTTTTATAGGTATGATTGTTTTATCTCTCTCAACGAACTCTATATCAGAATTAGATCCAATAAGATTGATGATCCTTCTTGCAAGATCTTCTGTAAGGATTGGTTCGTTTCGTCCGATGTTGATTGAAGTGTATGAATCGAGTTTTACATTTGCCATCAGATAGAGTGCTTCAATGGCATCAGAGATATGGCACCAGGAGCGTTCAGTTCCTTCATGTACCTTTAATGGAGAATTACGCAATGCTGCATTTATAAATCTTGAAACTGCGCTCCTGTAGTCAGACGATTCCTCACCGGATCCGTACAGCATGAAGAACCTTGTTGTGATTGCAACGAGGTCTGCAGATGCGGTATAATATTCTACAACCTCCTCGCTCATTCGTTTTGTCATTGAGTAGAATGAAGTTGGTTTCCCGAAAGGAGTTTTTTCAGTGACATACTTGTTGTTGAAGAATGCTTCACCATACTCTTCGGATGAACCTGAGTAAATTAATCTGGAATTGTGCTTTGCTGCCAATCTGCAAATGTTCATTGTGCCATCTACATTTGCCTGTATTGCAAGGAGTGGCGTTTCCTCACACTCCTTTCTTGATACCATTGCGGCAAGGTGATACACAACATCTGGACGCACCTCCTCGAAGATATCTTCCATTCTGTAATAATCACAGATATCCCCTCTGTGGTAGTTAGGCAATGTTCTTCTTACTCTATCCATATATGCGACTTCATTCCCAGCAGATTCCAATAATTTTCCTAAGTGGGATCCTATGAAACCAAGCCCGCCTGTAATAAGTACTTTCATCCTAATACCTCCTTAAGCGATTTGAATAATAAATTATGTTGTTTCAGTTGTGTTAATCCTGTAAGATGATTTGTTGTAAATGACGGTTTGAACCCTCCGCCTTTCCCAACTAAGTAATAGTTACTCCAGTCCGTTGAGATCCAGTTTACCCCATAATCCCAAGGACGATTAAATACATCGCATCCCGGCAATGGAGAGAAATTAGATAATAGCCACTTGTCAGGCAATGCACATTCAGCAAATTTAATTGTATCTGATATTGTTTCAAGTGTTTCTCCGGGGAAATTCACTAGGAAGTAAGCCTTGGTGGATATCCCACAACCCTTTGCAGTTGATATTGCTTCTTTGTTTAATTCAACTGTAGTCATCTTATTCATGTGATCCAGCATTGATTGATTTCCGGATTCTATTCCAAATGAGATGTCAGTGCACCCGGAATTTGCTGCAAGTTCAAAGATTGATTTATCAATATGTCGTGCATCCTGATTCAATCTAAATGTAATATCCAGATCTGCTACCCTTGTAAGAAGTTCTTTGACATGATCTGCATTTATTATAATGTTGTCATCACCAAATATGAATGAATTAATTCCCTGTGTTTGACAGTATTCGATTTCAGATATGACTCGATCTATAGGAAATTTCCGGTATGTATTATTGGTTATCTTCGAGCAGAACTTGCAATGGTATGGGCAACCCCTTGAGGTGTATATTGTTGTTGTAAGTCCGCCGCAGTATTTTTTAAGATTTATTAAGTGCCTTGCAGGGGGTGGGATATCAGATATCTGTACATTCCCACCATAATATATCTGATCGATCTTCCCTGTTTGTGAATAATCAGAAATGATTTTCTTTATTATCAGATCCCCCTCACCAACTACGATTGATACACCAAACTCTCTCAACGAGTCGATTGGCATGAATGTGACATGCGGGCCACCAACAACAATCTTATTACAGGCACGTGATGCAAATAACGAAAATATGATCTCACGCACTTGATTTACATTCGGTGTCACGCAGGTTACAAACGCGATGTCATAATTAGTGTCATTAATGAATTCACTTAATTTCCCTCCACCAGAAAGATCACATATTTTACAGGAATGTCCTTCTTCTATTGCAGACGCAGCAAGGTATAGCAATCCCATTGGAGGATATGCAGCATCATTCTCTAAATACGGAGACGGTGGATTTACAAACAATAACTTCATTCTTGTTTCCTCTTCAAGTCATTTACAATTGTTTTGATTTCTTCAATGTCTTTAAAACACTTCAACAAATCGTTATAATAAGAATTTGATGTCCTGTTATAATGATCCATTTCTTTCTTGAAGATTTTCTTGATGTCGTCATAGTAACCAAATACGAGAGTGAGAATAACAAATGATGCAGGAGCAAAGAAATAAAAGAGCCATGCAGGAATCCCGAACTGATCTAGGTATGGTTTCCAGAGGAATGACATTGAGATTGCACTGAATAGCGTCATGGGAATACTGGTGTATACAAGCCCTCTCCCAAACCTCATCTTCCAGCGGGCGAAGAAATCTATCTTGTTGATATCATCTGGTGTGGTGTTCTGCATATTTGGTTCCTTTACAGCCTTCACAGAATTCGTTCATTTCGTGCTTTGAGTATTCGCCTAATATCATACAGTTGTTGCAGTTGGTTGAAGTAACTGGATCTGGGGAAGCATTGTGAAATGGTTTGATGATTATGTACACTATCCACAGAGGTACATAAATTAGTGCAAGTAGTATAATTGAAAAGAATGATGCAATCGCACAGATAATCTTTCTAATTACAAACATACTTGGTATAAGATTGTCAGCAAGGAATAAATAAATTGTGATTTCATTCAATAAGTATGATTGAAAAGATCAAGCAGAGGATATTGCATCCAGATGTAGAAGTTGTTTTAATTGGGATTATAATCGTGCTGTTGTGTATTGGAGTTCTGATGTATTCCATGGCGACCTGATTATGTCATGGTGGAGGAAGGAGAAAAGAAAGTCATTCTCTCAAAGGGACAGAAGCCGAGTGTGGGAGGATCAGTTCGGAATGGTGAATAAAGGGATCTGTCCAATTTGTAGAAAGTCGGTTATCCACCGATATGATTTCCAGATGGGGCATGTGAGATCTCTGAAGCAAGGCGGAACTAACGACCTTTCTAACATCATTCCAATCTGCGCCAAATGTAACTTAGAGGCTGGTGCAATGGATATGAGGAAGTACCAGAAGGTGTACCATGCCAGATTGAGGATAAAGTGGTGGATCGCATTTGGTGTGATCATCGGACTGGTAATAGCTGATCTTGTGTACTCAATCAGATCTGGTGGGATTGAAAACAGTTATACAGTTCAGGGAATCAGATTGGTGATGAATTTTATAAAGGGATTAATTAGTCAGATTTGATTTCCTTTCCTTCAACTTCTTCTGATACCTCTGATTCAATACCCTGACCTTATCTGGGTTCCTCTGTCTCCATCTCTTATTTGCTTCAGCAAGATTCCTTGGATGAGATTTGTGCCAGCGGACTTCAGCAAGTCGTTTGCGGTGTTTCTTTTCCAATGGCGATAACAAGGGTTTCTGTGGCTTTGATTTAATTTTCGATTTAGTTTCAATTGCCTTCCTTTCGAAATAGGTTGATAGATAATCTAGTGAAGTGTACCAATTCGATTCGATTTCACTCACTCCCTTGCTGCCAATGCCACAATCCATTCTTCACACCTTTTTTGATGTCTTGCAATGCCGCTAAATAGCCTTCTGTGTACATGTTGTTTTTATTAGATCGAATATAAGGGACTTTTAAATCAGATTCACATTGCTGGATCTGTTTATCTAGGAAAGGGAGGATTTTGTCCTCGTCAATGTAACGGAAGTGCTTTGAATTCAATGAAATTTCCCTCCCATGTTTGCTTTTACAACTTCCCGATCTCCAGACAATGGATCATATCTGATTCGATCTTTTATCTCTTGCCTTTTAGACTCATTGTACGCATTTATTTCAGAAAGGTAGCCAGTAACGCGGCTTATTTGAGAAACGGAATGAGATTCACAGATAGGGCAGCAAGGCTTCCCACAGACTTCACAATATGCAATACCAGATACAACATCATGAGGGCAATGATTGTGATCTTTAATGCACATTTCTTCGACGGGATTAGAGCATTCTGGACATGATCCATTTACTAGGTGTTCTTCTTCAAGAATGAGATGACACGTATGACACTTATACTTCATTCAATACCACCCACTAATCCCAGTCAACTTCCCACAATCCCTACAGAAGTGCCTGTGTTTTCTGTACGTCCACCCCTGCTGTAAAACATTCCTGCTTCCACATATTGGACAGATTTCCATTCCAAAGAAAACTTTAATCCTGTTAATAAGAGGGAATTTGAAGACGATTTCCGGTGGGGCGAATTCATCAGTGATATCATCAAGATACTTTTTATGCGCATCAGAAAGAACTGGTTCGCTTGACATATAAACTAGATTGAATCACAATGTATGTATAGTTTGCCAATTAACTTTCTTATGAAGAGCCATGAAAGAGAATATTTGTAAAGTAATCACAGTGAAAGGTCATTATAGAAAAAATGGAAGATATATTGAAGACTATGTTGCGAGTGTCGGTGGTAGAGGAAAATGTTACATCGATAAACCTCCAGAAGAATATCATAGGTTGAAAAGAAAGAAAATGGGTCACTGCTTTGGGTGCAAACAGGAATTTGTTTTACATGAGAAGTTTATACGAGTCAATGGAACTCGATGGCACAGAGAGTGTGCAACCAAAGCAGGAAAGATGAGAGGAGAACGACTGAATGTTTAAACCATGCGACTTTTGTAGATGTTCGGCAACGAACTATGAGGTATTCGAATTAGAGTATGGAGGAGAATTAGGAATGGTTTTATGTGACGATTGTTTGAAAGTATGCAATGGTGAGTGCAATGTATAAAGTCAAATGCGTGGAATGTGGTGTCATTGAGGAACGCGAATTTGGTAGACCCGAATTTGCGAGATGTAGGAAATGCAGTGCTGTGATGCTGGAAGTTGATGAGGATGGTGAGTTTAAGTTCAGGAAGGATCCAAGGTATCGAGTTTCACAGAAGGAAATATGATGAAATAATGAGATTGCATCTAATTTCTTTTCTATATAAAGACAGGCACTTTAAACCAATTAAAATGTCCCTGATAATATCAACCTACTACACCAATATAAAAAATTGAAATTAGACCCCTTGGTAATTGTCTGGGAGGGGTATGCTCTCATTCAAATGAGATCTCTCCGGTGCCTAAGAAGTGGTCAAAAGCCTTTTCCAATTCGGGAGCACTTGAAAGAACTTTCTCCTTTGCCTCATCTTTAGAGACACACGACATTGTAACCTTCCTTAAATTGTGTAAGTCCTTTGGAGTGAACTGAATCTTCTTTTGTGATTTAACAGAATCTAAATCATCAACAGAATTTGCAGGCTTGATAGTATCATAATTCAATTCAAACAAGTAATGCTCCTCCTTTGCATCTACCCATCTTCGAAATACCTTCCCTCTTAAATGCATCCCTCTCTTCAAGTAGACATTTACATCAGGTTTAATTGATTCACCAGATTTAACTAACTCCATCTTTGTAATTAGTTCTGTAAGCCTCTTACCTAGTTTCTCTCCTTCAACTGGTGTGTAATACTCAATTATGTTGAACTTGTGCTGAACACACCCAAGTTCAATCTTAACCTTCTTACCAACAGTGGTCTTTACAACTTCATCAATCGAGTTTATGAACCAGTCATAAGTTGTGTTTGTGTTGAGTTCTACCATGCTTACCAAGTATGTTGTAGAACACAATTAGATTTAAATGTTACTTAATTGTTTAGAATAGATTGAATTAACTAACTCGCTTCAACACATTCAAAAGAACGTCCACACATTGTCGTGCGGTGCTGCTGTCCCTGATGTTTTCTTTCTCCTTCTGCGTCTTCTTGGTTTGGTTGGTGCAGCAGTTGCTCCGGTCATTGGATCATAGGCAGTGAGTCTTGTTGTGGTTCGTGCCTTCTGTGCGTATGGATGTGATACACGCTTTCCAAGTAGTCCAAGTCCAAACTCGTTCGGCGATCTATATCCACTTCTCAACTCAGCAGAGAATGAACTACTCCGCTTTGATGCTCTTGCATATCCTCTTGATGCTCTGCCTAACATGCTGACATCTGAAGCCGATCCAATTGAAACTCGTTCGCCTTTCTCGTTCCTTGCTCTCGAAGCCCTTGCAACAGAGAATGCCTTTCCATAAGTCATGTCGAGTGCTTTAACTGTTGCCTTTGCGGGGCGGGATGTTTTAACTCTCTGCACGCCTCTTCCAATCTTCTCAATGCCTGCAGATACATTTCCACGTACATTTCCTAATGTCGATTGACTTGAAGACTGGATTGGCTTCCTTACAACCAGCGCCTCTCTTTCACTCTTCCTCACAACAGACATTGATCCCTCCCTGCTTACAGGAGGAGATCTACTTACTACTGCCTCTGTTGCAGATTTCCTGGTAACAACCATCTTTGGTGTGTTTCCATTCGATCTGCTCGGCTCCTTCATCGGCCTGTCAGAAATGTTATGCTCCCTCAAACTTCTTTCAGTAGATTCATTATATTTCTTAACCTCACCTCCTCCTACTTTCTCTCGAATGGTATCAATGACTCCCATTCTTACCTCTTGATCGGTTTCACGGTGGCGGAAGGTACATTAAATGCAAGCCCCTTCTTACCACCACCGCCTTTCTTCCTTCCTCTCCTGCCTTTCAAGTTTACTTCCCTCCAAGTTTTGGCATTCTATATTCAGGCTTCTGTTTCCCTCTGGAAATCCCTCCAAGTTGCTTCCCAATTGAAGTATCCATCTTGAGGGCCAGTATGCGCTTGTTGACTTTTAAACCCATTTAAATTACCTCACTTCTTCAGGTCGCTGAATGCACTTGACATTGCACCCATTGCACCTGCAGTCATCATCAGCCCCATTCCGCCAACCATCATCTTTCCAGTGGATTTCATGACATCGTATCCACCAGAGTTAGATCGCCTGCGTTGAACCTGTTTCCTCTGTCTCCTTGGCATTACTTCTTCATCCCCTTCAGCACGAGTTTGGGCATCTCAAGTTTTGTGTTCTTCGGTCCAACCATCTGCGCTGATGTAGATACCATGAGTTTCCTTGCCTGCTTGTAATTCACCTTCATTGTTTCCTCCTCCCCTTAGGGAACATCTGGGCGATTGCCGGTCCCATTGATTTCATTCCTGCCATCTGTTCTGTTGACGCCATAAGTAACTGTCTTGCTTTCTTATGGTTCACATTACGTTGACTTTCCATTCCTTCTTTACCTCCTGATGTTAATAGCAAAGTTCGCACGCTTCTTCATAATCGGTGTCACATGGATCCTCTTCCTGCCTGTCATTGTAGGATTAGTAATGGTAGTCCCCGCAGGTGCTAATTTGATCCTGTTTAGAAGAGAACCCGGAAGTTTGCTTCGTGGGCTTGCACCAATCGATTCATGAAGAGCTCCTTTCTTGAGATTGGCCGCTTGTATCCACTTTGTTTTCTTTGTCATTGTTTTTACCTTAATGGATGGTAACGGGAATCCAAGGTAATCAACTTGGAAGTTCCCGAAGTCACATGACGTACGTTGCGTTGGCGTCTACCGCTTGCGACGCCCGCCTTTCTTCTTCCTTCCTCCTTTCTTCTTCATGCATGCTCCCAAGTGGGATTACCTCCTCCACTTGATCTCAACAGTGGTGACTTCACTGATCAAAGCCACACAACTGGTAATCTACCTGCGATGCTTAAATAGTTTATGGAGGTTATTCCTCCAATTCTCTTCTGTAATTTCGCATGCCGTTCCTCAAGTTGTTTCTCAATCCGTGCACGCCATTAACTACATTCTCTTTTAGTGCATTTGATTCACATAATGAATTTTTCCCAAATGCCACCATGCCGGATCTAAGTTGCCTACTGTACTTACTCATGGTGCAGAATAAGGCGAACGAGATTATAAATCTTCTGTGGTGGGATGATAGTAGATCAAGGCAGAAACCAGTTCAGAAAGGATTACCACACTACAGATTAACGAACATGCGCAGATAATCTGATGCGGTAATGTAGTCGCCTTTGAAATGAAATAGATTGATGCGATTGCACCACCAACAAAAAATAAGATGCCTTCAGATAAGCCTACGTACTTCAGTACACTTAATAATCCCATTATAGGAATTTCCTCTTGATATCAGATATCTTAAAGCTCCCTGTCTTCCTCTGCCCTTCATATATATCTGCACGTAATATCTCATTCAAGTTTGGCAAGTCCTGCAACCTGATCGGTTTATCTGGTATAATAATCTTCAATCGAACTGTATTTCCATTATTCGGTCTGTAAGGCTGTTTCATTCAATCACACCTTTACTGCTTCCTGAACAATACATAGATCCATCCTACTATCACCACTAATATACTTGCATACATGAAGAACTGCCATTCTAACGGTATGTACTGGTTGATTGTCATTGCTAATATAATATAACAGATTGCCGGAATGGTAACGTCTTCCTGTCTGATCCAGAACATGCCGAAGACCATGAGCCACAAAGCCCCCCAGAGGGACAGACCGGGCCACACATGCGTATAAATCGACATCACCAATGGAGCTGCGACAATAAACGACCAGTTTGAATCAGTGAAGTTTGTGTAAGTCTCATTACACCATGCGCAAGATGTAGGCAAGGTTTCCACCGTGAAGGTCATGTTTGCTGATGTAATTCCAATCAAGAGTAATAACAGAACTGGAAGGAAATAGATTGATTTCATCGTTCGAGATCCCTTCCTGTCTTGATGTACCAGATCGCCATTATCGTGATTACAAACACGCCTACAGATAATGCCCCAATTATCAATGGAGGTATTCCAAACTGCGTAGTTAAAGCAACAAACATACTAGGTATACTTAGTAACATAGTGAGGGCTTGGTAGATCAACTCCCACAACATCATGACTCCAAATTGGAAATAATCTACTGCTGTCATTTGCTGTGCAGGTTTGAAGCTTGTTAGGTTCTGCACTTGATAAGATTGATACATTGATGTATCATTAGGGATGTAAGCAGTTCCACCAAAAAGATTGAAGGAATTTAAAATTAGAATTGCCGGGAAGAACAACAACATCCAAAAGAATATCTCAATTGCCCTTACCATTATGTACCAATCCTCGTTTCTGCTTTTCTAATATAGGAGAGTACACCGAATATTAATAAACTTGCTAAGATTGTTGCCCCACCTGCTCCAACTGATAACCACCCTATATAAGTGAACCAGAATGCAAATAGAGGTAATACGATGGCACCGAAGCGAACTGAACCTTTACTAAATAAAGCACCAATCACCAGCAAGAAACCTGTTGCAACCCATTGCATGTAATCAGGAGGTACGTTCGTGGTGACAGTGCAAGGGAAGGTCACAGCCTTTGCAGCAGAGTGAACTTCACCACCTCTCGTTGCATTAAACCCCCAAGTGTATGAAGTGCATTGTGTCTCTGTGACATCATGAGAACTTGAGAAGGAATTCGGTGCACCTGCATTCTCTGTGTGTACTACAGTTCCATTCTGATCGATTACATCAAAGGTGAGTGCGGTAGTTGCACCAGAGGTATCGGTGTAGGTGCATGCAAGTGTAGAAGTCCCACCTGCGCTTGTTATCGTCAGTGCCCAAGTAACATTGTCTGTCATCAATGTAGTATTCGGTGCATTCGTTGTGGGTACATATAGAAATATTTCAGTCTCGTGCGGGTACAATGCAGTTTCATAGTTCACTGCAGTGTCACCTCCAGAACAAGTGACATTGTATTTAATTGTCTCAAACATGAGGAAACTAATCGAACCATCCAAACCTGTTGTACCAGTTAATGTGGCATTCTGTACATCCACTGTAGTAATATTGATTCCAAATAGGTTAGTTACCCATTCCCATTCTCCCATTGTTGTTTGCAAAGGGATTGCAGAGACTGTGACATTCGGGAGTGGTGCACCGAAGTAATCAAGTAAAACAATTCGAACATTATGCGGTGGATATTGAACGCCCACACCCACACTTGTGGAATTATCTACAGCAGATGTAATGCCAGCGCAGAGTAGTAGAATAAAAAAGATTATATAGAGTTTCCACTGCACCGACTTCATGTCCCCATTGTCCTTTCAGACTTCCTCGCATATGAAAGTATCCCTAATATTAGCAGGCTCACTAATATAGTAAGTCCCATGACATTCATTGAAAGCCACCCTAAGTACAAAAAGAACATGCTGAATAAAGGCACTACAACCATTGCAATCTTAACAGACTTCTTAGTGAAGATAGTCCCTACTAGTAGTAATGTACCTAATGCCAGCCATTGATTCATTCCAGGGACGCCACCAAGTTCAACAGGTGTGAAGGTTTGATTGGGGGTGGTGTACGTCATGTTACTTGTGACCGGCGCACCAATGGGAATATACAGCAGGATCTCACTTTCTTGTGGGTAGATCGCAGTCTGGTAATTCACCGAATGCGCACCACCCACACAGGTGACATTATACTTGATCGTAGCATACATGATGAAATCTATCGAACCATCAAGCCCTGTTGTGCCATTCATGGTTGTGTTGACATAGTTTGTCTCAGTGATGTTCATCCCGAACAAGCCACCAAGCCACGCCCATGAACTTAGTGTAGTTTGGATGGGTGTTGCATAGACTGCTACATCTGGTAAGGGATTTCCAAAATAATCAACTAAAACAAACCTGACTGAGTGCGGTGGGAACAATGGAACTGTTGCGTTCAATATAGTGATGTTCATATCGTCCCATGCGAGGATGGTGTAGTTCGGAAGAATAATTTCCATATCATCATATGCATATGTAACAACTGCAGAGTTGCTTGTATTTAGTGCACGCAACCAGTATTCCGCACTGCTATCATCTCCTGTTGGAAGGTATATCCTATCTCCATCGATGTCAACGAGATTTGTTATGGGATAAATTGCATTATATGACCACTCTAAGTTTCCATAAAGATCGAGCGATAGCAAATACTGTCCATCAGAAATATAGACGTGATTTCCATTTACGGTTGGATTTACTGTACAAGATATTGATGCAGGATATGCCCACTTTAAATTTCCATCAGAATCTATTGCATATACTGTATCTCCTGTTGCTTCTCTGGATGTAAGGTATATAGATCCGTAATTGTCAATAGCAGGATACTTTAAGTAATTTGATGAAGCAGATGGAACACTGGTATTATAAGTCCATATATAATTTCCAGATGCGTCCACTTTTGAGACTATAAGATATCGGTTAGCAGCGAATGGTTCGGCCGGGGTTAACCCAACAACATACACATATGGATCACTGTATACAAATTCATTCACGGTATAATAGTCATTCGTAACATTCCACCTGAAACTCCCACTAGAGTCAACAGAAGCAAAATAAGATTCAATTGTGTATGTACCACCCCCGGTTGGATAATGATACGCTATATATATATTGTCTGAAGAGTCCAGCACTGGAATTGGTGTATTCCCATTAGCTAAATACTGCCACTTCAAAGTCCCATTTGGAAAAAACGAGTACAAATATAAAGAGTCATCCACATAAACTGTTTCATCAGTCTGTGAAATAACCACATCATCTGGAAACACACCAGAAAGTGGATATTTCCAATTTAACGTTCCATCAGGGTGGACGGAGTATATATAGTAGTCTCCATATCCGAGGGTTGCATATAAATTATGATTACTATCTGCATCAATCTTATATCTAGAACCCGGACTTCCAAACGAACCAAAATCTCCAGAATACTCCCAGTTGTATACACCGCTCGGGTAAATCGATTCCATCCAGAAACCTGTCAGCAACGATAAATGCATGAAGCATAACTGAGAATCGTTTGAGAGTACCGATGATATCTCAGATCTAGTATCATATTCCCAATCTGTTGTAATTCCACTGCATAATGCTGCTCTATATGAACCAAGACCATACAGTGCTGGAACCAAGGTAGTTACAAACGAATCTGTCTGATTTGATATCGGAAATATTTCTATAATAGCATAGGGATCCGAGGCGGTAGTTACTTTAATTATCGGTGCAGAGATTGATGCCCATACACTATTATTTATAGAGTAAGAAATTGTTGCTGTATCTCCAAGATAGTAAGTCTCATTGTTCCACGAAATTATTGATAGTGGTTCGGTAAATATGTAATTTGTTTTATTCTTAATTCCTATGCATGTTCCATCCGATATGCTTAAATTAACCGAAAAAATCCCATTACTATAGTAAGTATGGACTGGGTTTTCATCAGTGGATGTGTTTCCATCTCCAAATTCCCATATCCAAGAATCTGCATAGCTTGTGGATGTATTTGTAAATGAGACCGTGAGGGGAGGATTTCCAGACGTAACATTTGCAGAGAATTCAGCAACAAGACTTGTAATATGTATGTAGTCGGTTTTGTTTTCCCAATCTTCCCAAGATCCTGGGATTCCTGCTTTGTGTTTAACAGTGTAATCTCCGCATGGCGCAGAATAGAGATGAGATGGATTTCTGATAGTGCTTGTTGATCCATCGCCAAAATCCCAGTACCAGAATATCGGGGAATCTTCCGATGTGTCTGTAAATTGCACCCACCCACCCCCGGTTGTCACATTCGATGTAAAATCAACCACAGGCACATCTTCAACAGATATGTAATCTGTCTTATTCTCCCAATCGGTTCCATATGTATTGGTTGAACTGTGATTTACTGAAAATAGACCAGTGTAGGTGTAGTCATGAATCGGATCTTCATCCGTGCTTGTGCCTCCGTCACCGAATTCCCAATACCATGAGGTAGGAGAATCCGTGGATGTGTCACTAAATTGAACATACAATGTTGGGTTTCCAGAGGTTGTATTTGCAGTAAAATCTGTAGTCATTGCTGATACTGTAATCTTGTTTATTACGGTGTATATGTCATACGAATATGAATTAGAAGAATTTAAACTAACATCATATGATCCAACCGATGTGTACTCGTGTACCGGATTCTGATCATTGGAGTAATTCCCATCACCAAAACTCCAGTTCCATGCTGTGGCAGTGCCATTTAAAGTTACGTCTGTGAATCCTACCCATAAAGGTGCATTTCCACTTGTTACGTTTGTGGTGAAGTTACAATTCAATGGCCACGCTGTAATCAGATCTGTCTTGTTTTCCCAGTCTACCCCACCATCGTTTGTTGCACTGTGATTTACAGAATAATGAACATGGTTGTTTCCAATCACGTCATCATATGTATGAACCGGGTTCTGATCCGTGCTTGTATTACCGTCACCAAATTCCCAATACCACGAGGTAGGTGTGTGCGTCGAGTCGTCTGTAAATAATATATTGAATGCAGGATATCCATTCGTCGCGTTCGTTACGAAGTCTGCAACTGGAGGAAGAGTTTCTCCTGACATTGCTGCATCATCAACATACGCTTCAATATCCCCCTCTTCATAATTCCCTGCTTCAATAAGAACCTCCCATTCCGGATCTTCTGTGTATAATGAAGTAGTATCTAACACAACTTCTGTCCAATCTGGAGTATATTCATTGAGATATGCCTGAACTTGCGTTGTATGATAATTATCTTCATCATCTGTATATGAAGAAGATACTGTGATGTACATATGTGAAAAAGATATATCTGGAATCTTATACCAGATTGAGAAAGACGTTCCTTGCTCGGTTGTGGTTGATAAAGAAGCAAGCCCAAGCACCGCGATAAGTTGTGCAGAGTAAGTTCCATTATGATGTTCTGTACTTACTACCTCCGCCGAACAACCTTCATCTGATACTGCACTCCAACCTGTTAGATCACCTGTCTCGAAACCTGGGTTTGTTATAGCAAGTGCAGGCAAAACAAATAAGCACAATAGAACAACGATTAGTAATTTAAATTTCATCACTTACCACCCCGCCAATTGTACTCTATAGTCATCTGCATTATAGTAATCAGGCAGCAAAGAAACATAGAAGAATCCATCCTGTGTTGGAAGTAGTTCAGATTGGATTGTTGTATTTAAATCTGCGACTGTACTTATTAAAGCAATGAAATTAGTGAAGTTTGCTAAAGACGAACTTGATATATGCCATGTGACATTTGCAGTCTCACCCATCAGGTAAGTTTCCTTGTCCCACCAGATCGCATCAGTGTCAACAATGGTCATATCGTCATAAGCGAGTGTATGACCATGTGTTCCATAAGTAATACGACCAGGAAACTCATCACAATCCCACAAACCAACTAAATTTCCACTCGAATCATAGATATAAATATGCGAAGTTATGGCAATGTACTCAGGTACATAAATGTAGCCATTCAGATCCGAGCATATTCCTATTGTATTCGGAGATTCCCATTCTAATATGTAATTTCCAAGGGAATTGAATTTATGTATGATGTTATTTACTCCTGTTGTGGCTACATAGATATCCCCAGATGGATCTGAGCAGATAGCAACAGGTTCTTCAGATCCAAGGCTCCAGGAAAGTATGAAATTTCCAAGGGAATCATATTTGCTTATGTTGAATGTGTTTGTTTTAACATAAATATCTCCGGAAGGATCTGAACATAGTGGTCCAGGGCCTGTTGCGTTCCAAGTGAGTATGGAGTTTCCAAGCGAGTCAAATTTGTTTGTTTTGTTTTCTTCATAATATGAAATGTAAATATCACCCGAAGGATCCGAGCATACCCCATTTGGGTTTGTTGTATTCCAAGAGAGTATGAAATCTCCTCCAGAGTTATATTTTGCCACATAATCAGAAACTCCATTTACTATATAAATATCACCAGACGGATCTGAACAGATCGGTGGGACAAAAGGAATGGAATCCAACCAGGATAATATTTGGTTTCCAAAGACATCGAATTTATCTACATGATCGAATCCGACACTGCTTGTTATATATAGTCCGTCAACTCCTTCAGAAACTAGCCAGATTCGATAATCAGTAAAATTATACCAACCAAGCGAAAGATCTACATTAAACGATCCTGATTGTGTAGTGATATTCTCATACCAGATTGTGGTGTTTGGATCTGCAACCGTGGTGAGTACTGCATAGTAAGTATCTCCTAGAACCCATGACACATTCGAGATAAACCAAGAGACTGTTGCGGTTTCAAATTGACTGTAGGTGTCTTTGTCCCACCAGATCGAACTTCCTGCGCCGACAATAATATATGAGGTCTTATTCTCCCAATCCGATCCAAAGTTATTGCTTGCAGATAGATTCACAGAATAAATCCCAGAAGTTGTATATTCATGAATTGGGTTTTGATCGGTTGATGTATTTCCATCACCAAATTCCCAATACCAACTTGTAGGATTATGCAAACTTGTATCAGTGAAGCCAACCCAAAGTGGTGCACTTCCTGAAGTCACATTTGCAGTGAAGTTTGCAAGTGGAGGGTTGTCACCTCCGCAACTGTTACACACCGACACTCCCCAAGGACCATCCGATGATGTAGCCCAACTGCTGCTTATATTCACATATGTGTCATACACCAAACTTGCAAGATCCCACCTGATGAGTCTGTTTGTGTCAGAGTCTACAATGAACAGATGTTCTCCGTTGTTATCAATTCCGTGTGGATATGAAAACTGATCTGGATCGGTACCATACTCCCCTGCCTCTTCTACAAAAGAGAGATCTGATGATGCATACTTCAAAATAGTGGAGTTTGAATCACTGATTACATATAAATTCCCATTATAATATGTGATTCCATATGGACCCCAAGTATCGCCGTTGCTACTATCGAAAGTCAGATCAGACATCAACCTCTTTATGACACGGTTTGTTGAGAAGTCTGTAATATAGATGTAAGTTCCATCGTTTGTAATGTAGTTCGGGGTTTCGAACTGATCATCCCCAGATCCATATGAACCGACTTGGCTGATGTAAGTAAGGTTCGAGCAAAACCGTTTCACCACCCTTGCATTGTTTCTATCGACAACAAACAAATATGTACCATCTGTTGTTACACCAACCGGATCATCGAATTCGTCGTCTCCAGATCCGGGGTGCGATCCCCCGACCTCCATTATATAAGTCAGGTTATTTGCATAGAGTTTGTAAAGTTTGTCTGTGCTCATGTCTGTTACATACAGGTAAGTTCCATCTGTTGCAGATCCCCTGCTGGAGTATCCGTTTACCTGATCGAAGTATGTCATATTGCGTGCATCAAATGCGATGACCCTATCATAATCACCATCTCTTTCGGATACGAATGCGACAGGGAAACTATCACTATACTCAACCGTAATTTGCCCTACTACCGTATCTATGCTGTATGAATAGGCATTAGAGGCGTTCAATTCGACATCATATACACCACCAGAGGTATATTCATGGATGGGATTTTGATCATTAGAGTACTGTCCATCTCCAAAACTCCAGTTCCAAGCTGTGGCAGTGCCGTTTATTGTGCCATCTGTAAATTCAACCCACAATGGTGCAGGGCCATTTGTCGTATTTACAGTGAATCCGCACTCCAAAGGCCATGCAGTAATGTAGTCGGTCTTATTCTCCCAATCAAACCCAGTCGTCGAGTTAGAAGCATTCAGGTTCACTGAGTAGTGTGCATGTATATTTCCAATTGTTGAATCATAAGTGTGAACAGGATTTTGATCTGTTGAGGTATCTCCATCACCGAATTCCCAATACCATGTATCCGGAGATCCGGTAGAAGCATCAGTGAAAGAGACATTAAATGCAGGGTACCCACTCGTCACATTCCCAGAGAACGCAGCAACAGGAGCAACCGGCTCACTCTCCTCTGAGTACCATGTAGAATGCACAGGTTCAGGATATACATACTTACTAATAAATGTCCAATCCATCTTCAATGAAGATGATGAACCAGAGTACATCCTAACAGGTTCACTCCCTGCATCTACATTCGTCGCACTGGTAGCAACCAAACTCCCATCAATGTAACCCATTGTGTTTGTTGTGCCATTCCGAAGGACTTCCCATGTTCTGTTTCCGGTATAGGTATTTCCAAGATCTGCGCCGGGATTGTCATAAGAGGGTGCATTCCCATTCTGATAGTAATACTTATTAGATGCAGTAGTGTATCTTGCGAAATCGAGTGTATAAGCGGTGTCTCCACCAAAGACGGTTGTTGCTGTGTTTACCAGAGAACCATACCCCATGATACGAGTGTTTGTTCCTCCTGTTGTCTTGCTGATCATGTCGTTGCTTGATCCACCAGTCACCCACGACGAGGAGACAGATGCAGAACCAGATATCTGTGTCCATTTCGAAGTTGTATTCAGCGAACTACCAGCAAAGTGATCAAAGAAGATGAAGGTATTGTCACCGTTGCTGGAAGTAACTGCATCAGCATCACCATAGTATACATAAATCTGTTTAATGCCACCATCAGGTATTGTATCGACTTCTACCCAGACCGTGTAGGGGTTTGATGTTGAAAGAACCCAGTAATGATATGGTGTATCAGATAAATCAGTGAACTGTATATCGTCAATGTCTGCTTGTGAATGAGAATTAAGGTAGATTGTATTTCCTGATGATGAGCCTGCACCAGTGTCCACAATGAACTTTATCTGGTAGTTTGTTTGATCCCCAGACCATACTGCATCTCCTGTGATGTTGTGTTCCTGCCGATAAGAGTACCCAGAAAGCCATGCTGATGCGGAAGGTGCAATGAGGCACACCAATGCACAGAATAAGATTACCTTAAGCAGATTCAAATTCGTTTGCTTGGACATAATTAAAGTGAGGTATGGTGAGAAAGGGTTTTATAATTTATCCTAATGCAAAAGAGATTCAAGGAAGTGGAATGTGCAATTCAATAAAATTTAAATTGTCTAATAACCCAAATATAAACAATGACAACTAAACTACATTTCAACACAGGGCGAAAGCATACAGAACAATCAAGACGAAATATGGGATTATCTAGGATAGGAAGCAAGAATCCAAATTATGGGAAGAAGATGAGTGATGAGCAGAAAAAGAAGATAAGTGAAACAAAGAAGAAAAACCTAACAGATGAAGTTCGAAAGAGATACAGCGAAGCAAGTAAAGGACGAAAGGCATCAGAGGAAACAAAAAGGAAGATGAGTGAGGCGCATAAGGGAGAGAAATGTTTCTGGTGGGGGAAAACACTTTCTGAAGAGCATAGACAAAATGTATCAAAGGCGCTTAAAGGAAAGAAAATGTGGTCTGATGAAGATCGCAAGAAGATGTCTGAAACAAGGAAAGGACGAAAGGCGTGGAATAAAGGAATCCCTGCATCTGAAGAAACAAAACAAAAATTAAGGGAAGGGTTCTCAAGCGGAAGAAGGCCAAAGCCACAATATACATTAGGATGGCACCCTACTACGGAGCAACGGAAGAAAATTAGTGATGCAAACAAAGGAAAGATAGTATCTCCAGAAACAAGAAAGAAAATGGGAATTGCAAGCAGCTTGAGGTGCGGGAATTAAGTTCGAGGTGGAAAGGAGGAATATCGTTCGAACCGTATTGCAAGAAATTCAATAATGCATTTAAGGAACGAGTCAGGGAATATTTCGGAAGAACATGTACAAATTGTGGTCGCCCAGAACACGAGAATAAAGTAAGAAGTGGAAAGGTATGGAGGTTATCTGTTCACCATGTAAATTATGATAAACAAGTTTGTTGTAATTCAAATAATCCTTGGTTTGTATCATTGTGTATATCCTGCCACAGTTTAACAAACACTACATACTATAGAGAGTGGTGGGAAGAATACTTTTCTAAAATTATTGAAGAGAAATACAAAGGAAAGTGTTTTTACACGAAAGAAGAGTTTAAAGAAATAATGGATTATAGGAACGCAATTTCAATATCTTCCCCTAGAATAGGAACTCTGAAAAATCGTGCTCCGTAGTGCCCATATGCAAACGGCTACTATAACGAACCCCATGCTCCTATGTACCCATTCAAACTTCTCTAATATAGGAAGTGTCCAAGTCGAGTATGTGGCGGTGAAAGTCAGGTTCATGAAGATTGAATACGTCCAGTCCATCACGGTGCCTATAGTCAACTCCATGACGTACAAGATCACAAGTGTGACAATCACATAGGTCAATGCCTCTACAACAGAGACACCCAATTTAGTTACCTTCCTTATCCACCATTTAATAATTCACCGTGTTCCTTTCTGCTAGACTGTTCATTATCGCCCATACAAAC
>Ga0265297_10004988_pt1 | contig 20868 bp, 16 predicted proteins | sample Munlanlwell13791_FD_192502 | JGI IMG/M metagenome (GOLD analysis project Ga0265297, IMG submission 192502) | Leachate microbial communities from a municipal landfill in Southern Ontario, Canada - Leachate well 137-91 | ecosystem: Engineered > Solid waste > Landfill > Unclassified | place...
GATTTCAAGGACCGCAATCCCCACAAGTCCCACCTCGGGGATATCGCCTGCACGGTATGCCATGGCGGCCACAAGGCTTCCAAGGTTTACTGTCTCGATTGCCACAAGAAGTTTGACATGAAGATCCAGGGGGCAGGCACGACAAAATAGTACGGTGTTCTGCCATACCAAATCCAATTTTCTAAACAGGGGCTGGGAAGCTTTGAATTTCTTGGCCCCTGTTTAATTTCATATACCTAAAGGTGCTCTTCTTGGCTATGCGGACCCGAGATCATGCAGTGCTTGCCCTTACCGTTACGGTTTTTATCGGAGCCTTTCTCCTCTTCAGCATGGAACCATTTATCGGGCGCATTCTCGCTCCCCTGTTTGGCGGGTCCGTTTACATCTGGCTCATTTGCCTGTCTTTTTACCAGCTCATGCTTCTTATCGGGTATGTCTATGCCCATTTCGGCGCTAAAGTAATGGGATACCGGCATATCATGCTGTTGATCCTTCCTTTCATGATCCTGCCTTTCGCAATTCCCACGGAAGTTCCGGCAGAAGGGCATCCCCTGGCTTCCCTGGTGATCCTTTTGAGCAGCTTTGCCTTGCCCTTCGCCTTGCTCTCGACAACAGCCGTAACCGCTCAGATTTGGCTTGTCCAGTTCCGCCGGACCGAAGAACCATACGCCCTTTATGGCGCTTCCAATACAGGCGCCCTGCTGGCTTTGGTGACCTATCCTATTTTGATCGAACCATTGCTGGGCCTGAGATGGCAAGCCATTGCCTGGAACATCGGCTATGCCCTCTACATAATCTTCGCGGCCCTATCCTATTATCTCATCCGGCCCAAAAGATCCGGCAAGGAGCCTCTATCGGCAATCGTGTTTAAGGCTAATCAAGGGGATAAACCTTCCCGTAAGCATTTTGCCTATTGGATACTTCTGAGTGCGATGACCTCGGCCTTTCTGGTCACGGTCACCCATGTTATCGCCGCTGATATGGGTTCATTCCCCCTGGTATGGATCTTACCTCTCGCCCTTTATCTGGGCAGTTACATTATTACTTTCCGCAAGAGCGACATAGCATATCGTTTCATAAGTAATTTGTATCCGGAAATCATACTTCTGGGCTTGTTGCTTTTTCTGATCCCGGCAACTTATTATCTTTTACATATTGGACATCTCATCATTTTTTTCGCCGTTTGTATTCTCATCCACCGGATACTCTATGAAGAACGTCCTCTCCCGGAGTTCCTTTCAGTTTATTATCTTGCCGTCGCCCTCGGAGGTCTAATCGGCTCTTTGGCCGTCAGTCTGGCAGCGCCTCTGGTCTTCTCCCGGTTATGGGAGTATCCTCTCCTTTTGATCGCCATATCGCTCATTTTTTTACATCGCTACGCAAAGACGGCCTTATCTTTCTGGCGCCGGACTTCCTGGCCTCTTCATGCCGCAAGATTGCTTCCCGTCGGATTACTCATCGGGATGATCATCCTGGTGGGAAGATACTCGGCTGCCGAAACGGTACAAGCCGTGCACCGCAATTATTACGGCATCAGCCGGGTTATTGACGCACCCGTCACAGGTAAGGGACCGTCAACAGTGCGAATCCTCAGCCATGGATCAACCATTCACGGCATCCAGTTCTTGGATCAAGAGAAGAGAAAATTGCCGACCCTTTATTATCATCCAACGGGGGGTCTGGCCGATGCCTTTGCCGCCATGCCGCCGGACGCAAGGATTGCCGCCATCGGACTGGGATCAGGAACCATTGGCGCCTATACACGCCCCGGCGATATCCTGGATTTCTATGAGATCAACCCCGATATGGAAATGCTGGCACGGCGCTGGTTCTCGTTTCTTGCCGACGCCAAAGCACGGACCAGCGTGATCATCGCAGATGGCCGCGTGGCCCTGCATCAGTACGGAAAACAGGATTTTTTATATGATATCGTTTTTGTGGACGCCTTCAGCGGTGAAGGGATACCGGCACATCTGCTGACGGAAGAAGGGATGAATATTTATTTAAGGCGGCTCAAGAATAATGGGCTGATTCTTTTTCATATAACAAACCGTTATTATGATCTCCGCCCCGTTATCAAGACCGTAGCGACGCGCCTCAAACTGCATGGCGCAATGAAGAGCACGTTGACCATGCGGAAAGAATCTTCAGCACCTGTTCATACCGACTATATGGTCTTAACCTTGAACGGAACCGCCCTCAAAGCTCTTTTAGACCAAAACTGGATCGCCTTGGGCAATAGCGACGGGATAAAGGAATGCCAGCCTTGGACGGATGACTATGTGAACATTCTCGTTCCCTTGGCGGCAAAGCTGAATCTCGCCATCTTTTAGCCTTACATAAGGAGGTATAGGCATGCCCCGCAAAATTCTGGTATTTCTGCTTGTTTTCAGCACCATGTTCTTCGGTATATCTTCAGCAGTATCTTCAGAAACTATGGGTTTGCCAGGAAATGACAGTTGGAGGATAAGAACAAGGCTCAATAACTAAAAACCTACTGCCCGGGGTGGGTCAATTTTGGACGCTGATGGTGGGTCAATTTTAAAAGCCGATTGACATGTAAAGAATCTTCACAGAATAGATCAAGAACCCAGTGAACACGACAATCTTGAAACGAAACAGTCTCAAAGAACGATGTTCACGACCTCAGGGACAGACGATTCCTCGTTCTGTGTGAGTCTTTCATTGTCTGAAAAGAGGGAATTTTGAGGGGTTCAGATTATCGTACGGTATCAATAAGTTGAAAATTTGATAAGTGTTTGTAAGTGTATGATATCAGGTTTAAAATATCGTGCTTATTGACGATAAATTTACACAATATTTACACAGTCAAAAAGAAAGGGTTTGAGAAAAGTCTCAAACCCCTTGATTTTGGTACGCCCGGGAAGATTCGAACTTCCGACATCCAGATTCGTAGTCTGGCGCTCTATCCAGCTGAACTACGGGCGCATGTTGTGTACTAAAAAAAATGGCGGAGAGAGCGGGATTTGAACCCGCGGTACACCTTTACGGCGTACAATCGCTTAGCAGGCGATCGCTTTCGACCACTCAGCCATCTCTCCGCGATTGAAATATTACTGGCGGAGGGAGCAGGATTCGAACCCGCGAGACTTTCGCCCAACGGTTTTCAAGACCGCCGCCATAGACCACTCGGCCATCCCTCCAGTGTCTTTCACAGAACTTGTAGGCGGCCATTACCCTATTGCGGGAATCCTGTCAATCCCTTTCATGTAAGGACGCAAGGCTTCGGGAATTACCACGCTCCCGTCGGCCTGCTGGTAATTCTCCAGAACCGCCACCACCGTCCGCCCCGCGGCTAATCCCGATCCGTTCAGGGTATGGACAAAATCCAGCTTCCCCGTCTCTTCCCGGCGATAACGGATAGCGGCGCGGCGGGACTGAAAATCTTCGAAATTACTGCATGAAGAGATCTCCCGATACGCGTCCTGCCCCGGAAGCCAGGCCTCCACATCGTAGGTCTTGGCGGAAGAGAATCCCAGATCCGCCGTACAGAGACTTACGGTCCGGTAGGGGATGTTCAGGCACTGGAGAACCTCTTCAGCGTTAGCCGTAAGCTTTTCCAGTTCTTCGTATGACGTTTCCGGCCGGGAGAATTTCACCATTTCCACCTTGTTGAACTGGTGCTGGCGAATGAGGCCCCGGGTATCCTTGCCGTAGGAACCAGCTTCGGCCCGGAAGCAGGGGGAATAGGAGACATAGTAGATAGGCAGGTCCTTTTCGCTGATGATTTCGTCCCGGTGGATATTGGTCACGGGAACTTCCGCCGTCGGGATCAGGAAATAATCCACCTGATCAACCCGGAAGAGATCTGCTTCGAACTTGGGAAGCTGTCCCGTCGCCGTCATGCTGTCCCGGTTGACCATGAAGGGTGCCAGCACCTCGGTGTAGCCGTGATCGAAGATATGGAGATCAAGCATGAAGTTGATTATTGCCCGCTCCAGCATGGCTCCCAAACCCATATAGAGGGTAAAGCGGGCGCCGGTGATCTTTGCCCCCCGCTCGAAATCCAAGATTTTCAGGTCTTCGCCGATGTCCCAGTGTGGTTTCGGGGTAAAGGAAAATTGGGGCTTTTCACCCCATACGCGAATGACCGGATTGTCCTCCGAACTGGTTCCGTACGCCACCGATTCATGGGGAAGATTGGGAATCACCATGACCATGGCGTTGAGCTCCTCTTCAACCTTCTTCAGTTCATCGTCGAGGCTCTTGATCCGGGCGGACACGTCTCCCATCCGGGCAATCTGCTCGGAGGCGTCTTCCTTTTTCTTTTTTTTCTCTCCGATCTCCTTGGATACGGTATTACGGTCGTTGCGGAGCTTCTCCACCTCCTGAAGGATGTCCCGGCGGCGTGTGTCCAGGTTGAGGAAGGGGGCCATGTCCATTTCCTGGCCTCGCTCCAGCATCTTTATTCTGACCAGTTCCGTATTTTGGCGAATGAATTTGATGTCCAGCATAGATCAATTCCTTTTTAACGGGATCAAACTTACTTATTTTTTTCCGGGGTCAGACTTACTTATTGACATTTGTTCCAAATGTCAATAAGTAAGTCTGACCCCGTTTTTATAAGTCTGACCCCGGAATTTAACAAGTAAGTCTAACCTCCTTATTTCGTATCACTTTGGCTGCTTGAAGTCAACCCCTTTGTCTCGGCGGCCGAGCTTGCTTTTGATGGTCCGGATGACCATGACCATCTCGGAACACTTCAGGAGCCAGGACATGACGAAAAAAGTAGCCAGGCCGACGCTGATGCTCGCAACGAGGAAAAGCAGGCGCCCCTCGAAAGGACCGGTAATTCTCCAGGGAATGACGATTTCAACAAGCATGATGGCCACCCACATCACCAGGGAAGCCGCGATTATTTTGCATAAGGAACGGTAGAATTCTTGATTCAGGTAGGATCCGATCCGCTTCTTCAGGATGATCCCCAACATGATTACATTAACGGCCGAGGCGATGGAGGTGGCCAGGGCCAAGCCGCCGTGTTGCATGGGAGACATGAGGACAATGCTGCAGGCGACATTGACGATCAAGGCGACAATCGCCGCCTTCATGGGGGCCTTGGTATCCTGGAGGGAATAGAAGGCGGAGACGATGATCCTGATTACCGAAAAGGCCCACAGGCCCAGGGTATAATACAGGAGCGCATCGGCGGTATGGATGGTGGAGGCGGCGTCAAAGGCACCCCGCTGAAACAGGACGGAAAGAACGGGCACCCGCAGCGCCAGCAGGGCGACCGTTGCCGGAACGGTAATGAAAAGAATAAGGCGCAGGGAAAAGGAGATGGTCTTCTTGAAATCCTCAAATTCTCCCCGCGCCACCTGATCGGAGAAGCTGGGCAGGGCCGCCGTACCTACGGCAATGGCAAAAACCCCCAGGGGGAGCTCCACGATCCGGTCGGCATAGTAGAGATACGACACGCTTCCCTTCGGCAGCAGAGAGGCGAGGATGGTTCCGATCAGGACGTTGATCTGATAGATGGCGGCGCCGAAGGAGGCGGGCAGCATGAGGAGGCCGATCCTTTTGAGACCGGGATGACGGAAATGGAAATCCGGCTTGAGGCGGACCCCCATTTTGATCAAAAAGGGCCACTGCATGGCCAACTGCAGCACCCCGCCAATCATGACGCCTACGGCCAGGGCATAGATCGGCTCTTCAAAGAGATCCTTGAGCAGCAGCGTCGCTAAGATCATGGAGATGTTCAGGACCACGGGAGACAGGGCGGGAGCGGCAAAATGGCGTAGCGAGTTGAGTATCCCCATGCACAGGGCCACCAGGGAAATGAAAAAGATATAGGGAAACATGAAGCGGTTCAGCAGGACCGTCAGTTCATACTGCTCGGGGCTCTTGAGGAATCCCGGGGCCATCATGGTCACGATGAAGGGGGAAAAGACCACCCCGGCAACGGATACGATAACGAGGATCACAGACAGGGCGGTAAAGACCACATTGGCTAATTCAAGAGCCTCTTCCCGGGATCGCTGCTTGAGATATTCGGTAAAGACGGGCACAAAGGATACCGTCAGGGATCCTTCCGCCAGGAGCCGGCGCAGGAGGTTGGGAATCCGAAAAGCGACGAAAAAGGCATCCGTTACCAGACCGGCGCCGAAAATGCCGGCCACGACCATATCGCGGATAAAGCCGAAGATCCGGCTCAACATTGTCGCCAAACCGACTACACCCGCCGCCTTGGCAACTTTTTCATTTTCTCTGCTTTTTTGTGGTTGAGGCATTATTTATTATTTTCCCGCCCCTCCAGGGGGAGGGTTAAGGCGGGGGTGGGGTTGTTCGTTGCAGTCCTATTCACTTGCTAATTATTCTTTTCCTGCCAGACGTTCCAGTTCCCGACCATTGCACCCGGTAATGGCTACGGTCTTATGCTGGGACTTATGACCGGCGACTATGGCTAACTGGCCTTTTTTGATCCCGAGCGTCTCCGCGAGAAATTCGATGATCTCTTCATTCGCCCGTCCTTCCAGGGGTGGGGCGGTTACTTTGATCTTCAGAGCGTCACCGTGGCACCCGATGATCTCACAGCGGGAGGAGCGCGGCAGCACCTTGAGCTTCAACAGCACGCCGTCGGGGATTTCCTTGATCATCAGTTGAAGTACACGGCAGCCTGAATCATCGTCTTCACCAGGAAGAACTGGAGAAAATAGATCACGAAAATAACGATGATGGGAGACAGGTCGATGCCCATGTTGCCGAAAGGCATCCAGCGCCGGACGGGGGCCAGCACCGGTTCAGTCACCCGGTACAGGAAGTTGACGATGGGGTTGTACGGATCGGCATTGACCCAGGAGATGACGGCCCGGAAGATGATGACCCAGACATAGAGACCCAAGACCAGATCGATGATCTTCGCAAGGGCGACGATAAGATTACCCATTACAAACATGGCGGTTTCCTCGAATAATGACCTTACAGTGAGAGAGCGAAGTCCTTGAGGGCCTGATTAAAGGCCTCGGGATTCTCCATCATGACAAAATGACCGGCGTTTTCAATCAACGCCAAGCGGGCGCCCGGAATATGGTCCGCCAAATAGCGGGAATTATCCGGCGGTATCATCTTGTCCTCGGCCCCGCAAAGGACAAGCACCGGGATACCGATCTTGGCAATATCGTCGGTCAGGTTCAATTGGTTACAGGCCGAGAAATCACCCTGCATAACCACTGGATTCGCCTTGGAAAAGCCCTCGTAGAGGGCAGGCGAAAATTTCTCCCGATTCTGCTTGGCCAGGGAAAGCTTGGCCGCCATCTCGATGATAGGAGCAGGATCTTTCAGCAGCCCATCGAGAATCGCCGGGTTGACCCACATAGTCACGCCCCCGCCGACGGGAACGATCCCAGCCAGCAACTCGCCATGCTGAATGGCAAAGGTGAGACTGATGGCGGCGCCCAGGGAATGACCGATAAGAAACGGCTTCTTGATCCCGAAGGCGTCAAGAATCTTTCTCATCCATTCAACATAGCGGAAAACGCTCTGTTCCCCCTTCCCTTCGGACTGTCCATGTCCGGGCAGCTCAACCACTAAGATGTTAAAATCATTCTTTAAAACTGAATACTGATAGACCCAGTTGGTATGGTCTCCACCGGAACCGTGAATGAAGACAAGGGTCCTGTTGTTTTCCTGCCAGGCGTTGCTGTTCATCCAGCAGGCTATCTTGACTCCGTCGATATCCCGTTTGGCGATCATCCCGACCTCCTCATTCATTATTTTGTCGCTTATGATACATTTTTTCGTAACACATCATCGCTACTTTACGCAACCAGTGATTTATCTGTGCTCACCCTATTGACACTACGGCCCAAAAAGGATTAAAAAAACTTTCATACTAAAAAAAGGGGGATCAACGATGCTGAAAGGTAAGAAAGTCGGTGTTATCGGCGGCGGAAAAATGGGCGGCGCCCTCATCGGGGGCATGCTGGCCCGTCATCTCGTTCCTGCGGAGGGACTCATCGTGGCTGATGCGGACCAGAAACAGCGGGATGAAATGAAGAAAACCCATGGCGTCGCGACGACGGAAAGCAACCGTCTGGCCGCCAAGTCCGCGCATGTAATCATTTTGGCCGTAAAACCACAGAACATGGCCGAAGCGCTGGCAGACATCTCCGGTGTTGTTGACAAATCGAAGCTGATCATTTCCATCGCCGCAGGAATTACCATTCAATTTATCGCCGAGCGCCTCAAACAGGGGGTGCGGATTATCCGCACCATGCCCAACACCCCGGCTATCATCGGCGAAGGGATGACCGCCCTGGCCCCCGGACAGGCGGCAACAAAGGACGATATGGCGATGGCCCAGCACATTTTTAATGCCGTGGGGAAAACGGTCGTCGTCAAGGAAGATCAGATGGACGCCGTAACGGGTCTCAGCGGCAGCGGGCCCGCTTACGCCTTTATCATGATCGAGGCCCTTTCCGACGGGGGGGTGCACATGGGACTGAGTCGCGACACGGCCTTGACATTAGCCGCCCAGACCCTCCAAGGCGCCGCCAAGCTCTTTCTTTGGGGAGAAAAGCATCCCGGACAGTTGAAAGACATGGTCACCTCACCCGGTGGAACCACGATTTCCGGGATACGGGTCCTAGAGGACGGCAAGATCAGGGGCACCCTGATGGCCGCCGTTGAAGCGGCGACCATGCGCTCCAAGGCGCTGGGCAGCCAGAAATAGCAATTACCCTTCCGAGACCTTTTCCTCCCCGGGGGCGGCCGCCGCGACATCACCTTCGGACGGAAGCGATGCGGACGAATCTTTTTTACGCTGCATGGCGGTCCGGCTCGGGGGACGTCTTTTCCGACGGGGAGCTTTAGGGACCGGCGCTTCGCCTTCTGCAGCTTCGCTCACCGAAGTTTCACCGGTTGACTTTTCGCCGGCCGGCGCTTCCCGGAGCGGGGATTTGATAGCGGGCGGTTTGCCAGCCGGCGACTTGATCGCCTTTGGTCCACCCTTATTTGTTTCATTGTCAGGCGTTTCCTTGACCGGCACGCCGCTTGGCGTTGTCTCGCCGACATGCTGCGATTCATCAGCCGGAGCTTCATCAACCACGGCGCCACTGAGCGGCGCCAACGCCTCTACTGGTTTTTTCCTGCGATGGCGAGATCTCCGGCGGGACTTCTTCTTTGCCGGTTCAGGGGCGCTTTCCGCTACTTCCGGACTCTTAATAACCGCCTCTCCTTCCCGCACCTTGACGGCAGCGTCATGGCGAGATTCTTTTGCTTTATCTATTGCTTTATCTATTGCTTTTTCATTTTCCGGAACCCCTTCCGGAGCTGCCTCCCGGGCTTCGAATTCTATCCTGACATCATCCCACTGCATATCGGCCTGCCCGTAAATATAGATGGACATATCGAACGTCGATTCGAGCTTGCTGATTTCGAGGCGTTTCTGATTGAGGAGATAATCCGATATGGCATGAGGCATGGCCACCTTCAATCCCGCATAGTTTCCCTTGACGGCCTTGGATTCGATTTTTCTGAAGGCGCTCAAGGCCGTGTATTCCAGGGACGGTCGTAAGCCGGTGCCTTTGCAGAAGGGGCAGGCGGTGTAACTGATCTCCTGGATCGTGGACTGCTTCTTCTGTCTGGAGAGTTCCAGCATGCCGAATTTCGATATTTTGGACATCTGAATCCGCGACCGATCGACACTCAAGGCCTTTTTGAAAGCCCGTTCAATCTCGAGCTGGTGCTGACGGTCCATCATGTCGATAAAGTCAATGACAATGAGGCCGCCCAAGTCCCGCAGGCGCAACTGACGGGCGATTTCTTCTGCAGCCTCCATATTGGTCCGGAAAGCGGTTTCTTCCACATTCCGTTTGTTCGAGCCCCGTCCGGAGTTGACATCGATGGTGATCATGGCCTCCGTGGGGTTGATGATAATATATCCCCCGGATTTGAGATCCACCCGCTCCTGATAAATGACCCGGATTTGGTCTTCGAGGCTGTATTTATCAAAGATGGGAACCATATCCTTGTAGAGTTTGATGATCTTCACTGTCCGGGGAGAAACGGTCTTACAGTAAGCCCTCATTTTCCTGAACGTATCCGTGTCGTCAACAAGGACCTCTTCTATTTCCGAGGTAAAATAATCCCGGAGGGAACAGACGCCGAAATCGCTCTCCTGATAGATGACAGCAGGAGCCGGGGTTTCCTTGGTGTCTTTCTGGATTTCCTTCCACAACCGGGTGAGATGTTGATAATCCCTTGCCAATTCCTGTTTGGTCCGGTTCATCCCTGCCGTCCGGATAATAAATCCCATCCCCTCTTCCAGCTTGATCTGATCCATGATCTCCTTGAGGCGCTTGCGATCTTCCTCATCCTCGATCTTCCTGGAGATGCCGCCACCTCCCTGTTTGTTTGGCAACAGGACGATATAGCGTCCCGGCATGGAGATATAGGTGGTAAGCAACGCCCCTTTTCGCTCGCTAACCTCGCGCATAACCTGGACGAGCACTTCCTGGCCAACCTTCAGGTGCTGCCGGCCATGGTTATGACCGCCCTCATGCCCGTTATCTCCGTCGCGCCGTTCCGTAAAATAGTCCTGGCTGACATCCCGGAGGGGCAGGAAACCATCCCGTTTGCCGCCGTAATTTACAAAGGCCGCCTGAAGTCCTCTTTCGACCTTCATGACGATGCCCTTGTAAAGGTTGCCCGTTATCGGGTCCTTGACGGCCATCTGGATGTTGTAATCCAGCAGCTTGCCGTCATCAACGATCGCCATCCGCTTCTGCTCCGAATGGACGGCATTGATAAGCATTTGTCTTCCCATTTTTTCACCTGTTCGGGGTCAGACTGACCCCATATTTATTTAGATAAAGGCTGATACATCGCCTCTTCCTATGCGAATTATATCCACCATATCATCTTCGAGACTTATAACAGTGGATTGCCCTCCCGGGCAGAGGCCCCCATCGATAATCAGGTCGACACAGTGACCGAATCGCTCCCGAATGAGGTCCGGATTGTTCATGGTTTCCCCGTCTTCCGCCTTGACGCTGGTAGAGATAATCGGTTGTCCTAGTTCCTTTACCAAAGCCAGGCAGATGGGATGGTCGGGAACACGGATTCCCGTGGTCTGACGCTTGGGAAGGATAATCTTGGGAACAAGACGGGAGGCTTGCAGGACAAAGGTATATGGCCCCGGCAGCAGGCGCCTCATCGTCCGATAAGCGTAATCCGTTACGAATGCGTATTTGCTGATGTCTTTGAGGTCGGCGCAGACAAAGCTGAAAGGCTGCTTCTTGTTTCGCTTCTTGATCTCGTATATCTTTTCAATGCCTTTTTTATTGAAGAGGTCACAACCCAATCCATAGACCGTGTCGGTCGGATAGATAATTATTCCCCCGCTCCGCAGAATATCCACAGCTTTTTTGATCAAACGCATCTGCGGGTTCTGGTTGTTGACGGCAAGCAGCATAGTATTTTAGTGATCCCTTAACCTTAAACGGTTGACTCTATATCAGAAATAGCGGGGATAAGCAATAGGGGTCAGACTTACTTATTGACATTTAGCATAAATGTCAATAAGTAAGTCTGACCCCTATCATTTTCCGTTATTTGTTCTTATTGTCCCGGTCCTTGCTCAGCTTATACTGGATGCTGTCCACCAGGGCCAGCCAGCTCGCCTCGATAACATTCTCGGAGACGCCAATCGTACTCCAGGTGTCTTCTTCATCCTGCGATTCGATCGTCACCTTGACCTTGGCCGCCGTTCCTTCGCTGCCTTCTACGATCCGGACCTTGAAGTCTGTCAGGTGCATCTTCCCGATCTGGGGATAAAATTTTGTCAGGGCTTTCCGCAGGGCATTGTCCAGGGCGTTGATGGGGCCATTGCCTTCCGCCGCCGTCAGTTCCTCTTCGCTGCCCACGGATATCTTGATGGTTGCCTGGGCCTGGGAGGGATGGTTGGCCGTCTTCGTGGCAATAACATTGAAGCATTCCAGGGTAAAAGGTTCAACAAACTCGCCGGTAACCTTCTTGATCAATAACGAAAGCGATCCTTCGGCGGCATCGAATTGATACCCCTCGTCTTCCATCCGCTTGATCTCATCGACAATCCGCCGGCTGGCGCCGTTGTTTTCTCCCAAATCGATACCCAGTTCCCGGGCCTTGTATTCGATGTTACTCTTCCCGGCCAGATCGGAGACGAGGACCCGTTGTTTGTTCCCGACCAGCTCCGGGGCTATATGCTCGTAGGCCAGGGGATTTTTGAGGATGGCGCTGACATGGACGCCCCCTTTATGGGCAAAGGCGCTGCGACCGACAAAGGGGCGTGAATTGAGGGGTGATATATTGGCGACGTCACCCACGTAATTGGACAGAATGCTCAGGTGATGGATGGCCTCGTCGGAAAGGCAACGCCTTGCCATCTTCAACTGGAGATTCGCGACAATGGGAATAAGATCGGCGTTTCCGCAACGTTCCCCGTAACCGTTAACCGTCCCCTGTACCATCCTCGCCCCGGCCAGGACCGCCGCCAGGGAATTGGCAATCCCAAGTCCGCCGTCATTATGGGCATGTACCCCCAGCATCGCCTTCGGAACAAAGACGGCAACTTCTTCCGTCATTCTCTGAATGTCGTGAGGCAGCGTCCCGCCATTGGTGTCGCAGAGGACAATCCAATCGGCGCCGGCGCCCAGGGCCGCTTCGATGGTCTGCCGGGCATAGTCCCGATTTTGCCTGTATCCGTCATAGAAATGCTCGGCGTCGTAAACGACCTCCTTACCCTTCCCTTTCAGATAGGCAACTGATTCCCCGATCATGGACAGATTCTCTTCCCGGGATATCTCCAGAATATCCGTAACGTGGAGGTCCCACGTCTTCCCGAAAATGGTGACCACCGGAGTTTCCGCTTGAAGCAGGGCCTGTATATTGGGGCATTCCTCCACACGCAGGTCCGATCTGCGAGTGCTGCCGAAGGCCGTCAAGCGGGCATTATGAAAGGTCACACCCTTGGCTAATTCGAAAAAGCGGACATCCTTGGGATTGGAACCCGGCCAGCCGCCTTCGATGTAAGGAAATCCCATTTCATCCAAGCGCCGGGCAATGCGCATCTTTTCCTCGGCGGTGAAGTTGATCTGTTCCCCCTGAGAGCCATCCCTTAAAGTCGTATCGTAAATCATTATATCCCGCGTGGTCATAAGAGCTTTTCCTCCCGAAAAAAAAATCCGCTACCAGGGGAACCTGATAACGGATTTTGTGAATGTTTTGTTTTTAGCGAAACACTAAACCACGATCAGGCCCCGGTATCTTCCGGCCTAATTATGCCGATAATAATAATTCCGATAATCGCGTTCAGACTTGTGAAATGCATCGCTCTCTTCCTTATCTGGCGTTATCCATAATTGGTTCGGAGATATTTGTCAACGGGAAATTCGCGTGACGAGAAATGACGCCCTCATTTCCGTGCAGACAAATTATCCTCCTGCCTTTGTCTGGCTGATATTATTGATGCATTTTTTGAGATACTAGCTCTGTGTCCTGCAAAATAACCAGGTATTGTTTCAGGCCCGCGGCAGCAAACTGTTCCTCGATGATTCCTGCCAGGGAAGGGGCAAATCTATCCTCCAGGGAGACATAGGGGGATCGAAACACCAGCTTGTTATCCGAGTTTTGAAAAGACCAGTCCACGGCGCTGACAGCCAGCTTTACCACCGTCGGCAGGGCGATTCCCATGCGGTCAAGGATGAAGCAACTGTTCATAATCATTTCATAGAGATATTCGGGAAGTTGAAATCTGCGGATGATCCTTTCGGTAAGATATAAATGATTCTGTTCGATAAAATCATCGGAGGCAATATAATATGCGGCGCTGTAACGGCTGCGATATACCGTCATCATCAGGTAACCGATACTCGCCAGAAGGCACGCGAGCTCAACCTTTCTTGCCCCGTCATCCCGGAAGCCGAAACCGCGGGCCATAATTCTTCCCAAGACGGCAGCGCTAAAACTTTTTGCATAGATGATTTCAGCGTCGTGATTTCCCCGGGCCAGACGATGCATGGCAAAAAGCAGGATTAATACTTTTGTGTATTGCGTACCGAGACGGTTGACAACGTCGAAAAAATGCTTTACCGGACCCATTTTCAAGCTGCCGTGAAAAGCGGAATTGGCGATGTTAAAGAGATATGTAAAAACGTCGGTCCCCAGCTTGGATTTCATATTTTCGATTTCGCTCTGTCCGATTTCGACATCGTCCAGGACGAAGAGAATCGCCGGATCAAAACCAAGGACGGAATCCTTTACCAAGGTAATCTCTATTGTGTCAATTTGGTTCGCAATCCCACTATCCATAATTGTATCACCGCTCCCATGATCCTTGGTTTGAAGTTTATTTTACCATACCCCAAACCTTTTTGGCAATTTCATGACTCATTAATAATAGCAATGGCTTAAGCAGTATCGGTGCATCGATACTATTTATTCATAATATTGACGGCATCATAGACTCAAGGCCTATTGTCTTTCAATTCTCCCTTTGAGAAGGAAGATACCGCTGGTTTCAATTACGAACCGCCATGAACGGGGCATCCAGCGCCCGCCGGACAAGGTGCGCCAGATCGCTTCGGGACAACGGTTTCATGGCCACTTCCCCAAGTCCCAGGCGCCGGATTTCGTCCTCGCTCACCCATTCACGACAGCCGGTGCACAGGGCAATAGGCAGGGAGGGACGAATGGCCCTGACCTCCGCAGCCAGTGCGAGGCCGGTCATGCCGGGCATGGTCATATCCGTTATCAGCAGGTCATAATGCAGGGGGTCCTTCCGGAAGAGATTCAGGGCCTCGTCGGCATTACCCCCTTTGGAAACAGCATAGCCAAGAGATATGAGCATTTTTTCCCCAATGTCAACAAGCTCTTTTTCATCGTCGATAAGGAGAATATGCTCCTTTCCCCTTGGAAGCGGCCCCGGTTCGTTATCTTCCTTCACGAGTACATTCGTTGTTACGGGGAGATAAACTTGAAAGACTGTGCCTTTCCCAATCTCGCTTTCTACGGTAACGCCACCGCCATATGTCTTGACAATCCCATAAACCACAGACAGGCCCAGACCCGTTCCTTCCCCTACCTTCTTGGTAGTAAAAAACGGGTCGAATATTCGATTGATTACCGACGCTTCTATTCCAGGACCGGTATCTCTCACCGACAGGCGTACATAGGGGCCCGGGGCAAGGTCCGATACAGCGCCCTGGTTGGCATAAACATTGTCCAGATCTACGGACAGGATGCCTCCCATGCCCCGCATGGCCTGGGCCGCATTCGTGCAAAGATTCATGATCAGCTGATGGATATGGGAAACGTTCGCCATAACCGCCATCGACTCATGGGTTACATTTATCTGAATGTCTATGGTGGATGGAATGGAGGCCCTAAGCATCTGCATCGTTTCCTTAACCAGCGGAGCAACGGCTAGGGGCTTCATATCCTTCTCTCCCTGGCGGCTGAATGCCAGGATCTGCTGGACAAGATTCTTCGCCCGATCAGCAGCCGTTATGACATGATCGAGATACACTTGCCGTTTCGTATCCAAAAGTTGATTATACGCCAACTCCGTATAGCCGACAATAACTCCAAGGATATTATTGAAATCGTGGGCAATGCCTCCCGCCAAGGTGCCAACGGCTTCCATCTTCTGTGCATGAAGGAGTTGTTCCGCCAATCCCGCATTTTCTTCTTCCATCTTTTTCCTGGACATGATGTCCTCATAGGTAACCACAACACGCCCTTCGGACAACGCCTCGCCGATCACGGCAGCGGTAAATCGACAGACTATTTCACGGCCCTCCCGATGACGGCATACAATCTCCATTTCACAGGTCCGTTGCTGTTCCAGGAGATCATAGCCCCGCCTCCCGATGGCCTCGTAATCCTCGTCACTGTTGTACAGAACACGTATTTTCCGGCCAATAAGCTCTTCCGCCTTCCATCCGAAAACCTTTTCCACCGCGTTGTTGGCAAAGACCACCCGCCGGTTTTTCAGACCCAATACCGCGTGGGGAATGGCTTCAAGGATGGAAGATTCGAGGACGCGCATCTCCTCCAATTTTTCCCTGACTTCCCGTATCTCAGTCACATCCATGGAGTTACCAACCACCGCCGGTCGGCCCTCATAGACTGCCGGGGAAACCATTTCCATAATCCAGCGGACACAGCCATCCTTAGTCATCACCCGGTACTCATAGGGCGTCGTCCTTTCACCTTTGAGCATCTCGACGGCATGACGCTCGGCGGTTTCCCGATCCCCCGGGATGATAAGATTTCCCCCTTTACTGCCGATAAGTTCGGCGGCACGATAACCGGCATAAGAAGCGGCATGAGGATTGATGTACCGAAAGATTCCATTCTGAACCACATAAACGCCGGCAAAAGATTTTTCAGATATAATCCGGTAGTTTTCCTCACTTTCCCTAAGATTCCGACTGGTTTTGTCTACCTGATCCTTTAGGATGGAAACAATAAAAAATACCAGCAAGAACATCGTAATGCGCAGGAGGTCAGAACCGATTTCAAGTCGGATACTCAGAATCATATCCGTGATTATCAAAAAGAGGGACAGAAAAACAGGCACAACGATCCCCCGCCGTTTCCACCAGATTGCGGCCAGAATGATCGGGATGTAGAAAAAATGGGCGTAGATAACCCCGGTCTTCAATACTATCTGACCGAAAAGTTTCAGACCGCACGCGAAAATGAGCAGCCCTGACATCAGGAAGATCTTTTTTCGTTTTCCCGGACCTTCGGCAGCGGCACCGAACAGGTTTAAAGAAATAAGCGACAACATTCTTTTTCCCTTCGACCTACAAAAAACACTTTTCTCCCGTCCCTTCCCTGTCGAATGGGGTCAGGCTTACTAATAGACATTTAAGCTTAAATGTCTATTAGTAAGCCTGACCCCATTATTTGCAGTTTCTCAGCACCGCCCCGGCGATTTCTTCAAGGGGAAGGACCTTTTGTATTCCTCCCCTTTTGATCGCTTCCTGGGGCATGCCGAAGACGACGCACGTGGCTTCGTCCTGGGCGATGGTATAGGCTCCCGCCTCCTTCAATTCGCAGATCCCGCTGGCCCCGTCGTCCCCCATCCCCGTCATGATGACGCCCAAGGCGTTCCTCCCGGCGTAACGGGCCGCCGACCTGAACAGTACATCCACCGACGGGCGATGGCGGCTTACGAGGGGACCATCCTGGACCTGGACATAATAGCGGGCGCCACTTCTCTTCAAGAGGGTATGCAGGTTCCCGGGGGCGATCAGTACCCGGCCCCGGAATACCGTATCTTTGTCTTCCGCTTCCTTAACGGAAACCCGGCAGTCCTTGTCGAGACGCTGGGCAAAGGAGGCGGTGAAATGTTCCGGCATGTGCTGTACAATGACCATGCCCGGGGCGTCCATGGGCAGCGCTTCCAGAAAGACGCGGAGAGCCTCCGTACCCCCCGTGGAAGCTCCGACGACAATGACTTTATCCGTCGTTTCGAGAACCCTGAGGATAGAACCCTTGGAAATCACGGCATCGGCGCTGAGTTTCGGTTCCACTTTCCGGCTCAGGGTTGTACGGTGGAGCCGGGCAATGGCGGCGCCTTTTACGGCGTCACAAACGCGGATCTTTGCCTCTTCAAGAAAGCGCTTCGTTCCCAGTTTCGGTTTGGTAATAATATCCACGGCGCCGTATTCTAAAGCCTTCATGGCCGTCTCCGACCCCGATTCGGCAAGACTCGAACAGATTACGACCGGGATCGGCCGTTGACTCATGATCTTCTGCAGGAAGGTAAGGCCGTCCATCTTGGGCATCTCGATATCAAGGGTCATGACGTCGGGAATATTCTGGCGGATCATCTCGGCGGCGGCATAAGGATCGGGGGCGGCCCCCATCACCTCGATCTCCGGGTCCGAGGACAGAATCTCGACGAGGGTTTGACGGACAAGAGAAGAGTCATCAACTACAAGAACCCGAATTCTATTTCCCCCCTTCATGTTAGGCATCCTTATAACCATCCTTCATGTAGATAGTCGGCGCCATATAGATAAACGGCGTTTTAAGATTGCTCAGGGATTCTGCATGTCCGATAAAAAGGTAGCCGCCGGGGGAAAGATGGTCGTAAAATTTTTTAATCAGCTTTTCCTGGGTGGGCCGGTCAAAATAAATCATTACATTGCGGCAAAAAATAACATCCAACTCTCCCGTAATATCAAAGGCGTCGGCAATCAGGTTCAACCTGCGCAACTGGACCTTTTCCCGGAGCTCCGGAACGATCCGCACAACCGGGTTGCGGGGGTCACGACTCTTAAGAAGATATTTCTTCCGGAGGTGAAATGGTATGGCTTGTATTGTCTCGTCCTGATAAACGGCCTGTCCCGCTTTCTCCAAAACGGTCCCGGAAATATCCGTTGCCAGAATCGTGTAGTCCCAACCGGCGTTTGCTTCAATATACTCCTGAAGAACCATGGCGAGGGTATAAGGCTCTTCCCCGCTGGAACAGGCGGCGCTCCAGACATGAAAAGTGCTGCGACTGCCACTCAGGTTTCTACCGGCAAGACTGGGCAGCGCCGTCCGGTTAAGATATTCGAAGTGGGCAGGCTCGCGAAAAAAATCCGTCTTGTTGGTCGTGACAACGTCGATCAGGAAAGGGGCCTCTTCACCATTGCCCCGGAGAGAGAAAACGAATTCACAGTATTTCTGGAAGGTGGGAATCTTCAGGTGCCGCATGCGCTTTTTCACCCTTCCCTCCATGAGTGTCTTTTTCTCCGGTCCCATGCAGACCCCGATATTGGCGTGGATCCATTCACTCAGGCGCCGGAAGTCCTTATCTGACAGGTGAGCGCCGCCATGTTCTGCATCTTCATTAACCGTGTAAGCCATGATTTCCTTCCAATCCTTCTTTCCTTCCCCCATGAGGATAGGAAAGAAGGCTATTTTTATCGGGGTGACTTTATGCGGCCCTTTGGGACCTTACCCTGGCGCTCCATCGCCTGCTTCCTGAATAACCCCCAGTTCAGTGCTGGAAAATACTCTGTCGATGTCCAGGATGATGATCAGCTCATTGTTGCGTTTCCCGATTCCTTTGATGAACTCCGTCCTCCACCTTGAACCGATACGCGGGGGCGGCTCGATCTGGTTCGCCTCCAGCTCAAAGACTTCCTGAACGGAGTCAACAAGAGCGCCAAGGACCGTCTTTTCGTCTTCTACAGATATTTCCATAACGACGATACAGGTATCCACGGTCTTCTCCGTTATCGACAGACCGAACTTCAAACGCATGTCCACTACGGGAACTACATTCCCCCGGACATTAATGACGCCCCGCATGAAATCGGGGGTCCCGGGAACCTTGGTAGCCAAAATGAAATCAAGTATTTCACGCACTTTGGCAACATCCACGGCAAAGACTTCTTCTTCCAGCTTGAACGTCAGGTACTGAGTCGTTTCAGTAACGCCTGTTGTACTCATAGCCATATCTCCTCTTGATGTCCCTTAGTATCGTTCAAACTCGGAATCCTGAACATCACGTTTACCACGACCGTCTGTCATATCCAGGGCATAACCGCCTTTTTCCGCCCGGGCGGGCCGGGCCATTGTCGCCGGTTTTTTTTCAGCAGTCTTCTGGGTATGCGCCAACTTTTTGATCCCGCCCCGGTCACGGGCGTCGTCTATGGCTCGTGAAGAAACCTGACGTCCGCGCTTTTTATTTGTCCGGCCGCCCGTATCTTCCGTTCTGAAAAACGCTACCGCTATCTGCAATTGCTCTGCCTGGCCATTCAAATCTCCGGCAGTTGAGGACATCTCTTCCGCAGCGGCGGCATTCTGTTGGATGACCTGGTCTAACTGTTGAATTGCCTTGTTGATCTGGTCTGCGCCATTCTTTTGTTCGCTACTGGCGGCATTGATCTCTTGGACCAGATCTGCCGTCTTCTGAATCGCCGGAACGATCGCATTGAGCATTTCACCGGCCTTTTCCGCAATCCGTACACTTGAAGCCGACAAACGGTTTATCTCCCCTGCCGCCGTCTGACTTCTCTCGGCCAGGCGTCTTACTTCTGCGGCTACCACGGCAAATCCCTTGCCGTGCTCCCCTGCCCGCGCCGCCTCGATGGCCGCGTTAAGGGCAAGCATGTTGGTCTGCCTGGCGATTTCCTCAATGATGGAAATCTTACTGGCAATCTCCTTCATGGCCGCTACCGTTTCTCCCACTGCCTTGCCGCCTTCGCGGGCGTCTTCAGCGGATTTAACGGCAATTTTCTCCGTCTGTTGCGCGTTATCGGCATTCTGCATAATCGTCGAGGTCATTTCTTCCATGGATGAAGACACTTCTTCCGCGGAAGCCGCTTGTTCCGATGCTCCTTGGGCAATCTGCTCGGTTTTAGAACTCATTTCCAGACTTCCCTGGCCTACCTGCTCCGTCGCATCCTGAACGTTTGTGACGACCTCGGTCAATCTCTCGATCATTAAACTCAAGGCCTGCATCAATGCATCCTGTTCGGAACGTTCCCTGACCACAACCATCAAGTCGCCCTCGGCAATATGCTCGGCAACGCTCGTCACCTCGTTCATTGATTCAATCAGGACATTAAGGTTGTTCTTGATTTCGTTGAAGTCGCCACTATAGGCTTCGGTGATCGTCGGGGGAATGTCGCCCTTCGAAATCCGGTCCACATACTCCGCCGCCACATTCAATGGCCCGCTCACTGCATCGAGAAGTTTATTGACTCCATCAATGGCAGCTTTGTGCACACCCTGATACATGCTGGTATCGGCGCGGGTGGCAAGCTTGCCGGCGATTGCAGCATTGATGAGTTCACTAACATCCTTGCCCCGATGGGTAAGAACCTCCAGGAGAGAATTTATATTGTTTTTGATCTCGTT
>Ga0265297_10004989_pt1 | contig 20863 bp, 14 predicted proteins | sample Munlanlwell13791_FD_192502 | JGI IMG/M metagenome (GOLD analysis project Ga0265297, IMG submission 192502) | Leachate microbial communities from a municipal landfill in Southern Ontario, Canada - Leachate well 137-91 | ecosystem: Engineered > Solid waste > Landfill > Unclassified | place...
ACAAAGCTCTGCGGCGCGCGCTGGTAGTCGGCGACCAGCCGCTGGTTTTCCGGGTGGACGATGTGGAATTCGAGCTTGCCGGCCTGCTTGAGCAGGTCGCGGATGGCCAGCTTGTCGTCTTCGGTCACGCTCGGCATGCGCACCGAGATCGAGGTCGGGCCGATCGGCTTGATCTCGGGCTCGGCAACGCCCAGGGCATTGACGCGGCGCTCCAAAATTTCCTGGACTTCCTTGCGGATGTCCGCCACCGTGGCTTCCTTGGGCACATCGGCCTCGTTGAAGCCGATGACGAACTCGGTGCCGCCGCGGATGTCGAGCCCCAGGCGGATGCGGCCGGTGGCCTCGCGCCGGACGTAGCTCAGCACCAGATCATTGGAGGCGTTGTTCTGGCCGGGGACATCAATGAACGTGCGAAGCGCGATGCCGGGATGGCCCGGGGCCCCCCTGGCCGCCTGTTTGATGGCCAGATAGGGGGCGCGCACCTGCTTGTCGGCCAGCAGGCTGCGGGCCTCAGCGAGCACCCGTTCATACTGGGCCATGGCCTCCTTGTCGCCCGCCTTCTGCAGGACTTCGAGCCGGGGCTTGGCCAACTTCTCGAAGGTCTGCATGAAGTCGCGGTCCTTGACCGGGAACAGGGCATACGCCCACCCCACCAGGACCGCCGTCACCAAGGCCACCCGCCACCACAATGCCGTCTTGTTCATCCGTTCAGATCCTTCACATGTTGCGGAATCGGGACCGCCATTCGCTGCTGGCCGCGCCCCTGCCAAACTCACCCTTCGGGCTGTCGCGTCACGCCTTTTGCTGGGTCACCACCGTGGCCACCGCGGCGCGGGACACCTCAACCACCACGTTGTCCGCGATCTTCAGCTGGAAGGAACGGTCGCCGACCGAGACAATGGTGCCGAAGAGGCCGCCGTTGGTGACGATCCGGTCGCCCGCTTTGAGCTGGTTGATCAGCTCCTGATGCTCCCGCGCCTTTTTCTGCTGCGGCCGGATGAGCAGGAAGTACATGATCGCGAAGATCAGCACCATCGGCATCAGGCCGGCCATCATCCCCTGCCAGCCCGCCGGCTGCCCCTGGGCGCCGCCGTTACCGGCAGCCGGAGCAGCCATGGCCAAAATCGTGGTCGTCCAAACACTCATGGTAGGTTCCCCTGTGACCTCGTTCCCGGAAAACAAAAATGAGGGGCAATGTACACCGCCTAACCGGACATGCCAGCCTTGTCTCAAATTTGCAAACATCCCCTCACGCCTTACGGTACCAAGCAGAGGAGACCCGCAGTGTTGTTCGGGGGTGTGCGTCATTATGGCCGACAAAGCTAAAATCCTTATTGTGGATGATGAATTGAGCATCGTCGAGGTGCTCAAGGCCCTGCTGAAACGCGAAGGGTATGGCGTCCAGACCGCCCCTGACGGCGCCACGGCGCTGGGGCTGCTGCAAGCCGAAAAGTTCGACCTGATGATTTCGGACATCCGCATGCGGCCGATGGATGGCATCTCGCTGCTGCTCCAGGCCCGGCAGCTCCAGGGGCACCTGGGGGTGATCATGATGACCGCCTACGCCACCGTGGAAACGGCGGTCGAGGCGATGAAGAACGGCGCTTTCGACTATATCTGCAAGCCGTTCAAGATCGACGAGTTGCTGCTGACGGTGCAGCACGCCCTCACCTATGAGCAGACGCTGGTTGAGAACGAGGCGCTCAAGGAGACGCTGCGCGGCACCAACCTCCACTACAACATGGTCGGCGACAGCCCGAAGATGCTCAAGGTGTACGAGATGATCGAGAAGATCGCCCGCACCGAGAGCACCGTGCTGATCCTCGGCGAAAGCGGCACCGGCAAGGAGCTGGTCGCCCGCGCCCTCCACCACAACAGCCGGCGCACCGACAAGCCGTTCGTGGCCATCAACTGCGCGGCCATTCCGGAAACCCTGCTGGAGTCGGAGCTGTTCGGTTTTGTCCGGGGCGCCTTCACCGGCGCCAACAAGGACAAGAAGGGGCTGTTCGAGACGGCCGAAGGGGGCACCCTGCTGCTGGACGAGGTCGGCTCCATTCCCGGCAGCATGCAGTCCAAGCTGCTGCGGGTGCTGCAGGAACGGGAAATCATGGCCATCGGCGCCACTAAGGCGGTGCCGGTGGATGTGCGCATCGTCGCCGCCACCAACGAGCGGCTGGAGGCCAAGATCAAGGCGGGGCTGTTCCGCGAAGACCTGTTCTACCGGCTCAGCGTCATTCCGATCGACCTGCCGCCGCTGCGCGAACGGACCGGCGACGTGCCGCTGCTGGCGAACTATTTCCTCGGCCTGCTCAACGAGCGCGAGAAGAAGGACGTGACCATCGACAAGGCGGCCATGCGTGCCTTGCAGGGGTATGCCTGGCCGGGCAACGTGCGCGAGCTGGAGAATGTCATCATGCGCGCCGGCGCCCTGTGCGAGAACAACCAGATCACCCTGCTCGACATGCCGGTGCCGGTCCAGGCGGCGGCCGCCGACACCCCGACCGCCGCCCAGGACGAAACCGCCGCCAACCAGTTCCGTGGCTCCTCGCTTAAATCCTTCCTGCGCGCCAAGGAGCGGGATTACATCCAGATGGTGCTCAACCAGTGCGGGGGCAACAAGGAAAAAGCCGCCGAACTGCTGGGCATCAGCCTGGCCACCTTCTACCGCAAGCTGGGCGACGCCTAACCCTTATGCTGCCATTCCAACGCCTCATTGCCGCCGGCCTGCTGGCCGGCCTGTTCAGCCTGTTGTTGTGCGGCTGCGGCACCTTGGACTGGCCCGAATGGACCGGGCTGGCCAAAACGCCGGGCCACGTCATCCAGCTCTACCGCGTCGCCCCGGCCACCGACGCCCATCGCCGGGACGTGCGGGAGGTCCAGACGTCCACCGGCCGGCCGCTGTTCATTTACACCCAGGTCCTGCTCTCCTCCGTCAACATCGCCAGCATCCGGAACGTCACCCTCAACGGCCGCGTGGAACTGGAACTGACCCTGGATCCCACCGGGGCCAACCTGTGGCTGGACCTGCGCCGCAACTTGACCGGCGACAATCTGGCGGTGATGATGGACGGCTGGTGCCGCGGCGTCTTCCGCGTCGCCCCCCCCGTCCCCGGCGAAACCCCCGGCATCCTTTACCTTCCCGGGCCGTGGACTCCCCAGGAAATCCCGGAGATCATCCGTCAGGCCCCCGTCAACCATGAGCGACTGAACGCGCTCTGAAAACCGAAAGCCCCCGCCCCTCCCATGACCCCAGCTGCCGAAGCCACCGAGTCCGCACTCCCCCCCGCGGCCGCCGACGACCTTTTTCTGGCCGCCGCCAACCATGAACCCGCCGCCCTCCGCACCCTGGCCGGCCGCCTCCGCGATGCCCGGCCGCGCCTGATCAAGCTGTGGCCGCCCGCCTTCCGCGAGGCCTGGCACAACGGCCTTGAGATCGTCCTCGACGGTCTGGCCGGCGGCGCCGCCGGCGCGGACGAGCAGGCGCTGCTGCTGGAACTGCTCGCCTCCGGCCATGAATCGCCGCGCCTCCGCGACCAGGCCGCCGCCGCCGCCCGGCGCGCCTTTGCCGACTATCCCGATCCCGCCGGGCTGCTGCGCGGCCTCGGCCTCAACCAGACCGCCGTGCCCACCGAGCAGGTGCGCCAGCGCTGGGAGACCATGGAACAGCTCAAGGCCGGCCTGCTCTGCCATCATCCGGTGCACGGCCTGGGCACGGTGAAAGCCGTGGACGGATTTTCCAGCACGGTCACCATCCTCGCCCCGACCGCCCGCACCCTGCCGCTCGACGCCGCCCTCGACAGCCTGGTCCTGATCCGCGCCAGCAGTTACGCGGACCGCCTGCTGCGCAAGCGCCAGGCGTGGAACGCCGCCCTCGACTGGGAAGGGCTGCGCCAGACCTTTGCCGAGGCGGTCGTGCCCGCCGCCAAGCTCACCGAGGCGCTGCTGGAGGCCTTGCTGGTGCCCGGGCTGCTCACCACCGCCGCCTTCACCGCCCTGCGCCAGGGCCATGGCGTGCCCGCCGCCCAGGCCGCCGCCGCCCGCCGCGGCGCCCGCGCCTGGCATGAAGCCCGCAACCTGGAGGAACTGGCCGACCTGCTGGCCCAGGCCGGTGAAATCGAGATCGGCGAGCATCACCTCGCCGCCATCGCCGACCTGTTCATCAAGGGGGCCGGCCGCCGGGACATCGCCCATTTCTTTGCCCAGTCGGTCGCCCATCTCTGGCGCCTGTCCGACGGCGCCGAGCCGATCCGCCATTTCCTCGCCGCGGACGGCATCCGCACCGCTGGCGCCTGGCAGGACGCCGTCCTCTTCACCGCCGTCACCGACGACCTCAACGCCAAACTGCTCCCCGCCTGGTTCGCCGCCACCGTCGCCGTGCCCGGCGCCCAGTGGCTGGCCAACACCATGCCCTCCCTGCCGCTCCGCCTGTGGACCACCGGCGTCAAGGCGCTGGAAGCCGATGACCAGGGGATCGAACACCTCCGCGACCGGCTGCGCCGGGACATCGCCCGCCACCACCTCACCGCCGACGCCGCCCTGTGGCTCTACAAGGGCAAGCAGCCCGAACGCGACAGCATTGCCAACGCCACCCTGCTCTTCAAGACCCTCGCCCTGCCCGTCCGCGGCAGCCACCTCAAGGCGTTCAAGGAACTGCGCAAGCTCATCCTCGAGGATGACAAGTTCCAGCGTTTCCTTCTCCATGACGGCAGCCCCGACGCCGTCCGCGCCCTGGTTCACATCGCCCGCTACACCCCGACCCTCGACGCCGGCGAGCGCCAGAGCCTGCTGATCCGCATCGTCCGCCACTATCCCGACGCCAAGAGCCTGGTGGAACAGCGCGCCGGCGCCCCCACGGTCCGCGCCCTCGGCCTGGTCACCTCGCCCCGCAGCATGCGGCAGCGGCACCAGGAACTGGACGAGATCGTCAACGTCAAGATCCCCGAGAACAGCCGCGCCATCGCCCACGCCCGCGGCTACGGCGACCTGCGCGAAAACGCCGAATACAAGTACGCCAAGGAGATGCAGCGCTTCCTCGGCAACCGCCGGCTGCAGCTCGAAAAGGAGCTGCACGAGATCAAACCGTACGACTTCAGCTCGGTCGAGGTCGACGAGAACGTCATCCCCGGCTCCGTCGCCGTGCTGGAATTCGCCGACGGCCACACCGAGACCCTCACCGTGCTCGGCCTGTGGGACGGCGACCCGGAGAAGCGTTTCCTCTCCTTCAAGTCGCCCTTTGGCGAGGCGCTGCTCAGCAAGAAGGCCGGCGACCACGTCACCCTGCCCGACGGCGGCACCGCCACCGTGCGCGAAGTCCGCGCCATCAGCGAGGAACTCGCCCAGTGGCTCCGCGGCGAAGACCTGGCCTGACCGCCGGGCTTTCTGGTGCCCACGGACTGGCACGGACATCCACGGACTGACACGGACCAGTAGCCGCACCGGCATGGGCGCCGCCGGCAAGGTCCGTGAGCGTCCGTGCTAGTCCGTGTACGTCCGTGATGGCGCCGTTGTACTCCCGCCCCCCGCCATCAGGCCGGCACCACGCCGGCGGCGGTGACCTCGCGGGCGCGGGCAGTGTCGCAGACGATCTGTTCGCGCAACGCCTGCGGCGAGGGAAAGACCTGTTCGGGCCGGATGAATTCCAAAAACGCCACTTCGAGCGTGCGCCCGTACAACTCGCCGGCATAGTCGAAGAGATGCGTTTCCAGGACCGGCCGGGCATGGCCGGCCCCCTGGGCCTGTAGCGTCGGAGCCCGGCCGATGTAGGCGATCCCCGGCCGGGCCGCCGCACCGGCCCCCGCCGCGTCCGGATCGAGACGCGCCTCGACCGCATAGACGCCGGATGGCGGCAGCAGCTGGTCGGCCGGCACCAGGTTCGCCGTCGGACAGGCAAACTCCGCCCCGCCCCGGCCCTGGCCGTGGGCCACCGTCCCCTCGACGGCGTAATCGCGCCCCAGCAGCCGCCGGACCAGCCCCAGGTTGCCGGCCGCCACGGCATGGCGGATGCGCGTGCTCGACACCGGCCGGCCGTAATAGGGCAGTTCCGGCACGGCGGCCACCCGGAACCCCCAGGACCGGCCGTAATGGCGCAAGGTCCGCACGTCGCCGGCCCCGCCGGCCCCGAAGCGCCAGCCGGCGCCGACACAGATGCCGCGCACCGCCACGCCCCCGGCCTGAAGGTGTTGGGCCAAAAACGGTTCCGGCGGCAGCGCCGCCATGGCCCGGTCAAAGGGCAGCAGCACCAGCCCGTCCACCCCCGCCTCGCGCAGCAGGCGCGCCTTTTGGGCCGGGGCCGCCAGCAGCGCCGGGGCCGCATGCGGATGCAACACCGACCGCGGATGCGGCGCGAAGGTGACCACGACCGGGCGGGCGCCGGCCACGCGGGCCATGGCCAGCAGCCGCTCCACCACCCGCTGGTGCCCCCGGTGCACGCCGTCAAACACGCCCACCGCCACGCAGACCGCGCCAAAGGCGCCGTCGGCGTTGAGCTCAGTCATGGAAGCCGCAACACGCATAGCCGGATACTATAACCGTATCCCCGTCTGCCGCGGCAGCCCCCCTCCACGGGCGAACGCCCGTGCCTACAGGAAACCGGGTCCGTCCTGTAGGCGCGGGGTTGCACCCCGCGGAGAGGCGCGGCCGGTCGGCTCAGCGGCGCGGCCGGCGCAGCCCCAACAAGCCGCCCAGCCCCAGCAGGGCCAGGGTGGCGGGTTCGGGAATGACCTCGGTGGTCAGGTTGTCAAAATAGATGGAATTGGTTCCACTCGTATTGTTTTGATGGCGCAAATACCACAGGCCGCCACCGGTGTACGTGCTTGAGAGCAAGCCGTGGAAACCCGTGTAGCTGGATTCGCCGTCGATGACACTGGACATGGTCACCGTATAGGTTGTCGGGGTCAGGGTGATGGTAAACGTGGGCGCTGTGGTGGCATCGACATAAAACGTCCCCACGTTCGTTGAACCAACGGACAGATTCAGGAGCAACTTGTCGGCATGGGTGGCGGCCCCATACGCCAGAATCACCGCGTTTAGCACCCCAAAGTAGCCTTCATCATAGTACCCATCTTTCCCGGCAAAGGTGCCCGAATACACGACCGACTGGTACAAATGGGGATTCAGGAAATCCGCCCCTGTTTTGGAGTAGACCCACGAATTGCTCCATTGCCCGTTGTTGCTGATATGCCCCTGGTTGTTTTGAATCCACGCCGTTCCAGAACCTGTTACCAGCCATTTAGTTGAATCAAATTGCGTCCCGTCGTCCCCCGTAAAGGTGTCCTGGAAAACGATCGCCGCCGAACCGGTGCCGACGCCGAGCATGCCGGTAACCAGAGCCATGGCGGCACCTAATTTTTTCAGGCGATGCCTCAGGTGGGCCGACACGATGCAAACGCGGGGAGACGGACGGGTGACTTGGCTTCTCATGTTTTTCTCCTGTTGGTTGGGGATCTGAACCGGGAACGCCTATTTCGTGTTCTTGTCCTTGGCGACCAGGCTGGGGCCGTCGCCCTGGTGGATCAGGACCGATTTCCAAATGCCGCCCGGCCCCTGCAGGTTGTTGACCAGGACCACCAGGGTGTTCGGCCCGGTCCGGTTGACCACGGCCGAAACGTCAAAGAGGAACGGCGCCTCGAACCAATGGATGTCGGTCGGATCGTTCGTCTTGTGGTGCTTGCCGACCAGCGTGCCGTTCAGCCAGACATCGGCTTCGTCGTCCACCGCCTCGAAGCGGATCTTGACCACGCCGTTCTTCCAGGCCGGCGGAATGGTCAAGGTGCGGGCGTACCAGGCCCAGCCGTTGTTGTAGGAGGCGGTGCCAGGCAGCCCGCTGTAGTTGAAATAAGACGGCACGGGCATGCCAGTCCAGCCGTCCTTAAATTCCCGGCGGGCAAACCACGCCTCCGTGACGCCCTGCTTGGCGGGGTCGAGCCGGAACTGCCAGCGGCCGTCGAGACGCTCGACGCCGGGCGGGTCTTGGGGAAGCGGGGTGCCAAAAAGCTTTAACCCATTAAATTGCAGATCACTACGCGTTTTCTTGTCCCAATCGTAGGCGGTGTGCAGGAGGATGCGCAGCTTGGCGGTCCGCAGATCGTCAAAGGCGCAGTTCAAGGGACGCTCTTCCGCCTTGCCGAACTTGGCGACGCTGATCCAGGAGCCGAACACCTCCGCCTGCACTTCCGCGTCAACCCATGAATATCCCCAGTCACCGGGAATGACCACGCACATCTGATTGATGAGATAAGGTTGCGGCAGCGTGACTTCCACCCAGTGCGGGCCGGGGGTCTTCGGCGACATCCACCGGCACTGGCCGAGCAGGGCGCCCTTGAGATTGTCGTACCCCGCGATGCCGGGAACGTCAGAGCGGATGGTGGCCTTCTCCAGCGGGATCTGCTGGCGGACCAGGTCGAGGTTGCCCGCGATGGTTTTCTTGAGGTCGGCAACCCATTTTTTGCTGCCGGTGACGATCTCGCGGGAATGAAGGCAGCGTTCGGGAATCCGCTGTTCCGCCGCATCGAGCCACTGCTCCGCCTGCGCCACCCGTTCCTGTTCTTTCAGGAGCTGTTTGAGATCCCGTTCCCGCACCAGATTCTGGCCGTTGAGGTTGAGCAGGGTGAAATCCAGCATCGGCTTCCAGGCGTCGCCGAACAGCAGCCGGGCCGCCCGCGGCGCCACGTTTGCCCGGATCCAGGCCTCATCGGTCGGCAGGTCGGGATTCCACAGATATTGCGCCGCCACCACGAACGTCAGCTCGTTCCATTCGTCGAACATGAAGGCGTCGGCAATGCCGTCCAAGTCCTTGGCGGAGCTGTAGTTGGTTTCCCAGGAGCTGCCGTGCCAGCACTCCGAATAGCGGAAGTTGCAGACCTTGGTGCCCAAATACTTCTGGTAGGCCGCGACACTGGCGGGAGAGCGCTCCTCAAGAATGAACCAAACCTGGTCTTTCAGGCTCGCGGGCACGGAGGCGCCCACCGTCCGCAGGTAGTCCCGGAACAGGCCGATGCGTGGGAGCTGGTCGTTCTCCGGGTTGTCGTAGTAGCAGGGCAGGGTCAAGAAAATGTCGCACTGGGGGTTGGCCTTCTGGATCGCCTGGAACATGGCGGTGAAGCGGGTGGCGTCGGCGCGGGCCGGGGTCGGGTCGGTCGGGTAGTTTTTGCGGTCCACGGCGTCACGCTTGGCCCAGCATGCGTCCAAATAAAGATGCCACCAACCGGCGTCGGTGCCGTCGTGCCACCAGACCGAACCGTCGCCGGGGCGCCCGGCAAAACTGGCGGCGCGTTCCGCGTGTTTTTTCACGACGTCTGGATCGGACCAGTTGTACGGGGTCAGCGGTGGCTGGCAGTCCGGCCCGCTGGCGTAATAATTGCCGCCCACCTTCAGCCAGCGGGCCAGCGAATAGGGGTGCTGACTGTTGGGATCGCTTTCTTGGCCGTTCCAACCGTGGGTGGAACGCAGGAGCCCGGCCTTGAAGCGGATGGCGGCCTGTTGCAGCGCAACGGGGGCGTGTTCGTTCGGCCGCGGCTCGCCGGTCACGCGCGCCTCAAACGCCGGCCAGTCCAGGACGTCCGCGCCGCGTACCGTGTACCCCGGCACCGGCCCGCCCGGCTCAAAGCGAACCAGCTGCGCCACGGCCATCACCGCATAATAAAGGCCCTGCTCCGACTCGCTGACCAGATAGATGGCCGGAGAACGATCCGCCAGAAAACTGCGGATGAGGAACGCCTGCGCCCGGCGCGGCCCTTGCGGCAGCCTGGCGGGAAGACAGGGCGGCGCAAACAGTTTGTCCGCCAATGCCCCCTTGACGTCCGCCAACCGCAGGAGGTGGATCGTCACCCCGGCGGCGGCCGGGGCGGCGGCGATGGCAACCGGGAGCGGGTGTCCGTACCGTTCGGCCAGATACATCGAAAAATCATCGGCCATCATGCGGACTTTTTCTTTGGCAAAGGCCGGATCCGCGATCAGGGTCACCGCTGATCCCACGGGAACGGTCACCGCCTGATAGTTAACAACACGCGGAATGGGGAAAATTTCCCGGTTGGGATCACCGGCGGCCGCCAAGGCCGCCCATCCCCCCATCAGCGACATCCCGGCAAACGCAAAAAGAAGCCTGTTCATGTTCGTTGTGTTCCTTTCTGAATTATTGTGTCAACACGCCGCCGCTTAAGTACGGGGTCCAGTGGCCGCGATCCGTGATCTCCTTTACCCGCAAGGATTCCACGTGGCCGTCAAAGAAGGTGCAATTGGCGGTTTCGCCAGTATGAACGAGATAGGTTGTATACCAGGCGTCTTTGCCACCATAGGGCCAAGGCATGTTGTAGGTGACCAGCGGCGGGCTGCCGCCCTGGAGCGCGCCGGGCGTGCTGTCGGCGTACCAGATCAGCCGGGAGTTGTTGCCAAAGCGGGTAATCGCCGCCTCTTTCTGGGGGTAAGGATATTCCTGCCCCCCCCCAAATCCCTCACGGTTCAGGCCGTAGGCGATGCTCCCCCAACCCCAGCTTTCGGAATAGGGGTAGGCGTTGGACGGACAATTGTACAACTTGCTGTTGGCGATGTAGTTATGCCATTGCAGAATGAGGAACCAGGGACCGGCGGGATTCCAGTCCCAATTGCCGCCGAACACCGTCCAGCCGTTATAATCGCCGATGTACATCAGCGAAGCCGTGCCGATCTGGCGCAGATTGCTGGCGCACTGGATCCGCTTGGCCGCTTCCCGTGATTTGCCCAAACTCGGCAGCAGCATGGCGGCGAGAATGGCAATGATCGCGATCACCACCAGCAACTCGATCAGCGTGAAAACATGACGGTTACGCTTTTCGTGCATGGCGTATCCCTTTCTCCAGACAAACGGCTGGAGCCTCAACATCAATTTTTAGCGGAGTGCGCGTGATGAAACCGGGCAGGACGACCCGCCCCAGCGGCCGGTCGGGCGCGGCGGCCAGCGCGGAAATGAGCCGCAGAATCTCGACTGACATGGCCGCGTAATCCGTTTTCAGGTAAATGGTTCCGGGACACATTTCGCTGTCGGACAGGATGCCGACGTCACGGCCGACGACCCGCCCCTTGGCGGCCAGGGCGTCGACAAACAGCCCGATTTGCCGGTGACCGTCCAGCAGCAGGATGTCCGTCTTGCCCCCGGCCAGAATCTCCGCCACGCACTGACGGCGCAGGAGAGCCAGCTCGGCCATGGTATCACATTCTTCCCGCGCCCGTTCCACGTAGCGGAACCCCAGGCCGGCCTCCCTGGCCGCCGCCGCCCCGGCCGCCTTCATCACCTGGCAGTAATATTGGGCCAACGGCTCACCGACGAGCACGGCGTTGCGGTAACCGTAATGGGCCGCCGCCGCGACCATCGCCTTGGCCCGGTCGGCCGTCTCCTCGACAATCTGGTTCGCCACCCGGCCCATGCAGGCGTCTGGAATGCTGTCGCCGAGAAACACCACCGGAAACGGCAGTTTCTCGAACTCTGGAATGTCCTCCTCCCGCAGGCTGGGATTGTAGACCAGCAGACAATCCACATGCGCCTGGCGCAACTTCTCCAACTCATACAACAGGATGCCACGGGAATAGTTGCGGTCGGAAATCGAGCGGATGGACAGGTTGCACCCCCGCCAGATGACCATGTCGGAAACGGACAGGATCTGCCCCACATAATCGGAATTGCGGGCATCATTCAGCAGCCGCAACAGGCAAAATTCCCGTTTGCTGGGACTGAACGCATCGGGATTGACATAGATGCCCACCCGCGGGCGGCGAATGATCAGGTGCCGTTCCTCCAGCAGGGCGAACGCCGACTCGATCACCTGACGGCTGACCGAGAATTGCGCCGCCAGCTCGCGGAAGCTGGGCAGCTTCCGACCGGGCACCAGCAGGCCGGTGCCGATCTGCCGTTCCAGCTCGTTGGCCACCTGTTCACTCTGATTCTCTTTGATCACCGAAACGCTTTTCATCTGGTGTCGCACCTCTGCCGTCGCTCCCGTGGCTGGCCGGGCCGCTGCTGTCATTTTCTAGCATACTATATGTCAGATTATGTCAGATGCAAGGGCGGCGCGGATGGCCAACTGGATTTCGGCAGGCTACGGTTGCAGCCGGCGGAAGGCGTGGGGAACTGTCCCTCCGCGCGAGGTGACCCCAGGCCGTCCCCCCGAGTCCCACTCATTTCACAAGGCGTGTGCGCATGAAACCGACAAGCTGGGGCCTTTGGACGGCGTGCGTGACCGCAGCGTGTGTGGCCGGAGGCTGCCAGCGCCCGGGGGTGGAGACGAGGCCGGCGGGAGCGGGCGGACCGTCGGTGGTCGTGAAGCCGTTCGGCAAGACGCGGGATGGCCAGACGGTGCGGCAGTACACGCTGACCGGGGCGGGCGGCGCGGTGATGGAGGTGATCGATTACGGTGGCCGGGTGGTGCGGCTGCTGGTGCCGGACCGCACCGGCAGGCTGGCGGACGTCACCTTGGGCTGTGACACGGTCACGGGGTATGAACAGAACCCAGCCCTCTACTTCGGCTCGTTGGTCGGCCGTTACGCCAACCGGATCGCCGGCGGCCGTTTCACGCTGGACGGCACCGCGTACCGGCTGTCGGCCGACCTGCACGGCGGCACCACCGGGTTCAACGCCCGGGTCTGGCGCGGCGAGCCGTTGTCCGAGGGCCGGAACGTCGGCGTCCAGCTGACGCTGCTGAGCCCCGACGGCGACCAGGGGTATCCGGGCAACCTGCAGGTGACCGTCCGCTACTGGCTGACCGCCGGCAATGTCTGGCGCATTGAATACACGGCGACGACGGACCGGGCCACCCCGGTGAACCTGACGCAGCACGCCTACTTCAACCTCAAAGGCGAGGGCGAATGCACCATACTGGACCATGAGCTGACGCTGTTCGCCGGCCGCATGACGCAGGTCCGCCAGGGACTGCTCCCGACCGGACAACTCGTGCCGGTGAAGGGAACCCCCTTCGATTTCACGACCCCACAGCTCATCGGTGCGCGGATCACCGCCGACGATGAGCAGCTGTGCTTCGGCAACGGCTATGACCACAACTGGGTGCTTGACCACCAAGACGGCACGCTGGCCCGGGCCGCGGTGCTGTACGAGAAAAGCAGCGGGCGGTGCCTGGAGGTGTGGACCACCGAGCCGGGCCTCCAGTTTTACTGCAGCAACTTCCCGGCCGGCACCGTTTCCCGCAAGTCCGGCAAGCCTCTCTGCCCCCGCGGCGCGTTGGCGCTGGAGACCCAGCACTTCCCCGATTCCCCGAACCAGCCCCGGTTTCCATCCACGATCCTGCGCCCCGGCGAGGTCTACCGCTCGGTCACGGAATACCGTTTCGGCGTCAGGTAAGCCGGTCACGACACCGTGGCTCCGTCTTGCCGGTCATCCCCAAAAATGGCGGGCCACAAGCACGCCCCGAACGCTATATTATTTTTCAAGCGTGCATTGACCGGTGTTCAGGCAGGGCCAAAGGCCCGATTTTATAATAGCCTGGAGTTTGGCACAAGTACGGGGTTTGGGGGCGGCTTCGTCCCGGAGGGACTGAATGACAATAGGCAGGGGCTTCAGCCCCTGTTCCGGGAAATGATAACGATGGCGTGCCGTAGGTACGCCGCGATTCGCCGCGTACCTGACGGCACGCGAAATGGGGGGCGGGCAAAACAGGGGCTGAAGCCCCTGCCTATTCCCGCCCCGTCCCGCTGGGACGGGAAAACGAACATTCAACGTCCAACGCCGAATCTTCCACATTGGATGTTGGACGTTGTGTGTTCGATGTTGGAAATTTAAGATAAAAAAAGGAAACGACCATGCTTGTTCCGTTAAACGTCTGGCGACGATCCGGGTGGTGCCTGGCCGCTGCCGTTGCCACCGCCCTGCTGGGGCCGGCCGGTTTCGCTGCCGCGCCGGCCGTCCCCCCGCCGCCGGAGTATCAGAACACCACCCGCCTCAATTCCCGCGACTATTTCGAGGCGCCGGGGCTCTCGGTGCTGCTGTTCCACAACGACTATGCGGTGGGCAAGCAGGGCGGGCTTGAAATCATCCTCCATGGCGAGCGCATCGCGACCAACGGCGATCTCATGCTCCGCAATGAGTTCTTCCAGATCCCGGACTTTTCGACCGGCGCCAAGCGCGTGGTGGATGCGAAAACCGGCCGGGTCACCATTTCGGCGGCGTATCCGGCCGCCCAGGTGACCTACAAGATTCAGGTCCAGCCGCTGGGATCGTCGTTCCGCGTCACCGTCGATCTGGACCAGCCCCTGCCGGCGGCACTCAAGGGCCGGCTCGGCTTTGCCCTGCAACTCTTCCCGCCGGCCTATTTCGGCAAGGGCTGGCTGATGGATCAGGAGCCGGGGGTTTTCCCCCGGCAGTTCAACGGCCCGCTGGCCTCCGGCGCGACGGGCAGCTTCACCGCCAAACCGTTGGCGGAGGGGCGCCGGCTCGACGTGGCGCCGGACGATCCGGCCGCCCATCTGACGGTCGAAGCGGTCACCGGAAAGCTGGCCTTGATGGATGGCCGGTATCCCGACCAGATCGGCTGGTACACCCTGTGGTCCGAGCTGCCCACGGACCGCCAGGCGGGCGCCGTCGAATGGATCATCACCCCCCACGTGATTCCCGGCTGGAAGCGCGCTCCGGTGCTGGCGCATTCGCAGGTCGGCTATCACCCCGCCCAGGCCAAGCGCGCCATCATCGAACTCGAACCCCGCGAAACGACCGTTGAAACCGCCGTCCTGGTCAAACTGGAACCCGACGGCACCCGGCGCGAGGTGCTCGCGGCCCGGCCGGAACCGTGGGGGCTGTTCCTGCGTTACCAGTACCTGGTGTTCGACTTCACCGCCGTCCGCGAGCCGGGACTATACCAGATCCGCTACGGGCAGCAGACCACGGCCCCGTTCAAGATCCACCCCAACGTCTACCAGTCCGACGTCTGGCAGCCGACACTCGAAACTTTCTTCCCCGTGCAGATGTGCCACCTGCGGGTGCGCGACCGCGCCCAGGTCTGGCACGGCGCCTGCCATCTGGACGATGCGCTCCAGGCGCCGCCCAACCACGATCACTTTGACGATTATCGCCAGGGCCCGACCGACACCCACTACCAGGCCTATGAGCACATCCCCGGGCTGGACATCGGCGGCTGGCACGATGCCGGCGACTACGACCTGGCGGCCGGCTCCCAGGCCACCACCCTCTATTCCCTGATCCTGGCCCGCGAGGCCTTCGGGGTCGCCACCGACCAGACCACCATCCTCCAGCAGGAACGGCTGGTGCTGCTCCACCAGCCGGACGGCAAGCCCGACATCCTGCAGCAGATCGAGCATGGCCTGCTGACCCTCCTGGCCGGTTACCGCGCGTTCGGCCACTGCCAGCTGGGCATCATCGCCCCCACCCGCCAGGAATATTGCCACATGGGCGACGCCGCCACCATGACCGACGGCCGGGTGTACCAGGCCGCCCTGGCCCGGACGCCGCCCCCGGCCACCATCTTCGCCTATGACCGGGATCTTGAGGCCGCCTCCCCCGCCGGCGCCTTTTCTGGCCGGCGGGACGACCGCTGGGTCTTCACCTCCCGCGACTCCACGATGGAATACCGCGCCGCCACCGTCTTCGCGGCCGCCAGCCGCGTCCTGCGCGGTTACAACAACGCCCTGGCCGATGAATGCCTGGCCACCGCCCGGACCATTTGGAGCCACGAGCAAAGCCACCAGCCCGCGTCTTTCCCCGGCGCCTACACCCCGGGCAGCTTGAAGGACCGGGAAATCGAGGCCACGATTGAGCTGCTCGTCACCACCCGGGATCCGCTCTACCGCGCCCATTTCGTCAAACTGCGCCCGGCAGTCGAGGCGAACCTCGCCAACCACCTTCCCCTGCTCTGGCGCGCCCGCCAGGTCATCCGGGACGAGGCCCTGCAGGTCAAGGCGCGCGAAGCGGCGGCCGCCCGCAGCAAGAGCCTGAAATCACAGGTGAGCCAGAACCCGTTCCAGGTCGCCTTCAACACGCCCATCTGGGGCATCGCCTGGGATCTCCAGGCCAAGGCCGTCGACTATTACTACCTCTGCAAGGCCTATCCGGACCTGTTCGACCGGGAACAGGTCCTGTCGGTGTTGAACTACGTGCTGGGGTGCCACCCCGGTTCCGACGTGTCGTTTGTCTCCGGCGTGGGGGCCCGCTCCATGACCGCCGCGTACGGCGCCAACCGCGGCCAATGGTTTTATATCCCCGGCGGCGAAAGCAGCGGCACCGCCATGATCCAGCCGGACTACCCGGAATTGAAAACCGGGTTCCCCTTCCTGTGGCAGCAGGCGGAATATGTGATGCCGGGGGCGGCAAGCTATATCTTTGCCGTCCTGGCCGCGAATGACCTGCTGACCGGGGAGTCCCAAGCAGTGCCACAAGGATCTCAGCAACAGAAGCTAACACGTGAATCCAGCAAATGACCCAGGCACCCTCAGCCAATACCCCCTCCGGCTGTTTTCGGGGTCGGTCTCGGGATCGGGATCGTATGGCAAAGGGCTGGTCGCCCGCCGGGAGGTCATTGACACCCCATTCAGCTCACGAAAGGCCGGGCATTCCTCGGCCTCGCCTGCCACGGCACCCCCCCCTCCACGGGCGACACGCCCATAGCCATCAGGTTAAGCCGTTTTTGAGCGCCAACGGCGCGCATTCATACCAGCCTGGGGCAACGCCCCAGGAAAGGCGACGTATAACGTTTGAGCCCTGAAGGGGCGTTTCATGAAGCGGGCCTTCAGCCCTTTCTTTCTCCTTCTCGCAAACCTGGGGCGCTGCCCCAGGCTATTATAAAATCGGGCCTTTGGCCCTGCCTGAACACCGGTCAATTCACGCTTGAAAAACCTTAACCTGATGGCTATGGGGTTGCACCCCGCGACTGGAGTTTGAGTTCACGCTTTAGCGTGTCCGGCCTCACAGTTCGATGGTTTGCGCCGCGCCGGCGGCCAGGGTGATCCGGCGGAGTCCGCCGCCCCCCTGGACGCGCAGGGTGACCGTGCCGGCCGTGGCGGCGCGCAGGACCGCCGCCGTCGCCCGCCCCTGGCGCCAGACGATGTCGACCTCCACCCCGGAACGGGCGCGAAGTCCGCGGACCGCGCCGTCGGGCCAGGCGGCCGGCAGGGCCGGCAGCAGGTGCAGCTCGTCCCCGTGGCTCTGCAGCAGCAGTTCGGCAAGGCCGGCGGCGGCGCCGAAATTGCCGTCGATCTGGAACGGCGGATGGGCGTCGAAAAGGTTCGGATAGCTGCCGCCGCCGCCCATGACAATGTTTTGCTCGGTCACTGGCCGCAGCAGCTGGCGGAACAGGTCGTGCGCGTGGTCGCCGTCGCCCAGCCGCGCCCAAAACAGAAGCTTCCATGCCATCGACCAGCCGGTGCCGTCGTCGCCCCGGCGTTCCAGAGTGGTGCGCGCCGCCGCGAAAAGGTCCGGGGTTTTCGCGGTGATCTGGTCGCCGGGGTAGAGGCCGTAGAGCGGCGAGACATGCCGGTGGTGCGGATCGGCCTCGGGGTAATCCTCCAGCCATTCCTGGAGCTGGCCGTGCCGGCCGACTTGGTGCGGCGGCAGCCGCTTCAGGACGCCGGCCAGCTGCCGCCGGAATTCGGGGTCAACCCCCAGAATCTCGGCCGCCCGGACGCAGTGGCCGCACAACTCGCGCACGATCTGGATGTCGATCATCGGCCCCAAACAGGTGTGGGCCTCCTGGCCGTCCGGCAGGAGGAAGCCGTTCTCGGGCGAGTTTGACGGCGCCGTGACCAGCCACCCGTGCGCCGGCTCCTCAACCAGCATGTCCAGATAAAACTCGGCGGCACCCTTCATCACCGGATACACGCGGGCCAGGTAGTCCCGGTCCGGGTTGAAGGCATAATGCTCCCACAAGTGGCCGCACAGCCAGGCGCCGCCGACACAGGTGGAGCCCCAGGAGGCATGCTCGCCCGGCGAGGTGAAGCCCCAGGGATTGGTGATGGCGTGGGCGACCCAGCCGCGGGCGTTGTAATAGGCGCGCGCCGTGCGGCCGCCCGGCGCCACCAGGGTGGCGATGAAGTCGAGCAGCGGTTCATGGCATTCGGCCAGGTTGGCCACCTCCGCCGGCCAATAGTTCATCTGGACATTGATGTCGAGGTGGTAGTCGCCGTTCCACGGGGTCTGGTATTCCTCCGCCCACAGCCCCTGCAAGTTCGCCGGCAGGCCGCCCGGCCGCGATGAGGCGATCAGCAGATAGCGGCCGAACTGGAAATAGAGCGCGGCCAGCGCCGGATCGGCCGCGCCGGCATGAAACCCCGCGAGCCGTTGCGGCGTCGGCAGGGCGGAGTTCGCGGTTGCCGGGAGATCCCAAACCACCCGGTTGAACAGCCGCTGATGGTCGGCCACGTGCACCTGCCTGAGCTGCGCATAGGGCGTGGCGGCGGCCGCCGCCGCCGTCCGGGCGCAGGTGACGGCAGGATCGGCGGCGCCCGCAAAATCGGTGGCCGCGGCGATCAGGATCGTCACGGCGGAGGCGCCGCGCACCTGAAGCCCGGCATCGCCCGGCGCCACCTCCCCGTCCTCCAGCACGACCCGGGCGGTGGCGGCGAAGCGCATGCCCCGGCCGTCGGTGCCGTTGTTCATCCGCCCTTCGAGGGTGACCGCCTCGGCGGTGGCCTGGACGCCGGTCACCCGTTCCCGGCGCCCGAGGCGCAGCGTGAAAGTCAGCTGCCGCGGAGCCGAGGCCTCCAGGCGCAGGGCCAGCACCTGCGCGGGGTGGCTCGCCAGCAGTTCCCGGCGGAACGTCACGCCCTGACGGACATACGCCACCCGGGCGGTGGCGGTGGCCAGGTCCAGCTCGCGCCGGTAGTCCGCGACCGCCCCGTCGTGGCCGGAAAACTCCAGGATCAGGTCGCCCAGCGTCTGATAACAGCCGAACGGGACATCCGCCCCGTTGCCGCCTCCCGAGCCTTTTCCGGCGCAGACAAAATGCCGGTTCACCAACGCCTCGGCCTCGGCATTCCGCCCCTCAAGCAGCAGCCGGCGGATCTCCGGCAGGGCCCGGTGCGCGTCCGGCTGGTCGGCCTCCTGCGGGCCGCCGGACCACAGGGAAATCTCATTGAGGGCCAGCCGTTCCCGCTCGACCCCGCCGAACAGCATCGCCCCCAACCGGCCGTTACCCACCGGACAGGAGGCAAAAAACAGTTCTGCCGGCCGGTCAAACCAAAGGGTGGACGTCGAAGACATGGGCGGCTCCTCGCCTGAAACACAGAACAATGGGGAACGCGGCAAACGCGGGGCGTGAGGCCCCAAAACGGGAGGGAAATATATCGGACATCGCCCCATCCGTCATCGACCCCGCGGCAGCCTGGGTAATGGGGCCGGGAATGGGGAGTCGGGATTTACCGAGCCCGGAACGTGAGTAACGGGTCAAACGAAAGCAGAACCACAGCCGTCCCACAGGTGCTTAAAAACCGCGATTTCTCCTAAAATTCTAAGCTTAAGGCGGTTTGTTTGAATCCTGACCCATTTTGCATTTTCCGTGCCCGTGCCCGTGCCCGAACACCGTAAAGAAGGATGCCCATGGACTGCTTCGACCACGAAAGAAGGGATGATAGTTTCGGGCACGGGCGCGGGCACGGAATGAATTATGACATCCCATGGGACGGCTATGAATAATTAAGGCTAGGGACCGGGGCGGCGATGGCGGAAACGGTCGGGGGCGAGGCCGGTGACGCGCTTGAACATCCGGGAGAAATGGAAGGCATTGGCAAAGCCGAGCTCGCCGGCAATGTCGTCCAGGGTGCGCTCCGTGCCCAACAGCAGCGGAATGCCGCGGTCAATGCGGCGGCGGTTGCGCCAGGCCGCCGGCCCCAGGCCGAAGCATTGGGCGAAGCGGTGACAAAAATAGGCCGGCTGCAAATGCACCAGGGCGGCGAGGCGGGACAGGGGAGTGTTCTCCCGCAAGTGGTGGTCGATGTAGTCGAGGACCGGCAGGAAACGGCGCTGCGGGACGGCCAGGCCGCCGCCGGCCGCCGCCGCGGTCGGCGGCACGCGGAAAAACGGTGCCGCCAATAGCAGGATCAGGCCGGTCATGGCCAGGCGGGCCGTCGCGCTTTCCTGGCCGGCCAGGGCCAGGAGTTGCCGCAACTGCCGGGAAAAGGCCTGTCCGGCTTCGGCGCGGTCCAATTCATAACGGCAGGGCAGGCAGGCAAAGGCGTCCAGGCTGCCCCACAATTCCAGCGTGACATGGGCCCACCAGATCTCCACCCGCTCCGGGCAGCCATGGGCAAAGTCGCAGCGCGGGGGGATCAGATAGGCATGCCCGGGCACCAGGGGAAACTCCCGCCCGTGATGGCGCACAAAACCGCCGCCCTCCCGCACCCAGTACAGCCGGGCATACGGGTCGCAGGTCTGCGGGGTCTGCCAGCGCGCGTCCAGCCGGCTCCGGTCCCCGGTCAGAAAAACGGCGGCAACGGATGCTTGCAACAGGTCCATATCAAAAGAACAGACATGACATGCAATAAAAAAAACATGCTCAAAAATGGAATCCCATGAATATGGTAGACATAGAACAAACATGCAAGAAAAATGCTCCAAGGCGGGCCATGGGGCCGTGAGCGTGAAGACGTGAAACGTGATGCGTAAAGACGGCCTCTTGCAAAGGTTTTCGGGATTTTAGAATTCAAAATCCTTTCACGCCTCACGCATTACGCATCACGTCTGATCCCCATTCACCAAGGTTTTCACATGCATCCCATCACCCCCCATGACCGTGACGTGCTGCGCCGGCTGGCCGCCCGGGTGGCAGAGATCGTCGCCCTGCCGTGCCAGCGGGAGACCGCCGCCGCCTGGACGCGGCTGAACCGCCGCCAGCCGGGCCGGCCCCTGGTGTGGATCAACGAAATTCCGTGGCATGAGATGAAC
>Ga0265297_10004990_pt1 | contig 20863 bp, 27 predicted proteins | sample Munlanlwell13791_FD_192502 | JGI IMG/M metagenome (GOLD analysis project Ga0265297, IMG submission 192502) | Leachate microbial communities from a municipal landfill in Southern Ontario, Canada - Leachate well 137-91 | ecosystem: Engineered > Solid waste > Landfill > Unclassified | place...
TTTTGCGTATTGAGCGGCAAGTTCACGCCGTTCAACACTGACTCTAGGGTCTGAATCTCATCCGAGTTGGTCGTATTAGATTCATCTGAAGATGACGACCGAGAAAGGACTTTTATCCCTAAAAAAATACCAACAACTAAAAGCGCTGTTATAACAAGCGTTGTAACTCCTTTTGCTCGTGGACTCGAGCTGTAACCCGAAGAATGTGTTGATCGTCTGTAGTTCGGCATCTGTTAAAACACTTTACCAAAAAGTCGCTATTTCTTCAAGTAGGCTACTGGAACACGCTGTCTCCGCTGGATCAACACAAGCGCTAATGCGTATACACAAAAAAGTGCTGCAGTGTAGACAAGATCGCCCACTATCATGTTCCGAAAAAATGGCAGCCCCGCGACATACGACGCAAAAAGGCCGTCGAGGCCTTTTGAATAGAGCGGCGTAAACATCCATACCGCCCAATAGGTGATGAGAAAAAACTGAACCGACGCTAACAGCGAACCAAGAAGGATGATGCGCGGTTTCATGCTCTGACGGATCAACAAGCCAATCCCTGCAGCAAGCATCATACATCCCCACGTGAAAACCATCAAAGAATGAAAACCTAAAAATATATCCGAGAGTGCCATCGCTACTACAGGGATGACGATTGCCCACTTCTTCGGCATCACCGCACCTGCAAAAATGCCGACTGCGCCTATCGCGGTAAAATTCGCCGGATGAGGGACAAACCTGGTTACTATCCCAAGCGCAACCAAAATGATTGCGACGAGCATAAGGGCAACGGATTGTTTCTGTCGGATCATACGGATTAAAAGTCAATCCCTTTATGGGCTCTATATCCTTTGTAATACAAATGCTTCAGCATTTTCATTTCAGTGACAATGTCACATTGTTTTAATATTTTTGAATATTTTCGGTGTCCAGTCAAGATAATGTGGATTTGTTTTCCGCGCGCGTGAACCCGGACCCGTTTGAGCATGCTGACTACCGCATCCGCCGAAAAAAGTTTTTCTTCAACGCAAGAAATTATTTCGTCAAGCACGATCAATTTCCACTTTCCTGAAACAATTGCCTTTTCGGCGAGGCGAAGCGCTTTTTTGGCTGCCGCACTATGGATGCGTCGCGGTTTTTCGTCTCCACAGATTCCCACAAACCCTTTGCCGTGGACTTCGACGTCAATGCCGAGCGCGTGGAGCGCAGTCCGCTCACCCGATGGCCATTCAGGACTTTTAAAAAACTGAAAGAAAAGAACGGTCCACCCATATCCACGGGCGCGTGTAGCCGTACCAACGCTGGCGGTTGTTTTTCCTTTGCCATTTCCAATGTAGGCGATAATCATGCCTCGAGTAAATTGACGAAGTTTTTTTGAAGCTTTTTTAGACATACGGCACTTACTACCCTACCCCATTTTTTCGTGTTTCGCAACGCAGCAAAATGTAGGGCAACTCATTCTTGGTGTAGTGGTTTATCGTGTACGGTCCTGTCATAAATATTGCTCCCAGACGCGGTGCGTCCGGGAGCGGTGAAGGTCCAAACTACTTGTTGCTTGCGAAGGTTACCGCTACCAGCGCGTGGGTCTCCATGAGAGGCAAATTATTGTTTCCAGTATCTGGTCGAAAGTGGCACGCCCCGGGCTGGTGATACTCCGCGCATCTTTTTGGCGACGAAATGTCCGTTCCTTTTCTTCGTCACCTTTTTGTTTCCTCATGTAACCTCCTTTTTGTGGAAACAATAATAAACTAGCATGCCTAGACGTGAAACGCAATCCCTTGACAAAAAAATGTTCTTGTGATATTGTCTTCTGTTCATTATTTTTTAAACCTATGGAAGATATATACAAAGAAATGACCGACCTGGAGTCCAAAGTTCCAAACTTGGGACTTACCGGAGTCGTCGATGCGCTCGCAGAAATGAAAGGCGAGGTCGAAAAGTATCAACACAATTCTCATTTGCTGCTTTTCTAAATCGACATCCCTGACGTAACTCACGCAAAAAATCATCACAAGATTTAGGGTGAATTTTTGTGTTTGACTGTTTGACCCAAATGGATATACTTACCCATACGATCCTTCTCACCAGCGAGTCAGTGTGCCTTTAAATCCCTAAGACACATGGAATGGCTGATTCGTATTTCACTACCACCACCCACAACTAGAACATTCCAGCTCTCTCCCTGCCCCCAGCTGGGAGAGAGCATTTTAATTAGCAACAAACAGTATCGTGCGCAATCATTTGCGCATTTTTCAGTACTCTGCTACGCTTGTCTCAAGCGATCCTTAGGGTAATTCTAATCAACGTTAGAGGTAAAGGTCTTCCCTTAGTGAGCGTACATTACAATTAAAAGTCCGCATTTCATGGAAAAGAAACTGTACGTAGGAAACCTTTCCTATAACGTGACAGACGACCAACTCAAAACAACATTTGAGCAGGCCGGATCCGTGGAATCTGCAAACGTGATTATCGACCGTCAGACAAACCGATCCAAAGGATTCGGATTTGTGCAAATGGCAACTGAAGAAGATGCCAAAGCAGCGATCGATATGTATGACGGAAAGGAAATGGACGGCCGCCCACTGCGAGTCAGTGAAGCCCGCCCAATGACCGACCGCCCACGCAAGCGATTCTAAGAACGTCTCGTAAATTAAACAAAAAGGTCCGCGATTCATTTCACGGGCTTTTTTGTTAAACGAGGAACCGGCAAAACGAACATCAATAATCAACGTCAACTATCAAAACTAAAAATCTTTCTTGACAACTAGCAACTCATTTTGTTAGATTAACCGTGACCTCGTGCGCGAGGTCATCGTGATCATTTTCTAAACATTTTCGCTGGGAATTCCGGCAACCCCTGCTTGCCGGAGGAGGATACTAATATGCGAAGGTCGATGAATCTCGGTAGCAATCGGGCACAGAACATGGCCAACACGCGGAAGGACATGGTCGTCGTCTCGTAGAACCAAGGGATTCTCACCGCTTGAGAAGAGTACGCTCATACTAGTCTCAAGCAAACAAAATCCTGGGTGGAAGCTTGCTTCCGCCCAGGTACTTTATTATTGACAAAAGCAACTTCTCATGATACATTCCCTTGAACAAAATAAACAACGACCTTAGATAAAAAAGGGCAAGCCATGTTAAAAATCTTAGGACGTATTGGCACAGTATTTGTCATCGTTGTTATTGCGGGCCTAATATGGACGCTAACTAACAGCGTTTCAATCCAGGTCAAACCAAGTGAGCTTGTTGCCACCTTCGATACCGTAGTCGCTCATGGCGTGAGCATCAAACAATCCACCTATTCAAACGGAAACGCGACCTGGAGAGTTACAAACGGTTCAACCGACACGGTCAGTGTCAGTTGGCTCATAGAAACGCCGTACGGAGAGGATTTACAAGCTGTGTGGTCAATGGCACCATACGACACGCGTGAACATATCATGGAAAAAGGTGTGCAAGACCGTCTCTATATTAGAAAAGGTTTTGGTACCACCGACGAATGGTATGTCGCGCTACCTCCAAGCTAAAACGCTCTATCAGATCGTTGATGCCCGAAGACCAAACACCTTCGGGCAAAAACTTTTAACAAGACAGACTCGACCTTTCCGCACCCTTGCAAAATTAACACAGAAGTATTAGGGTATCTAGAAACAAACACCAACAATCCGAAGAAAGGACTCTTCCATGCACCTTGCAAAACTCTTGATTATCTCTCTATTATTGACTGTGGTTGTGGCGCCCGCACATGCCACGGATTCGGACACGCTGCCCGCAGTTGAACTCAAAATAAAGCCAACCTATGTGTTGGACAATTCCGGGGAAAGTCAAAGCTCGCTCAACAAGATATACTCTCTGTTGCGCGAAGTTTTGAACGAGGCAGTCCAGACGGGACTGGAAGGCGGCTTCAGTTACACCGAACTCTGCGACAGTTTCCCTGCGCTGAAGAACTACAAAAAATTTCAGGGGGCAAAGTTTATTGTGCTCGGTCCGGGACGTGCCTTATATGTCTCGTACACGCAAAACACCGGCTTCACGCCGACAATATCTCTTGTGAGTAGCGACATAAAATGTCGACTCACGTATGAGTACGCCACGCAAAAAGGCAAAAGCGTTGGCTGGGCGCTTCCCATCCAATAAAACAACAACGATCAAGATCAAAGTACGGCGACGCCACCGGTGTCGCCTACTTTTAATATTCCTTTCTTTATCAACAATCCCTTTTTTAAAACTTTTTGTCAAAGGGCACAAGGAAACACACAACCCCCTAAAGGCTCCGCCTTTAAAACCTTTATGTCCTTTTCCATAAGAAAATTTTGCCGTTAGCGCGGCGTGCCCTTTCCACCTTTTGCGCCCACAAAAGGTGGAGTCCAAATGGGGCCAAGTGAAAAGAAATCTGGAAATTACAAATCTTCGTGAGATGCATGACGCAGGTCAGCACCACGGGGATACCCGCTGGACTGACACAAGTCTCTTACATCTCACTCCCGATTTGAATTTCCTGATTTTTTTCAATTGGCGGCAAGATACAAGCAAAATCCCCTGAAGATGAGTGACTAAGAAATTATCGGAATGGCTTCCGAAATTTCACACGAATCTGAAGCGGATTTTAACAGGTCCCAACCAGGCGGCCCGCCTAGACTCGACGTCTAGTCGAGGCTGGTGTGGAAGGGGTTGGGTATAGTCCTAGGGATAGGGGGAACAGGCCCGCCTCGACTCGCGTTGCTCGTCGACGCGAGGCGGGCTTTCCGAATTCATGTTCCCCCTATCCCTGGACAGAAATATTTTAAAACAAAAATTTTTATCTTGTGTTTCCCTTTAGGTCTTGACAGGATGTTTTTATGCCAAAAAGTTTTCATAACTTGATTTCCTTGTTCTTTACCTCTACACTCAAGAAGTAACAATTATTAACTTAAAATTATGGATCCACGAATTATAAGCGAAACACCTCCACCAGACGAAACAACAGAGGTTACGCGGGAGGAATTTAATTCTGATACCGCACAATACAATGGAATCATTTCTCTGCCCCCTGAAGATGCAGAACGTGCGATAGAAGAATCAACCATAAACCGTGCTTCAATGCGCAATCTGCGTCGTGAAAATCAAGATCGTGTCCCTCAATTGGACGAAAACACTCCTCGCCGGAATACGTTGATGATGGTCCGTGGCGCGTCGTAAGCGAAACCGAAACAGAAACAACTGTCGTTCCACCAATGGACATGCCGGTTGAAACGCTTATGACCAGTGGAAGAGAAATTTTTGAGTTTGCAGATTTCGATAAACTTCCAGTCGGAGAACCAATCAAATCGGTTCATATACTCAAGTTAGGAGATCCTGCAACTTTTGAAAAAACGAAAAAAGGCTTACGCCTCATAAAAAAAGGTGTTGTGAGCTCGTATAAAATTAAATTCCAAGGCGGAAGAGAGATTTCCGTCAACGAGGAGGAATAATCTGTAATACATTTAAGGCACTCGCCCGCTTGATTGTAGGCGAGTGTCTTTATTATCCATGTGTGGCATTAAAAAACATTTAGTTCGTATAAAATTACAACCTATTATTTTCACGCATAAAATGAAATCCGGCAAGCGCGAAGCCTGCCGGATAGTTTTTCGCACACTTTCGATGTGCGGGTAAGGTTCATTCGAAGACATCGTCACTGACACAGGTCAGCTTGCCGTCCTGGTCGATCTCCCAGACATCCTCGGCCACATCATCGTCCAGGCCGGTGGCCGTGGCTCTGACCAGCAAATTGGTCCCGTCGTCGGCCGTGACGATCTCGTAGGTGTACCTCGCGTGCGGCAGGATCTGAACGCCGATGGTGGCGAAGTTGTCGGTGTTGGCCGAATCGGCCAACATGCCCGCGCCCCAGTAGGAATTGTTCGCCTCGCAATAGGTCCGCTGCATGGTGTAGATCTGCACCAAAATGCCCTTGGCTTCGGACTGCTTGGATTTGGTGATGGCGGTCATAACCCGAGGGGCAGCCAACGCAGCAAAAATGCCGATGACAACGACCACAATCATCAATTGGATCAGCGTGAAACCTCTGCCTCTGGACATTTCGTCCTCCTTGCTAAATGCGTTCATGTTATGCTCCGATTTTATGTCAGAGCGTTGCTATTTTTGCTTTTGTATGACCGCTAACAGTAGCAGATATTTAAAATTTGTCAACCCAGTTAGAAAATTTCTCTAACGGAACGGGGTCAACCTTCATTGTGGTGTGAAATTAAAAAAGAACCTCCGGCGGCTGGCAAGCGCACCGGAGGCTTTTGGAAAGGGCAAAGCCCAATCCTCATTTTTTCATGGGAAGAATAACCGACGCCACGCCGAGATTATCTTCGCGGTCAGTGTTCCAGCGCCGATATATACTGACAAAAGGATGACCAACGCAGGTGCTTTGTCGATCACCGTATTCGACAGACCCGACTTCATCGCAGCATCTGGCTACGTTATCAGAAAATAGCCAAGTACCACGCTCCTTGTAGTAAAGCAACATAGCGTTGACCATGATTCTGGTCATCGGCCTCACCTCGTTCCTTTCGTGAGGCAAGAGCAATTCCAGTTGCTCATTCAGGGCCATGTTAGTGGATCCCGGGACAATGCTCGTTCGGACCAGGCGCCATTGGGGCACATCCGTCGCCGCGGCGAATTGCTCATTCTCGTCTTCTTCGCGACTAAAGGCAAACAGATTTTCTCCCACACATCTCCGCATGGCCTTAATAGATAACCCGAGGTCAAAAATCAAGACATGGGTTGAAGCGCTTTTTTTGAGCAGCGAATCCGGGAACGGAATTGTGGCAAGAGCCGCAAGTTGTCCCGGGGAGAGACTGTCAAGCTGTTCGTGGTAAAGATTGCCGAACACGCTCTTTGCAGTGGCGGGACCGATGCAATTCTTCGCGCCCATTATTTGTTGGGCGTGAACGAACCCTATCGTGTCGATTATGAGCGATTGCTTATGGTTCTCCGATGACCACATCGCCACCATGAAGACTGCAAGTGCGAACACCAAACCAATGGCTGGGTTGAATCTGTTTTTCGGCATATTTTAACCTCCTTCATCAAAAAAACGTTTTCTGCCTTTATGTCTTTTGTTCTCTAGATGATGCGCCTTGTACTAAAGCGTCACTAGAGAAATCTTGTTGTTAAATAGCGTATCGTACGATGCTAGCATAACGCCCAAAAATGTCAATATATGCCATCCGCAAATTCTCAATCTACCGCATTGCATCAAGCTGATGGGGTTGACCCCGTTAGAGAATTCTAATGGGGTTGACAAAAAAGGCAAAATGGACTAGTATCATTTGTTCTAAGTGATTCACGATCTTTTCTAATGTACACTGATAGGAGGCGCTTATGTGGCGTGCATTTTTCTGCTTCATTGCTGCACTGGTTCTGGTGTATGCCCCTTTGTATCTTCACGGCTTCTTTTTCAAAAAAGCCGTGACGACAAAAAACATCAAAACCTGGGTTGCGCTCTACGCCCTTACCTGGATAACCGGGTTTGTCGCGGGCTTTTCCGCCGCCGGGTTCTGCGCGGTATCCATCATCGAAAAAGGCTTCAAACAGTCTCTCGTTGTGGAGTCATTGATGATCGTCGTTGCCGTGGTGACCGGAGTGCTGCTCACCCTAGCCACACATAAACGTGTGCTGGCTTTCCGGGAAGACGTCACCAAAAGGGTTCTTGCGGGAGAAGCATAAACGACCCTACCCCATACTGTACATACGAACGACAAGGCCGTCAGGCATTCCCTGCCGGCTTTTCTAATTCTTAAAAGTGGGATTTTCCCTAGCCGCTTAGAGGTTGACCGAAATAACACAATGACATACAATGTTTGCGTAGGCTTTGGGCTTACATGATTTTGTTCAAAACCCGCATTTCGCGGGTTTTTGACTATTTAACTTGTGGATATCTACTTAAATTATATTTTAAGCGATATTCAAAATCCTCAGCATAAAAAATTTCTTTTATAGTTCCTTTTTGATGGGCATCATAAAGCTCTGCACCAACATGGTTCCTAGCGCCAAAAATGTAAATTGCCTTATCAAAAACAGACTTTAAATACTCAAGCAAACAATAAAAATCACCGTCACCAGAAAACAAAATGAGATTATCATACTTTTCTCTGTCTTTAAGTAAGTCAAGTGCCATCTCTAAATCAAGATCGCATTTTGCCATAAAGCCACCTTCGTATTTGCTATCAGGAATATATTTAACTCTTTTTGAAACAACCTCGAATCCTGCCATTTTTGCTTTGTTTAACACCATGTCTGACCAAGGAGTCAATATTGCTGACGTTGTTATGGGTCCGTAGTCTTCGCCATAATAGAACCTTCGTAAATACTTTGCTCCTCGGGAAAGATGTTTTGTAAGCTGTCCGAGTTCCTTAATCCCAACAGTCCAGCCAAGACTATCTTTCCATTTATCGACATTTCCAAAATCGATAACAATCATATTTTTCGTTGCGGTTTGTTCTAAATTGTGCAAAAATTCTTTAATTTCCTGCTTGTTCATCCCTACATTTTACACTGACAAATCTAAAAAGCAACAGAAAAATCTATTATATATAATGGGGATTTTTTTGGGATTTTCCCTAGCCTCTTAGAGGTTGACAAAAACACTTCATTTTGATAGCCTCAACCGTTAGATGTTTGACAATTAGGTTACGCAAAAAAAGGAGCTTATCATGCGTAGTTTGCTGTTGTACCTTGTTGTCGGGGCGATCGTTGGGCTAGTCTTTGGTCTCATTTGGGACCAGATGATTTGGATCGGCCTCGTTGTCGGTCTATTAGCGGGCATCTTCCTCGGCAGCGAAGCCGGCAGTCTCGTAGGTATTGTTGCTATGATTATTTTTGGTGCAGCAGGCGCGGTAATCGGACTCATCTTCTATGGTGTCGGCTACGGTTTGAATGCGCTCTCCCCACACCACCCTCTCTGGATATTTGTGCTGTTCGGTGCATGTTTTCTGGGGCTCATTCGCCTGATGATTCTACGGAGAAGATCCCGCCTACAGCTTCAACGGGAAAAGCTAGCGTAGGAGAAATGTTACTTCCAAGCAAAGCTCGGTGCACTCGCCCGGGCTTTCTGTTTTTCGCACAAAAATTGAAGCCCCGTCTCCGGACGGGGCTTTTTTGTATTGCAAGGGTTGCTAGAGCGCACTACGCCGTTTGCTCCTGACAACGCTGAGCGGATGCCTTCGCGCCCTTCCCCGCAAGACCCGACTAGACCGTCTCTTTTTGGCAAGATACCCTTTGCCCTTACAGGCCTTGCATGGACGCCGGTACGACTCTGACCGACCTCTTCCTTCACAACTTGGGCATTTCATGACGCCTCCATCTTCATTCGTTTGCCATAAAAATCAAACATAAAGAACCAAAAGCACCTTATCGCTCGGCTTTCTATTTGTCAATTTCCTAAAACAAACTTTTTTTGTAACGGTGTTGGCAAAAACTCTGAAAAATATATAATCGTGTATTGCACTTTTAGACCCTATAACCACGAGGTGATTATGCCGAAATGGGAATACCATATTGTTCTTGTCTCTCCCGCCTCCCACCTACTAGACTATTTGAACCAAATGGGAAGAGATGGTTGGGAGATATGCACTTCGATATCAACGGGCTCTGAAAACGGGGCGGATACGCTTGTCCTCAAACGGCCGCTCGAATAATAACTCCGACAACCCCAAGCCTTCAGGGATCCTCTATGAGGATCCCTTTAAATTTCTATTTCTGGGATTTTTCAGCTTGCGCCTTGGGGTTGACAAAATATAAAAATCCGATATAATGACCCATTAAACAATGTGATTGAAAATAAGGAGGATGTTCATGGAGAAGGTTCTTTTGATAATTGGACTAGCGGCGTTGTAGACAAGCTTCGTAGTGCTCGCCAGGGAATACATTACCAAATTTAATTACCACAAGAGCAACAAGGCGACCACTTTCGCGATAATCGGAAGCTTTGTCTGCTGGTGGGCTACTGGGCTTGTCGTTGGGTGGATGATTGACCCAATGCTTGCCGAGGTTATTGGGTTTCTATCCTTTGTCATCCTTGGCGTATTGCAGGCACTTTGCCTTGTCATCTACATCAAACATAGGGGGAGAATCCCAATCGAGTAGTCCAACGCGAACATAAAAAGCCTGCGAAGTAGTAGTGATACGAACCGCGGGCTTTTCAAATTGGAAAAATGTGAATTTTTTGCGGCCGAGCTAGCGCCTCCAAATTTTAACCGGGCAGCCCTCCATTGCTTTCTTATTTTGATAAAGTATACTAAAATTATGCAAGAAAAAAATATTACTTGTCTTACAAATACCGGGGAAAATATTATCGTCCCTTCTTCGTCGTTAATTTTCCGCCCAAGTGTATATGGGATAATTATTTTAGAAAAAAACATTGTCTTGCTTAAAAACAAAAGCGCAAATAAATATTGGCTTCCTGGCGGCGGCGTTGAAATTACAGAGACCATCCAAGAAGCCTTAAAAAGAGAGGTGCTTGAGGAAACGGGTTTAATACTCCTGAAGTCAAAACTTGCAACAACCACTGAAAGATTTTTCTACTATAACCCCACACATGAGGCGTCACATGCTTTACTTTACTTTTTTTATTGCGACGTAGTGAATAAAAAACTTATTTCCGACGATAGGGTCGACGACGAAGAATCTGGCAGGCCGCGTTGGATCCCAATTATTAAACTGAAACCCTCTGATTTTGCAGACCACGGTGAGCTAATCATGAACTTGATAAAAAAACGATAAATGGCTGGCATCTAGCGCCCAATGGAGTTAGATTGGTTTGAAGTACCTTAAAATCTTAGCAGGAGTAATAGTCAAATGCGAATTGTGATCAGAAAAGACTGAAAAAAGGTGAATTTGTTTTGGCCGACTTTAAAGGTGGCGCACGTACTCAAGCCCCAATCGTCCGAGCTTCAACCAATAGTCATCCTCGGTAGACAACATAAAATATTTTAATATTTTTCTCGCGAAAGGCTTTTGCAAAAAACGCTTTGGACTTTTAGGATTCTTTTGCAAGGTTCATTGCGGTGATTGCCCGCTGCAAAACTCCAGCTGCTGCATCGTTGCGCTCCTTTGCCAGGATCGGCAACATTGCCCGCACCGAAGCGTTCTCGGTTGGCAGCAATTCAACCCGACCAGCGAAATATTCGGCAAGATGGGTTAAAAATTCGTCAAACCACGATGGCGTCACAGTCAGCACGTTGTCGAAATCAATCGCCACTGGCTGGCCAGCATCAAGCGTCGGGCGGATCGCTCGAAACGCTTCAAGACCAGCTGGGCGGGAAACGAGCACAGTGCCGAATTTTTTCAAATAAATCGTTTGCATAGCATTTTGTTAAAAAGTAATTACGGCAACGACGCCTCGAACATTCTGGCTGATCGCGGCAATGCGCATATTTCCATGCGCTGGGATAGTCGCTTGTGCGACACCGGAAGTGAAGGTTAAGCCTATCGGATTGGTTTCGGCTATTTTTTTTACCAACTTCAATCCGTTGCCTCGTTTTTCTGGGCTGCGACCCGAAAGGGTTTCTGTGAAAGCAATGCGCAATGCTTCTACGTCACTAGAGATGTCTGGCCGCACTCGTTGCAGCGTAGCTCGCACGCCCTGTCCTCGATCGGCCAGCACAATCATCCGCTTCATAACATCGTAAGCAAAAAAGATGCCAATAACGTCTGGCCAATTTCCGATATTGTGCGCAAAAGAATTATCACCAATTTCAGCGGCAACGGCGGTAAGTAACGAGACAATACGTTCTCTCTGGCTGCCAGGCGCTGCTTCCATGGATTTGCCCATTTTTACAAGACGGCTCGTAAAACGGTCTGATTGTCCACAGTAATATTCACTCGGAATCTCCGGGGGTTGTGCACTCGAAGCCCAGGCCCACGCAAGCTTCGGCAAGTCAACCGCCAAACGTTGTACTTCGAGCAAATAGTAATACCGCTGACCGCCCGGACTGCGTTGAGAGGTAATTCGGCCTAATTTCTCCCAGTTTCTGACGGTTTGAGGGGAAACGCCTAAAATTTTTGCTGCTTGGCCAACGCGCAATTGCTCATCATTTTTCTCTTTCATATTGTAAGTTTAAAGGAAAAACTTACAAAAGTCAAGTCTTTTTGTAGGTTTTTGGAAAAAACTTACACCATAAAAACCGGAAGGAATTTTCCCCACTCGCTCATTGGAAAAAATAAGCTGATACTCCTATTTTTTGATCACTTTTGAAAGCTCAAGCTTTCTCGCTTTGCCTTAGCAGAGGCTTGAGATAAAATTTTGTCCTGATAGATCGCTTTGTTGAGGTATTGACAAAAAGTGAACTTTGGTATATAGTGGATAGTTCATTTTTGAAGGCTCTTTAAACCTAAACCCAGCTCGGATGAGCTAACGGTCCGGACGGACCAGGAGGTATCTCATGTTTTCACGTGCTACCCAACGCGAAAAGAATATTGCTCATCAGCAAAAGCTGTTGAACGAGTTCCCTTTTCTTTGGGCTATCAGGAACGATTGGACGCTTGGTGTCGACAATCTTATCACTGTGACAACAGTGCGTTTAACTGAAAATGAGGAACTCGGTATTCCTGTGACTCTCGGCGCGCCGACGGATTTGGTGAGGATTTGGATTGTTAACGAGCGCGATGATGACAAAGTGAGTATACACGCAGTTGACACAACCTCTCCCACACAACCTGGCGGCCACGTTGTATCCACGATCCTAACTCTCGCCATTGGTTCGAAAACAAAATCGCTGCCAACTATAAACCGTGTGTGCATACCCGGCCGAGAGTCATGGTGTGTAGAAGCCCGGACTATTCAGGGTAATATTACGACACACGCCGTAATCGAGCTGGCAAATGGAAATCTTCAGGTCATTCGCCTTAAAGCGAAATAGACCTTGACGATCAACAAAACCCACTTCCTATCGGGAGTGGGTTTCTTTTTTGCAATCTAACTCGCCAGAGAAATTTCCCTCGGCAAAGCTTAACAATTATTTTACTTCGTATATCCAGCCGGGTTGCCAGGTGATTCTTATTACCTTCGTCGTCCCATGTACAAAATACGTAATTTTCATAAGTACAGTATATCACTTTTAAAAATTTGAGTTTTATAAATATTTTGCCCAGAGGCAGGGAGACCACAAGTTCGGAAAGCCTGTTCTCCCTACCTCTAGGGCGATACTCCACCCTCTCGACACCTCCGCGGCAGCGGTGCCTAGATAAAATCCTCTGAATCTCTCGTATGAAATTCCGAAAGCCATTTCGGCAATTTCTTGGTTACTCGAAATTCAGAGGATTTTGATATTTACCCCGATTCGTTTTTCAACAATACGCAAACACCGCAGGAATCCCCCTTCCTCGAATCTCAAAAAATGATTTACTTTAATTCCTCAAATTCGCCAGTTGAAAGATTTTTTCTTGCGTTGTCCCAATTAAAAATACGACTCTGCATTACAATATACACGCCGTGCGATAACTTCTGAACTTCTTCTACAGCGAATCGCAAATTTTGTAATGCGTCAGATTGCGGCTCTGTTGCGGGGGTCTTCGACCCAACAAGGACTATTGTTTTTGGTAATTGCTTATGCGCGAGATACGTTGCCGTTTTGACCATCGTAAAACTCCCGTGCGTCACAATAATGTGCTCACTCGACGATGTAGCGCACTTATCTGCAATTATGGATCGATCATTGTCATTAACGAATCTGCTGTCCTTAAGAAAAAGAATTTCTGAAACGCATGGTTCAGTAATTTGTACCTGCTTTAAAAAATCTGGAATATTCGACTTCGGATTTTTAGGGGCCTCTGACTCATTCTTATAGTCTATACCGTCGATTGTCCCACCAGTAATAAAAAATGTAATCATAAATTACTTTATAATCTTCATGATTTCGGACAGACACTCGCCCTCTGATTCGTATGGCTTCACTGTCATACGAGAGTTACCTCGAATCATCATCGAGATGGAATCTTCTTTTGTTTTATTATAAAAACAATAAATCTTTTTCTTTTTCTCAACGGCTCTACCGAGTTCATACCCTACTCCAAGACTCGTGGTCGTAACTTCGCCAATTACTAAATCTGCATCGTCCATCCATTGCATATCGCGTTCGTATATTTCTAATGGATCCATCACGTTTTCACGATCCATAACGTTATCCAAAATCACATGGGCATTGGTTATCGAATGACCATGCGCAAGAATTAGATCTGCAATTTTCTTGTAAAGCGGCAAAAGGTCTCTCCCTCCACGAATTGAAACTGCAAAATATATTTTCATAAAATTATTAACTTCACTCATATAAAAAACTACCCCTTAAAATCTAACATAAAAGCTAAGCCCTTACGCCCCTGATTCAACCAATAGTCATCTTCAGATGACGGTGTATTATTTTTTATTTTTTCTTCTCTTACGGCGCCAACAATGTGCATAGCATGTTGAACCTTTATAAAAAATGGCAACAATAATAATTCCTGCGAAGTAAGTTGGATTGTTTTTTGGTACTCATCAAGCGCAATTTCATAATACTTAGCAAACAACTCAAGATGATTCGTATCAAACAGCATATTACAAAGTACCACCGCGAGTTCCTGTATGCGCGGGTAATAATTAGTAACGGCAAAATCAATAATGTAAATCTTGCCCTCTTGTGAGAGCATGACGTTTGTTTTAATAATATCGCCGTGCACCAAGGCGTGAGGCAAAGTGTCAATATTTGTTTTTTCAAATTCATCCGCCAAAGGATGGACCAATGCTTGATCGCTAAGTGGTAACAACGTTTCGACCGCACGATATTCTTTTAAGAAACTTGGGATTGCCCAGCTGTCATAAATAAATTTCGGTTGGTAACTCACCGAGTTTATAAGAGCCGCTTGTCTGACAGTTTCGCGGGCTTCGTTTTCGGTTAGCGGTCTTCCGAGCTCATAAAAGGTTTTACCTTCAATATATTCCATAACAATTGACCGAAGCCTGGCATTTTCGACCATAAAGTGGCTTATGTAGCCTTGTCCGGATTCAAAGAGTTTTGGTTCTCTTACGCCGGCCTCAATTGTTTTGTGAATTATCGTGACATACCGTTCACAACCCTCATTAGTCCGAAACTCGCCAAAAAACTTAACAAAAAACTTACCTTTCGATGTTTGCAAGATTACGTTAAAATCTTCATAGCCCACCAATACAACCTCGTGACCTTTATAAGCGCCCAGATTATAGTCCCTGCAAATAATGTTCAACGGTTGGTTTAAGTTCCCTTTATAGGCAATGCGGTCTTGGAATTTTTTTTCGTCAGTCATTGCTCAAGTATATCACTTTTAAAAGCTTATTTTAAAAAATATTTGCCGTTAGCACGGCAGAGCTAATCCCACCCTTTGGGTGGGCAAAGGGTGGGGCCTAAACCCGAGCCCGGGTGAAAAGAAATCTGGAAATTACAAATCTTCGTGAGATGCATGTCTTGGTCAGCACCACTGATTACAGCTGGACTGACACAAGTCTCTTACACCTCACTCTCGATTCGTATTTCCTGATTTTTTTCAATTGGCAACAAAGAAACGCAGAAAATGCCCCGCCTCCGACCAAAAAATACTTGCTAATTATTTTTTAGTAGCAAACAAACTAATCCAATTCACGCCTTCACGTCGTGTCTCGTCAGTTATTATCTGACTTCTCACACTTGCAAATCCTGATGCGAGCACCAGTTCTTCAATCTCCATTTTTGAAAAAAACGTAAATGTCCGGGCGACGTCTTTTGATAATGTATCTTTAACTGATGTCTCGCCTACCCCCTCTTTCACTCGAATATGTAAAATTCCGTTTGCTTTCAACATGCGATGCATCTTCTGTAAAACTCCCGAAATGTCTTTTTTAGCAATGTGCAAAAGAACTGCATTCGCCCAAATACCATCAAAGTTTTCTTGCGGAAAATCTAATTGGGTCGCATCCATAGATACAAACGTGGCCTCTGGAACACGCTTCTTGGCTTCCTGCAGAAAAACATCTGACAAATCAATGCCGAACACCTCAAAACCATGATGCACAAAAAACTCGCTGTCTCTCCCCCCAGCGCAGCCAACATCAAGGATGCGCGACCCTGGTTTTAAGGATTTCACGAATTCGTCCCGCTCAAATGGGATAAGAGCCTCAATATCAGCGAGATATTGTTTGCCCATTGTGTTGTATGCACGAATCGTGTCAGAGGTTCTTTTATCCATGCTGAAAGTATACCAAAAAACCGCAATAAATAATCACAACCCCCTCCACCCAAAATCCCCCCAACCCCCAACAAAAAATCCTCAAAATGTATCATTACGAGGACGGATTATTAGCTTATATTAAGGGTCCCCCAAGTGGGGTGGCTGAAAAATCTTCTTTACTTAATTCAATTACTTCTTTAGAATTTCTGCAACTTTTTCTCCTAAAATTTTATGATGTTCTGGAGCAAAATGATACCCGTCAGTTGTTTCAAGCGAAATGAACTTACCGGCATCCAGATATAAACATCCTGATTGTTTAGCAACTTTTTCAAAAAATTGAGGTAGCTGCTCTGATATTTCTGGAGCATTTAAAAGGCGTGGATCGATTTTTTTTCCAATTGGATTTACTACAGGTGCGGGGCAAATAATAAGTATTTTTGTCTGATTATCTTTTGTTTCTTTTTTAATAAACTCAATTGTCCGCCGCAGGTGATCAATAATATTTTCAATAGAGAGGTGATAAGTACTTTTAAGATCGTTGGTCCCGAGCATTATTGTCATCACATCTATCGGGCGATTTGTTTCTAAAATCGATTTCAAAACGGGTAAGCCAGCCTTATACGGTTTTTCAGGTTCTTGAGCAACGAATGTTCTTCCATTTAATCCCTCGTTAATAACATTAAATTCATTTCCCAATCTTTCTTGTAGTACACCAACCCAGCGAATGTTGGCAGGATACCGACTTTCATCAAGTGGATTATGGCCCCATGTATTCGAGTCACCATAGCAAACAACTATTTTCGCTTGAGGATTAATATTCATATTTTAAGTATATCATTTTTGCCCAGGGTATAGGGGGAACATAAATTCGGAAAGCGTGTTCCCCCTATCCCTAGGACTATACCCAACCCCTTCCACACCGCCGCGGCAGCGGTGCCTAGTTAAAATCCTCTGAATTCCTCGTATGAAATTCCGAAAGCCATTTCGGTAATTTCTTAGTTACTCGAAATTCGGTGGATTTTACTTTGTTTTAGGTGTTGACAAAAAGGCAAGTTTGCTGTAAACTATTCCGTTAACTGTCCACCGCCCTTTGATAAGGAGCTTTACATGCAACGTCCAAATTCCTTTGTTCTCGTTGTATTCTCTTACTGGCTATTCGCGATTACATACGTTCTGTTCCCTTTGAATCAAGAATTCTCTGAAATCAGAATGGCCTATGTATGCTTTTTCATCCCCTTAGGGATACCGGGGCTCGTTCGTATGATGTACAACACCTTCAAAGAAAAACCCCATTCTGAAGAATGGTATATAAGGATGATTAAATCGATGGCGCTTTTGTGTGTGATTGGGTTGATAGGAGTGTCATCGCGCCTATACTTCCCGATTGATTTTCTGCCAATAGCCGATCAGGTTGCCCTCAGAACTCTCATCGGTTTTGTCGCTACCGCCATCACGCTACATGTCATCTTCGGACCGCTCCCGGAAAAGCGATTTGTACTATAACATCGCAACGTACATAAGCATAAAAGCCTGCAAAGTAGTTTTTACGAAATGCGGGCTTTTTGAATTTTAGAGCGATTTCCCTCGGCAAAGCTTAACAATTATTTTACTTCGTATATCCAGCCGGGTTGCCAGGCGCCAACTTTTCGCCAATCTTCTGCTACAGCTTGCTGCCAAGTTTTGCCTTTGGCAATAACTTCTAACGCCAGTTGTGGGGCTTGGTGAGCAACAATGGCGATATGCGAATATGTTAACTTCATCTCGTCAACAAATTCGCGCATTCGTTTTTCTACATCTTTATAGTTTTCGCCGTTTGGAAATCTGGTATCAATATATTTTTCTATGTCATTTTTGAATTTCGATGCAGGAACGCCATTCCAGTCGCCATAATTCGCTTCGCGCAAACGTTTATCGTGAATAATTTTATATTTCCCCTTAAAGCTAATTTTGGCAGAATCAATTGCGCGTTTTAAATCCGAGCAAAAAACAACTTCAAAATCAGTGTCTTGAAGCTTGCTGGGCAACTCTTTTGACTGTTGAATACCCTTTTCAGACAACTCGCCATCATTCCACCCCGTCGCCAAATCCTGTTCATTATCCGTTGTTGTCCCGTGTACCAAATACGTAATTTTCATGCCTTCAGTATATCACTTTATCAGGCCACCAATCTCAAAAAATTAATTAATAACTGTGTTCGATCAATTTTTTTTGGTCACCAATAAATACCTCCTTATTTGCGCCTTTCCAAGTAAACTCCTTCAAAATGTTAATAAAAAAATCCAGTGCCAGGTTTCCTGGGTTAGAAATTAGCTCCTTTGTATCAACAATCTTTGGTTGTATAATCGGCTCATAATGACAAGGGTACGTTTGTGACAGATATCGAAAAGGATCTCCCCAAAAGAATAAAACTCTCCCTTTAACGCCACCTAACTCAACTAAAATTTCTACTTTTTCCCCAAAGTCTACTAACTTAGCAAGGTTGGCCGCAAAAAAGTGTATTTCTGTAATAGAATATAAAGCATTTATTATACTAAAAAAACTATCATTTTTTTCTTGACCAGAAAAATGAAGTGATCTTCTTGCTTTTTCTTTCTCTTGCTCATCCATTGAATAATCTTCTGGCATAGAAAAATAGTGGACAAATTGTCCATTCAAATACAATTTCCAAAATTCGAAATGTTGCCCTTCTGGCCAATCACAAAAGGAAGAGACACTATCTGGGCCGCTCGGAAAAATTTTTTCATCTCGATCAATGTGTGGATAATCCCACCCACGAAATGACAATTTACTGCTTTCAATCGTCTTCTCTGCTTTTTCTTTATCGGAAATTCTGTCTGCCTTGAATTCAATGGGTCGAATTATTATTTTCCAATAACCCCTTTTTTTTATCTTATCAATTAATTTTTCCATAATCTAAAGTTTATCTCTTTTTAAAATCTTATCATACTCTGTAAAATTAAAGTGAGTAGGAGACCTTTTTATGATTTTTCTAGGTTTTTTTGATTTTATATTGGAACACAAAATCTTTAAATCTGTATTTAAAATTTTCTCTTTTCTACTTAATAGTCGACGAATCATTTCGTCCCATTCCTCATTTGTTTCTATTGCTCTAGACTCGATGGGATTTGATTTTGAACGAATATATAATACCCCTTTTTCAAGACGACAATGAGGGTTACTAGACATAGAATCAAATAAACAAACTACGGGCAAGGGTTGTAAAGATTCATAAATGCGTATTAGAATAAATCGCTTTTTGTACTTATGAATTGAAAGGCCCCCTCCAAAAATTTCAAAATTGATAGCTTGATTAGTTTTCCCATTTAAAAACCGACCAATATCATCTTCATTATTAAAAGTATCAAATTGTTCTTTTGAAAGTCCCTTTCTTTCAAAAACTACTCCTTTTGAACGACTTCGTTTTTGTTTGATGCCTATTACGATAAATCCACCATTAATTGTATTGGAAAGTGCAATACATGTTTTTACAATTTCAAATTTTATACTTTTTTCCTCTTTAACCCAAGACGTGGACGGTTTAAATTCCCATCTTCGGTCTTCTGTGCCATATTGAATATAATTCTTCATTTCATCGGTAAGAGGTTTCATAAGATCACTATTATTTAGCTAAGTACCCGATGGCATTTATTTAATCTAACCAACTTTACTATTTTATTTGGAGAGAAATCCTTGCGTGAGTTTAGTATACAACCCCTGTCCGTTGAAAAAAGTCGATGAAAAAGCATCACTTTTGCTCTAGATATTTTTCAAACAATCCGATTGCGTCGTCTATTACCTCGATGCCCTTAACTTTTGTGGGATGATTTGCAAACTTGCTGACCCAATCAAGGCTCTCACTAATATTTTCAACGATTGCATCTGAAAAAGCCAAAATAAATGGATGAATCCAATCTTTAATTGTTTCACCATCAAAAACGACATCACTTCTTCGGTGGTGCGAATTTTTTGGCAAAACGGAAATTACTGGTTTTTTTAGATACTTTGCAATCACCATTTCTTGAGCTGTACCTGCACCAAGTTTGTTTTCTGCGTTTACAATAATAATATCGGATTGTTTAATCTGATACACATCATGACCAAAAGTAAGCTCCGGTTTGGATTCCTCACGCCACGCATCACCATCAACAAAGCTCACGCCTGAAATGGCGCCTAAAACCTCTTTGTATTTTATTTTCCAATCTACCCAATTTTTTCTTGTTTCATCCCCTTTTGGAATGGACCCAAGCAAGCAAATTTGTATTGGCATATGTACGGTCTAACACATTTTAAAACTATTGCCTACTCTCGTGTCCGTTGAAAAAAATCGTGGAAACTCAAATTGGGAATGAGCGCAAGAGAAATATGTCGGCATGGCTTTGACGACTATTTCATGCGCGAATGGAAATTTGATGTTTCCCGATTTCTTTTCACAGGACTAGCGTTTTGGTCCTTTTGGGCGATGCAAAAGGACATTTGCTGCCGCTCCCGCGGCAAAAGGGTGCCAAATAAATGACACCCCTTTCCTTTTATACTTTCAAAAATCTAAGTTTATTTATTCGCCAAAAACCATCCCTTACTCTTCGTCACATAATACAACATGACTGCATCAATCACGAGCGTCAAAACATTGCCACCTCTCCAGCTGACAAAGGCGACAATCACGCTATACACAATAAACGCAATCAAG
>Ga0265297_10004991_pt1 | contig 20861 bp, 14 predicted proteins | sample Munlanlwell13791_FD_192502 | JGI IMG/M metagenome (GOLD analysis project Ga0265297, IMG submission 192502) | Leachate microbial communities from a municipal landfill in Southern Ontario, Canada - Leachate well 137-91 | ecosystem: Engineered > Solid waste > Landfill > Unclassified | place...
TATGGACCACGCAGTTGTCCTGGATGTTGGAGCGGTCGCCGATCACGATCCGGTCCTTATCTGCACGGATCACGGCCCCGAACCAGATCCCGACATCCCTGCCCAGCGTGACATTGCCCGTGACGGTTGCATTGGCGGCTTTGAATAATGCCCCGCCGGAGACCTTCCCATCCATATGCATAATAACATAGGAAATTAAGAATCAAGGAAGATGAAGGTTATGGTAGGGGGAACCTTCGATCCCCTGCATGACGGCCACAAACGCCTTTTGAACCGCTCGTTTGAATTGGCCGGGCCATCGGGGCATGTGGTAATCGGACTGACTACGGATACCTTCGCGAGCCGCAAGGTGCATCCCATCCGGCCGTTTGCAGAACGGAGGGCCGACCTTGAGACATACATTACCGGTAAAAACTTCCCGGTCAGCTGGCTGATCGAGCCCCTGAACGACCGGTTCGGTTCCGCCATCGAATCCGATTTCGATGCCATCGTGGTTTCGGAAGAGACCCTTCCGGTGGCAGTCGAGATCAACAAGGTCCGGCGTGAGGCCGGGAAACGGAAGGTAGATATCCACCAGATCACCTGTGTCCTTGCTGAGGACGGCCGCTGGATCTCAAGCACCCGTATCTACCGGGGCGAGATCGATATCCATGGCCATATCCTGCACTAAAAATACTCTTTTTTACTGCGATTCTCTCCAGATACATCCAGATCGTGCGTTACTGTCTGTGATCTGAATAACGAACGGGATTCCCCGAACCTTTAAAAAAAGAGATTATTTCCTGTTGACTGCCACGATGGCGAGCATCGCAAAGGCTGCTGCGATTACCGAGAGCGCTGCAGGCAGGGGTGCCTGCGTGGTCGGCTTTGCGGATGCTGCTGCTGTTGTTGCTACCGCAACGGGGGCCTGTGTGGGTGCAACCGTGGATTCACTGGGTGCAACCGTGACTACGGCCGCTGACGATGTTCCGGTCTTGAACATGGTGTCGCTGCCGTACTGGTTGGTGGCAGTGAGACTGACATCATATGCACCCTCACTTAAGTAGATGTGGCGCGGGTTCTGTTCGGATGAGGTTGTGCCATCGCCGAAGTCCCACTTCCACGAGGTCGGGCTGTTGGTTGACAGGTCGGTAAACTCGACAACGAACGGTGCCTTACCGATCTGACGGCTTGCCGTGAACTCCGCTTCCGGTGAAAGGGTCGTCACGATGTAGTTCGCCTTCGTAGCGATGTCCTGTCCGTCCTTGTTGGATGCGGTCAGGGTGACCGTGTAGGTACCAAGGGTGGTGTAGGTGTGCATCGGGTTCTGTTCGGTGGAGGTTGAGCCGTCACCGAAGTTCCATGCCCACGCCGTGGGCGTATTGAGTGACTTGTCCGTGAACATCACGGTCAGCGGTGAACCGCCCCGGGTCTTGTCAGCAACGAAGTCTGCCTTTGGGATGGAGAGAACCGTGATGTACTGGTTCTTGGTCCGCGAGTTGGTCATGGACGGGTTCGATGCCGTCAGGGTCACATCATAGACACCGGGTGCACGGTAGACGTGGTCAGGCTTCGAGCCGGTACCGGTCGAACCATCGCCAAAGTCCCATACCCACTGGGTGGGGCTGCTGGTCGAGAGGTCCGTGAAGGTGACGATCCTGCCGATACCAACCGTTGTCTGGTCCGCAGTAAAGTCAACGGCGGCGCCTCCGCCAACGGTGATGAGATCGGTACGTACCCTGGAGTCAAAGCCGAAATTGTTCCTGGCGGTCAGGGTAACCGTGTAGGTCCCCTCGTTCTGGTAGATGTGGACCGGGTTCTGATCCGTGGATGTTGTACCGTCCCCAAAGTCCCAGAACCATGAGGTCGGGAGCCCGGTGGACTGGTCGACAAAGTTCACGGTCATGGGTACCTTGTACATCTGGTAGGGAACAATGATCGGCATGAACTCAGCGGTTGGGGGCATGCCAACGTTGATGTAATTGGCCTTGGTCTCCACATCCTTGCCGTTTGCATTCCGTGCGGTGAGCGAGACCGTGTAGATCCCCTTCAGCTGGTAAGCATGGCTCGGGTTCTGGACCGTTGACGTTGCTGTGTCGCCGAAGTCCCATGACCATGATGTCGGGGCGTTTGAGGATTTATCGGTGAAGGTAACTGCCTCGTTGGTGTTTACCAGGGTAGGTGCCCCTTCGAAATCCGCATTGGGCACGCCGCCAACATTCAGTGTCTGGGTGGAGGTGGCGGATTCATCGCCCCGGGTGATCGCGAGTCTCACATCGTACGACCCTGCGGTCGTAAACGTGTGGGTGGGGTACTGGTCGGCGGAGGTGATCCCGTCACCGAAGTCCCAGGACCATGCCGTGGGGCTGCCGGTAGACTTGTCAGTAAACCCGACAGCAAGGGGTGCCTTACCGGAAGAGGGATCTGCAACAAATTTCGCAACAAGATCGCCGCTTGCCGCGATATACTGGTTCCTGGTGGCATCGGAGGAACCGAAATCATTGGATACCGTCAGGATTACGTTATAGGTGCCGGCGGTCCAGTAGGTGTGTACCGGATTCTGTTCGGTTGATCCCGTCCCGTCCCCGAAGTTCCAGTTCCAGGTGGTTACCAGACCCTGTGACTGGTCAGTGAATCCCACGCTCAGCGGGACACTTCCCGTGGTCGGGTTTGCCACGAAGGATGCCCTGGGCGGCATTCCGATGGTAATGTAATCCTTCTTGATAGCGGTGCTGGTACCATACGCATTCTTCACCGTCAGGGTGATGGTGTAGGTGCCCCGCTGGAGATACATGTGGTTCGGGTTCTGGTCGGTGGAGGTTGCCCCGTCACCAAAGTCCCACTCCCAGGTCATCGGGGTTGAACCCAACGAGGTATCCTTAAACTCCACCTTCGTTGGAATCGTGGAGTAGGCAGCATAGTGGGCATCAAACTGGGCCACCGGGGCGAAACCCACCGTAATATACCCGGATTGTGTGGTATCCGATGCAGAGACCCCGGGAACTGCCAGGGCCAGAAGCAGGACAACAAGTCCTGCGTACAAAAACATCTTACTGGATCTCATCATGATCACAGCCAGAGTTATCTATGAGCAGATATTTAATTCCATCACCTCGTTTGGGCAATTGCAGCACTTTTAACACCAGAAGTAAAATTTCGGAAATACCGGAATATAGGGGTTTTTCACGAGGGTTCTGACAGGCCCGTCAGTCCCAAGAATGGATCCGGGCTGTGATCGTGAATTGTCAGGAACGCTGGATAAAAAGGAAATCCGGGGTGATGATCAGATGATATGGCTGGTAATATCCTTGGTGATCACCCAGTCGCAGTAGGTACAGTGGAGTCCTTTTGGGAGGACCCTGAATTTACTCCGGATCGGTTCGTGGGTATTGGATATGCATCCCGGGTTCGGGCACCGGACAAGACCCTCAATCAGCGTCGGGATCTCCACACCCTTCTTCTCAAACACTTTGTAATTCCGGATGATGTTGATCGTGGCCCGCGGGGAGATGAGGGCGATGCGGTCCACCTCCTCTTTTGAGAGTTCGCGGTTGGTCAGCTTGACGATGTCTTTCTTCCCCATGTTCCCGCTCTGGACATTGGTGGCAATGGAGAGGGTTTCCTGCGTTGTTCCCGTGATACCCAGGATCTTGACGACATTGAGGGCCTCTCCACCATCTATGTGATCGATCACGGTACCGTTCTTGATCCGCCGGACCAGCAGCCCTTCGTTTTCAGCGGATTCACTGGTCTTCATTTCATCACCTGCATCAGCATTGCCATCCGGACCGGCACACCATTGCGTGACTGATCGAAATATCTGGCATGGGGCAGGGAATCGACCCGGGGATCGATCTCGTCCACCCGGGGGAGCGGGTGGAGGATGATGAGACGCTTCTTCGCATCGGCCAGGAGTTCCGGGGTGATACGGTAGCTGGACGCGACATTGAAGTAGGATGCCGAGTCCGGGAACCGCTCGCGCTGGATTCGCGTAACGTACAGGACATCCACCTCGCGGATTATCTCGTCAATGCTTTCGTGTTCGATGATCTCCATACCCTTTTCAGCCAGCTGCTCCGAGAGCGTTACAGGAAGTTCGAGCCCCTTGGGGCAGATGGTATGCAGCCGGGCATTGTACAGGGAGAGTGCCGAGGCCAGGGAATGGGCCGTGCGCCCGTAACGGAGGTCGCCGACGAGGGCGATGTCGAGCCCGTCCAGGGGCATGGACTGGCGGATCGTGTACAGGTCAAGGAGGGTCTGGGACGGGTGCTGTCCCGCACCATCGCCGGCATTGATGACGGGGACGGTAGAGAATTCCGCGGCAAGGCGTGCAGCGCCTTCTTTTGGGTGCCGGATGACAATGGCATCCGCGTATCCGCTGACTACCCGGATGGTGTCGGCAAGAGTCTCTCCTTTCGCCATGGAACAGGCCTCGACACTGCCGACCGCGATGGATGTGCCGCCGAGACGTGCAATGGCCGATTCAAACGAGAGGCGTGTTCTCGTGCTGGGCTCAAAGAAGAGGACGGCGAGAATCCTGCCATCAAGAGCGTTCGCATCGTACTTCTTCTCATCAATCTGACCTGCATGATCCAGCAGGCGATCGATCCCGTTCCGGTCAAAGTCCCCGATCGATATGATGTGCTGCACCGCTCACCCTCCCGACTCTTTCTGTGATGAGTATATTTTGCTCATGCCCTAATTAGCTATCTTTCGCACGGACAAATTACCCTGGCCGCAATTGGGGATACAGCATCGGATTCCCGTATCTCGTCGGGATAATTTTTTTCCTCGCACCTGTCTGAATGCCAATATTCTTCCTTTCACCATCTGATACGTTTGTGTGGGCGACCTGCATACTGTGCAGAAAATGCCGTGGAATCTATCCACATGGCACATTATGGATGTTAAAATGTCCTTTTATAACTATAGAGCAAACAGCTATACAGCATCGTCTTCTTAAATTTCAGGTAACTCAATAGGGGAGACACCACGTGGCGCAACCATCTGTAACCAATAAAACCGTCTGCATCGTCGGCCTTGGGTATGTCGGCCACCCCCTTGCCGAAGCATTTTCCCACCGGATCCGGACCTTGGGATTCGATATCGATGAGAAGAAGATCCAATCCCTGCAGAAAACCCCTTCCGCAATCGTTGCCTCCTCTGATCCGGCCCGGATCCGCGAAGCAGATTTCGTCATGATCTGCGTACCCACGCTCCTGACCCCTGAGAACGATCCCGACCTGTCCTATGTCTGCAGCGCGGCGACAACCGTGGGTGCCAACCTGAAAAAGGGCTGCGTTGTCATCCTTGAATCTACGGTCTATCCCGGCGTGACCGAAGATGTTCTCCTCCCGATCCTTGAGAAAGAATCAGGACTTCTGTCCGGCAGGGATTTCAAGGTCGGCTATTCCCCGGAACGTATCAACCCGGGTGACAGCGAGCATGTCCTGTCCCGGACAACAAAGATTGTGGCCGGGATGGATGGGGAGACCACCGACCGCATGGCGGAGCTATACAGCCTGATCACGAAGGTGTACTGCGCTCCTGATATCCGGACTGCCGAGGCGGCAAAGGTTGTCGAGAACATCCAGCGGGATGTCAATATCGCACTGATCAACGAGCTCTCGCAGATGTTCCATAAACTGGGACTGAGCACTCGGGATGTGCTCGAGGCAGCATCGACCAAATGGAACTTCCACCAGTACACACCCGGCATTGTGGGTGGCCACTGCATTCCCACGGTCCCCTACTTCCTCGCCTACGCGGCAAAACGTGAGGGGTATGCCCCCCGGATGATCCTGACGACACGGGCGATTAATGACGACATGATTCCGTTTATATCGGGGCTTGTGACAAGTAACCTGAAGTCCGCCGGAAAGAAAATCCCCGGGGCGCGGATCGCAGTCTTGGGCCTCACCTACAAGGAGAATGTCCCGGATTACCGCGATAACCCGGTGCTCGACCTGATTACGGTACTCCGCGACCAGCAGGTTGAGGTATTCGGGTACGATCCCCTGATGACCGATGAGGAGATTGCACGGATAGGCGTTACCCCTCTTGCCGACATCGGGCAGCAGATGGACGGATATATCCTTGCCGCACCGCACGACCAGTTCATGGGTATGGTAAAAAAGGAGTTCGCTGCCGTTTCAGGGCCCGGCATCCTGTTCATCGATATCAAGGGCGCCTTCTACAAGGATGCGTCCATGCGGCAGATGTTCAATTACCTGACCCTCTGATCCGCGGGCAGCGGGCCAGCCCCGTTCATCCCTCTTTTGTGACCACGTAGTTGTCCATGACGAGGATGTCAAGGTCGCTCTTTTTCAGGGTATCCAGCGCCTCGCGGGGATGGTAGACCATAGGGGAGCCATGGAGGTTGAAGGAGGTGTTCAGGACGCAGCCGGTCCCGGTCATGTGTGAAAACTCGCTGATGATCGCGTGGTAATCGGGGTTCTGGCTGCGGGGGAGGATCTGGGGTCGGATCGTCCGGTCCCTCGGGTGGGTTGCGGCCCGGATATTCTCCCGTTCCTTCGTGGTGTCGAACGCAAGCATCATGTAGGGGGAGGCGATCTTCTTCGGGTTATCCAGGTACCGGTCCGCTGCCTCTTCCATCACCGAGCCGGCAAAGGGCATCCAGAAGTCCCGCATCTTGATCGCATCGTTGATCCTTGTTACGGTCTCAAATGAACGGGGGTTGGCGAGGATCGAGCGGTTGCCGAGCGCACGGGCGCCCCATTCGGAGCGGCCCGAACACCGTGCAACGATCCGGTCCTGGCTGAGCATCTCCGCCACGTACCGGTTGACATTGTCCACTTTCTCAAACCGGTAACCGGCCTTCTTCACTTCTTCACGGATGACCTCATCACCAAATGCCTCGCCAAGGTACAGGTCGGAGAGCGGTTGGATCGACGGAGTTGTACCTTGTGCTGCGCAGTGTTCTTTGTAGGCAAGGAACGCGGCTCCCATCGCGTTACTCTCGTCGCCGCAGGAAGGCATGACGAAGAGTTCCTCTACTTCAGGGAGCGATGCGATCAGCTTGTTCAGCTTCACGTTCATGAAGACCCCACCGGCAAGGCAGAGGCGGTGCAGGCCGGTTGCCTGGATTGCATTGCTTACCCACCGGGTAACGCTCTTCTCGGTGAAGTCCTGCAGGGCCCCGCAGATCGCATCGAACCGCTGGTGGCGGTAGACCTGTTCGAGACTCTTCATTGAGTTGGAGGTGGTCGCGAGGGTTGATCTTTTGAATGTGAGACCATCCACCGTGAGGAGGCGGTCGAGCGCCTGTGACATCCCCGTGTAATACTTTTGGGGGGAGTAGGGGGCCATCCCCATCAGTTTGTACTCGTGTTCAAGGGGCATCATGCCCATGTAGAAAGTCGAGACTGCGTAGAGGTTGCCGATTGAATTGCCCTCCCGCGTGGCCGCCAGCCGTGTGATCTCACCGTCCCGACTGGTATACACTCCCGCACAGTTCCCGTCTCCGCCTCCGTCCAGGGCGAGGAGGAGGGCCGGTGTGCCGTAATACCCGCTGCAGCAGAGTGCCGTTGCAGCGTGGGTCAGGTTGTGGTCATAGGATCGCGTCCGGCTTATAGGGATGCCCTGCGATTCCAGGAACTTCTTTCGCTGCCGTGCCCTGTCCGCAGTATACAGGCCAAAGAGGGGTGAGGCCTTGAACGTGTCCGCCAGGTATTTTCTCCATGCCGGTGTCGCATACTGGCGCCTCAGGGCTGCGGTATCCTTCCACGCGGGGTTGTGGATGGTGCCAAAGGCGAAGATATCGATATCATCCAGGGTGATCTTTGCAAAGTCCAGCGCCCGCTGGATGGCCTGCGACGGGAACCCGTTGAAGTTCTTGATCCCGTTCAGCCGCTCTTCCTGGAGGCTGAACGTGATGGCGCCGTCTTCCAGCAGGCTGACGGAAGCATTATGGTTATCGTGGATTCCGAGCACGCGGACGTGATCACTCATAGGTGGTTATCTGTTACTTTGTAAAATCAATAAACATTGGCTTTGTCCTCTTCCGTCGGATTGACGTAAACGTATAAATCAGTGCCCGAAAAAATGTATACTGGAATGCTGCTTCTCATCATCGCTCTTGCCCTGCTATTCGTTGCCGTGATCCCCTATGTCGCCTATCTCCTCGGGATCTGGTTCGGCCGGAGATCCGCTGATGCCGGGCTCCCAAATGACTACCCGGGGATCAGCATCATCATGTCGGCCTACAACGAGGAGCGGGTGGTGGCGGAGCGGGTGGCAAACCTTGAAGCGTGCCACTACCCGAAGGATTCATACGAGGTTATTTTTATCGACGACTGCTCTTCGGACGAAACCCTTGCCCGTGCCACTGCCTGTTTTGAACAGTCCGGCATCTCGTTTCGTATCATTGCCAATGCGGAGCGGATGGGAACGAACCGCTCCTACAACCATGCCATGAAACTGGCACGCTACCCGGTGATCGTGACCACCGATGCGGATGTCTTCTTCGAGCCCGATGCCCTCAATATCCTGATGGGCCGGCTGGTGAGCGATCCGAAGATCGCTGCCGTGACCGGGGATCTCCGGCCCCGCATGAACGAGTGCGGCACGACAAAACTGGAAGGGGAGTACCGGTCGTTCTACGGGAGGATGTGCGACTGGGAGAGCGCAAGCGATTCGACTTATAATTTCAATGGCGGGCTGGTCGCGTTCCGGACCGACCTGATCCGGAGGATCGACGACAAGCGGGGTTCGGACGATGCCAATACCGCATTCGAGGCGATCCGTCGGGGGTTCCGGACCGCGTACGAGCGGCGGGCGATCGTGTACGAGGATATCCCGGCCAGTTTTGCGGTCCAGTACCGGCAGAAGATCCGGCGGGCCAAGCGCCTGATCGAGGCTACGCTCGCCAACCTCGACCTCCTTGGCAGGAGCCGCCCGTTCACGCGGTTTTTCTATCCCCTGCGGCTCTTCATGTTCGTTGTCACGCCGACATTGTTCTTTATCGCGCTGGCCCTCTTTGCGATCGGCCTGTACTTCGCGTATCCCCTGGTCCTGCTGGCACTTGCGTGCATCGCGGCCCTGGGTGCGGTGGTGTGGCGGGAGAATCTCTTCAACGCTTTTGTCGTAAACCAGTTCTACCTGGTGATGGGCCTGCTGAACATGGGGAAGGATACGCGGACGTGGGAGAGCACGTCGAAGAAAGGGAATGTGTAAGCCGGACTTTAACTCCTGCACGCATCTTTTTTGAATCTGTTGCTTTGAGCAGGCTCATCCCTGCGGGATTCACATCACCTCAGTTCCGGCACGCTGTCCGCCCACGCTTCCACCTTCTTCCGGATCGCATCGTCCGTGTAGGACGAGACCGTGATCCGGTCGCGGGCAAGGCTCACGTAGTAAAGTTCGCCCGCGGGGTCGTGGCACTTCAGCGTGACGGAGAAGAGATCGGCGTCTTTGAGGTGCTTCACCGTCCCGCGGTGGGCGGCGATGTTCGCCATATTCGTGATCATGGAGGCAACGCCCGTCTCGTAGCCCTCAGCCGAGTCGTACACTTCTGAGCTCGCGCCCACCTGCTTTTTGTTCTTGTCAAGGTACACGAACTTTGCCGTATAGCGTTCGCGCACCGGCATGACCGGCGGGAAATTTTTCCTCTGGGCGTAGTATGACGTGCACCCGAGCGGGTTATTGAGCCGCAGCACCTGGACAACTGCGGAAAATGCCGCAGTATCCGAAAACGGGTGTTTCAGCCTTCTGGATGCACTCTTCGATCCGGGTCTCTCGCGGAAATGAGTCATGATATCTCCTGCCCTCTTTTTGTCCTGCTCGCTCGGGGGAATCCCCCGGCTCACAGGATGCCTGAGTGGGAGAATGAGCGGGGCCGAGAAAGCCTTGGTGGTCAGTTAAACGGGGGTGATGGGGGGTCGCGTGGGTACAAGAGTGTGAGCGGCTCATGGATCCGGGGCTGGCGGGTTTTGCCCAATGTGACCGGAGTCTCCGTCGCTATATGCAGGGCCTGGAAGGGGATTATAGGGTCTCCAAACATGGTGTCGCGTGCGCTCAAAATATTCTTGTACCCACGCGACCCCCCCTTGCCCCTTCCGGATTTTGAGCGAAAATGGTGGGATTTTACTTCTGTAATTTATGCAGATATGGGGATTTGTGGTGAGGGGGGGGTCGCGTGGGTATCCCGGCCGCAGCGCTCTTTGCGGATGCCCCGCAGTTCGAGCGGGTGTACGGGTTCCAGCGGGACTCCCCGAGTTCGGGTTACAAGATTGCGATGCTGAACCGGGGGGAGTGCCCCCTTAAGGGAGTGGAGCCCGGCTTGGATGACCTGCTGATGAAGGTTGTTGCCGCTGGCAAATTTTCCTGCACCCCGGACTTTTCGAAGATCCGGGAACTGGACGCAGTCACGCTCTCTATCCAGACGCCGTTTCTGAACAAGGAGGACCTGCTGCCGGACTTCTCCGCCCTGTTCGAAGGGGTACGGAACGTGGGCCGCAACCTCACGCCCGGCATGCTGGTGGTGCTTGAATCCACGATCACGCCCGGCACCACCAACGGTGTTGCCCGCGAGATCCTTGAGCAGGAGTCGGGCCTCGTGGCCGGCAAGGACTTTGCGCTCGCCCACGCTCCCGAGCGGGTGATGGTAGGACAGCTCCTCCGGAATATCCGGGAGCACGACCGCATCGTCGGCGGCATCGATGCGGTGAGCACCGGGCGGGCAACCGAACTCTACATCCCGGTCCTGACTCTCGGCAAGGTGATCCCGATGACCTCAACGGCAGCGGAAGTGACGAAGACTGCGGAGAACACGTTCCGCGACCTCCAGATCGCTGCCATCAACGAACTTGCGCTCTACTGCGAAGCCATGGGGATCAATGTCTACGATGTCCGGACCGGCATCGACAGCCTCAAGGGGGAGGGAATCACGCGGGCCATGCTCTGGCCGGGTGCCGGCGTCGGGGGCCACTGCCTCACGAAGGACACCTATCATCTCGAACGCGGCGTGCAGCAGCTCGGGAAGGACCAGCTCGATTACCCGGCCGGCGAGCCTTCGCTCTTCGTCCTTGCCCGGCACATCAACGACTTCATGCCGAACCACATGTTCCGGCTCACGAAGGAAGGGCTGGAACGGGCAGGCCGGCCCCTGAATGGTGCGAGGATCGCCCTGCTCGGCTGGTCCTTCCTTGCCAATACTGATGATACGCGGAACACACCTGCCGAGCCGTACCGTGACCTGCTGGTGAATGAGGGTGCGATCGTTTCCGTGCACGACCCGTACGTGGCGGAATACCCGGGTGTTCCGATTGTTCCCTTTGTTGAGGAGGCGTTCGAAGGAGCCGATGCGATCGTGATCTTTGCCGGTCACAACCTGTATAAAGGCCTGGATGCACCCTATCTCAAGAACCTCACCGGGAAGAAACACCCGGTGATCGTTGACGGGCGCAACATGATTGATCCGGATGTCTATATCCGGCTCGGGTTCATCTACAAGGGGATCGGGCGCGGGGACAAGAACGGGCATGCGATCGTGGAAGAGTAATAAAACCTTTTTTCCTATCGAAATCCTATTTTTTTTTTCGGGTTGTTGTGAACGGCGATGGGTAGCTTCTCCATCCGGCCGAGCCATTCATTCATCGCATCAAGGTATCTCCCGCTCTCCACGGTATTGCAGAATTTTCCCGTTTTTTTCTCCGAGTACCCGATAAGAAGTTAAAAAAATGCTGCGGCAGGGAGAAGAACTTATATCTGGACGTATCCGTCTCTCCTCGTGAGGCTGGTCAGACGGATGCCCGTTGTCCACGAAAAGGTAAACAGCCCGCTAAGAATTCTTTCATCCAGCCCGGGAGTGGGTGGGATGATGATAGAGGGGGATATGCCGGCATAAAAGAATATGTCGGGTATTCTGTTGCGCCGATCCCGATAACCCTTAAGGGGTTTCTGGCTCTGGGGGTCTCCATCCGGGTTTTCTCAGGTGGTAAATGATCAGTGGGACTGCTACGACTGCAAGGAGCCCCCCGAACATGAAGAGCACATAATGCACGGTAGGTAACTGCGTAAAAGCGATCTGGCTGGGTGGTATCAGGGCCAGGATAAACAGGAAGATCATGGCAACAAATCCCCCCCCCGCTACAAGCCAAATGCCGGCCTTTCCCCCGGGAATGACAAACGACCGGTGTACCCCGGGACAATTATACCGGAGTTTAATCGCTGCTGCATACATAAAAAAATACATCACGATATACACGATCGTTGTCAGCGCGAGGAGTATCCAGTAGGAACTGTTTACCCCGCCTGGAAGGATTGCATACACCCCAACCCAGAACGTGAAGAAGACCCCCTGGAGGATCATCAGGTTCACCGGTATTCCTTCGGTATTGGTTTTTTGCAGGATGGGCGGGAGGTTTCCGTCACTGGCCGTGGATGCCAGACCCCGCACCGGCCCAAGGATCCAGGTTGACGCTTCCCCAATGGACCCCAGCACGATCAGGAGTGCGACAAGGGGTACAAGCCATGGATAACCGGTACAAATTACCTCAAATGCCTGCATGATGCCGGTAAGGATGTTCAGGTCTCCCGCGGGAACCAGGAGCGCGACAATGAGGGATCCGGCAATGCTCACGACGGCCATAATAGCACCGACAATCAGGATGGCAAGGGGATAGTTCCTCTTCACGTTCCTGACCTCGCCCGCATGGGCCGCCGTCATCTCAATTCCGATAAAGATGAATACGAACGTCAGGAGGAGAACAATACTGTTGATATTTGCGAAATCCGGAACCAGGTCCTGCAGGGTGGGGTGCAGCGTAAACTGGATGGGATTGCCTTGAGAAATGTACTGGATGCCGCCAAGGATGAGCATGGCGGCGGGAATCAGCATACCGATGACCAGGAACGACCAGCTGATGCGGGCATAGGTTTTGAGCCCCCGGAAGTTCAGGAACGTCATGCCCCACCAGATGATAACACTGATGATGAACTGGTAGAATTTGTTGTCAGCAACGGAGGGAATGAATGCATAGGCAAATGTAGCTGCGATAAATGTCAGGGCAGCCACAAAACCAATGGTCATCTGGAACCATTGCAGCCAGACGGCAACAAATCCCCATCGTTGCCCGAATGCCTCCTTGACCCAGATATAGACCCCCCCGGACTGCGGCCAGCCTGTTGCAAGCTCGGCTGAGACGAGGGACGCGGGGATGAGATAGAGGAGGATGGCGAGCAGGCTGAATGCAATCAGCTGCCACTGGGTCTCTGCCATGTTCGGATATTTCCGGATATTGAATAATGCTGCCAGGGTCAGCAGGGTAAATATTGCCAGACCCATCCGGAACGCTGAACTTTTTTCTTCAACCATATGCAGAGCTACACTCCTCTTCGCTATGACTCAGCCGGGGTCTTTTCCTTACCGGGTTATGTTTCGTTACTTATTGCCTGTTCTATCTTCTTTTTCATGATTTCAAGGTACTGCTGCCAGGTAACCGGCAGGTGTTCCGAATGAGATATGAACGGGTTGAGGACGCAGATACGGAGCACATACACGGATTTTACCCGGTTCCATTCCGTCTCAGTAATTCCCAGTCGTTTGACAAACGCCTTGGGCGCCCCTCCATAATCTTCATCGCTCAGGGCGGTCTTTGACGTGATCCAGTCATTCTTGTACACCGGGCCGCTGACATATGAAGATTCATTGTAGATTGCTTCGTTGAGCTGGTTCATCTTGTCCAGGTTCTTGTTCCCTTTCTCGTTGAATGCCATGCAGACGATGTTGAAATCCGGGCTCTGCACCAGGGGTTCGACAATAAATTCCCTGCCCTTAATCTTCAGGCTTTTTGTCTCCTGCAGGGCCCGGGTGAACATCTGGGCCCCTTCTATGCTGCGACCGATGATCTGGCCGTACCCGGTAATATTCAGCGGGATGACCCGGTGGCTGGCCCAGACTGCTGCGGCGGTTGCACCGGCCTTGGAACCTTCCATGATATAACTCCCCAGAAGGGTCGGGGAATTCTCGCCGGATTCGAATACATATGCGGCAAAATAGGAGATCAGGTCGAGGATGCGCCGGTCCCTGACAGCAATGCCTCCTGCGGCATAGGGGACATATCCCATCTTATGGGGATCGATCGTGATCGAATCGGCACGGCCCATTGCCTTGTATGACTCGTACACGAGTTTGCTGGGATACGTGTGGTCATGGACAAAGATCCTGTCTTCCTTTAAGCGTTTTCTCAGCGTATCGTACTCCATGAAGCGGCTGTTCTCATCAAGGTACAGTGCCCGGGAATAGCCGCCATAGGCCGCGTCGATATGGAAGTAGAAGGAGATTCCCTTCTTCTCGTATTCGTCCCGGAGTTTTACGATCCGGGCAATCTCGTCCACGGATCCCTCTTCGGTTGTACCAACAACTGCGACAACCGCGATGATCGGGATCTTCTTTGCCACATGGTCGTCGATCGTCTTTTTCAGGATATCAAGGTCCATGTGGAAGTGATCGTTGACCTGGATCTCGATTAAGTTTTTATTGCCAATCCCGAGTACGTCGATGCCTTTAACCCAGGAGTAGTGTTTGGACTGGGGAACCAGGACCACGCCAAGGGTCCCCTTGCCCACCCCGGTGCCCCGGACGGTCTCATTCCGGACTGCATCGAAACACCCTGCCTTTCTCACCGTATCTACGAGGTTCAGGATCTTCCCGGTGGGCATATTCTGGAGCTGCCAGTCGGTCATCCCTTTAACCAGGTCTGGGTTCACTTTTTTTACCGCGAGTGGGAACGACTTGATATTCCGGGCCATCCAGAGCCCCTCATAGTTGGCAATAGTACCGTCAGTGGTGATGTGTCCCCATGAGGTCTTCGGGTCAAGTCCGAGCATGGTTGCCATGTCCTTACCTGCCTCGATCTCCATGACGGTTGTCACCGGTGAGGCTTCATAGGCACAATTATTCGGGTTGTAGAGGATCGTGGCCATGTATGCAAGGTTTGCCACCATCAGGGTGTCGCTGTTCATGTGCCCGAGGTACCGGGTCGAGAACCAGGGCATGGAATCTTCTTTGAGTTTTGCAGAAAGGTCGAGGAGGACTTCCGAGGTCCGGTCAAGGGTTGCCTGGAAGTGTTCGGTGCGCATCTCCTTTAATGAGGTGACGTTCGGATCTTCCGGATGGAAATCCCTCCGCCAGTGCATGTGCTCGTCCATGAGGAACGTGAGCATTTCCTTGAAATAATCCCGGTTTTCCGATCGCGGTCCGAGGAACAGGGCTTTAACGTCCACATCCTCTGTCTTTTGTGTGCTGACGGCTGCTGTCGGTTTTTTAATAGTTTTTTTTGTTTTTTCTACCATGGTTGTATCAACTCTCTTTGGAGGTGTTCTTCAGGTCTGTTTCCGTTGATTTAGTTATCTTCCATTCCGGTCTCTTGAACGCATAAATGACCAGCGGGACGACAGCCACAAGAACCGTGCCCACGATCATGAAGGTCACAAAGCTGCTGCCTTCCGAGATTTGGCTCGGAGGAAGCATGGCCAGGAGGAAGAGGAGGGCCATCGTGATGAAGCCGAACCCGGCAACTATCCACATGCCTGCTTTTCCCCCGGGAATGGAAAATGCCCGTTTTACCTCAGGGCGGGTATACCGGAGCCGGATCGCTGCGGCATAAATCAGGAAATACATGACGATATAGACCGTAGTGGTCAGGGCAAAGAGCATCCAGAACGAACTGTTCACGCCACCGGGCAGGAGGACATAGACAGCTCCCCAGAACGTGATGAGGATTGCCTGGAGGATTAGCATGTTCACCGGGATGCCATTCTCATTGGTCTTCTGCAGGATGGGGGGAAGAGTCCCCTCAGAAGCCGTGGCAAAGAGACCTCTTACCGGCCCCAGGATCCATGTTGAAACCTGGCCGATGGCACCGATTGCGATGAGCAGGGCGAAGATCGAGGTCAGCCATGGTAGCGAGAAGCTCATGAAGATCACATTGAAGGACTGCATGATACCGGCAAGGAGGTTGAGGTTATTGACCGGCACGAGCATGGCCACGATAAGTGCCCCGATGATGCTCACGATTGCCATAATAACTCCCACAATGAGGATGCCGAGCGGATAGTTCTTCTGGACATTCCTGATCTCCTTGGCATGCGTTGCCGTCATCTCGATGCCGATGAAGACGAAGACGAATGTGACCAGGAGGACGAGGTTCGAGGCAGAGGATAAATTGGGGATAAAGTCGCTGGCTACGGGATGAAGGGTGAGCTGGACCGGGTTACCCGCAAAAATGTACCAGGCTCCCCCAATGATCAACACGGCGGCGGGGATGAACGTCCCGAGGACCACCGACCAGGAACTGATGCTCGCGTAGGCCTTGAGTCCCCGGAAGTTGAGGAACGTGAGACCCCACCAGATGATAACGATCACGATAAACAGGTAGAGTTTATTGTTCGCGAGGTCCGGGTTGATGAGGAAGGAAAATGTTGCAGCAATGAAGGTCAGAATGCTGATGAACCCTATCGTCATCTGGAACCACTGCAGCCATACCGCAGTAAACCCCCATTTCTCGCCAAATGCTTCCTTGACCCAGACGTAAACACCCCCTTCCTGGGGCCAGCCTGTGGCAAGCTCGGCGGATACCAGCGATGCGGGAATGAGGTAGATGATGATTGCAAGAAGGCAGAAGATGATTGACTGCCAACCGACTTCACCCTGGGTCGGAAACGTCCGGATGCTCATTAAGGCTGCTGCAGTGATGAGAACGAATGCGACGAGGGTTAATTTGAATCCATTGCCTGTGTTTTCAGCCATATGATCACGCTTTTGTGAATGCATTATATCCGTATTTATAGTTTTCAGAACGTTGCGGCGTAAGCATGGTATTAACCCGGATCTCCTGCTGACCCATTGATGGGCCAATTTTGTTTCCGGAAATGCAATGGGCCGTTCACAAAAAACGGGATAAGATCCTGATTCTGTTCCTGGTGCCACAAAACAATCCCGGAATATGCCCGATCGCAGTCTCCACAATCACAGTGGCCGGTCCATACCGGTGCATTCTCTGGATGTCATGATGATAGCGTTTCCCATGAAGCGGTTCGGAAGGATGGTCGGGTTCTGAGGAACGTTTCCTTATCACGAAGACCTGAGAGGCAGTGATGAAGAATGTTTGTCGGAGTGCGGCGATGTATCCGATGGAGTGAGATATCACCCGGGTGTGTCACTCTCGGGTTCGATATCGCCTCCGTTTTTGCAATCCCTATTGCAATTCCGGCTCGCTGTCCGCCCACTCTTCCACGTTCTTCCGGATTGCATCATCCGTGTAGGACGAGACCGTGATCCGGTCGCGGGCAAGGCTCACGTAGTAAAGCTCGCCCGAGGGGTCGTGGCACTTCAGCGTCACTGAGAAGAGATCGGCCTCTTTGAGGTGCTTCACCGTCCCGCGATGGGCGGCGATGTTCGCCATGTTCGTGATCATGGAAGCAACCCCCGTCTCGTAACCCTCAGCCGAATCGTATACTTCCGAGCTGGCGCCCACCTGCTTTTTGTTTTTGTCAAGGTACACGAACTTTGCCGTATAGCGTTCGCGCACCGGCAGGACCGGTGGGAAATTCCTCTTCAGGGCATAGTATGACGTGCACCCGAGCGGGTTCTTGAGCCGCAGCGCCTGGATAACTGCGGAGAATGCCGCACTGTCCAGGAACGGGTGTTTCAGTCGTCTCGATGCACTCTTCGATCCGGGTCTCTCGCGGAAATGGGTCATGATATCTCCTGCCCTCATCTGGTCCTGTTCCCTTGGGGGAATCCCTCGGCGCACAGGATGCCTGAGTGGGAGAATGAGCGGGACCGATAAATCCTTGGTGGTCAGTTGAACGAGGGGGAGGGGGGGTCGCGTGGGTACAACATGCTGAGCGGCTCATGGATCCGGTGCCAGTGGGTTTAGCCCCATGTGACCGGAGTCTCCGTCGCTGTATGCAGGGCCCTGAAGGAGATTGTGCGGTCTTTGGACATGGTGCTGCGGGCGCCCGGAATATTCTTGTACCCACGCGACCCCCCCTTGCCCCTTCCGGATTTTGTGCGAAAATGGTGAGATTTTACCTCTGTAATTTATGCAGATATGGGGATTTGTGGTGAGGGGGGGTCGCGTGGGTACAGAAATATTATGGGGATTCCAGCCCCCCTTTGATACGTTAAAAGAATTGCCTTCATAGTGATGGGGGTTGACCATCGACTCTTTCGAGAGCGAGCTCTGCCGCCGCCCCGAAGGGCGCCCCGCTGCGGCTCACGGACGTTTTCAATCACATGAACAGGTAAGTGCGTAGCGCAAAACCCGACGAGGCGTTTTGCGCGTGGGGAATCGCTATTTTTAGGGAAAATTGAAGAGCAAAACCAAAAGAAATTATTATTAAACCACATTTCATAGTTGTGGATAGTAGGCCGCTTTTGAATAAACTAAAAAAAGTGGGAGTAGTCATAGATTCAAAATCTTTTGAAGAATCTTTGGATAATAACGACCGGACCGCTTCCGCTTTATTATGCTATTCTAATCTGGATTGTGTTACCTATATTCGATCTCCATTTTCTTCTAAACATGATGAATTGATTGCGATTCATGAGTATGATTTAATCATTCCTGAACAAATTTCAGACAAACAACCTATTAGTGGCTCAATAGTCTACGGAATTGGAAATTCTAAAACTCGCAAGACATTTAATTATCTACCTGCGCAGATTGAACGCCTCGCAAAAAAAATTTTAAAAATAAGATCTGTAAATTCTGATGAATTTGATTCGATATCCTTGGTGTACATTTTATCAATTCTTAACCGTCGTTTTTATCTTAATGGAGTTAGGGATGAAGTTTTTATTCTAATCACTCATAATGAAATTCTGTTAAAAAAACGTCTTTTAATTGAATCGAATTTTTCATCAGTTCAATTAAACATAATGTCAATAGAAGAAGCGTCTTTTTTCCTAGATTTTTTCTTTAAAAAGAATGGAAAATATCTGGTTGGGGGAAATGATTCCTTAGACAAAGGAGGATGGTATTGGCATTCTTTGAGATTAAAAATCCCGCATTTTCATTCCGGTGAAGACTGTATTGATGCATTGGCCTGTCGCATGAAGTATGCTTTAATGGCCTTAGATGAAATGGGAATTCAATATTATCAAGGTGTGGATAACAATACAGCGGATAATACAAAATACCATTTCAACTATCTTATTTCATTAATAACGGGGATTTTTGATAATCTTGCTATAAAAACAGATAAGTCTCTTAAATTAGGTGTTCAAAAAGAACATATTACTCTCTCACAAAGAAGTGATAATGGGAAAAAATTTTTGATACAAATAAAAGCCAAAGATCAAGATCTTGGTAAGTTAATTGAAAATTCTTACAATTTAATAAAATTAGTCTATTTATTTAGGGATAAAGTCATTCATCGTGAGGGTTTCACTCCTTTATCCTCCCTTGACATTACAAAAAATGGAGAGGTGTGGAATGCTAACTTCATAATGATAAAACCAGATTTGTATTCTGCTATCCATTGTTGTTATAAGGACAAGAAAGGTGAATATAATTCTATCAGTAAATGTGGAATTCGCAAAGAAGGAAATGATGTTTTTTTAGAGCCATACCATTTTTCACTTGAAGTGCTGAAAAAATTAATTCCTTTTGTTGATAAATATCTCGAATTACTTCATTATTCATCATTTATCGAAGAACAAAAACAAATCAATAACGGTTTTTATGGAATGATAAAATCATTCGAAGAAAGCCACTTAGGTTTTTGATTAATTTGGTATTACTATTTCTTGCAATCGAAAAAGAATAGTTATCCCGTCATTTCCTCGCAATCGTCACGTACCCCGAATGACAAACAGAAGTAGACGGCCGGGTCCCCCGCTTCGACCGGGTCATCTCCCGCTCGATCAGTTCGTGGGTATGGACTTCGGTAAACCGTTCCGCAGCGGCATCGACCACGATCGCCATCTGTTCGAGGAACGGCGTGTAGCATGCAAGGTATCCGCCGGCCCGGAGCAGGGAGAATGCGTGGACCACGTGCTCGGTCTGGACCTGCATGTCGAGGTGCACGACATCGTAGGTGCCCTCCGATGCAAGGAAATCCGCTGCCACCGCTTCGATGTTTGTGAGTTTTGCGTCCGCGAAGTTCTTCTGCGCCAGGACCGAGAACTCCGGGCGGACTTCGTAGGTTCTAACGCTCTTAGCCACACCGGCAAAATAGATGGCGGCAATCCCGCTGCCGGTGCCGGCATCCAGCACCTCGTCGTTGTGGTTCATGCCGGTATAGGCAATGACGAGTCCGATGTCCTTCGGGAGCATCGGGGCGCCGGACCGCTTGCCGTGCGTGAAAAAATCAGTGGGGCGGGGGATACGGATCGTGAACTCCGCACCGCTGTGCGTAAGGATCGTATCGCCCGAGTTCTTCCCGACTAAGGTAGCAAGGTCCAGCTGGCCCTTGTCCGTGCCGAGGTTTCCCGGCCCCGCCTTGATATAAAATTCCCGCCCCGCTCCCACGAGCAGGACACGGTCGCCCTGTTCGATCATTGGGCGAGCTTCATGATGGCTTCGGCAATGTCGCCCTTTGATTCAACAAGAGCGGCCTTTGCCTTCTCTGCCGACACATTGGCCTGCGAGGCAACCATGGTGACATCCTCTGCCGGGATCTCGACGGCTCCCGCCTCAAACCGTGGCGTGCCGGAGATCTGGTAGGTGGTCGCACCCTGCATGGTCATGGCCGAGACCTCGGCAGAATCGAAGATCCAGTTGCCCTTCGGCGTCTTGATAACGATACTCTCTACGTCTTCAATCTGCTCGACATTCATGCCGAGCTTCTTCATCATCGCCTTCATCTGGCGCGGATTGATGTTTCCCGGAAGCATCCTTCTCACTACCCTG
>Ga0265297_10004992_pt1 | contig 20855 bp, 19 predicted proteins | sample Munlanlwell13791_FD_192502 | JGI IMG/M metagenome (GOLD analysis project Ga0265297, IMG submission 192502) | Leachate microbial communities from a municipal landfill in Southern Ontario, Canada - Leachate well 137-91 | ecosystem: Engineered > Solid waste > Landfill > Unclassified | place...
ACCATTTTTATGCAGGCAGGCTTAATGCAGCAGTCGAGGCCGGGGAACGTTTCCTTTACGCCAACCTGGGGGATCGGCTTACGGACCGAAGAATGGGCTTTCACTATTTCCGGTAACCGCGAACCGATCAAAGATGAGGGGCAGATCCTAATATCCGGGATGTACTTCCCGAAAGAATGGGTCGTTTTCAAAAAGCTTGATCTGGAGCGGCCATCGGCTTTCCTCGAGAGCGCGATCGAACAGATCTCGCTGGAAGATAATTACGTTACTTATAACGAATCGATCGAGGTTAACGGCAAGGTTAAACCGGGAGTCGATGTTTACGTCAATAATTATTTAGCGAGCAAGGGAAAGGATAATTCTTTCCGGGTATGGGTTCCGTTGAATCTCGGAAAGAACCTGGTAATTGTTGAGGCCAGAAACGAAGGCGAAAAAGTCGCCTGGACCTATAAGGTCTTAAGAAAAGCCCGGATCTCGGTGGCGGAAGAAGAAGAGCTGAAGAAGAAGCTGGAAAAGACCATTTCCCTTCAGGAGCAGGAAGAACTTCGCAAAAAGGAAGCGGAACTCAAGAAGCGCCGCAGTAAAGTGGAAGAACTGGTGACGATCGGCGTCATAAATGTTGATGAGAATAAGGGTGAATTTAAGCTGGAAGCTTCCATTACCAGGGGGGAATTGGCAACCTGGCTGGTTAAATCGGCCGATCTGCCGCTCCCGGAAGTGACCAAAGATGTTTGCGTTGATATTAAACGGAACAACGCCTTTGCCGCTTATTATAAAGCGGCGATCGACTGGAACCTGATGTCTCTTTATCCGGACGGGACCTTCCGGCCTGATGCTCCGGTGACCAAGGAAGAGTCTGAGCGCCTGTTCAAGGTCTTAGGGGTGCGAAAATGAAGAAGCTAATATTATTATTAATTAGCTTGGCCATTTTTGTCCTGCCGGTGGTTGCCGAGGGGAACGAGACCATGACCAAGGACGACGCGGTCCTCCTGGTCTCCGCCGCTAAAAATTTACGGAACCGGCTAAGCGAACTTTTTTCCTTTACGACCGGCTATGACCTTTCCAAGGTTAACCAGGTGCGCTTAACGCCAACTCTCAACTGGGTAAAAGTGACCCCGAAAAAAGCGCCGCCGGACGGCCAGACGGTTTTAGAGATCGTGGCATCCGTCGACGATCCGAAGGGTTTGGTTAATATCGCCGGAACGAGGGCCGACCTGACCGCGATCGGGCAGTTGCCCGACGCGCAACTGGTCGACAACGGCAAGTTCGGCGACGCGGTTGCCGGAGACGGCTTGTACACGTTGTTGACGACCATCATGCCGGAAACGACCTTGGGCCAAAAAGACATTACTATTTCGGCGGTCAACCGGAACGGCTGGATGGCCTTGGCGAAAACGACCGTTGATGTTCAGGTCAACCCGCTGATCCTGGAAGCGAAGGCGATCCCGGAAAAAGTGTCGCCGCAAAGCGGGGCCTATGTTACGCTGGTCATGAAAGTTGACAATCCCGGCCGGCCGATCGATATCAAAAACATTTCCGCGGATCTCCGGCCGCTTGGCCTTGAGGCGATGTATTTCCGGAACGATGGACAGGACGGCGATGTGGCTTCCGGCGATGATAGCTGGTCCATCAGGTTCGTTATCCCAAAAAGCGCCCTGCCGGGCAATTACCTGATCCCGGTTGAAGTGACCAACGTCGTTGGGGGAACAGCGACGGGCAAGATCTTTATTTCCGTTTATTAATGCTATCCACGATTACAATTATCAGTATATTTGCCGAGATATTTACGGCGGGGATCCTCCTTTCCGGAGGGTTTACCTTCTTAAAGGAAGGGGCGCGCCGGCGCAAGGATCTTTTCCTCGGCTTAGTTTTCCTTTCTTTGTTCGTTTATGTTGCCGCGGTTCTGGCCGTCCAGCTCATGGTCAACCTCAATCAAAGTTTGTCTGACCTGATCATCGCCCAGAAGGTCGTGACCGTCAGCACGCTCGCGGCTTCGTTTTTTATCTGGCTTTTTATCGTGGAACGATTTAAGCTGAAGGTCGGCCATATTTTTTCCGCGGCCCTGCTGGCGATCCTCGGCGTTTTTGTTTATCAGGTCTTTGCTTCCTCGACCACGCTGGTTTATCGCGAGGGGGTCATTCAGCCGATCGTTAATTATTCCGCCTGGATCCCGCTCATGCCGATCTTTTCGCTGGCCTGGATCCTGCTGGCGGTCTTTGGCTTCCGGGCCGCCTTCACCGAACAGCATTCCAAGCTCCCCTTGTATTCCGGTTGTTCGGCTATCCTATTTTTAGCGGCAGTCTTTTCTTCGTATTCTTACGTTCGGCTGGGCGAGGCCGGCTATTTACTTGCTTCCTGGCTGATCTTCCTGACCGCCGCGTTGGGCCTGCTTTTAAGCGAGATCATACCGCCGGAAAGCCCGGAAGCCGAAGCCCCGATCAGGTTTTTACGGACGCGACTGCTCTTCAAGCTGGTTTTGATCTTTGTTTTAATGGTCGTTATCTTGTTTGAAGCGACCGCGCTGGCCACGATAAATATTAGTAAAAATTCCCTGACCAGATTTGTCCAGGCGTCTTACTATGAGACCGCGAAAAACCTGGTCGCCGAGGTTGCCGACGTGCCGCAACCGATGAAAGCGGAAGACTTGCAAAAGATCGTCGAAAAAGTAAAAGTCGGGGCCCGGGGAGTGGCTTTTATTGTTGACGACAAAGGCTTCTTGCTGGCCCATCCCGATCGAAACCGGGCGTATCTCAGGGACAATCTTGGCCGCAATGGCGCGGTCGCCAGGCTTCTGATGAAGAAAGAAGGGCGGGGCGAGTTTTATGATGAGCTGGGGAACGCGATGGTCGGCTCGTATCTGTTGATCCCCGGGACGAGCAGTGGGCTGGTGATCGAAGAATCGCGAGACTCCGCTTATTCGGAACTGCGCCAGCTCGAAGCCAATTCGCTCCTCTTCGTGATAATGGGGATAGTCTTGGCCGCCTTGACCGGGATCTTCTTCGCCCGTTCGATCGAAAGGCCGATCAAAGAACTGATCAAAGGGACCGAAGCGGTCGCTCATGGCGAGCTTGGTTACCATATACCGGTCACCTCCAGCGATGAGCTTGGCCGGCTGGCGGAAGCTTTTAATAAAATGACCAAAGATCTTCGCGATAGCCAGGAGCGCCTGATCCTGTCGGAGAAGTTAGCCTCGCTTGGGACGATGGCCGCCGGAATGGCTCACGAAATAAAAAACCCGCTGGTCTCGCTGCGGACCTTTACCCAGCTCTTGCAGCAAAAGTGGGATGATAAGGAGTTTCGCGATAAATTCAGCCAGATCATTCCGAACGAGATCGAGCGGATCAATAAAATTGCCGAAAGCTTGCTAAAGTTCGGTCGGCCGGCCAAGCCCGAACTGACCAAAGTCGAGGTCAACTCCCTGGTCGATGAGGTCTTGCTGCTTTTTGAAAGCGAAGCAAAAAAATATAATGTTAGGGTGACCAAAAAGTTTGCCGCCCTGCCGCAAATATCCGGCGATGCCGGACAACTTTCCCAGGTCTTCGTGAACATTGTTAAAAACGGGATCGAAGCGATGCATGAGAAGGGTGGGGAGTTGACGGTCAAGACCGATGTCGGCGAGGTCATTAAACTCGGCAAGATGCATGGGCGTCAGGGGGTCCGTCAGGGAGACGTGGTCGTTTGGGGAGAAGAAGAGAGCATGAGCAAGCCGCTCCCGGTGGTTTTTATTGAAATGACCGATACCGGCGAAGGGATCTCCGAAGAGAACCTTAAAAGTCTTTTTGACCCGTTTTTTACCACGAAAATAACCGGGACCGGGATGGGCTTACCGATAACTTTAAGGATCATTGAAGAGCACAAGGGTTCGATCAAAGTAAGAAGCCGGGTAGGCAAGGGGACGACCTTCATTATTACGCTGCCGCAGCAGTCTAGTCTTTAACCCGCCGCAAAAGCGTTTGCATTCCGTTTTCCAGGAGACTGCGTTGAACGACCTTATCGAGCTTGTCGAGCGCCTTGCTTTCAGCGATCATATAATGAGCCTGATCACAGTCCGAAAAGATGATGTTTCCGGAAGTTTTATAGGTGGTTTCGCCGATGGTCAGGACGCAAGAGCTATTTTCGCAGGAATTGTTCAAGGTAGATCCCTCCAAGGATATTATCGGGCCGGAAGTCAGACAACTTGCGTCCGACCGGCGGGAGTTGCTATAATCCATTACCATGTTTGAAAGATTTACGGAAAGAGCGATCAGAGTTATTATGGCGGCCCAGGAAGAAGCCAAGCGGCTCCGGTCTAATTTTGTCGGCGCGGAACACCTTTTCCTCGGGATGCTGCGCGAGAACGATCAGGCGGTCGTTAAAACTTTAGAGTTTTTCCGGGTTGACCAGTTGCAGGTCAAGGACCGGATCGAAGAGGCCTTGCTGGCCAAAGAAGGCGAAGCGAACGCCGCCGGCGAGCTTCCTTTTAATCCTCAGATCAAGAAGATCATTGCCCTGGCCTGGGATGAAGCCCGGGGCTTGGGACACAGTTATGTTGGCGTGGAACATCTCTTTTTGGGGATGCTGCGCGAAGGGAGCGGCGTGACCGGCAAGATCTTTACTGATTACGCGATCTCGCCAACCGCCGCCAAGGAGCGGATCGTTTCCCTGCTTGGTGACGTTAACCCCCTCCAGAAGAAAACGGCCCGCTCCAGCAAAACCCCGTTGCTTGATTCCTTCGGCCGCGACCTCACGGTTTTAGCCGGCGGCAACAAGCTTGACCCGGTCGTTGGTCGGGCCAAAGAAGTTGAGCGGGTCATTCAGATCCTTTCCCGCCGCCGAAAAAACAACCCAGTGCTGATCGGGGAAGCCGGGGTTGGGAAGACCGCGATCGTCGAGGGGTTGGCCCAGAAGATCACTCAGGGGAATATCCCGGGAACCCTGTCCGGTAAAAGGCTGGTCGCCCTTGATCTCGGCCTTTTAATTGCCGGGACCCGCTACCGGGGAGAATTTGAAGAACGATTGAAAAAAGTAATCGACGAAGTCATTAAAAGCGAGAACATTATTCTCTTTATTGATGAGCTCCACACCCTGATCGGAGCCGGAGCGGCCGAAGGGGCGATGGATGCCGCGAATATTCTAAAACCGGCCCTCGCTCGGGGCGAAGTTCAGTGCATCGGCGCGACGACGATCGACGAATACCGCAAGCGGATCGAATCCGATCCGGCCCTGGAACGCCGCTTCCAATCGGTCATGGTTGATGAGCCGACCGTTGAAGAGACGCTGGAGATCTTAAAGGGCTTGCGCAGCCGTTATGAAGAATTCCACCGGGTCAAGATAACCGACGACGCCTTGGTCGCCGCCGGCCGGCTTTCGGCCCGCTATATTTCCGACCGGTTCCTGCCGGATAAGGCGATCGACCTGGTCGACGAAGCCGCTTCCCGGACCATGCTGCAGAGCCCGGTGATCTCACCGGAGCTCCTTTCTATTTATAAAGAATTGGAAGGGGTCCGCAAAGATAAAGACAAGGCGATCACTGCTCAGGAATACGAAAAAGCCGCTCATTTGCGCGACCTGGAGAATGATCTTAAGGTCCAGTACGAAGCGGCCTCACAGCGCGGCCCAAAGGGCTCTCCGGATAACCTGCCGAAGGTGACGGCGGAAGTGATCGCCCAGATCGTGGCCAGCTGGACCGGCGTGCCGGTCACCCAGTTAACGCAGGAAGAGACTGAACGATTATTTAAAATGGAAGAAACGCTTAAGGGCCGGGTCGTAGGGCAGGACGAAGCGATCGTCGTGATCGCCAAATCGATCCGCCGCGCCAGGGCCGGGCTCAAAGATCCGAAACGGCCGATCGGCTCGTTCATCTTTTTAGGGCCGTCGGGTGTTGGCAAGACCGAGCTGGCAAAACGGCTGGCCGAATTTCTCTTTGGCGACGTCGAGGCTTTGATCAGGATCGATATGTCGGAGTATCTTGAATCGCACACTACCTCCCGCTTGGTCGGTTCCCCTCCCGGGTATGTTGGTTTTGGCGAGGGTGGGCAGTTGACCGAGCCGGTTCGGCGCCGGCCGCACTCGGTCGTTTTATTCGATGAAATTGAAAAAGCCCACCCGGATGTCATGAATCTGTTGTTGCAGGTCCTAGACGAGGGGCACGTGACCGATGCCCAGGGGCACCAAATCGATTTCAAGAATACGGTCATCATTATGACCAGCAATGTTGGCGCGGAGCTGATCCAGAAAGAGAGCGCGATCGGTTTTGTGACCAGGGTTGATGCCGGGGCCAGTTACGGCAAGATGCGCGATATCGTCTTGGAAGAGTTGAAAAAACATTTTAAACCGGAATTCCTGAACCGGGTTGACGAAAAGATCGTTTTCCACCCGCTTTCCAAAGAAGACTTGCTGCAGATCATCGATATCCTGATCAGCGATATTAATGAACGATTAACGGAAAAGGGCCTTTCGCTTGAGCTGACCAAGAAGGCCAAAGTTTTCTTGGTTGATCAAGGGTATGACCCGAAGCTGGGGGCCAGGCCGCTCCGTCGCTCGATCGAGGAACATATCGAAGATAAATTATCTGAAGAGGTCCTTAAAGGGAAGTTTCCTTACGGGACGAAGATCAAAACAGATTTGAAGGGGAACCAGCTGGCCTTTACCGGTAAATCAATTCTAAAAAGCAGGACGCGCAAACTCCAGGACGCTTAGGCCATGCCAAAGCCAGAAATTCTTTATGTTTGCCAATCCTGCGGCCAGGGCTTTCCCCGCTGGCAAGGGCAATGCCCAACCTGTAACGAATGGAACACCCTCACTGAAGAGCTCCCCACCTCACAAGCGCCCAATAAACCAATAGTCGCCAAAACGGCGGAGCCGGTGTCGATTACTGCCGTTGATTATAAGGTGGAAGACCGGATCGCGACCGGCATAGCGGAACTGGACCGGGTCCTGGGGGGCGGGATCGTTCCTGGTTCGGCCACCCTAATATCAGGGGAGCCGGGGATTGGCAAATCTACCCTGATGCTCCAGGTTGCCGAAGCGTTAAGCAAGAAGGAAGAGGTTCTCTATGTCAGCGGCGAAGAATCCCCCCGGCAGATCAGGATGCGGGCGGAAAGGTTGGGGACAATTTCCAAACGGCTCCTTTTATTGCCGGAGACCGGCTTGTTCAATATTGAAAAAAGGATCGAACAAGTTAAGCCGGCATACGTCATCATCGATTCAATTCAAACACTTTACCGCGATGACCTTCCCTCCGCCCCCGGTTCGGTCTCCCAGGTCAGGGAGTGCGCCGCTTACCTGGTTGGGATCGCCAAGGCGACGGGAATCCCGATAATTATTGTCGGACACGTGACCAAAGACGGGGCGATCGCCGGGCCAAGGGTGCTGGAGCATGTGGTTGACACCGTCCTCTACTTTGAGGGGGAAAAACACAAGCAATACCGCCTGCTGCGGGCGATCAAGAACCGGTTCGGCTCGACTAATGAGATCGGCATTTTTGAGATGAAAGAAAAAGGATTGGTCGAAGTCGACAACCCATCGGAAGTCTTTCTCCAGGAACGGCCTAAGGATGCTCCAGGGTCGGTCGTGACCGCGGCGATCGAAGGGAGCCGGCCGCTGTTAGTCGAGATCCAGGCGCTGGTCGCGCCAACTAAAATGGCTTATCCGATCAGGAAAGTAACGGGAGTCGATCAAAACCGGGTCTCGATCATTTTGGCGGTGTTGGAGCGCCAGTTGGGGCTGAAACTTTCCTCGGCCGATGTTTATGTTAATGCCGCCGGCGGCGTCAGGGTCTTAGAGCCGGCGATCGATCTGCCGATCGCCCTGGCGATCGTTTCCTGTTATAAATCGATCCCGATCGATTACAAAACCGTCGCGATGGGAGAGATCGGATTGACCGGCGAGATCCGCTCGATCAGCCAGCTGGAAAAGCGGTTGAAGGAAGCGGAAAAGCTTGGTTTTACGACGGCGGTCGTTCCTAAGGGAAATAAGGGCAAGGCAAAGATCAAGCTTGAAGAGTGGGCCTCGGTTAAAGAGGCTCTCGCAGCATATTTGCGATAGACTGGCGGACCGCCCCTAATTTAGCCTCATATTCCGAATCATTGGCGATCATGATCGGTTTGCCGATGCTTAACCTGACTTTCGTCGGCCTGATCAATTTTGTCCCTTTAGGCATGATGTTATAGCTGCCGTTGATCGCGACCGGCAGGACCGGGACCCCGGCTTTTAAGGCGGCCAACAGGCTGCCGCGTTTAAATTCTCCCAGCGACCCGTCCTGGCTTCTGGTCCCTTCCGGGAAGATCAGGATCTTGTTCCCGCCAGCCAGCAATTCCACCATTTTATCTACTAATTTATAGGCGCTTAAGATCATTGTTCGGTCGACCGGAAAGTAGCCGGTCTTTTTTAGGTACCAACCGAAGATCGGGATCTTAAAGAGCTCTTTCTTAATAGCAAAAAGAAAATTAATCGGCAGTCCCCCCAGGACGATCGGAATGTCGGCCGCTCCCTGGTGGTTAGCGGCGATCATCAGGGCCCCTTGGGGAATGTTTTCTTTGCCGATCACCTCGAAGCTGGAGCCAGAGAGTCGGATGATCAATTTCGACCAGATCCGGGCGGCAACCTGAAACGGCTGACGCTTGTCTTTCGCGAAAGGGACAAAGCAAAGGGTGATCGAGGTAAAGAGAAAGAAAGTGACGATCGTGGTCGCGTAGAGTAGTAGGTTGTGCAGGAATTTAATAATCATCAGGGCAAGTATAGCAAATCGACTAAAATTGTCCAAATATTATGGATCGATAGAATTTCCAATAACGCGGGCGATCTCCCGCCGATCGATAATTCCGGCGGCGGCTTTGGCCAGCGCGTCATCTTTTAAGGAACGGAACCCCGCCGGTTGAACGCTCCCGCTCATGACTTCGTAGACTCCGACCCGTCCCCGATAGCCTTCCGGGGTAAGACGGCGCGCCAAGCGCTGCGCGACAACCCCAACCACGGTTGACCTGACCAAGTAGGGCTCGATCCCCATTTCGACCAAACGGGCGGCGGCCGACGGGGCGTTGGTCGTGTGTAAGGTCGCGAAGACCAGGTGGCCGGTCAGCGCGGCTTGCACGGCGATCCGGGCGGTCTCAAGATCACGGATCTCGCCGACCATAATAATATCGGGGTCCTGCCGCAGGATGCTCCGTAATCCTCTGGCGAATGTTAAGCCGGCCTTATTGTTGACCTGGACTTGATTGATCCCCGGGAGCTGGTATTCGACTGGATCTTCGATCGTAATGATATTGATCTCTTTAGTGTTCAATTGAGAGAGAGTGGCGTACAAGGTGGTGGTTTTGCCGGACCCGGTCGGACCAGTTATCAGGACCAGGCCGCTCCGCTGGTCAATTATTTGGCGATAGGCGGCTAGCCCCGCCTCGCTCATGCCGAGGTCGGTTAATTTAAGCGCGGCTTGCCGTCGTTGCAGGAGCCGGATAACCGCCTTTTCGCCATGGACGGTCGGCATGGTTGAAACCCGCAAGTCGACCGGGTGTTTGCCGGTCCTAACATCTCCCCGGCCATCCTGAGGGAGCCTGGTTTCGCCAATGTCCAGGCTAACCATGACCTTGAGGCGGGAGAGCAGGGCGGCCTGTTTGGTTTTATTGAGCGGCGTCCCTTCGACCAGCAAACCATCGACCCTAAACCTGACCCGAAAAAAATCATCCCGTGGCTCGAGATGGATGTCGGAAGCTTGCAGTTCGATCCCTTTAGCGATAATTTCGTCAAGCAGATCGGTGGTCTTGGCGTTTTCCATGTGGAGAAGTGAAGCAATTTTATTGCCAAAACAAGTTAGGTGAAATTACTCTGGTGGACTGGCGAGAGATGGGTAGATGCAAACACCTAAGATCGATGAAATTGGCGAGATCGTTACTTATCGGCCGAAAAGGTCGACCCGGAGATGCTTTTATTTTGACGATGAATTATGCTGCGCGCCGCAGATCAAGTTCCGGGCCTGCGCTAATTGTTCGAGGCTGGACCCGCGCTTGGTCGTAGTCAGCATGTTTAACAAGATCAAAGAGATGGCGGAGAAATTCCTTAGTTTTTCCGGGTTAAGAGCCGACTAACGCTTGAGGGCTCCTTGGGCCGCTTGCCACATAACCTCGATCGGCGGCTCTTCGCCGGTAAAAATCGTAAAAGCCAGTGCCCCCTGCCTGATCAGCATTCCCAGCCCGGAACAAGTTTTACAACCCCTGCTTTTTGCCTCTTTGAGCAGTTTTGTTTCCGCCGGATTATAGACCAGATCGTAAACCAGGGTCTTTTTGTTTAATTCGGCCGCCGCTGGCAGAGGCGAAAATTCAATTTTAGGGGACATCCCAACCGGTGTGGTGTTGACCAGCAGATCGGCCGAGGCGATCGCGCCATTGAGCTCCTGGCTGTCTAACCTGGCATGACGGCAATTGATCTTGGAAAAAGAACCGATTTGTTCGGCTAATAATTTCGCCTTTGATTCATCAAGATCGGCGATCACCAGAGATTTAACCCCGGTTTCCGCCAGCATGATCGAAACCGCCCGACTGGCCCCTCCGGCTCCCAGTACGACAACCTCTTTTCCCTTCGGTTCGAACGAGGCGTCTTCCCGCAGCGAGTCCAGGAAGCCCGGTCCGTCGGTGTTGTAGCCGATGAGGGTTCCTTCCTGGTTTTGGACGGTGTTGACCGCGCCGATCACTTCCGCCAGCTTGGTGATCTCGTCGAGCTGCGGGAGGATCGTTTCCTTGTGCGGGACGGTAACGTTGAAGCCGGCGATATGGAGGGCGCGAAAGCCGCCGATCGCCTGAGACAGGTCGTGTTGATCGACTTCAAAGGGGACATACTCATAGTCAATATTAAGCTCTTTGAAAGCCGCGTTATGCATCGCCGGCGAGACGCTGTGTCCTAAGGGATAACCAACCAAGCCGATTAGTTTTTTCATGTTCGAAATAGTATAACATGCTCGCCAAGCCAAGGCGAGGAAGCTTGTTAAAGAATGGAAGTTACGTTATAATTGTCTTATAAAGGGGGGTAATTTATGCCAAAAATTCATATCTTAGACGTAACCAATCGTGACGGAGTGCAAACCGCCAGGATCGGTATGGCAAAACTGGAAAAAACGATCTTGAACATGCTTTTGAACGAAATGGGAGTTTATCAATCGGAATTTGGCTTTCCTTTCACCAAGCACGAAACGAATTACCTCAATGCCAACCTGGAACTAGCGGAAATGGGGGCCCTGGCTCCGATCAAACTGGAGGGTTGGGCCCGCGCGATCAAAAAAGATGTCGATCTTTCTTTTAAATATGTTCCAAAGCTAAAGCACCTCAATCTTTCCATGTCGACCTCGGCGATCATGCTGACCGGTAAATTCATGGGAAAGATGGATGAGAAGTCGATCATTGCCAGCATGGGAGAGGCGGTTGAGGCGGCTTACGCTTATGGGGCGGAAACGGTCGGCGTTAACGCGGAAGATGCTTCCCGGACCGACCTTGAATTTCTGATCAGGTTCGGTAAGGCGGCTAAGGAACGGGGGGCCAAGCGCCTCCGCTATTGCGACACCTTGGGAGCTGACGATCCGCAGACCATTTACGAACGGATTAAGACCTTGGCCCAGGAGATCAAACTTCCGATCGAGCTCCATTGCCACAATGATATTGGTATGGCGGTCGCTTGTTCGGTCATGGGCGCTAAAGGGGCGATTGACGGCGGACAGGACGCCTACATTAACACCACGGTCAACGGGGTGGGAGAACGGGCTGGAAACGCCGACATGCTCTCGGTCTTGCTGGCCCTGAAGTATGGCAGCGGCTTGAAGGACAAAGGACTTTTCCCGGAGGAAATTAAGCTTGATAAGGCCTGGCATCTTGCCAAGTATGCTTCTTACGCTTTTAAAATTCCAATTCCGGTCAACCAGGTTGGGGTCGGGGCCAATGCCTTTGCCCACGAATCGGGGATCCATGCCGATGGGGCGTTGAAAGACCGCCGCAACTATGAGCTTTATGATTATGAAGAGCTGGGCCGTGGCGAAGAGGAATTGGTTGAAACCGGCCGCCAGATCACGGTTGGGGAATACAGCGGGATCAAAGGCTTTTACAATGTTTTTGGCAAGCTCGAGATCGAGTTCAAGGATGATAAAGAAGCCGAAAGGATCCTGGAGCTGGCCCGCTACGCCAATGTGCATACCCAAAAGCCGCTGACCAAGGATGAGCTAATGTTCGTCGCCAAGTATCCGGACCAGGCCCGTAAAATTATGACGGTTACCCCGGCGTAATTTAAGGAGAGAGCCATGCCAAAAGTTGGGATCATCTTGGGCAGCAAATCGGACCTGCCGGTCTTGGAAAAAACCGAGAAGCAGCTGAAGGAATTCGGCATTGAATATGAGGTTACCGTTGCCTCTGCCCATCGCGCCCCTAAAGCGGTCGAAGAATACGCTGCTGCGGCGGAAAGCAAATATGACCTGGTCATTGCCGCCGCCGGCCTGGCTGCCGCCTTACCCGGCGTAGTGGCCTCGCATACCATCTTGCCGGTGATCGGCATCCCGCTTCATTCCGAGAGCTTAGCCGGGCATGACGCCCTTTTTGCCATTGTTCAAATGCCGGCTGGCGTGCCGGTCGCGACGGTCGCGATCGACGGCGCCCGCAACGCGGCGATCCTGGCCGCGCAAATCCTGGCTTTAAAATATCCTGAACTTAAAGAGAAGTTAAAAGCTTTAAAGTCTGAGCTCGCGAAGGGGTAGTATGGCCGACCTGATAATCGGGTTGCTTGTCGTTGCTTTTGTTTTTCTGGGCGTGCGTGACGGATTGGCCAGATCCCTTGGCAGCGTCATAACCTTTTTTCTCGCCCTTTTCGCCTCCGCCGCGGTCATTGAATTTTTCTCCGCCTATTCGCCGGTTTACAAGGACTACCTGAACATCGCGACCGTTCTGACCTTTATCTTCGTCTGGTTGGTCGTAATGGTGGCCTTAGAGTTGCTTTTGGGCCTGCTGCTTAAAAGGGTCATTACGGTCACCGTGCTGGGGCCGGTCGACCGCGTTTTGGGCGGGATCGTCGGCGCCGGACGGGGTTTGCTGGTTTTAGGTTTAATGCTGCAGCTGGTTTTATCGCTGACCCTCCCGGCCGCTTTTAAGGCCGTGATCAATGAGGCGTTCCTGGCCAAGCTTTCGATTTCCGCCTATCAATGGGCGTTTCCCCTGGCCAAAAAAACAGTGCCGCAGATCAACCAGACGATGAAAGAAAATATCATTAACAAGATCCACGTTGAAGTAGGTGATCTTTCGAAAGAGAGCCCGGATGAATTAACGAAAAAACTGGCTGAAGTTGAACAAGCCAAGGCGCGGTTGGAAAAAGAATTGCTCAAGTATAATAAACCCGAGAGCGAAACAGCTCCTAAAAAAGGAGAACTCAATGAAATACTTCGTAATCATCGGTGACGGGATGTCCGACTTGCCGCTTAAAGAGCTGGGAGGAAAGACCCCGCTGGAGGCGGCCAAGACCCCTAACCTTGATTATATCGCCCAATACGGGGTTTGCGGTTGGACGAAGAACATCCCGGCCGGCATGACCCCGGGTTCAGATGTCGCGGCGATGAGCATTTTTGGTTACGATCCCAAGCACGGTTACACCGGCCGGGGACCCTTGGAAGCGGCCAGTTTGGGCGTTAAATTAGGGGAGAACGACGTTGCGTTCCGCTGTAATTTGGTTACCCTTAAAGACGGCTTAATGAAAGATTTTACCGCCGGTCATATCTCGACCGATGAAGCCAAACGGGTCTTTAAAGAATTAGGGAAAAAGATCGGCTCGAAAAAAATCGAATTTATCCCGGGACTTAGCTACCGGAATCTTCTGGTTTTCCGGAACTTAAGCCGCGGCGAAGTCCAACGGTTGACCGGGACCAAGACCACCCCGCCGCACGATATTACCGGCAAGAAGATCGCCGGATCTCTGCCTAAAGGGCGAGGGGAAGATTTTTTGCTGCCGCTGATCAACGAAAGCGAAGTTGTCCTTAAGCAATTGAAGTCCAAAGCGACGATCATTTGGCCGTGGGGACAAGGGGCTTCCCCGCATATCCAATCTTTTCCCAGTAAATTTGGCAAGAGCGCGGCGGTGATTACCGCGGTCCACCTCTTAAAAGGGCTTGGCCAGATCGTCGGCATGGAGATCGTCGCCGTTCCCGGAGCGACTGGCTACCTCGATACCAATTACGCGGGAAAAGCCAAGTACGCCTTGAACGCCATCAAACGGCGGGACGTGGTTTTCATTCACGTTGAAGCGCCGGACGAGGCGGGGCATGAAGGGGACGTGAAGCACAAGATCCAGGCGATCGAAGATTTTGACAAATTGGTCGTTGGGCCGATCCTGAAAAAGATCCGCGACAAGGAGATTAACGCCAAGGTCATGGTCCTGCCCGATCATCCGACCCCGATCAAGCTGAAGACCCATACTTCCGACCCGGTTCCCTTCGCGATCTTTTCGTCGTACAATAAACTGCGCTCGGACAAGGTCAAGGGTTACAGCGAGCGGCAGATAAAAAAATCGAAACTGAAGATCAAGCACGGCTACGAACTGCTGACTTATCTTTTTCGATAGGAGAGATATGAGAATCGCAATTATTGGACTCGGCTTGATTGGCGGCTCTTTGGGTCTGGCCCTTAAAAAAAGTGGGGGCCTGACAATAGTTGGGATCCCTCGGCAAGAAGCGACTATCCAAAAGGGGTTGGCCCTGGGAGCGATCGACGAAGGGACGACCGACCATGTTCAGGGGATCAAAGAGGCCGACCTGGTCTTTATCTGCACGCCGATCAACCTCATTGTTCCTGTCTTGACTGAGATCGCGCCGCAACTAAAGAAAGGGGCGATCGTTACCGATGTCGGCAGCTCAAAATATGAGATCGTTTCCCAAGCGGAAAAGCTAATGCCCAAGGGGACATATTACGTCGGCGGCCATCCGATGGCCGGGAAAGAAACCTTTAAGCTTGAAGCGGCTGAGGCCGCTCTTTTTGAGGGGCGGACTTGGATTTTCACCAAAACCTCTAAGACCAGCCAGCGGGCGTTGGAAAAAGTGTCTGAACTGATCCAAAAAACAGGGGCAAAAACGATGGAGATGGAGCCGAAGGTCCATGACCTGATCGTGGCGGCGGTCAGCCATTTGCCGCTGGCGCTCGCGGCTTCGTTGGTCAATGTGATTGGCGGCGAAGAGCAAAAAGAGCTAATGGGAAAGTGCGCCGCTTCCGGTTTTCGCGACACCACCCGCGTCGCTTCGGGGGACCCGATCCTCGGCGTCGACATGTTCACCACCAATAAAAAAGCGATCCTCAAAATGATCGGCTCTTTTAAGCGTTCCCTGTCCGTTTTAGAAGGGCTGATCAAAGAGGGAAACGGTGAAAAGATCCGGGAAGAGCTGGCCCGAGCCAAGCAATATCGGGACTCCCTCTTCGGTTAAGGCGGCCAAAGGACTCCCGCTAGAGGAGGCTTATAAATGTACATATTTTTTAACGTTTGGACGGCGGCCGGCGTTCTTGTCTCCTTTGCCGCGGCGCTGATCGTTATCGCCAATAATCCCCGCGCCATACTCAACCGTTTATTTTTTGGGTTTGCCATGGCGATCGCGGCTTTGAACTCGCTGGAACTTCTAATGCGGCTGACCGATAGTCCGGCGAAAGCCCTGGCTTACTTTAATCTCCACGTTGTCGCCTGGTTTTGTTTTGTCGCTTTTTTAACTCACTTTGCCATTGTGCTGGCGCGCCGGGAAGAAGACCTGACCCGTTGGCTTGGTTACTTGCCGCTTTATGGCCCGATCCCGGTTGTTGGCTGGTTAAACTGGCAAACTAATTGGTTTTATCTGGGCGTGACGAAGCAAGCGATGGGGTTTACCCAAAAATTCGGGGAATACTACTGGATCCTTTCTCTTTATTCGATCCTGCTGTTCCTGGCTTTGATCTGTTATGCCGGGCTGGCCTGGTGGCAGGCGAAGAACGAACGGGAGAAGAAACAAAACCGCATTATCTTTTTCGGTTTTGTGGCCACCTTTTTGCCCACGCTGTTGATCGAGGTTTTGTCCGGTCCGCTGGGGCTGGTTTTGCCGCCGCTGATCGTGCAAATGTCGACGATCATCGTGGTGTTTTTCGCTTATTCGATGATCCGTTACGGCTTGCTGCTGATCACGCCGGCCGATTTGGCGACCGATGTCCTGGCTATTATCCCGGACCTGTTGTTGTACGCCGATAATTACCAGCGAGTCGCGATCGTTAACGGCGAATTGGCGAAGCGTTTTGGCCAAGAGAGGGACGCTTTGATCGGCCGGGACTGTCGGACGCTTTTTGAGGATGAAAGGGAATATCAAGCGCTGCTGGGCGAGGTCGCGCGCGAACAGCGGCTTTCTCCCCGCCTAACCAAGCTTCGAACGGCTAACGGAACCGTTTTAATGGTCGAGGTCAGCGGCGCGCTGGTCAAAGACCGTTTTGGCGAGCAGGGCGGGGTGCTCTATATTTTCCGCGACGTGACGGAGCGCGAAAGGTTATTGGCGGAGCAAAAACGAATGATCGAAGAAATGACCAGGGTTGAACAACAAATGAAGGGACAAATCGAAGAGCGGGCCCTCTTTTTTAAAACGACCATGGACCGCGAGGATAAGATCATTGAGTTGAAAAAAAAGAACGAGGCGCTGGAAAAAGAGATCGCGCGGCTGAAAAAAACTTAAAACTTACGGGTTATTAGAATAAGTCTGGTAAAAGCTGCCAATAACATTTGGAAGCGAAGCGCGACCGACCGCGAGTTGGCGGTAGAAATCATCGGCCGAAGACCACCGGATATTAAAGAATCTTTCCAGAAAAGCGACGCCTTCATCGAACCAAGGCTCGGATTCAATACAAGAGTCGCATAATTGGAAATAGAGGTCCATAAAATTGAAGAGCCTAAGGTCGCGTTTTTTTCCGGCGTAAATTTCCGTAATGACCATCTTTTTCCCCAGGTTGACTTGATCTCGGAGCGGCCAGCTGGAAACAAACGCTTTGATTTGGGCCCGCGGATAAGGATCCCTGATCAGCGAATAAACATCCCGGCCAACCGCTCTGGTCGCCAGGGCTAAGGCGACCTCTTGTCCGTTGGACCAGTGGAAGCTATCCCCCAGTTTTTGGCCGTCGAAAACAGACACCCCGACTTGACCGCTGACCAGCCGTAACGCGTAATTAGGACCGCAAGCGGCCGCGACTTCGAACCAATTGCTTCGTTGGTCGACCAAGACCTGGCGGAGCTGCGTGCTTTTTCCCCCATGACTGGCGTTGACCGTGATCTCCCGGATGGAAGGGAGCCGCTGCAGGAGTTGGCGCCGCCCTTCCCGGTCGGTCGACTGTGCCCGGTTCAAGGTCCCCTCCGATAATAGCGGCGACGAGAGAGGTGACATTCCCGACGGAGTGAGTAAACTTACGGCTAATCCCAGCCGATTAACCTTTTCCATTTCCCGGGAAAAGATCCTGAAACGAATTGGCGGTCCCCCGCCAAATTCCCCGTGCAGGGCGCGATAGTGGTTCGGTTTTGGGTGGGCGATAAAATCGCGATCACGGCCGGAAAGCAACTGGCCGCGGAAGTTGTCGGATCCCATCAGTAAATTATGGATTTGATAACAAGCGGGCAGGTCGTTGGCAATGACGTCAAAGAAAATAAGCTCGCGATCGCTAAATGAGTGGGCCGGCCGTTCAGACGTTGGCGGCTGGATAAAACTTTCCAAGCGCCTCTCTTGCCGGCGAAAGAGCCAGCGTCCTTCGGCCGATTCCGTGCGGTCTTTGAGGAGCATTTCATAAGGAGAGCGGAGCACGGGCCTAATCTCCGCCTGGAGCCCGTTGTTGGCAAGCAATTCGGCAATTAGGTTGGCCGGCTCCTCAAGAGCTGGCTCGAATTGTATTTCTTCGAGCCTGGCGGAATATTTAGCGTAATCGGGATGAGCGACGGACATTGCCTTGTTGGCGACCGCGACGGCCATTTCTCTCGCCCCAACCACGGACACGGCCAAGGGAAAAACAACCTCGTCAATAAAACGGAAATGATGGAATTTGCTTACGGAGGAAAGGTCTTTGCAGGTCTCGAAATAATCGTTAAGATCGGCCATTTTAATGTAGAGGGCTTCCAAATATTCCATGGTCGAACGGATAAATCTTGGCTCGTAGCGCCCGGCTTGCTGAAGTTTTGTTTCTTGCTTGCTGGTCTTTAAGTTAGTCAAGGCCTGAACTATGCCGCTGACCCGCCGCCCAAAGATCCGCTCAATATTTTCCAGGCCTAAAGAAGTATCCTCGACCGTATCGTGCAGCCAGGCGGCGACATAAGCGTCTCCGCCGAGATAGGGGACATCGGACTGGGCCAGACGTTCTTGGATGCGGAGCATATGATAGACATATAACTCTCGTTCGCCGGCTTTCCGCCGGATCGGGTCGCCGGCATTATTGACGTGCGCTCTGACGGCTAAATTAGCGGCGGCAAAGAATTTCCCTTTGCTGAAATCGCTCCGGTGGCCGGCCCGATAAGCTTTTTCCTGAAGCAGGGAGGCGGCTTCGGAGGCGCGGGATAAAAAGTCGCGGTCTTGGGAATAACATTTATCCCCCCAGGTCAGCCGCGCGGTGTTGGCTATTTGCCTAAGGTTGCAATAAGAAAGTATTTTATAGCCGCGAAAGACCGGGCGATCGCTCGGGTTCCGGTGATGGATAGAGGTCGGCTTTGTCATGCGTGCTTAAGCTTTTTTAGCCAGATTGCCTCGTTCGCCTTCGGAGAGAGGACGGCCGAAAAGTTTTTTTTCGGAAATAATGACCAGATTGGAATGGGTCGGGTAAGGATTGATCAGGTTAATATAATTAGCCGAAAGGGTGACGGAGGCGTAAGTTCCGGAGATTGCCTCGCCAAAGCTGGCGCCAAGATCCCTGAATAGAACATAGGTCCCCTTGATCTCCTCCGGACTGACTGTGTTTTGCACGGTTTTTAATGTTTTCATGGTAATCCCTCCGAGTATATATCGGCGAAAACCGGCGGAAATTTCAGGGTGAAATTAATGGAGAAACAAGCGGAAAGAGATATATGGAGTATAATCATTGATATGGACGAAAAACTGATCAAAAGCGTCAAAGAGAGGATCGAACCCCGCTGCCCTTATTTTGGGGTTTGCGGCGGTTGTCAGCTGCAGGATATACCATATCCTCTGCAGCTTGAGCTCAAGTGGCAATACGTCAAAGATTGCCTCAACGCCCAGGGGCTTGCCGACGTCAAGATCGAACCGGTTATCGGGATGGACGAACCCTGGTTTTACCGGAACAAGATCCAATTCCCGATCCGGTCGCAGAACGGCCGGTTGCAAATGGGTTATTTTAAGCCCCGGTCCCACGAAGTAGTTAATGTTAAGGAGTGTTATATCCAGGACCCTTTCCTGACCGAAGTCGCGCAGATCGCCCACAAGGTGTTTGAGCGGCGCGGTTTGTCCGCTTACGACGAAAAGACCGGCCAGGGGGTGCTTCGCCACTTTATCGGTCGGAGCGCTTTCGCTACCAAAGAACTGCTTTTGGGGATCGTTGTTAATGGCCGGGGGCTTCCCGCCGGTTATACGGTCGCCGACGAGATCAAACGGCAGGAGCGGCTTATGCACCGGCAGGTCGCCCGCCATCAGGATTATCCCCGTTACGAAGAAAAACGGCGGATCGTCGGAATTGTCCAAAATATCAATAATTTCAAGAATAATGTTATTCTGGGGGACAAATATAATTCCCTCTTCGGCGGGACCTTTATTCTCGACAAGCTGGGGAAATATACTTTTAAGGTTCAGCTCCCCTCTTTTTACCAGGTCAATCCGGTCCAGGCGGTCAAGCTTTACGACACCGTGCGGGACCTGGCCGCCCTGACCGGGCGGGAACTCGTAATCGACGCCTTTGCCGGGATTGGTCCGATCGCTTTCTGGCTATCGACCAAAGCCCGAGAGGTCATTGGGATCGAAGAATGCGAGCCGGCGGTTAAAGACGCGCTGGAGAATATCAAGCTCAACAACTTCGTGAAGATCACCATGAAGCTGGGCAAGGTTGAGCACCTGCTGACCAAGAAAGCCGACGTGGTCGTGCTCGATCCGCCGCGTGGAGGGTGCACGGAAAAGGTCTTGATGGGAGTGGCGCGGTCGGAAGCGAAAAGAATAATGTATGTATCCTGTAATCCGGAAACTTTGGCCCGGGATATTAAACTCCTGGAACAAAAGGGGTACAAAACTACAGTTGTCCAACCGGTTGATATGTTCCCACACACCAGCCATATTGAATCAGTCGCGGTTTTGGTTAAAACGTAGAAATTAGGAGCGTTTTTTTAGCAGGCCTTTTTTCCGCTTCGCTTCTTTAGCCCGTTTTTGGCGCCGCTTGATCTCTTTCTGTTTTTGTCTTGGCATAACCAATTATCGCCTATTTTCTTCAGGTCGTCAACCCTAACTGCCGTCGGATGCTATAATTAATTAAATGAAGAAACGGGCGCATGTCATATATTCCGGTCGGGTTCAGGGGGTTGGCTTTCGTTATACTGCGGTTGACCTGGCGGGGAAAGAGCCCGTTACCGGCTGGGTTAAAAACCTGTCCGGAGAACGGGTTGAGTTAGTGGTAGAAGGGGACGAAGCGACCCTCAATCGTTATGCCGAGAGTTTGAGCCAAATCTTTGCCGGACGGATCCAGAAAGAGGATTTCTACTGGGAGCCAGCGACCGGTGAGTTTACCGGCTTTCAGATCCGTTATTGATTGCCGCTAAGGCGGAAGCTTGGTCTGCCGCCTCGATCCACTTGACGTCTTTAAACCTTCGAAACCAGGTCATTTGCCGGCGGGCGAAATTGCGGGTCCGCTTCTTTAGCTCTGCGACCATCGTCTCCTTACTCCAGCGGCCCGCAAGAT
>Ga0265297_10004993_pt1 | contig 20854 bp, 23 predicted proteins | sample Munlanlwell13791_FD_192502 | JGI IMG/M metagenome (GOLD analysis project Ga0265297, IMG submission 192502) | Leachate microbial communities from a municipal landfill in Southern Ontario, Canada - Leachate well 137-91 | ecosystem: Engineered > Solid waste > Landfill > Unclassified | place...
TTGCCAACATTCGGCCAACAAACGGACAGACTCCAACAAACATCCATCATTCGGCCAACAAACGAACAGACTACAACGAACCTCCAACATTCGGCCAACAAACTGACAGACTACAACGAACATCCAACAAATTGCCAACAAACGGACAGACTACAACGAACCTCCAACAAATTGCCAACAAACGGACAGACTTCAACGAACATCCAACAAATTGCCAACAAAATCATAGGCTGCAACGAATCCTCGATATTCGCCCATCTAAATCATGGATTGCATCATTTTCCTAATATTCGGCCATCAAAATCATAGACTCAAACGAATCCCTAATATTCGGCCATCATTTTAACCAAGCTCCAATATATTAGCATTAAACGCGCATCATTGTTACAAGCTCCATTATTCTCTGGGATATCTTCATCATTTGGCTCAATCTTGAACCTTTTGCTTACATTTTTGCATATTATTCCATTAAAACGCAAAAAGAACCAATTTATTTTATTTTTCCAAAATTTAAAAATTTAAATTTCAAAAAAATATTTTTCAAATCAAAGATTTTTATTTTTCAAAAAAAAATTATTCAATAAACTTAAACATTATTCGATTTGTTTTTTTTCTTGTGTTTTATGGGATTAATTTCCATACCAATTTCATCTATATGATTTTCTATTATTCCGCTTAGTTGTTGTAACTCGGTTACACTTAAAGAAACATCCTTTATCGGTTTAATCGTTATATCAAGTTTTAGACTGCAATCCCAGAAGGGTTTTATTTGAATTTCCATATTTTTATATTTAAATTTGATGTTATTCGTTTTTTTCCCATTCTTGTGTACAAATTTGATTGAAATATTTTTATCCCTTTGTTTGTTGATTGTATGTTTTTGCATTTCAATTCCACAAAACTGCTTAAACATTTGTTTAATCTCTTGATTTTCCTTGTCCATTTTGTGAAACTGATTTTTTAAAAGTTAAATATATAATATTAAAACAAAATAAATTTAAAAATAAATATAAGAACCTCGCGGTTCTTATCAACTCCCTTTTTGTTATTATTTTAAAATGCAATAACCATAACGGTTTATAAAAATGTATTAACTGAAACGAGTGAATAAAATAATGAGTATTTTTTTAATGTATTATTAATAATAAAGAAATAAAAAAATATATATATATCATAATTCGTGAATTTTATACATTAGTTAAACCGTTAAGATTATTGCATTTTAAAAGGGAGTTGATAAGAACCGCGAGGTTCTTATATTTATTTTTAACCGTGGAAAAATTTAACCTTTCCACCGTATAATGATACTTTGCTTAATCGAATTGCTCCAACATACACAAAATATGAACCTCCAGAAGCGCCATAAAGGCCTGCCTGAGGCGTGCCCGCTGTTGTGATTGTAGTCTGGCAAACACACAAAGCCGGTGTTGCATTAAACAATGGACAACCTTCTGCCGTAATATGAATAGTTCCAACACCGCCATATTTCTCATTATATCTTGCCATATTGCTAATTGTGCATACAAGGCCAGCGGCCTCATCGACTCCGGTTGCTGTTGAAATAATAACCCCGTCATTTCCAACAAGGTTATTTAATGCAATATCTAAATTTGTATTTGTCTCATTGAATGCAATCGGTACAGTTTCAGATGTATGTGATTTACTTGAATATTTATATTTTACCATTCCACCGGTGCACACATTTTCAATTCCTGTTGTACCCAAGTAAGTGAGGATTTTTAAAACTCTTGATGATTCTGCATTATTTGTTGCGCTTGGAGTGATAAAAAGCTGCTCATCTCCAGTAAATTGAATAACTCCTCTATTTCCTTCACCGTTTTGAACAGTGTCCAGATTATCGGAAATCGGGAAATAAAGCATATTTGTATGATTTGCCAAATATTTCCCAATTGCTCCCGTGTTTACAAATTTCCTCAACTCCCCAACAGTGAAATTATTAACATTTCCAATTGGTTCCCCAATTTTGTTTTTTATTGCAATTTTGCAATCATCACCCAATGCTGCAAAATTCTCTGCATAAAAAGTGGATTTGCTAGGACGAACATTAAACAGCAAGCCTGAAATTAATCCATGAATGCCCGCTAACCTTATACTTTTTTCGACTGAAGTTGTTAATGTCTCGGTTGTTTGTTGTTCAATCAAATTCGAATAAACATAATGATGCTCATAATTTTCAAATTGCGTGTCATACGCTCCTTGAATTTCATCAGGTTGCTGCAATAAAAGTATATATAAATTCATGCTTTCCATAGTTATGTTGGTGTAAGTCCCAGAAATACACCATTCAGTTGTTGATGGATTTGGAATTAATCGAAGAGTTAAACCGCTATTTTTCAATTGATTCATAGGGAATAAATTTCGGGTTAGGAAACAATCGAAAAACAAATAGAAATCATAAGTAACTCCTCCGGTCATCGTTTTGTCATACATTCCTATAATATAATTTTTATTTGTATTCATTAACTCCAAAATTTGTTTTCGTGTTTTTGGATCATTCATTAATGTCAAGTCAAAATAATAAATACTGTTCACGGTAATTGTTTCGCCAATCTCTGACATTCCATTAAGCATTTGCAAAGTTTGCATTCGGCCAATGTTTAATCTGATGTCCGTTGATGAGGCCCCACGTAATTTTATACCCATTTTGAATGCTCTACCATTAAGATTATTATCCATTTTATAATCCAAATTGGTCAGAGTTGAATATGTATTTGCTACATTCTGAACCGGTTGGATCATTGCCATATGCATTTGTTGTTGAAAATTATGCACTGCAGTTTCATCGTGTCGAACGTTATTTTTAATAATGGTTTTATATTCGTCGTGAGTCTGTTTTAATAATGCTTCAAATGGACTGCCTTTATACGTGTTTAATGCTTGTTGATAGTTCTTATTATATGTCATTTTAAATTTATCTTAGTTGAAAACTTTATAAAACTTAAGTCAAAGTGAAAAATAGCAAATATTATTAAATGTATATATTTAATGCTATATAAAAAAAATAGTCAAAAAATATTATATTATTCACGACGTAAATATATATATACAATTATCAGATATAAAATGTACATTAGATTAAATCTAATATATTTTTTTGATATAAAAACGAATGTTATGAATAAAATACACAAACATAAACATAATAAAAATACACTGATTAACTCCATAAACAATATTGAAAAAATAGAGGTCAACATTATTTTAATAATATTTTAATAATCTTTTAAATTATTGTCACTATATATTTAAAAGATTAAATAATTTGTTAATCTTTTTTACCCGTTTTAAAAGATGTTACTAAATCAGTCAACATTTTTTGTGTTTTCGCCAATTGTTCTTTATAGAACTCATTTTTTAATGTTTTTTGCGGTTTAATTGTTTGCAATACTTTTGCCTGTAAATTAACACTTTCGGAAGTTATTTTTTTCAATTCTGTAATTTGCTCACATATTTTATTTTGAGTTTCTAATAATTGTTTATTTGTCTTAATATTATTATCAATATATTCGCTTATGTTTGTTTGCAAACTTGTTTGATTGTTATCCAAATTATTGAAATTTTCATTAATCTTATCCAAAATATTTTTAAGATCATCATTTTGACATTCAACGTATTGCATTATTTTTTGTAACTGATTCCCAACAGTTCCAATATTTGCATTAGATATATCCAATTTTTTATTTAGTTCATCATTTTTTTGCTCAATTGTAGTTAATCGATCCAGTGAAGAACTTAAATTATGACTTAATGAAATAATTTTTTGAGATGTATCATTGTCAATGATTTTATTGAAAATACTCGATAAATTATTTAATGATTCTTTTGCTTGGTTTTTAATGACATCCTTCTGATTGTCTTCAGTCATTTTGATATTTTTTAATAGTTGAAAGAGTTACAATAATCAGATATATATATAATAATCAAATTTTTTTATTTAATTTTATTATTAATAATAACCGGGTTCCTTTATTTATAATTTATATGTTATCGTAGTCGCGTGGACAATCCCAAATGCATTTAATGCATTCGAGTTTGAAAAATTTGAATATACTATATTTGAACCAGACAGTTGAAGCCGATAAATAGTTATTACACCACTGTTGCGAATTAAGCAATAGCCACTTTGATGGTTTGAATCTAACGCATAAATATAAGCACTTTGCTCACTTGCGGGCCTAATCACCGACGGAATCGCAGTTGATTGCATAGGCGATGCTGATGAATTTCCATTTGCGGAAAATGATGGAATATATAAATTTACAAAATTATTTACGATTGAATAATAAATTGTTATATCAGTGTTAACACAAGGGCCGGAAAAAGTTACTGATGCATTTCCTGATGAAAATTTTCCATCAACGTATGCTTTAATGCTTTGTTGTGTGCATAATTTTACATTACTATTGTCGGCCATATCATCTTGGTCAACAATTACCATATTGCTGCTTTTTATTTTATTGCCTGTCGTATTATCAAATAATGCAATAGTCAAATCAGTTACGGATGATGTTGATGCTTGAACTATATTATTGGTACCACAACGCAAAATATTACCAGTGAACGCCCATAAATCAGTGTTTGCGGTTGATAATGGATTTGATGCCTGGGGCTCGAGACTAATCCCGCCATTCTTCAATAAATTACCTGACATAAAACATCCATTATTTTCCGTCAATTCTGTTATAACATTGCAAGTTATTGTGTTCGTAGAAAGATTATTAATATTTGTAATATTGTCTGAATCATCAACAATTATACTCATTGATTTTTGTATGCCATTATTTCCATCATAGCGTGCAATATAATTATCAATTCCAACGCCAATATTTCCGCCAATCTTATTATTAACAAATGACTTAATCGCTTTTGTAGTGCATAGAGATGTGTCATTTTCTGATGAAAATGATGAATCAACGCTTATGCTGCTTATAATTGGTGTTATTCCAATAGCAAAACTTGTTAAACCACTGAGGTTATTGGAATTATCTAGAATAATGCCAGTATTTTTAATAAGTCCTCCAGTAGTACCATCAAATTTTATTAATGCATTATCTGTTGATGATGTTGGACCTAATATAATTGGATTCGAATTTTTTTTTAATATATTTGAATTATCAGAATCAAGCCATAATGTATTTTGTGGAATTGTTCCGGGATTTGCATCAACTGGCGTTAATTCCAAGCCAGTTGGATCGATCAAACCCCCCACTGTTAATTTTCCGCAATTAACTGTTGCAAATTGAACATTTGCCGTTTTCCCAAGATTTTGGTCAATCGTTGTATCCGATTTAAATAATATATCACTTGTTCCGCTCGTCAATTGTAGTTGATTAGCGGCTGGAATTGTAATTTGCGCATTTATTTCCTCTAGATTATTTTTTGCGCTATTTACACGCATTAATGAGTTTTCATTATTATAACTTACATCAGCAAAAACAGTATCGGCGCCAATTGGGGGTTCTGTGTCACTTGGTAAAACATTCGTATTTGCGACGATCCAGCTTAAATGGGTTGATCGACATCCAGAAAATCCAGAACCACTTGAAAAATTTCCCCCAATCGTAGTGTTCCAAATTCGTATAGTTTTGCCAATACCAATTGAAGTATTTATATCTACCCCGCAATTAACTCCCTTCCCTACACTCATAACCTCAAATTTTTTCGGGATCCAGTCAGTTGGTATTGCAACAGATTGAATTAAATCTAAAGTAACAATTGGATTATTTGCCAGTATTAAATCAGGTAGTAGAATACTTATTTGATTAGCATTTTTATACCATCTTATTGTAGCATCTATATGTTGATCATTCCAAGCCAAACAATTGAAACGCAAAGACTGTGTTCCGGTTGAATATTCTCCAAAATTTTCAAGTGTTTTATCTACCCATTTATTATTGCTTGTTTGATATATTAAAAATGAATTATTATCCGGATCATCAGCATCAGTATCTCCGTGATCATCTACAATGTGCTTTCTCGCAAGTGCATTGACTCGATTTAATTGAGGTTTCATTGTAAGTAAGACCCTTACGGTTCTTACCAAATCCTTTATAAAATGCAATAACCTAAAACGGTTAAAGTCTGTTATATAATTAACGAAATTATTGAATATACGCGATTTTTTTACTCCTATATTATTTATAACACATAAAAAAATATGTGTGCATATAAAACAATTCGTTTTGTGAATAACATCGGTTAACCGTTTAATGTGATTGCAATCGAATATAATAAAAAAATAATGTGTGATGGGGGTGCCTTTCTTTATAGGTGAAATTTTATATGCCATTTTTTGGGCAATTGTTTTGCTTTTATGATATTAAATCGTTCTTTTCCTCTTATTTGATTATCCTTAAAAGTTATCATGATCGCATTAAAATCCTTTGTGTTTTCTTCAATGTATTCAGCAAATTCTTTAATCGTTTCAAATCCATAACCATACTCATCATATAATTCTTTATATCTTTTAAATGACATCATCGGAAATAAATAATAATAGCTTACTAATGTCCTAACGTCAGGCCTTAAATATGTATATCGTTGAATCGAAATAAAAATTAATGCATTCACTAGAGGATGCCGGTAGCGTGTACAAATATCATTAAATACGACAGAATTATAAAACTTTGATGGTTGCCCTTTCTTCTTACCTGTATATGTCATATCATCAAAATATAATGCAATTCTGTTTGGTTTTCCATTCTCAGATCGTTGTTTTTGAATTTTGAGAATATTTAATAATATATTATCATCCGCTTTTTCGTGAAAAAATATTTTTCTATAATCATCATCAATGGGTAAATATTGAAATTCTTTAATTCCGTTTGGGGAAAAAATATATAAATAATCTATGTGTTTCTGACAGATATAAATTAAGTAGTTTAATAAAAACGTTTTACCATATCCCGGATAGCCAACCGCACAATGTAATGCCGGATATAACAATGATAATTTTTTTTTATCCATAAGAACCTAGCGGTTCTTATCAACTCCCTTTTAAAATGCAATAATCTCAACGGTTTAATTAATGTATTTTTTAAAGAATAATGATATATATATATACGTTTTTTTATTTCTATATTATTAATAATACATTTTAAAAAATTGTAAATATATCGTTATTGGTTAAAAAAATACAGTTATACAACCGTTTAAGTTATTGCATCGAATATAATAACAAAAAGGGAGTTGATAAGAACCGCTAGGTTCTTATGTGTTTATTTACGCATTTTTTTAATAAGTGATGCTTTTTTTAATGGTTTTTTTGTTAATTTATTTTTTATGGACAATCCTCGTTTTTTTGCTTTATTTTGCAAAGTTGTGAGCTTGAAATTTTCCAATTTCTTTTTTTGAGGCATTTTTATGAATTCTACAAAAATAATATTTGTAATAATATATATATATATTCGAAATATTATTTTTCTGAGTTGTGTTAATTTTCTACTATAGATTATTTTAAAAAATGTCGACAACAGACGTTAAACCAAGCATTTATAAACATAAAATTTTCGATTTTGATATTTCTCATTTAATTAGTCCATCACCAAATTATGATATTGGACGCAAAGATATTGGCGATGATTTCGATATTAGGCAATTACCATTGACGCCATTGAGTGAAGAGCTAGATTTTAGACGAAAAATTTATGAGTTGAAAATGAAAGCTGATATTATTGACAAGCAATTATTTAATCGTGTTATGAATTCTAGATTGAAAGCCATTTATCAAGCTGAAGCGGCATATGATCAAGAACTGCAATTTTATATTGGGGAAAATTATAGCGTGAAAAAGGCAAGAGAAGAAGCATTAAAACGTGGGAAAGAAGTATATAATAAATACGCACAAAACTATGATGATTTAATGGGTGATGTCATTAAGGTTAAGGAAAAGAAGGCCAAAAAGTTGAAGAATCCAGACAGTTCAATTGGAATTGAAACATTGACCAAAATTTAAAGAAAAAATATAAAGAAAAAAAACAACATCATAACATAAGAACCTAGCGGTTCTTATCAACTCCATTTTTTATGATGTTGATCAATGCAAGCCCTAAACGTTTCAACAAATGTAATAAATAAACGACATATTGCATATATTTCATTATTTTTTTTATGTAATATTATTAATATAGAGATATAAAAATAACCACACATAACCAGTTATGTCGTTAATTCATTACATTTATTAAAACGTTTAGGTTATTGCATTTTTTAAGGGAGTTGATAAGAACCGCTAGGTTCTTATGTCTAATTTATTATGGTATGTTATGGGAAAAAACAGGCAAAAGGAAAATAATGAGTTTCGACACGAGTTAGATATTTCACATATTTTGAAATTAGCAAAAAAAGACAGTGATTATTTTAATGAAAGTTTAGAACAAAACGAACAACGTATAAATGAATTATTACGAAAATCAGGGGGTGATGCAAAAAAAATGAAACAACTAAATGATGCAAAAACTAGATTAGATAAAATTAAATTAAATCTACCGCAAAATAAATATAAATTAGTGGTCACTAATGATAAGAAAATTAAAGGAATAAGGGACATTAATGGTAAAGTATGGGGTGAAAGCGAATTTAATTATTTGTCTTCAGAATCATTATTAAGAATAATGGCGAGTTATTCGCCTGATGATGATTTATTTGAAAAACGTTATTTTATTGAAGGTGGAAAAGAAAAAGGGATGTCTGGAATATCCTTATTAAAAAGATTATCAACATTTAAAGAAAAATTTCCACGTTTTTATAGTGGTAAGGAAAACCCTAAATATTCATTTAATATTTTTAGACAATAATAACAAATTATGTTTATTCTTTTTTTGTTTTGTAATTATATAGAATTATATTTTTTATTTTTTCATTTCAAAATGACAGAATTGGATGAGTTTGATATTACTAAAACGATCGATGAAAACGAAACCGAAAAACAAAATGAAGAAAAAGGAAATGAAAAAGAGAAAGAGGATGATGACGAAGATAATGAACGACAACAGGAAATGAATACAAAAATGATGAGTAAAGAACAATTAGAAGAAAGGGAACAACTATTAAAAAATATTGACTTATTCCAAAATTGTGAATTTAATCAAGATAAAATAATAAAATATCAACAAGAATTTAATAAAATAAATATGATGAGTAACGAAGAATTAAAGGAATTATTGAAAAATTTAATAAGTAGTATCGATAATTTTAATAGCTTAACATTAATCAATGAATCTGTTACAAGCATAGGATATGGGTTTTTAGAAGAGATTTTATTAAAGGGTAAATTACAAGTGAAAAATCTGGGCAATATATTAAAAAATGATCCCAAAATTTCACCAAAAATGAACAGATTAATTGAGGCAATGCTATTAAAATATAATTTATGTTCTAAATCATCGATTGAAATGGAAATATTAGGAACAATATTAAACACTGTTTTTATGTTGGATTCTATTAACCGAAAAAATACTAATCAACAACAACATAATAATAATAATAACAATCAACAACAAAACAATGATATTATTAAACAATAATAATAATATTTTTCCATTATATTTTTTTGTAGTATTTAATATATACCTTTAATAATATTTTTTGTGATATAAGTTTTGTATTATTCAAATTATAACATTTATCGACAATGTTTATGACTAATAAAAACACGGTATTGCCTACTAATACAAGTATTGTTGACCAATATTTTGGAGGGGAAAAGGTAAAAATTTCATTGGGATCTGGTGTAATTGCTGGGGGAGCATCTATGTTATTGGGAAATAATTCATTTATTCCTTATGCATTGGTTGGTGCTGGTTCTACCTTTGTAGCTGAAAACTTTAGTGAAAACTTTGATAATTTTATTAAAACACATACACCGATCCAAGACACGCATAATTTAACTAAACCATTGACAACTGTTTTTTGTGGCCTGGGATCTGGTTATATTTTAAGTGGGTTCGAATTTCCTAGCGCAATAACGGCTCTTGCGTTAACTGGTGTTTTTGCTGGAAGCCATTGGATTGCAAGTAAGTTATTTTAAATATAAGAAATTGACCAATTTCATCAAAAAAATAATTTTTTTTTCATATAATAATTCCTTTTTTTGTATAATTTATTATATATAGTAGTTTTAAAATTTTCAATGATTTATTTAAATATTGTATTTTTTACTTTAGTAATAAGGTAAAATTATATAATATTTATCACTAACTTTTTATTATAAAAAATGTCGTTAGATCATAATTTTATTTGTGACAAGTGTCAATTTTCGACACGAATAAAATCAACATTTGATAAACATAATAAAACTTGCAATAAACAAGAAAATAAAAATATTGTTAACAATAATTTAAATGAGATTAAAATTTTTAATGAAGAAAATGATAATATTAAAAATGATGTTAAAATTTTAAATGAAGATAAACAAGATATTAAAAAAGATGTTAAAGATGTTAAAACTGACATTAAACCCATAATACCGGAATAAAAAAAAAAGGGTGTAACAGCATATTTTGAAGAACCTGAATTAAACGAAAATGAGGAAATAGAAGAAAAAAAGAAAATACCGAAGAAAAAATTAAACAAAAAAATAAAAAATTTAGAAAAAGAAATAAAAACAATGAAACGGAGGATGATGATAGAAATTAAGAACCCCGGCGGGGTTCTTAACAACTCCCCCTATGGGAAATATTCAGAAAATAGAAAGGCGCAGGAGTTGGTAAGAACCCCGGCGGGGTTCTTACAAAATGAAGATTCATTATTTAAAAAAATAATGAACTATGGAAAAAAGTACATTCCAATTATTGGTGGTTCTGTGTTATTCTTTATATTAACTGGGAATAAGAATAATAAGAGTTTACCATTAAATAATAATTCCGGTTTATCTATTTTCCAACAATAGATATATAATTAAACTTATTTACTTAGATAAAAAATATTATTAAAATGGCCACAGCATTAAGACAAGTCATTAGTATATGCATTTTAATCCTCGCATGCCTTTTATCATTGGCATCTTTTGGGGTTGGAATAAGCTTATATTATTTAGACATATCTAAATCTGTTGGAAATATGTTATTATCTTTAAGTGGCAGTTTAATTATTATATCATCACTTTTTAAAAATTATGGGGACGTTTTAGATCAATCAACAATCACAAAAAACGCATATTATTTTGCTATATTTTTGACGGCTTGCATTGTTACTGTTTCGCAATTCAGTTGTGCCGTTTGGCTTTATTTTACTGAATCGATGCAGGATATTGCAAGCAGTTTATTAATGGATGCAATAAATATGTGTTGCATTTGTGTCTTTCTTAAAAGTTTATCTGGCAAAGAAATTGAAACAACAAATAAAAATGTTAATGAAACGGATAACACAACTGAAACAAAAATTATTACTGATGTGAAAAATAACGATATAAAAGAGGATATTAATATTGGCAAATTGAAGGATATAATTTTAATAGATGATAAAGAAAAATTAGGAGAGTAAATTTTTAAAAAATTTTTATATAGGCACCCCCTTCTGGTGTTCCTATCACCTCCCCCAGTTTAGTCTTATATTAAATGCAATAACCTAAGCGGTTTAACTAATGTATTTTTTTAAACGATAAAATAAAATAATGCTATTTTTTTAAAATGTATTATTATTAATATAGAAATAAAAAAATTGTATATATATATATCATTATTCGTTTACTATATACATTAGTTAAACCGTTTAGGTATTGCATTTTAAAAAGGAGTTTATAAGAACCGCTTAGGTTCTTATGGAGATGGATAGGGAGAAAATTGAGAATAATAATAAGGATTTGTTGAATGAATTGACAAATGTAAACGATAATATGCAAATTTGCATAAGTAGAACTGAACATATTCGAGACATTATTTATAAAATAGAAAATATTAAATCTCAATCTAGAGATTTAAATATTAAATATTTATTAAAAGATGCATTAAAGGTATTGGAAAATAACGAAAAACATATGGTGGAAATATATAAAAAAAATCTTGAACGCAAAGACGAAATAAATAATATACTATATCGATAAATATAAGACTTCCATAATATTTTTTTGTTTAATATTTATATAGTTCATTATTTATATTAGTTATAATTTTATTACAATGTTGACCGAAGACACTCGATATAAGGAAAATATTACATTAATAGTAAATTCAAAAGATCGATTAAGTGAAAGCAATAGTTCAACAGATTTTAAAATATTGTTACAAGAACCAATAAATAATGTAAAAAAAATTTGTCTTCTGGGGGTGTATATTCCCAATATGTGTTATAATATTCGTTCAAACGTAAATGATAAATTAACATTTTTCGAAAATGGAAGCGTTAATAATATTAGCGCGGTTTTAAACCCTGGAATTTATAGCATAGATGACTTAGCAACACACATTGAAACACAAATGACCGCAATAAGTTTGAGTAGTGGACAACACTGGAATTATACATGTGTTTATAGTGATATTACTTTAAAAATCACAATCAGCGCGGGGGGTGTCAATACATTTGCATTAAAATTTGGTTCTTCATATTCGCGTCAATGTTGGAAAATTCTAGGTTATAACCAAGAAGATTATGCCGCAGCAACATCTCAAATAAGCACAAACGTTATTGCAGCGAATTATCCAAGCATAATAAATATTCGAATTAATGAATTTTTAACGAAAATTTATAATACTGGAGCAAATCAGCAAAAATATACATTTTCTTTATTTTGTGATGGCTTGAGTGGTTATTATATTCAATATAATAATAATTCAAATTTTAATCTTGTTCAATTTAATGAACCCCAAAAAAATATTACAACGCTAACAATACAATTAAGAGATGATGATGATTTAATTTTAAATAATAATAATAGCGATTGGCATATGATATTACGATTAGAATAAAGGCACCCCCTTCGTTATATTGTTATATATATTTTTTATTTTTTTATTTATTTTTTATTTTTTTTTATTTAAAAAATTTCTTTCCCTATGTATATATATACTCTATAAACTATAAATTATAATCTTTCCCTTTTATATAACATTGGAATTTATTTTAAAAATCTAATGTTCATATAAATGGCTCTACGTTCAAAAGAATCTCATCGCATTGTTTTATCAACATATAATAAATATCGAAAACTAATAAACAAAAAACACACAAATATAAACAAAATAATAAAATATCATCAAGGTTTGAAAAATGAGGATGGAACAAATAAATATGAAAATGTGACAGAACAAAAAATTATTAATGCAATAGCAAACAATTTTAAAAAGGAAAATCCAAAGATTTACGACAATATAATTGAAAAAGTGAAATCTCGAAAAAATCAATGGAAAACAGCACAAAAAAAACACAAAATTAAGAAAATACATATGCAAAAGGATTTCACTACACATATTAAATTGACTGAACAAAATGAAGATAAGGATAATGATAATGATATTATTAAACAACAAACCAAATTGGAAAAAAATGAAGATCAGGATATTATTAAAACAATTGACGAAAATAAGCAAAAAAATAAGTTTCTCGCACTTTTTAGGGTTGGATTAGGTTATGATGAAAAAAAAAACACAGTAAAACGATGGATCTCCTTCAAGCAAGAGGTATTGGAAACAGAAGGAGAATTTTTATATTTTGATGATGCCCGGCTTAAAGAACGTATAAACTATTTAATTTATCAACTTCGTGAATCAAAAGAAGGGAATTATAAGGAACAAGACTTTTTATCTCAATTCATAAATTTTTCAAAGATTGGCGACGATTTTACCAATATCGGAGATGTTGAACCTACAAAATATAATTTTACTGTTGATTGTTTCAATATCGAACCATTAAAAGATAAAGAATTGGACAAACAAAAATGCAAAGGAGTCAATTTTAAATATATGGGCATTGATGAAAATAGATATAATAATGACTGTGTTTTGCATTTTCTTGATGATAGTTTTAAGGAAAATGAAGGGTTTAAAAAGTATACATTTAACACAATAAAAAGACAATTTAAAGAAAATTTACACGTTGATACTGAAAAAGGTATTTCATTATCCCAATTTGACCAATATATTAAACAATTTCACGATAATTATATTTCATATTATGCATTTGATCCATTATATAATATTCATAAATATCATATTGCCAAATATTGTAAATTATCATTAGCCTTTATTGTCCAAAACCATCATTTATATCCAATTTCTGATAAGGAATTAAAAGAACATATTCAGAAAACAAAAGAGCTTGATATTTCGAGAATAAAATATAAGAAAAATATAAATCAAGATTCAACATATTTTTATATTGATAAAGACAATAAAGAGGAAGTAGATAACCTTATAGAAGGAGAATATAAAAATTATGATGTAGTTTATACAAATTTTAAACTTCGTGATTTAATTCATCAAATTATTGGACGTTTTAATATTATTCCAATATGCAATATTTTAAAGGCTACCATTAAAAGTTTTATCCATCCAATTAGTCAAAAATTAATCGAATTTAATGATAATTTTGAAATGAATAAAAAATTTTGTGATGATTGTTTTAAATTATATCCTTGCCATAATTTCAAGTTTCAAGGTCAGACAATTAGCCAAATAACACAAAACCTATATAATATAGTTATTGGACCAAATGATGAATTTCAAACAGCAAATGAAGATTTTAAGATTATTGACGATTACAATACAACTCCATTAATTCAAAAACTAATAAATGACGATGATGATTATAAATTTGATGAATTAACTAATATAAATTTAGACAGACGAACAGCCTACCCAAATACTATTTTAATGCATAGTGATGATATTCCAATTTTTGGATTATTTGATAATTTTCAAAAATTTAACGAAAATGATGAAATTTTATTAGGAGAATATTTAATAAAATCCTTCAAACTACCAAATGGATTAATATTTAAAGAGCAAATATTTAGTTATGCTTGTATTAATGAAATGTTAACGAAAAAATATATTACAAAAAAAGATATATTATTAAAACGATATACAAAGAAAAGCATCAATGCGGCATTTTTGCAGGAATTCGTAAATTTTTGCTTTAAAAATTTCGATCAAGATATTGCAAAAAATGCAATAAGGATGTTAATAGGTCAATTTGGAAAAAGATACACAAGCCGAGAATATGGAGCAATAACAAATGATCAAGACAGTATTTTTGCATTATACTTAAAATATTATAACCAAAATGCAGAATTAATACACTCACAATTGGAAACGGTATATGACTTTTATGATGGAGAAAAAAATAATGATGCCCTTCAATTTTTCCGGATTACCTACAAAGATCCTTTATATATAAATTCATCATCAATTTGGCGGCATATTGTTGGATTTGCGGAATTGGATTTAATTGAGATGATTGACCATTTTAGTAATGAATTTACAAAAGTTATTAGTGTAAACACTGATTGCGTAAATTTGGAAAATCCTGAATGGGAAAAAATAACAAAAGAAATGTATGATAAAACTGATAAATTTTATAAAGTTGAAAAATGGCATATTAGAGGTAATAAATTGAATATTGAATATAATACAGATGAAAAATTTGAGCTAGTACAACACACAGAATGGAATATGCTCCCAGATCCAGACATTAACGATGATAAATATATTAATGAACTAAAAGATAAGTCATTTATTTGTTGTGGATCCCCCGGATGTTTAAAGAGCACATTATTAAGCAAAATAGTTGATGAAGAAACTTTAATTTTAACGTTACCAAATAAGGCATCAGATGTTGTTAGGAAAATGGTCAATAATCCAAATATTAAAATTTGTACATTTGATAGCTATTTTAAATTTAGGAAACAAATAGAGAAAAAATATAAGCGCGTTTGCGCCGATGAGTTTTCTATGATAGGAATGGAATTTATTCAGTTACTTTATACCAGTAAAATACAAAATCCAAGCCTCATTATTCAATTATATGGAGATCCTAACCAGTGCAATAGTTGCGATAAAATTTATGAAGAATATATGAAAAAAGATATCATAAAATATATGTGCGGTGGCAATTTATTAGAGAAAAAATATAATCCAAATTGTGCGCGATATTCTCAAGATGTTCGCGATGTTTTAGAATATCTATTAAAAAATAGGAAATTGCCAGAGTGTTTAAACGATAAAAAATATAAAATCGATGAAAATATTATATTCAATATATGCCGAACAAATAATAAAGTTGATGAGATAAATAACAAATTCAAACATTTACCATTAAAAAGAGTAATATGCAATAAGAATTTTTATAAATTTGGTGCATACAATTCAAGAATTTATAATATTCATACAATAGTAAAAGATAAATATCAATTATTGGATGATAATAATGAAGTATTTAAATTTAATGGAAATATTATAAATTTTGACCAAGATGATTTTAATCCTGTTTATTCTACTACAGTTTATAGATGTCAATCTGAGACATTAAAAGAAAATATAAATATTCGTGAGGTGAATTTAATGAACTTTAACGAGATATATACGGCAATAAGCCGAATTAAATCGTTGGATCAATTACATTTAGAATATTCAAATAAAACATTCAATTGCAAAAATGAACATTATAATTATATTTATCCTTCAAAATGTAGATTTGGAAACATATATTTATTAAATAATGATGAACATCATAAATTTTATGTTGGTAGAACATACCAAGATCCTAAACAAAGATTGAGCCAGCATTTAGATAATGACCAAAAGCATAATACTTTAGTGCATAAATATAGTGGGGAATGGAAACAAACGATATTGGATAATATTTATACAAATAACATTATGGAAATCGAAAAATTGGAAACGTTTTATATTCAAAAATATAAATCAATGTATGGAGATGATTTAATAAATAAAAGAAAAGTAAAAAACCAACATAAAAAAGCATACATTGTTATGGGAAATATGGATAATAAGATTAAAGAAGAAGATTATAAAACGAAAAACGAAAAAGGAATAATTCCATTAAAATATATTAATGAATATTATCAAAAAAAATATTTCATTTTCAGAATAACGCGATTTGGAAAACAACACACAAAATATATGAGGTTTAATAATAAAAATTACTCAGACATTAAAAAACAAATTCAGGAATATGCAATAAATTATATTAATAATCTTTAATATACAGATTGAGAATTTAATAAGCATAATTATAATGGCCGAATATGATAAATTGAAAAATTTATATTATGCTACATATTACAATATAAATGATCTAATAAAACAAGCAAAAAAAGATAATATTAAGTTAAAAACTACAGAAATAAAAAAATGGTATAATTCTCAAGTTGCTAACCAACTATTTAAGCAACCAAAAAAAGAACAAACAAGAGAAATAAAAACAGTTGTTTATAATATTGGAAATATTCAGATTGATTTACTAGATATGCAAAAATATAAATACCAAAATAGTCACTACAAATTTATATTAAATTGTATAGACGTTTATAGTCGTTTCGTTTTTTCTTTTAAACTCAAAGATAAAAAACCAAGCACAATAGAACCATATTTAAAAAAAGTGTTCAATACAGTTAAAAAGAATTATCCAGAAAATAAAATTTTTCTATATTCTGACAAAGGCAATGAATTCCAAGGACCTATTAAAAAATTATGTGAAGACTTTAATATTAAAAGATATTATAATGATCCAGAAAATCACGATAAAAGAACAATAGCGGTTGTAGAAAGATTTAACCAAACAATTTTATTAAAATTTCGTAAATTGTTTATTGCACAAAAATCAAACAAATGGATTGATCAATTGCAAATTTTTATTTCACAATATAATAATAAAGTTCATTCGTCAATTCATCGAACCCCGTATAATGTTTTTTTCAACAAAAGCAAACCACTTGAAATTATTGACCTTGATAACCAACCAAAAATTGAAAATGTTCTTAAAATTGGTGATTATTGTCGAATCGTTAATAATAAACAGACTTTTGCAAAGAAAACAATGGAAGAAAAATTAAGCAGAACCCTTTATATTATACATAATATTATTAATGGTAAATATGAATTAATGAATTACTCAACAAAAAAAATTATATTAAAAAATTATCAAACAAAAGATATATATAAAGTCCAACAACCAAATGAAATAATTGATGAACAAAAGAAAACGAAAAATAAAACATTGTCATTATCTCGAAATTTTAATGTAAAAAAAGGTCACGAAGTTGAGGAAATTGATGAAAATGGTAATGTATTATTTAAAAAAAGACTTCAACCAAAAAATAAGAAAAGACAAACGAAAAAAATATAATTTTGAAGATTTATTTATTAAATCCTTGTTTTTTAATATTACCACATAATTTATAATATGTATTTATATGTATTTTGTATTTCTTTGCTATATCTGATATATTCATATTATTTTCACAACGATCTATTAATATTTTATTCTTAATATCATCATAATACTTTTTTTTAATATCAGTGTTTTTTGGAAAATCTTCAGAGCTTTTTATTAAATAATAATAAATACCATATGTTAATTCATATTTTTTGCATATATCTTTTACTTTAATACCAGCTAGGCGATCTTCTTTTATTGCCCTAATCATCAATTCATTAATGCAATCCATTTTTTAAAAATTTTAAAAACTACAATTATATATAATAGGGAAAGAATTTTTTTAAATTAAATTTTTATTTTTTTATTTTGTCATATTTACCTCTTTTGGCAATATGGTTACATTTCCAACAAATTATGCAACAGTTCTTTTTTATATGAGCTAATTTATTGTTGATTCTTTGCACGCTAAATTGTTGACCATCATTTTTTGGATATCTACATAATAACAACTCACATTTACACAACGAACATTGAGGATTTTCCTTTATTTTTTCTTTAATCCATTCAACTGTAATATAATCATCAATATTATAGTCACGACCTTTGTTTTTATCTCTACGTCTATACTCAAATATTTTATATTTGCTTATATTTTCGAGACTTGATTTATATCGAATTGCATTTTTCATTTTTTTAATATCTAAGTTTGACATTTTTAAATTTTAATTTATGAATATATTAAAAACAAATTAAATAATTATATTATTATCAAACAAAATAAAAAAATAAGAATATTTATTTATTTTTTAAATAATGAAAATGCATATAATCCACCTAAAACAATCCCAGCATATGGTAAATATTTGATAATTTTAGAAAGGTCACCAAGTAAACCGGCCGTGTTCAATGCTCCCTCCCCAATATTTTCAAAAACTTCACCAATATTTGACATTGCTTTATTAAACTCATTATTAGCAAACTCATCCAAGAATTGAAAATATTTTTGCATAACCTTCAAATGTTCAATATAAAAATATTCATATTGCATATACATATATAAAGGTATATACTCGAGATGTGGATATTTATCAAGACTCTCGTTAATATTTACCTTCGTTATGTCGCTGCCTTTATTATCTGCCTTTCTTAATGTCTTATATTCCTTGGCTTTTTCATTAAAATTCTTTAAAAATTGTAAATACGACATTCCAAATATTTTGTTCTCAGATCTTAATTTTATTTCATTCAATTCCTTATATGCTTTTTCCTTGTCTTGTTGAATGGTTCCCCCATTTTTAAAAGCCTCTTCACCCGATAATAATATTTTTTGGCATAATAATTTGGTTTTATCTGACTCTATTTGTTGTTGTAGTTCTTCAAACATTTTTTATATATGTAAGATTGTCACACTATATTAATATTGATATATAAAAAAATCATTAAAAATTGTTGATCCTTTTTATTCTTTGTATTCCATAAACTTCGAAATATAATTTTGAAGCTTCAATAATTGTTCGTCATTCATTTGTTTAATTTTGTTGATGATAACATTATGGAGTGTCGGACTTCTTCCGCGTTTTTTATGTTCTCCTTCTTTCAATTTTACGGGATATTTATATACGCTTTTAGATCCATCTTTTTTTGTATATTCTAATACTTTCTCGCGTTTTAGAGTTTTATCCTTTTTAATCTCTTTTTTGTTGTCGTCAATTGTAGTTTTTTCCATTTTGAATAATTTAAACAACGATTATAAAAAATAAAAATGTTTATAACAAATAATATATTATATAATAAATAAAATAAAAATTAAATTAAATTAAATAAAAAATAATTTTATTTTATCTTATTATATATGACATTTAAATTTTAAATAAATATAATATATTTATTTAAAATTATTTTTTCTTGATATTATATATTTTGAGTTAATTTAATTTTTAACTTTCTCATTTATATTATTTAAAAATGGAGAAAATTACAGTTGATGACAACAAAAATGAAAAGGAAAATGATATAATTAATGACGATAATATTGAAATCGATGGAATAGACGAAATACATCAGATTAATATAGAAAGTATTAAGGAAAAGAAAAAAAGAGAAGAAAAAGAAAGAAAAAGAAAGCAAAAATATGAAAAATTATTTGATAGATACGAAAATAAAGAAAACGAAAGGAGTCGAGACAGATTATTAATAAATTTAATACACGTATTTGATTATAAATTTAGACTAAAGGGATATCCACAATATTTAAAATATCCAATGTTTGTATTATATTCACATAAAAATAATGTGTTTATGTTGAATGAAAAAGATTATAATTTTTTGATGGGCTACCTTGGTTATAACACATAATTATAATAATCAGATTTTTATTCAATATTTTTTTAAATAAATGACCTATTTGACTACATCATAAAGTTTGATACAGTCATATAATTTAACATAGTGATATAAACCATATCAAATGTTATGATACAGTCATAAAATATGATACAGT
>Ga0265297_10004994_pt1 | contig 20847 bp, 19 predicted proteins | sample Munlanlwell13791_FD_192502 | JGI IMG/M metagenome (GOLD analysis project Ga0265297, IMG submission 192502) | Leachate microbial communities from a municipal landfill in Southern Ontario, Canada - Leachate well 137-91 | ecosystem: Engineered > Solid waste > Landfill > Unclassified | place...
CAGAAGCCTTCGGCGCAATAAGGCTATCAGCAGAAGCCCTATACAGAATATCAATGATGCGCTAACTATATATGTGAGCGGGTTCACCGCTTCGAATATCTTCGATTGTATAATATTGCGGTCCAATAGCGAGATATCTACGAGGATATTTTCGAAAAGGCCTACGGCATACCAGGACCCGAGGGCCATGATGACGCAGGCGCCTGCGAGCATCGCCATCGGGACCCTCATCAATATCCTGGCCTCATGCGTCTTTTGGCAAAACCCGCTCCTCGGCTCACCCAGAAAGATGATACCAAATACCTTTGTGAAGGACGCCGTTGCCAGGCCTCCAATCACGGCCAAAGCCGTAATGACCGCCAAAGAAAATATGGCAGGCGTCAGGTCGCCCGATATACTCTTGAAAGAAGCAAGGTAGATAAGGAATTCGCTCATGAATCCGTTTAACGGCGGCAAGGCCGAGATAGCGGCCGATCCGATAAAAAAGCAGAAACCGGTGGTTGGCATCTTCTTGAGCAGACCGCCTAATAGATCGATCTCCCGCGTGCCGGTCCTGTGAGCAATGGCCCCAGCGCCCAGGAAGAGCAAGGCCTTGAAAAAGGCGTGGTTGATTACATGCAGCAAACCTCCGGCGAATCCGAATACGATCAGGACAGGGTTCGCCAGGCTCATACCCAATACACCCAATCCTATCCCTATAGTGATGATCCCCATATTTTCAATGCTGGAATATGCGAGAAGCCGCTTAATATCATGCTGGGCTAGAGCGGATAAGATCCCTAAGATACCGGAGATGATGCCTATTACTATCAAAAGGCACCCCCACCAGACACAAGGCGTCCCCAGAAAAGTCAATACCCTCACTAAACCGTAAATGCCTGTCTTGATCATGACGCCGGACATGACGGCGGAAACATGGCTAGGAGCAGCGGGATGCGCTTCAGGCAGCCAGATATGCATAGGTATGAAACCCGCTTTCGTGCCGAACCCTATAACGGCGAGAAGAAAGATCGCTGACGGCAAAAGACCCGAGGCTGCTATCTTCCATTGTGAAAATTCGAACGATCCGCTGGAATTACCCAATAAGATGAACATTACCAACAGGAAGAGGGTACCTATATGCGTCGCTATAAGGTATATGAATCCGGCCTTGGCGTTCTGGGCCTTCTCCCCTTCAAATATCACTAGGAAGAAAGAGCTTATCGACATCAGCTCCCAGGCCGCTAAAAATAGGATGGCGTTGCGGGCGATAACGACAAGGACCATGCTTGCTATAAGAAAGTTAAAGAAGAACCATGCGCTTCCTATATTCTTCTTGCCGTAGTAATGGCGCATATATTCTATTCCATAAATAGCGGCCAGTCCCGACAGAATGAATATGGGCAACAGGAATAACGCGCCGAGAGGATCGACTGCGACAGAGAATGAGCCATAGGGAATAGGCCAGGAAATAGCGAGCGAGGCGGGTGCGGAATTAAAAAATACCGCTAAGAGCGACCATAGCCCGATCAGACATGCCGATATCGTTCCGATAGCGCCGACATAGTTGGGCAGTTTTACAAACCGGTTCAAAGAGAGCGCGGCCAGGCCGCTAATTACCAGTAAACCTATCGCAATAAGTATGATGCTCATATTATCTTCTATCTTATGAAACCCTAAAGAACCTGCTCCAACTGGCGCTCCGAACGTTCGATCTCTTTGAGGATGACCTCTCTAGAGGCCTGCTTTACGATAGCGTCTTTGACCAACTCATCTTTTAATACGAACGCGATCTTGGAAAGCATCTTAAGGTGGCTTCTGACCGTTGGACTGATAAGCGTAAATAGGCAATGGACCGGCTTGCCGTCTATCGCCGCAAAATCTATCGGTTTTTCCGAAAAACATATCGATACGATGACGTTGGAGATATGGGTAACTATCGGATACCTTGCGTGAGGGATCGCGATCCCGTCGCCGAAACCGGTCGAGCCCAGTTCCTCCCTTACGAACATGGCATTAAGGAGGCTCTCCTTGTCGACATCGTCCGGCAAGTTCATGAGGTTGATGACTGAGCGCAATAGCGTCTTCTTATCCGATCCTTCAACGCGATAATGGATCCCGCCCTTTCGTATGGTCTCTGCCAGAGACAACGTCTTCACATCATTTTCATGATCATGAAGTATCTCCTGGGAAATATTTATCTTTTGAGCGTTTGCCCAATCCAATATCTCCACTCTATTAAAGCGATATTGGTCATGTATCCTATAGACCGGAATGCTCTGCTCTTTTATCCATCTATATATAGTTCTCTCTGTAACATTAAGCAGCCGCGATAAGTCTTTTACACTTAATTGCATTTTCTTCTCCTAACAATTCTAACTAAAAATAGATTTTAGAGTAATTTTATTGCGACATTATAGGACAATGCATTGTAGATGTCAATTGATTTCGCAGATTATAGAGCAGCGGGCAGAAAGCCGAAAGCGGAAAGCCGAATAAATAATATCACTTAACAGGCATGGTAAAATAGAATGTGCTTCCCTCGCCTACTTTGCTTTCGACCCAAATATTGCCACCATGGGCTTCTACTGCCATCTTGCAAAAAGCAAGCCCCAGCCCTTCACCAATGTTCTTGGTAACTTTTTTATCGTGCACCTGAAAAAATTTATCAAATATTTTATATTTATATTCTTCGGGTATGCCCTCGCCTTGATCTTTTACGCTTATGACAACGCTCTTATTTTTCTTATCGTCATTCACAAGCACTTTAACGCAGGATCCGGCAGGTGTAAACTTTAAAGCATTCCCGATTAAATTAGAAATGACCCTCTTTATAATATCTCTATCGGCGTTTAATCTTGTTAAATCGGAGGATATCTCGGCGGAGATCTCTTTCGTGCCTGCTGCGATTTTCATATCATTTGTTATTTCATTTATTAAGTCCGCAATATTTATTGATTCATATTTAAGCGCAAGCTTGCCTTCTTCCATTTTGCTGATGCTCAAAAGATTTGAGATCATACTTCTCATCTCTGCAAGTTTTGTAAAAAAAATTAAAAACATATTCTGATCCTGCTCGGACAAGCTATCCTTTAAGCTTTTCTGAAGAAAGTAAACATCCTGCATCGCTATATTAAGCGGATTGCGCAAATCATGCACTATCATCTGAGTAAGGGATTCTTTGGCCTTCTCCAGTTTTTTGATCTCCGTTATATCCCTCGACACGCCAAATATATTCACTATTTCACCGTTGGAGTCTTTGACCGGCGCCATCGTCTCTAGGCATGCTTCCCTCACGGACCCTTCCACGGTATGCCTAATCTCTATCGTACTGCCCCTTCCCAGCACCGCATCTTTGAACGCAGCCTGAAACTTAGCGCGGTCTTCTTCTATAACGCCACTCAGATAATCCCACTTATATGCTTCCTCAAGATTCCTCAATCTATGCTCGTCAAGGCCTCCCTTGTTTATATAGAGAAGCTTTCCGTGTAAATCGAATAATTTAATGCAATCCGGTGAAGTTTCTACCAGCGCTTCGTATCTTTCCTCGCTTGCCCGGACCAGGGCTTCCGTCTCTTTGCTCTTCCGCAGCGCCCGCAAAAACGGTCCAAAGAAAAACAGATACAGCAATGGGAAAAGCATGGCTGTTAACAAAAAACTATCTAGCAGCGCCTCTTCGAAATTACTTATTTTCAATGAGAGGCTATCCAAAATCAACATTATCGACAGCTCCACAACAAAGGTCGCCGTTACCATAAATACAAATAGGCGCAGCGTTGTCTTTGGATCTTTGTCTTTGCCGGGCTTATCTACCGATAGGATATTCAATGGTATTCTCCTGTGTCAAAAAAATACATCTAACGGCTGCCTTTACTGTTTCCTCTTTTCTTCTTCCAAAATCCGCTTTAGCTCCGAGCTCGCCGTTCTCAATACCCGCAATACTGCAACCCGGCTAAAATAGAACAGACCGCCCACTCCATAAGTGTCAGAGTGTCAAAGCATCAAAGTGTCAGCCGACGGCTGAAAGCCGAAAGCAGAAAGCCGACCTATTCTACCGTCTTCAAAGAGAGTATATATATGCTGCCGGCCAGAGCTAAAACCACCAGGAGGATCCTGCTAAAGAAATTATGGATAAGAAATATGAATGTAAATAGCACGCCTATCCATTGGAATACGACAAAGAGGACCTTTGTTTTTAGTTCAACGCCATTTTTTTCGTGATATTTTCTTATATGGGAACCGATCCATCTATTATTTAATAACATATTATGGAACCGCTTAGAGCTTTTTGAAAAGCATATCGACGCAATGATAAAAAAAGGAATAGCAGGCATCACGGGAAGGAAGGTGCCTATGGTCCCCAATGTCACGAAGAGAAACCCCGCGCTCATCAGCGCGATCCTTTTGATATCGCTCATCAATATGGTCCTTTTCGGCTTTCGGCTGTCTGCTATCAGCTATCGGCTATCGGGATTTAAAAACAGGTCATATCTCCCAAACTGATATTTAATCGGTCGCCAACGCCATCTCTTTTTCATCCAGAATGCCGTCGCCGTTCTTGTCATATATACGATAGAACGCATCTATCTCTGCCTTGGAGACAGACCCGTCATTGTCATAATCCATAACCTCGTATATATCTTCGTTCTCCGTGCTGACAAGGACTGCCGGAAGATCGGCCCTGTTCCGTTTTATCCATAATATCCTGTCTTTAGTATCCACGATACCGTCGCCGTTCACATCATGGGATTTGATATATTCATAAGACTTCAGCGGAGGCTTTCCGGCAAGTTTCTTTGGGGCCTTGTCCGGCCTTTTTGGCGGCGGCGGAGCGGCAAAGGCATCATTCAACAATACAAAAAATGCCGCAACTACTACCATAATCCTAAAAGATGTCTTAACCATTTCACCCTCCCCTTTTTTACATAAGTATACAGTAAAATAGCGGCAGCGGGTAGATTTTTTAGCGTATAGCGTTTAGTCGATATTATTTCAATACACGAAAGGCAAATAAATTTTCGGGTGGTATAAGGCTTGAGAATATACGAGGCCCAGCATCGAGGGATTGCAATGAAACGGCTCTTCTATTGGCCGCTAGCTTCATCTCTTATTCTGGCCGTCATACATGCCCTGATACTGTTTTTTCCACTGGCCTGTAAGTTCTATCCATTGCCCGTCGACTCGCCTCAGATACTTGACTTCTCCTGTCAGGCGGTTCACCTTTACCAATGCATTATTGCTTCTTATAACATCCTGCTTATACAGGAACTTATCGATCACATTAAATGCATAGCATGGCGTAATAGCTATGGATAGCAGAAGAAAGAGAGTGACGATTATCTTTTTCATACGGATAGATGATACTACTTTGGCCCAACTAAGACAAGGGATTTCTCACCCCCCAATTAGACCATAGACTAAAGACCAAAGACCACAGACCACAGACTATAGACCAAAAATGTCAGACAAAATAGATATTGACCGGTAAACAATGGGTGTTTACTATATAAGCATGGTCAATGACACAAAGTACATATACAGAACGACCATCCGCATAAATAAACATATAAAGTCCATCATAGAGAGGACTTTCAGGGAAGTTTGCCGAAAGACCGGAAAAAATCTCTCTTACGGCAGGATAGCAAGAGCATTTTGGTATTCTCTGGCGCAAGCGCCTGCGCTTCGAAAAAAATGCATGGATCTGGTATGTAAAAACATCCTAAAGAACGCTGATAGAAATCCGACAGGAACTAATGTACGGCGAAAGATACGATCAAGAGCGTGAAGACATAAAGGAAGCGATATCGGTCCCCGGAGACCATGCATGCCGGAATGATCCTGAAGGCATGTGTTCCTTTAGCGCAGCGATATCTGACCAGCTCATGCTGGTCGAGAACAAGAAATACGCCTCATGTCCGCACTTCATCTCTTTCGGCTATTCCGGATTCTGCAATTCTGCCATTCGAAAAAACATCTACGATAAATATAGAGTGTAGGCACTCGTCTGCTGTCTGCTTTCGGCTGTCGGCTTTCTGCTTTCCGCCGTCGGCTTTCGGCTGTCGGCTGTCGGCGGTCGGCTAACATTGACACTTTGATACTCTGACACTCTGACACTGATGGAGTGGGTCAATAGTCGATGGTCTATAGTCTATAGTAAAAACAAAAAGTCCACTCAAGACTATTGACCATAGACTATCGACTATAGACTATTATCACTAACCGCTAAACGCTAGCCGCTAAACAAGGTCACGAAGTCACCAGGTCACATGAATTGGGGTGGGTTGTGCGTAGTGGGTCGGGGGTGGGGTGTTGGGGTGAGGCGAGGACTTTGTCTACTGCCCCCAGCTCGGACTCAGCAGGGTGTGCCTAAATAGGACGTCTCTTATGCTTTAAACGTAGCTTTATAAAAGCGTCCCTGATTATCCCTGATTACCTGTTTTTCTTTTCCGCCAAGGCAATCTCGCGATGCATTAAGTAAATTAAATCGCGGAATGCCTGTTCTGCTACGCTCAAATCTATTTTAATTGGTTCGCGATCATGTGGCAGAGGCTGGCCTAGCAATTCCCAAATTAATCTTTCAGCTAAAACGGGGTCCTCAACAAATCGATGGCGATGTACGTGCCAGTCTTGCCAACATTTTTCTTCATACCATTGTTCAAGCTTTTTGTACGTCAGTACGATTTTAATAACTCCTGGTTTATTAGGATGTATCAACAGACAAAGATATCCCACTTTTGCCGCTTGCCAAATTTCTTCTGGTTCCCTATTGCCGATCCCACATTGAGGACAACCTTCACCTTCCGCTACACAAGCTGATCTCGTTCGCCATTTATGGCCACTACTGCATCGAAAGGTAGCCTTTCCAGACCTACTTGTAACATGCCCTACAAGGGTTATGTCACGTCCTTCCAGTCGCTTCTTCATCCATGCTGTATATGCATAAACCCAGTCTGGTAATGGTTTAGGGGGCGGCCGTACATCTGCTTTTTCTACTGCAGCTAAACCTGCCTGTACCAATTTCCATTCCATTTTTTCAACTTCAATTCCTTGTCGAAACGGTATATCTGCAAAAGGCGTTGCTCCCCAAAAAACCGTTTCGGCCCAAGACGGATCAGAGACGGCAATGTATGTCTTGAGCTTCCATTCCTGACCAGTCTTTTTGACAATCTGTCCCGTGTATTCTTGGTAGTTGCAATTGTGCTCAGCCAATCGCTCCTCGGGGTGACGGGTAGTTTGTCCGATCTTATAAAGGTTTGGATCGGACGGGTGCACCAATACATATAGATAGCCTGACTTCATCGTGCCCTCTATTTTAAAATCAAGGTTTATACGAGAACGGTCATTTTGGCGCCATCCCATATTCGGGTAAGGTGGCACTTTGTGGATTGTCCCTTATTTTCCCGCGGAGAGAAACTTTTTACCAACTCCATCCTTAACTAAATTGTCTATTTCGTCAAGGTACATTCGGCTTAATGTAAAAATATCCTCTTGGCCACTCCATTCAATAAAGCTATGTTTATATTCTGTACTAACTTCGGTTTTCTGGTGCTTCAAATCCACTTCAGGGTTGTTAGAGCTTTCATGCTTACCAATAATTGCCCCATCTTTATTTTTTATGGTTACAGAAATCCAATCAGATATATGTATGGGCGCTCCTATCTTTACAGTGCAATCTGTTCTGGGTTTTATTGGTTCATCATGAATATTAACGTCTCTTCTATCCCTAAAAAAGCTCAATACGGGGCTTTTCAATATTTTATCGTTATACCATTCTTCACCACCGTGCTTTATTTTAGTTTCTTTCAATGCATACTGCAAAACTGACCGTGACGCTGAAAGAAATGCACTTAAATTGTATCGAAAATTGATAACGTTATTCTTTTCTTCAATCATTCTAGAATAAAAATATTCTGCTTCTAACAATTTATCTTTCTCATACATATAAATTCCTTTTCATTCCTAATGCAATCCTATCTGGGAACACCTTTTGAATTTACTAAGGTGGCACTTTATGGCTTGCGCTAAGTTATCGTAATCATTCAGTTATTTTATTTATTGCAATTTCTTTCATCATCGACTTATAATCGTCTTTCCATTCTCCTGACCATTTTATATTGAATTTTTGTTGTAATGGTTGTCTGTTGTCAAAGTAGACGGTTACTAAAATATTATGTTCCCCTTTAGGTATATGAGAACTTATCCATCTCGGCCAACTCAATGCAAAAAATCGTAATTGAGGTTTACTATAATCTCCGGATAAATTCTTTTCACTTTCTAGCTGATATTTTGCTTCCGCAATTTTTAAGAAAGAAATAAAATATTTTCCACCAGGTGGAATATTGACTCGGATATTGTCGCTCCATCCAACGCGAAGAGGTTCAAAATTAGATTCTTCATACTTATTACCATCTCTAACATGCCAGTACTGTGTTATCATAGGAATGCAATTATTAGCATTTACAGTTGAGTTGTTTTTGATTATCAATCTAAAAAGATATATTTTATACAGTGCATCATCTGATTTGTTAGCAGTCATAGTTTCAATAGCAAAAGGCGTTTCCATTCTAAATTCAATAGACATATTTTGAGGAGACGAAAGACGTTGTTGAAGTGGGATTGCCATAATACCTAGAAAAAATGTAATAATAAACCCTATTATTGTAAACATTCTATCGTTTGCATTTATAAAGATTTTAAAACCTGCCAAAACTATTAATATCCACCATATAGACCAAAACCAGTTTGGCGGAAGAAAGCCTTGTGGAAAATAACCTGCAAGGTAACTAATAGCAACCACCAGTAAGATTATTAAAAAAAATTCTATCACATAAGTCTTTTTTTCATTTTTTGAACACAAACCTTTTTTAATCCAATCAATGAAATTATCCAAAAAAAAGTCGACACAACATTTTTGTTTTTGAGTACATTTCATATAGATTTACAGACATCCTATTTTGAAGCTTACGGGGTCAGGTCCAATGGGGACAGACCTTAATAAGATGTGTCACCTTTGGACTTGACCCTATTCATTTATTTGGTAGAAATTTATCTGCGATATATCTATTAAAAATCTTAATTTGTTTATACATAACACTATTGCTTCCCATTAGAAAAGGTATAGTTATTGCTGACATTAAGCTTACAAGAATTAACCGCCCGCAATAAAGGGTGTATTTAGATACTCCCGTAAACAAAACCAAGAAAAAAGCAATAAAAGGTGAAATTAGCACAGAAAGTATAATAGCTTTATTTATAGCTATCACATCGAAACGCTTGGTTACTTGTTCTGCTAAATATTTTATCCTATCCAAATTATTTGTGTCATCCAAACGCAAACGGCAGGTAAGAATAGATTCGGCTATAATTTCCTCGCTATACATATTTTCCAAATTAAGTTTTTGTCTTATAGAATCATCTAAATCATTTTTTATAAATTTCTGATGCATGCAATGGCCGCTTAGTTTTTTGTAGTATAGAAATTGTGATATTACCGATAAAAGGTATCCAATGGGCAAAAAAGTAAAGGTAAATAATGCCACGACAAGCGTTTCTTGACCTTTTGTAAGTGAAAAAGAAGAGATTGATTTAAACCAAAGTGTTACAACAAATAAAAAGTTTGCTCCTACGATACCATATCTTTTAAACCAATTCATAGCAATACCTCATTATAAGTTAGAACGTATCTAGGGACGGTCCATTTGGTGCCACCCCATAAACAAAAAATCCCAAGCGTGATTTGCCTGGGACATTAATCTAATATGTTAAAGCTTTAAAAGACTCCACTCCCCGCTCCTTCATGGTAAGTAGATAAATGATATTTCGAGACGTGCCACTTTGAGACACTCAAGTTAGTTGTGTGTCCCTTTTTGACACGTCCCTTATTCCTTCTTTCAAAACCTGTTTTATAATAAAGTGTTAAATAAAGCTCTTTTTATAATACTTAATTCAAAAATAATATATCTAAAGATTCGTATTACGTACCTCTTCTTGCACCCCTTTTTCAAATATTGTGGAATCGTCTATAATTTTAAAATCATCTTTAAAAGCAAATGATGCAATCATATCTTCAAACAGCTTTTCATAGTTTTCATATCCTTCTTTTGAGGCGTCAAACGATATCATAATTAGATCTTTTCCTACTTTAACATATAGTTCGCATGTCCGCTTATCGCCATGTTCGTAATTTATTTTTAATGCTGGTTGACCGGCTAACTTAATATCCTCTGTTGAAAGTATATTATTGCCCTGACTTTTTAGATATTCGACGTATTGCTGTTTATTTTCATCCCATTTAATAACTCTAAATGCAACTTTGCCTGGTTTATCCATGCCAGGGACGAGAGCTTTCCTAATAAAATAATCTTCCTTATAAAAAGCCGACATGCCGGCAGAATATCCATTTTGTCGATCTGCCAAAATCTCTTGTGTCAAATAGACGCCTGGGATTCTTGCTGCTTCTTCTCGAACATACCATTTTGCGGGGTACTTTATTGTAAACGGAAGATTGACCATTTTAGCTGTAAAAGGCACTAAATCCATAGATTCGCCTTTTGGCTGTTGAATAAAATAAGACATATTACTTTCCGAATAACTTATTAACGGCAAAATAGATACTATAAGGAACGCTAGGACTATTTTCTTCATATTGGCCCCTATTTTTATATTTTGCAGATGTCCTATTTTAGCACACCCTACTAACGTATTCGGGGACGGTCCATTTGGCGTATTCGGGGACGGTCCATTTGGTGCCACCCCATAAACAAAAAATCCCAAGCGGTGATTTGCTTGGGACAAGTGATCTAATATGTTAAAGTTCTAAAAGGATCCACTTTCTACTCCTTCGTATTAAGTAGATAAATGATACTCCTTTAGTATAAGCATGGCAAGGGAATTTTAGGTCAGCGGCTTTTATGGGTTCCTGGAGCGGCAAGCGGAAGGAAGCCATAAAAGCAGAGCGGGGCTTTCCCGCTCGGACTCGGCTACTCTCCCGCTCGGACTCGGCCATCCGCCCCGCAGAGCGGGGCTACTGGCCAGCCAATTTTCTGCCGGCTCCCCCGCTCGGGTCACTCGGCCTTCGGCCTCGTTCCTTAAGGGGAAACCCTGATGGTTTCCCCTTAACGCTCATACTCTTCCACGAAAGAAACGCTGTTCCTCTTCCTTCCGTATTTAAGAAAACTACGCCGATAGGGAAAACACCGTGTTTTTCCCTAAAACCCTTTTCCGGTCCTCGCTGGGGTCGCCCTAAATGGAAATGCCCATCAGTTTAATGATGGGCATTCCCACAATTGGCTCCCCCGCGAGGACTCGAACCTCGGACACTCTGGTTAACAGCCAGATGCTCTACCGACTGAGCTACAGGGGAGTGTATGATATTTAAAAGAACGAGATTAGCTCATATTTTAGCTAACCCAGCATCCAATAGTGGTTTAGATAATAGCACACGTACGTCGATTTTTCAAATATTTTATTGGCTCGGGAAATGTCCTGGGTGAAAGGATGGTTATTGAGATCTTTGCCTTCGTCTTCGCAGGGCTTCGGATAGTATATACCAGATTATCACCGAATCACTAAGGTATCTCTTCCAGTAACGCCGGGGTGATTGGATGAGCCTGGCCAGCCACTCAAATCCTGCGCGGCAGACCCATGCCGGCGGCCTCTTGATCAACCCCGCAAGATAGTCTATGGACCCGCCCACGCCTATCAAGACCGGCACCCTTAAAGATGCCCTAGCCCTGCTAAGCCATATCTCCTGGAATGGCGCGTTCAGCGCCGCATATAGTATATTGGCGCCGCTGGAATTTATCTTTTCGATTATTGCCTTGTTCGCGGCCTCGTCCGTCAATTCCGCCCTGGACGGCGAATATACACCCACGATCTGAACGCCCGGATACATCTTTTCGCACCGCCCTTTTGCCTGTTCACCCACCCCTTCAGCCGCACCGAGAAAATATATCCTGTATCCGCACTTGGCCGAAAGAGCGCATATCTTTTCAGTCAGGTCTGAGCCGGAGACCTTTGCGGCAATAGGAGTACCGAATATCTTCGCTGCCAGCATGACCGGAACGCCATCCGCAGTCACAAGGTCCGCCTCCTTGTATGCCTTAGCGAAAACAGGATCGGCCCTGAAGAGCCGGACATGATTGGAATTGGCCGTATATATAACAGAAGGCTTGCCCGCGCGGATGATATCGTCGATCCTAGCCAAAACGCCATCCATGGTCAGATTATCGATACCTATGCCCAATACGTCTATTCTGGCTTGGTTATCTCTCACTTGAACTCTCCTTGCTGATAATCACAAAGTCAAGTATACCTCATATTTTTTAAAAAAAACAAATAAATTAGTTATTGTTAACGGAGGCAGCTGAAAATATAATTTAACATAAATTCGCTGATATCGTGATATAATAAAATTAGAGCAAAACGGAGTCTGATATGAGACTTATCGAATATTTTGACCGCATCTACATTATCAATTTACCGGAAAGAAAAGACCGGTTCTGGCAGATAAGCCGCGAATTAAAAAACGTCAATATGCCATTGACTCCTGGGAAAGTCGAAATATTTCCCGCGATCCATCCTAGGGATGCGGCTGGTTTCCCTTCGCCCCGCATACGGGGAACTTTCCTAAGTCATGTATCCATAGTAAAACAGGCTAAAAAAGACGGGTTAAGGAACGTCTTGGTCCTGGAAGACGATCTCTGCATATCAAAATTGTTCCTAAGCAATGAAGCGAGCGTGGCGGAGAAACTGAAGACCACAAACTGGGGCTTTATCTACCTGGGGCATAATGTAAAATGCAAATTTGAAAATCCCTGCCATATCGAAATTTACAAAGAGATGATACAGACGACCCACTTCTACGGCGTAAACGGCACTATATTCGATCGCCTCATAGCGCATATGGAAGAGATCCAGCGGCGTCCACCTGGTCACCCGGACGGCGGACCGATGCACTATGACGGCGCCGCAGGATGGTTTCAAATGAAAAATCCGGATGTGGTAACATTGATCACCTGCCCCCCGCTCGGATGGCAGGGCAGCTCTAAAAGTGACTTGGCGCCGAACAAGATAGTTGATAAAATCCCTGTGGTCAGGCAATTGGTCAAATTGACTAGATTGTTAAAAAATATATTGATCCGAAAGTAATAGAATAGAAGAAGGGGTTTGCCGTTATATTCATCGCGTTAAGGACGGCCGAAGGACAACATCAGATCCGCTCGAATATATCGATATCTGCGGCATAAAATGAAATGAACTGCTCCCTATCCATCAATTTCCATTTGCCTGAATTTCCAAAATCCCTTGCCGCATCATGCCGAAATCCTTCAGGCAGCTTATTGCGTCTTAAATAATATTCGATCTCTTTCGATGTCAATGGTTTCGATACGATAACAAAGACATATTTAGATTTTAAAGAGAGCATATCTCCGGAAGGCATATTATCGAAAATTGTTTTTATGGTAGAGTTGCCGTCACCGGCGATATATTGTTTAACCGCATCACCGTACAGATACCTGATGGGAGCATATATTGCAAAGTGCGCGCTATCTTCCGAACCGCCGCTATATACGATAGATACCTCACCAGGGCGATAGCGGTCTATCAGGCGCACGATCTGGTTATTAACTCCGTGAGCGAAATACCTGCCATATTGAACCAGTTTGGCGGAAGAGTAAAAATTGCATACCAATAATACAACTACCAAAGCGGCCGAAAAATACCTTACGATCTTTCCGGTATTTACAAAGACCGAACCGAACAAGAGAAATATCCATGGCAGCATCCAGGAATTATAGGTCGGCGTTGTTACGTTAAAAGAGGTTACAAAAAACCTTACAAATATCACGATGGAGATAGAGGTCGTAAGCGTCAAAAATATGCCTTTTGCAACGGAGCCGAGATGCTTCCATCCAACAAACAGCCTTAATGCCAACATGATCGCAGCGCCCATACTAGCGACGATTACGTAAGGTGCGTTGACGGCCGTGGAATGAGAGACCAGCCTGGCCAAAAATCTCAGAATGCTCTTTATCGTTTCCGCTATATTTGCAAATAAAAGATGCGGGAGGCCGGGACCGGACGCAGAGAACGCGAAGATGATAAATTTAATAAGAAACAACGACGCCGTGCCAAGCACAGCGATCCCAAATAATATATTCCTCCAATCCAACTGCGTCTCTTTTTTTAATAATATAATAGAGATTATGGCGCTGCCGGTCATAAGGATGCCGAAATAATGGGTATAGATGGCTAAAACGGCAAAGAGTATGAATTTACCATAAGATGCTGCAGCCGATCTCTGAGAGGCCGCAGATAAGACAGCTGCAAAATAATACAAGACGCCGGAGGAGAGCATGATAAATAAAGGATATGCCCGGATCTCCACCGAATAATTGATGGCGTTGGGGGATGTCGCTAATAACAATGCGGCAGCTATCGCCGATGGCAAGCCATAGGTATGAAGGCCCGCAAAAAATATAATTAAAATCGCGGCTAGAAGACAAAAGACGCCAAAGAGCCGCATCGTTCTTTCATGGAGACCGAAGAATTTTGACCATACCCAGCCCAGCCAATAACTCATGGGCGGCATCCTGTCTATGGATACCCCCGCAAAGCTGTACCCCCCCGCACCATTCATCAGCCACTTCGAGGACTCGACAGGCGTCAGTTTAAGGCCGTCCAGCTGCGTAACCTCATCCATCCATAGAGACTGCTGAGGTAAGAAAGCGAGCGCAAAGCCAAGGTACAGAAGAAGTATCACCGGCAGGACAAAAAAACTTTTAAATTGGGTTGACATGCTCGATATCATCTATTTTTTCTTCGGGGCAAACTCGGCAACCCTCCACCCTAACTTATAATTCATCCAGAAGTTCCATAAAGTCGATATCGCAATGGCGAAAAGATTGGCAATATAACGGTTCATTCCCAGCATATTGAATAAAATATTCAATATGATAACGCTTAACAAAATGCCGATAAAACAGATCACATTGAACTTCCCGAACCTTTTAAGACGGCTGGATAAGCCTGGCTGATGCTGTGAAATGTCCCCGAACGTCCAAAAATCATTTATTATAAAATTGCTTATTAGCGCTAATTCAGCAGAGATTATCTTACTGCGAGTCAAGCCCAATCCCAGCATCTTAGGATCGCTCAGCAGAAAAAGAAATAGGGTATCCACAAAAACACCGGTAGCTCCTACGGTACAGAACTTGATAAACCTTACATAAGGCCATAACGATATTCTTAATTTTAATATATGAACTATATACTCTAAAAATATTTTCGGGGTTGCCTTCGTGCCGCCCTTTACCCTCTCCTGGAAAACATAGCCCGCTTCACCTATTCTGGCTATATTACCCCTGGCAAGAACTTCTATTAAAATTTTGTATCCGACAGGCGATAATGGATATTCAGCTATCGCCGTGCGCCTTATCATAAAATAACCGCTCATGGGATCGGAAACGCGACCCAGAACTCCAGGCAGCAGAACAAGCCCCAGCACCTGTGCGGACCTCGAGATGATGCGCCTGAACATGCTCCAGTCGCTTACACCGCCGCCTTCCGTATGGCGGCTGGCCACGGCCAGATCAACACCTTTATCCATAGTGTCAAGCAGGTCTGCCAAAACGGACGGCGGATGCTGAAGATCGCCGTCCATAACACCCAATATCTGCCCGCGGGCCTCCTGCCATCCGCGTATAACGGCCGTCGCAAGTCCTTTTTCGTTTTGCCGGCGGACAACTCTCAGGTGCGGATACTCACCGATAAGGGACTGGGCTATCTGCCACGTATTGTCCGGACTATCATCATCAACTATAATAAGCTCGTAATCATCCGGTATCTTCTTATCCAGCAGACCGCATATGATCCGGACTATATCTTTTATATTCTCTTTTTCATTGTAGGTGGGTACGATCAGCGACAATTTCGGCATTGGGCCTGACAGCAGCGGTTCCGCGGGTATCTTTAAAAATTTTTCTGAAGGCAAATGATTATTCTCCCATCTGATAGGTTAATATGCATCAATACCGCACATCATGGCATCTATTTCATCACGGTCCATATCTATTATGGTAAAGTATACATCAAAATAAACAAAAATCAAATTCAGAAAAACTGATATGCGCACGGATACCCGCAAAGGGATGTCTTCAAAACGGAAATTTTGCTTTCACGCTCGGATAGAGTATAATACAATCATATAGATAATATGCCGCAGAATAGGATGCACATGAAATTGGAACACCTTAAAAAAGAACTAAAAGGAAAGGCAGATAAGAAGAAGGCTGCATTCCTTGCGCGGTTCTTCAAGACTGGTCCGGGCGAATATGCCGAGGGCGACCTATTCCTTGGGATCGTTGTTCCGGAGATACGAAAGATATCAAAAAATTATCTGGGGATCGGCTTAAAAGATGCCGTCGGCCTTCTCAGGTCCAAGTTCCATGAGGAGAGGCTATTGGCCCTTCTGATATTGATCTCGAAATACGCTAAAGGCGATGAGACGGCAAAGGATGCGGTCTACCGCGCATATCTTGCCAATACCAAATATATAAACAACTGGGACCTGGTGGACTTGACGGCGCCTCATATAGTCGGCGCTCATCTTGCGGACAAAGATAAGTCCCCCCTTCTGGCACTGGCGAGGTCCGGTCTGATATGGGAGAGGAGGATCTCGGTGCTCGCCTCTTTCCATTTTATCCGGAATAACATATTTGATCATACGCTAGAGATATGCAAGATACTCTTGAGGGATGAAGAGGACCTGATACACAAGGCGGTCGGCTGGATGCTGCGGGAGGTCGGCAAGCGCGATATCGTCAAAGAGGAGGAGTTCCTTAAAGACCGCTATATGGTAATGCCCAGGACGATGCTTAGATATGCCATCGAGAGGTTTCCCGAGGCGAAGAGAAGAGCATATTTAAAAGGCTCCGTTTAATCAAAGGAAATATTATGGATAAATTCATGGCTTGTGCCATAGAGGAGGCCGTAAAGGGCCTGAAGCAGGGCGGCATACCGATAGGGTCCGTCCTCGTTAAGAACTCAGTGATCGTTGGGCGCGGCCATAATAAACGGGTGCAGGAGAATGATCCGATCCTGCATGCGGAGATAGACTGCCTCAGGAATGCCGGCAGGATCGGAAGCTATTCAGGTACTACGCTATACTCGACATTGATGCCGTGCTTCTTATGCGCGGGCGCGATAGTACAGTTCGGGATAAAGAAAGTCTTCGCTGGAGAGTCAGAGACGTTCGCCGGCGCGGAAGAGTTTTTGCAAAGCCGCCAAGTGGAGGTGGTCAACCTGGATCTCGCGGAATGCAAGGCGATGATGCGTAAATTCATAAAAGATAACCCTCTCTTATGGAATGAGGACATAGGAAAATTGTAAAATCAAATTTTGCGTTTGTTTTTCCGCCGTTATGATGTATAATTTATCCTAAGAACCGCGCAAGGCTTGCGGTTTCATAAAAATATTACGGGGTGAAGAAGATGTATAAGAAAAAGGTCCTGATCGTTGATGATGAACAGGATTTCTGCGCGATAGTCAAAGAGAACCTGGAGCTCAGGGGCAACTTTGAGGTGCACGCCGCTTCCAATGGAAGGGATGGCATCAGGATGGCGAAAAAATTGAAGCCCGATATCATAATACTGGACATCATGATGCCGGAGATGAACGGCTTCGAGATGCTGGAAAGGCTGAAAAAAGATAAAGACACCCTTTCGATACCTGTCGTAATGCTGAGCGCGCGGGAAGACGATGATTCCAAGATGAAGAGCGCACAGTTATACAATGAACTATACCTCACAAAACCTATCAAGATCATGGAGCTACAGAACAGTATCGAAGACGTCCTGAGACGTCGAGGCATCGATTAGACCTGTTCCGTTCTTCACAAAACATTGTGCACGCACGCCAATTTAGGCTTTAAAATAATTAACCCATTCACGGTCCTATAGATGATAAGAAAGATGATGCTCATACCGACCGTTATCCTATTCGCCATGTTCAGCCTTACAGCCCGCTCTTGGGGCGAGGAGGCTAAAGAGGCTCCCGCATTCCCTCCCGACCTGATATGGATCAATTCGGAACCGTTGACCATCAAGGCCCTATCGGGCAAAATAGTCCTGATCGACTTCTGGGACTATACCTGCGTAAACTGCATACGGACATTCCCGTATCTGAACGAATGGCATAAGAGATATTCCAAATACGGACTTGTGATAATAGGCGTCCATACACCGGAGTTCGAGTTCGCCAGGGATCCCGATAATGTTAAAAAGGCGATCGCGCAATATGGTATCGAATACCCTGTCGTGCTGGATAACGATTACAAGGTATGGAACCTGTACGGTAATAGATACTGGCCTAATAAATATATAATAGACCAGGATGGACGCATAGTCTATGACCACTCCGGCGAGGGCGGATATCACGAGACGGAACTGACCCTGCAGCGGTTATTGAAAAAGACAGGCACCGAGGCGGTCTTCCCGGCGCCTTACATGTCCGCAGATAAGGTGGAGTCCGGCAGTCTATGCTACCCTATGACACCGGAATTATATTTAGGCTATAGACGAGCCCGCATGGGCAATGCGGAGGGCAATAAGCCCAACGAGGTGGTAAATTACAAGGATAGCGGACAGTATATAGACGGGTACATCTACGCCAACGGCCTATGGCTGAACGGACCGGAGAGCATGGCGCATGTAAAACCGGATCGCGGTCTAAATGATTATATAGCCATTAAATATCACGCGATAAGCGTCAACGCGGTAATAAAGCCCCGCAAATATAAACCGTATAGAGTGTATGTAAAACAGGACGGCGCTGACGTCCAAAGGCCGGATTGGGGCGCGGATATGCGTTCGGATGAGGACGGAAGAACTTATTTAGAGATATCGGAGAGCCGGATGTACAGGATAATAAAAAATGAACAGTTCGGAAATCACATACTAAAACTCTACTCGGAGTCTGATTCGTTCGATATTTACGCGTTCACCTTCGGCTCATGCGAGATAAAGTAAAACGCTGTATGGGCCCTCTAGGCTAAAATAGATCTCAGCTTTTCAACATCCTTAGAAAGCGGATCGGTCTTCTTAACAAATGCCACCCCAACGCCCATAGTGCCGTCACCGTTGTCTTCAAGCCTCATCACCCTGCCTATAAGCTTATTGTCTACCATCAAGGCAAGATTCTCTATCTCCTTACAGATGTTGGCTGTCCTGAGATCCAAAAAGAGGACCACAAGGCTGGAGAGCTCCGGGGTCTTATCGGCGGGCACGACGAAAAGTATTCCGGAAATACTTAAATTCTTCGACATGGCCTTTATCGTATCGGCCGATATCGCCTTATCGGAAACGGGATCGATCAATTTATATTTAATAGGACTATCGTAATTATACCTGAAGAACTGTCTGCGTTCTTTGCCAGCATATTCTTCGCTCATCCGTTCCTCCTGTTATTTATTATGCGGTAAAACGGCTTATGAACATCTGTAATATTATATCCTATAAATCAACTTTTTGAAAATTTTTCTTTCCCTCATCCCCTGCCGCAGAATCTTAATGAGCTTAAGGGGCCATCTCAAAAGGCGCCGTATTTTCTATTGCCTGAGAGCATAATAGGTAATATAATATCACGCATGACTACCGCAGATATCATTAATATTCTCCATAAGGAGTTCTATATCGATTGGGAATGGGTCAAGAAAGAGATGTCTGAAAAAGAGGGCTTATCCGGCAGGACCAGCAGCGCCCTTTCAGCAGAACTCGACGCATGTCTCTATAAAGCTAAAAAACTTGCCGATCCGGGAATAGTATACGCCTTAAAAGACGATGTAAAGGTAAGCGGAGATTCGATCCTTATAGATAATTCCATCTCCTTGAAGAGCCGAAAGGTGTCATCATACATCAAAGGCTGCGATCACCTGGCCGTATTCGTCGTCACCGTCGGTAAGGGCATGGAGACCGAGGCCAGCCGCATGATGGACCAAAAAGATGAACTCCAGGGGTATTTAATGGACAGGCTTGGCTCTTTTGCTGTCGAGTCTCTCGCGGAAAATTTCGAGAACATTTTACGAAATAAATATAAGGATCGGAATATGAGCGTCTCTATGAGGCTGAGCCCGGGCTACTGCGACTGGCCCATAGAGGAGCAATTTAAACTCGCCAAGATACTGGATCTTTCGAAGATTGATATGGAACTCACCAAGAACTGCATGATGGTGCCGAAAAAATCTATTTCGGGCATTATAGGCGTGGGAAAGAAAGATCTTTACAGGGAGAAGGTGTCTCAATGCAGTATGTGCGGCTTGAAAGACTGTTACTTAAGGAGAGACTCTTAGGCTGACGGTTTAGCCTGAACTTGAGGCGCGCTCGCGGCTTCTTTCTTCAGCAGATCTTCCCAATTCTTATCCGTTGCACTCTGTATCTCATCCAAGAGGGGTTTATTCTCGGGTTTCATAAGATGTCTGAACCTGCCCTGGAGCTTAAGCCATTCTACTATAGGTTTCTTCTCTTTGGGCTTATACGTGATCTTATATTGGCCGTTCACCACTTCAAATAAGGGCCATGCGCATGTATCGGCGGCCATCCTGCCCATCTCGCATGTGAGCTCCGGATCGTACGACCACCCCAACCTGCACGGCTGGAATACATTTATAAATTTCGGGCCTTCGATCGCCAGGGCCTTTTCGACTTTTGATGTAAGATCTCTCCAGTTGCCGGCTACCGACTGAGCGACATACGGGATCTTATGCGCTACCATTATCTCCGTAAGGTCTTTCCGGAACTGTTCTTTACCCTTCTTCACTTTTCCTACCGGCGCCGTAGTGGTGTCCGCACCCTTGGGGGTAGCCCCGGAACG
>Ga0265297_10004995_pt1 | contig 20845 bp, 17 predicted proteins | sample Munlanlwell13791_FD_192502 | JGI IMG/M metagenome (GOLD analysis project Ga0265297, IMG submission 192502) | Leachate microbial communities from a municipal landfill in Southern Ontario, Canada - Leachate well 137-91 | ecosystem: Engineered > Solid waste > Landfill > Unclassified | place...
CAGATATCTTTCCGGAAATATTTTTTTATCGCTCTTTTGGGTTCGCCGACAAGAATTTTCTGGCTGCAATTCATTCTGGCCGGGACGGGAACGGCTTTCTTAAAAAATCCTCGAGCCCTGATAGAATATTTATTGAACAATAAATCCGCTTTTTATTTTAATCTCGTTTATTTGTTGTGTGTTCTTATCCTGACCGTTGTGGCTGTTCTTATCCGGGGGCGTGGCCAAAAAAAGGTTGGTCCTAACCAAGCGCCGGAGATAAGGTCAGGTTGAGGATGATCTGCGCTATATGCGCGGCACAAAGCGTAACGCGGGGAGCCAGGGGGGGGTGTTGTTCGTCGGTTTCGGTTTGACCGTCTCCGACGAAATAAACATTTCCCATTTTTTTTACCAGGATCGGATGGGTGCTGCTGAGGCCGGCCATGCCGTTTCCGCTGATAAGCGTGCGGGTCTTGCTGCGGTAATATTCGACAAATTTATATTTCCAGTCCACTTGGTCAAAGGCCTCTACGATAAAATCGCATCCCCGGAAGAATTGCTCGCCTGTTTCGTCCGACCAACTTGTGTGACGGTCAAGGATGTGGATGTCCGGGTTGATTTTTAATAAGAGATTCTTTAAGGCCGCCACTTTGACGGATCCGATATCCGAGAGGAAATATTGCTGGCGGTTTAAATTGGATGGCTCGATGGTGTCTTTGTCGACAATTTCGATATTCTTAAAACCCGTGCGGGTTAAAAGCACGGCGACAGTTGAGCCGAGCCCGCCGGCCCCGCCAATTCCGATCTTGATGCCTTGGATAATTTTGAGTTGCTCGGCGTCCAGATAGGTTAAAAGCCCTTCCTCAAAGCGATTCATTTTTGATCCTCCTCCAATCCGTGAACACCGGGTCAAAGCTTCTTTTCTTCAGCATCGTTACGATTTCGTCCAGGGAGCGGCCGTCTTCGATATCAAACTGCGGGTCCTGTTCTTCCGTTTCGCGGATGGTATATCCGCCGACAGATGTGTTGGACCCCGCGGACATGCGGGTGACCCCCAGCTCAATGGCATGGTCTCGCAGTTTCTGACTTTCTCGCGTGGAGAGATTGATGCCGACCCGGGGAAAGAGTATTCGGGTCAGGCAGATGATCTTGATGAACAAAACGTCATCAATGGGGCGGCCGATAAAATCGCGCCCCTTGATTCGTCTTAATCGGGGGAAGGAAACGCTGTATTCGACCCCGGGGAAAGATTTTTCCATTTGGCGCAGATGCGTATATAAAGATAAAAGGTCGTCGGCGACCGGCGATAATCCCAGCAAAATCCCTAACGAAATCTGCCGAATACCTGAGCGGGCTATTCTCTCCGGAGCCGTTAAACGATAATCATAATCGCTTTTTTTTCCCGAGAGATGGACCTCAGCGTAACGCTTGCGGTCGTAGGTCTCCTGATAAACGGTTATCCCGTCGACGCCGTTTTGAAAAAGCTCATGATATTCATCCTCTTCCATGGGATGGACTTCCAGGCTGATATTGGAGAAATATTCTTTAGCAATAGTCGCGGCTTCGATTAGATACATCAGAGGAGTCGCCTGGTAAGATTCTCCGGTCAAGAGAAGGATGTTCTCGATCCCCGAGCGGGCGATGTGGGCCATTTCCCGGCGCATCTGCTCAGGGGTCAATTTTATTCTTTTTATCTGATTGTGGCTGTTGAAGCCGCAGTAAAGGCAATGGCTGCTGCAGAAGTTGGAGAGGTAAAGCGGCGCATAAAGCGAGATGGTCCTTCCAAAATATTGTTGGGTGATTCGGCAAGCTTGGCGGGCCAGATCTTCCGTGATTGAAGGATCGGGATCATTTAGAATTTCTTCTATTCGCGGGAGCGTCATCATGTTTCATACAAAAATCCGGTTAAGGGAGAGGAGGCCGCAGCGTTTTTGGTCTCTTGGGATAAACGGCTTAAATAGGCCAGGCGGCCGGCCTGTATCGCTAAAGAAAAGGCTCGGGCCAGCACAGCCGGATGCCCTGCCGTGGCTACGGCGGTGTTGGCCAGGACGGCAGCGGCTCCCATTTCCATGGCCTCGGCAGCCTGCGAAGGCGTTCCGATGCCGGCGTCAACGATGATGGGGAGATCGATCTCGTCAATTAATATTTGGATGAAGGCTTTCGTTTTCAATCCTTGTTTGCTGCCGATAAGAGAACCCAGAGGCATAATGGTGGCTGCGCCGGCGCGGACTAACTCTTTAGCCACATAAAGGTCAGGGGAGATATAGGGCAGAACGACAAAACCTTCCGCGGAGAGGATTTCCGTGGCCTTGATCGTTTCGTAATTATCCGGCAATAAATATTTGGAGTCATTAATGACTTCAATTTTGATCCAGTTGCCGTAACCGGATTCTTTCGCCAGCCGGGCGATACGGACGGCCTCTTGGGCATTCCGCGCGCCGGAGGTGTTGGTCAACAGCGTGACCTGTTTGGGGATATATTCCAAGATATTTTCATCGTGCCGTTCAAGATCAATCCGCCGCAAGGCGACAGTAACGATTTCGGTCCCCGATAAGGAGATGCATTGCGCGACGTCGGACTTGCTTTTGAATTTTCCCGTGCCCAAAAGAAGACGGCTGGTGAATTCTTGGCCGGCAATGGTTAAGGGAGAGTCTTCGGGGATTTTGTTTTTCGTCATCATGGTTTAAGATATTTTTATGATTTTAAGAAAAATTTATTCACAGCAACAATTTAAAAAGAAAGGGTTATCCTCCGCCCACCAGGTTTAGAAGTTCAATGCAATCACCGTTCTTGACTTCTTGGGAATCCCAAGATTCTTTCTTAATAATTTTGCCATTGACCTCAGCAATCACCTGTGGGCCGCTTTGACAAAATTTTTCTACAATGTTCTTTAGGGTCAGGGGGCCGGAGAACTCTTTTTTCTGGCCATTTAAGGAAACAATCATCACTGGATGTCCTAAAACGATTATTTTTTCTAAGGAAGCGGGTCGTTTTTTTTCGTTTGTTATTTTTTTATTAAGCGGCGAAGAGTAACGGTGTATATTAGAACAATTATGAATAAATTGCAAACAAAAATCAGGGAGGCCCTCGTTTTAAGCGGGCGAATATTGAGGAAAAACCTCCTTTTTGCCCTTAAGAGGGGGCTTTAAAGGAAATAAAATAGGATATTGACAAAATAAAGCAAATAACGATAATAACTCTTTAGTATTTTGACTAGAATGATTATTCCCTATAAATAGATATTTTAATAACGATGTATCGACACAGAAGCAAGATTTTACCGAATTTAAAGGCCTGTCCGGCCTGCCGGGTCGGTTCCTGTTGTTCAGAAGGGACTGAATTGACGAAGAAGGAAATTCTTCGCATTGTTAAGTTCAACCCGGGGGTAGCGAAGCCATGGTTCCGTTTGGTGAAGGATCACGAAGAACCGGACGGCATCCACCATTTCTCGACGATTATTCGTAACCGGCGTTGTGTTTTTCAGAATGAGGATAACCTTTGCATCGTTTATGCGGCGCGGCCGCATTTTTGCCGGGAATTTCCTTTGGAAAATGGACGGGAGGCGCCGTATTATAAACGTTTATGTGCGCTTTTTGGTAAGGAACGGAGGGACGGCCATTCGCTAAACTCAAGATAAAAACAAAAAGAAAAAGTATAGATTTTTAATTCTATTTGTAGTATAAGAAAGATAACGTAAATGTTCCAGGGGATGTTGTCATCAAGCGTAAAAGCGTGGACTAAGAAGGGAGAAAGTAGAATTGGACAATAAAAATAAAGTCTTCGGGTATCAATTGCTATTGGATTTGTATGGCTGCAAAAAGACTGTTTGTGATGACCTGAGTCTTTGTTATGAGTTTTTGGATCAGATCGTAAATGATTTGAAGATGGAAAAACAGTCTCCTCCGAGCATCTTCAGAAGTGATGCGACTCGTTTCCCGGATAAAGCCGGCCTCTCTGGTTGGGCCCCCTTGATCGAAAGTTCGGTTGTTATTCATACTCTGTCGGAGAAAGATTTTATCTCCATTGATGTGTATTGCTGCAAATGGTTTGACGTCAACGTGGCGAAAGGGGTTTGTAATAAGTTTTTTTCTCCCCGGCGGATGGATGAGCAGTATATCGAAAGGGGCGTTGATTACTACAAATCAGATACGAATTACCACACCATCACTGTCCGGCAAGAAGAATATAAGTCGCCGCAGGTGATCATCAATAAAAAGGAATCTGATCTGGTCTCCGCAAAATAAATGTGGTTGGATTTTTTCGCGGATCTTGGGGGATAACCATTGAAATAATGGATATTCCCCATTTGATTTTTATCCGCCCGGCGGCTGAAGGCCGCGGGCTAGATCCGCGGGCGAATATAAAAAAGTTTCGGCGGACAGGCGGCCCGCCGGAAGATTACGAGAGAAAAGTTATGCCCTATACAGCATCAGAAATAAAGATCATCGAGGCGAAATGGCAGAAGTATTGGAGGGAGGACAAGACCTTCCAGGCCTCCCCGGACAAAAACAGGCCGAAATATTATGTGCTCGAAATGTTCCCTTATCCTTCCGGCAAGATACACATGGGGCACGTTCGCAATTACACGATCGCTGATGTTATCGCTCGTTTCAGAATGATGCAAGGTTTTAATGTTTTGCATCCCATCGGATATGATGCCTTTGGCCAGCCTGCCGAAAATGCCGCTATCAAACACAAGACCGACCCGGCTCAATGGACGTATCGCTGTATCGATCAGATGCGCGACGAATTCAAGAAAATGGGTTTTTCCTATGATTGGGATCGGGAGATCGCCACCAGCGATCCGGAATACTATCGGTGGAATCAATGGATATTCTTAAAGATGTTGGAGCGCGGGTTGGCCTACAAAAAAGGTTCTTCGGTGAATTGGTGCCCTGATTGCGAAACGACCTTGGCCAATGAAGAGGTCATTCAGGGACAATGTTGGCGCTGCAAGAGTGAAGTCGTTCAAAAAGATTTAGAGCAATGGTATCTTAAGATTACGGATTATCGCGAGTCTTTGCTGGAAGATCTTAAAAAGCTGAATCATTGGCCCGCCCGCGTTATCGCGATGCAGGAAAATTGGATCGGCCAGAGCTATGGCGTCGAGATCTATTTCCGGGAGAAAGACACCGGGGAGAGCCTTCCGGTATTTACGACGAGAGCGGATACGATTTTTGGGGCGACCTATGTCGTCTTGGCCCCCGAACATCCTTTGGTGGGGAAATTGATCCGGGGCGCTCCGCACGAGGGAGAGTTGGTTTCGTTTATTAAAAGGGTTTCCAAGTTCAGCAAGAAGGAAGGAATGTTCACGGGGCGATACGCGATCAATCCCGTTAACAACGAAGAGATCCCCATCTGGATCGCGGATTATGTCCTGATGGAATACGGGACCGGGGCCATTATGGCCGTTCCGACGCATGACCAGCGCGATTTTTTATTTGCCAGAGAACACCATCTGCCGATGAGGATTGTCATCCAGGACCCGCAGGACCCTCAATTAAAAGTTTCCGATATGCGCCAGGCGTTTGAAGATAACGGCCGGCTCGTTCATTCGAAGCAATTTGATGGGTTGCCTAACGGAGAGGCGAAAGGAAAAATCGCTGAATGGATGGAGAAGGAGGGAATCGGTAAAATAACCGAACATTGGCGTCTGCGTGACTGGCTTATTTCTCGTCAGCGTTATTGGGGAACGCCTATCCCCGTTATTTATTGCGAGGCCTGCGGCGTCGTCCCTGTTCCCGAAAATCAATTGCCGGTTGAATTGCCCAAGAATATAGCCATTACCGGGCAGGGCGGAAGTCCGCTGGCGCAGTGCCCGCAATTTGTCCAGGTGAAATGCCCGAAATGTCAGGGGGACGCCAGACGGGAAACAGATACGATGGCGACATTTTTTGATTCGTCTTGGTATTATCTGCGTTATTGTTCCGCACATGATTCTTCCCGGATATTTGATAAAGACGGAGTCGGTTACTGGATGCCGGTGGATCAATATATCGGCGGGATCGAGCACGCTATTTTGCATTTATTGTATTCCCGCTTCTTTACGAAATTTTTTAAGGATTTGGGGCTCGTGACGTTTGAGGAGCCTTTTTCCCGGCTGCTCACCCAGGGGATGGTGTTAAAAGACGGTGAAGTGATGTCCAAGTCCAAGGGGAATACGGTCGATCCCGACGAGGTCATTGGAAAATGCGGCGCCGATACCCTGCGCCTGTTTATATTATTCGCGGCCCCTCCGGAAGATCAGTTGGAATGGAATGATAGCGCCATTGACGGATCTTGGCGTTTTTTGAGCCGGGTATGGTCATTGGTTGAAAACCGGTATCATCCGGTCGCTGATCCCGCAGGGCCTATCTATGATCAGGAGGATAAGGAGCTGGAACGGGAGAGAAACCTCGCGATCAAAAGAGTCACAGAAGGCATGAGCGAGGGGTTCAAATTTAATACGGCGATCAGCGCCGTCATGATCCTGGTGAATAAAATCGATAAATATCAGATTCCAGACGATAGTTCCGGCATTAAGCAGGGACTGTTTAATAAAGCCGTTCAAACAGTTATTTTATTGTTGTCTCCGATTACCCCGCATATCTGTGAGGAATTATGGCAGAGGATGACCGGGGCCAAGGCCAGCATTACGTCCGTTCCCTGGCCCACCTATGATTCCGCCGCCCTGGAGAAGGATATCGTCCAGATCGTTGTCCAGATTAACGGTAAGTTGCGGGGGAAGTTTGATGTCGCCAGCGACATCAGCGATGATCAATTGCGCGAAATGATCCTCGCCGATGAAAAGGTCCAGGAATATCTGCAAAAGAGGGCCATAAAGAAATTTATTGTTGTTCCCAAAAAACTTGTTAGTATTGTGGTGTAGTGACTGGCGGCCTTTTTACCTGTTTGAATCGGTTCCCCTCAATCGGCCGTTTCCCTTCCTAGAAAAAATCAGCGTTTGTTTCTAACCAAAATTTTTACCGAGTGCCAAACACATGCTGGCTCTGACCAAACAAGAGAGACAGGTTTTGATCTCGCTGGGGTTTATTTTTTGGGTGGGGATAACTTTTCAATACCTGTCCAAGAAAAATCCGCATTTAGCCGGGATGGTTGATATCCTGGGGAGCGAGGCGATTTATTACCAGGTCGATATCAATCACGCCACGAAGGAAGAGCTCATTCGCATCCCCTACATCGGAGAATTCACCGCTCAGCGGATTATTGATTATCGGGAGAAGAACGGCCCCTTTGATGATATTGAACAGCTTCAGGCCATAAAGAGCATCCCGGGTAAAAATTATGAAAAGTTCCGCCGGCATTTAAAGGTCACGCCGTCCCGGATAAAAACCGCGGACAGACTTCCGGGGAAGATCCGGGGGCGAGGGGACCTTGCCGATGTCCAGAAGGGCCATGAAGCCAACCCCCATGAATAATTTCCGGCCATTGTTTTTGATTGTGATTTTCTTTATCCTGGGAATTGTTTTGCAAAATTATTTCCCTGTCCCTTCCGTTTTTCTGCTTACTTTAAACGGCATGGTGTTTTTTTGTTGCGGGATATTTCTCGGGCGGAAAATGCTAGGGCCCCCCCTGCTGTTTTTATTCTTTCTGACGGTGGGCTGGTCCTATGCGCAGGTTTATCAAATATTGCCTCCTCAGCATATTAGCCGCGTCGCCCGTTATTATGCCGGTAAACCCGTTGCTTTAGAAGGCGTTATCGTTTCCGATGTCGAGCCCAGGAATTTTCTGGGGAGGGAGAAGGTTTCGTTTGTCTTGGAGGTCAAGCGGTTAGAGACACCTTGGGGGTGGCGAAAGAAGTCAGGACGGGTGCTGGTAAATGTTTTTAGAAAAGTTGATTTGTTTTATGGCGATTATGTCTGGGTGAAAGGAAAATTACACCGGCCATTTGATTTTGCATCGGCTACCCGGTTTTCATATAAGGAATACCTGCAGCAAAGGCAGATAGAGCTGATTCTGAGCGTCAAGAAAAATGGGCCGATTGAGAAATTGAGCTCAGGGCACGGGAGCCCCTTCCGGATTTGGCCGAGCCGGCTTCGCGAAAAATTCAAGATGGTCTTTCGCCGCCATTTATCGAGCCAGGAGGCGGATGTGATGCAGGCCATCTTGCTGGGATGCCGGAGCAATATTCCGTCTCATTTGCAGGAACTTTTTGCCCGGACCGGCACGGCTCATATCTTGGCGATCAGCGGATTGCATGTCGGGATAGTCACGGCATTAATATTATTGCTGTTAAAACTTTTGCCAGTGAAGAGAAAAATTCAATATGTCGTGACGATCATTCTGCTTATTGGTTATGTCTTTATAACCGGGGCCAGGCCTTCGGTCGTGCGGGCCACAATTATGAGCATTGTCTTTCTTCTTAGTTTTCTGGTGGAAAGAGAGACTGAGCCATTGAATACCTTAGCCCTAACGGCGTTTATTCTTCTTATTATCAATCCTTTGAATCTGTTTGATATCGGTTTTCAATTGTCCTTCCTGAGTGTATTGTCGATCCTTTGTTTTTATCCGTTGTTGATAGAATTGTTCCCGGGGGGTCCCGGCGGCCAGCCTCCTTTGCGGTTTAAATTTTTGCGGCAGTCGTTTGCCGTTTCGTTGTCTGCCTGGCTGGGGGTAGCCGGGCTCATCGCTTATTATTTTCACTTAGTAACGCCGGTTACAATTTTAGCCAACCTGGTTGTGGTCCCGCTGACTTCGGCCGTTGTTGCTCTGGGTTTCGGCCTGATGTTGGTCGCTCCCATTTTATCCTTCTGTAGTTTTGTTTTCGCCTATAGTATTAAGTTGGTTCTAAACGTTATGGTGATGGCTATTCTTTTGTTTGATAAAATTCCGGGGAGTTGCTTTTATGTAAAAGATTTATCTCTCTGGCAGGTAACAAGTTACTACGTTGTTTTGACTGGGATATTCTATATTTGGAAGGTTCTTAAATTGACAAAATAATGTGAATATGCTAAAGTGGTCGCCATATGAGAAATTCGTTTAAATATATTATATTTATAAGTATCCTCTTATTAAATCCTCGGCCGGCTTTTTCTTCCTGGATTTGGACGCCGGAAACAAATCGATGGGTTAATCCTAAATACAGCGTTAAGGATACTCCAAAGGAACAGTTGGAATATGCCTTAGGTTTCTTCGCGGCCCAAGATTACAAACAGGCTTCGGATGAGCTAAATAAGCTGATTAAATATTACCCGCGGGCGAGGGAAGCTCCAGAGGCGCAATTTTATTTGGGGCTGATCTTAGAAGAGCAAGGGCAATTCTACAAGGCTTTCAAGAGTTACCAGTTGATCATTGAGAAATATCCATTCAGTGAGCGTTCGGCGGATATTGTCAAGCGGCAATACGAGATTGGCAATAAACTGATGGAGGGGGGAGGCCGCAACAAGTTTGTCAACATGATCGTCGGGGGCGATTATGATGTGGTTGAGATCTTCCGGATGGTCATAAAAAACGCACCCTATGGGGCGCTGGCCGCCTCCGCACAATATAAGATCGGCCTTTATCTTCAGGGGAAAGAGATGTTCCAGGAAGCCCGGGATGAATTTGAGAAGACAATAAACGATTATCCCGACAGTGATTGGGCCAAGGCCGCAAAATATCAAATTGCCATATCGGATGCTAAGCGTTCAACGGATCCGCAATATGACCAGCAGATCACCAAGACGGCCGTACAGGAACTAAAAAATTTTGTTAAAGAATATCCCGACGCCGAATTGTCCGGCCAGGCTCAGGCGCAGATAGACAGCCTGAGAGAAAAAGAGGCGGAGAATAATTTTCTCATCGCCCGGTTTTATGAAAAGCAGAAGAACTATGAGTCGGCCAAGATTTATTACGGAGTCATTGTGAAGGACTATCAAAACACCTCATGGTCGGCCAAGGCCCTGGGGAAGATCCAGGAAATAAACGCAAAAATAAGCAGCAAAAAATGAAAAAACCTTTATTTATTCTTATTTTATTTTTTTTGTGCTGCCTGTCGCTGAATTGTGGTTACACGACCGGCAGTCTGTTGCCTAGCCGCCTGAGGACCATTTATGTCCAGCCCTTCAAAAACAGTATCGCCTATACCCTGGAGAGCAACAGGCAGTCTTATGTTCCCTTGATGGAGATTGATATTCAAAAAGCGGTCATTGACCGTTTTCTTTATGACGGAAAATTAAAGATTGCTAAAGAAGAAACCGCCGACCTTATCCTTTCAGGGGAATTGGTCAATTATAGTAAGAGCGGCCTGCGCTATACTGATAATGATGACGTTGAAGAATACCGAATACAGATTGCTGTTAATTTGGTCCTGTGGGACACCGCGAAAGACCAGGCCTTTTGGGAGGAAAAGGCGTTTGTCGGAGAGGCCACTTACTTCGTGAGCGGCGCTTTGGCGAAATCCGAGTCTGCGGCCGTATCCGACGCGATTGCGGACCTCGCCCGAAGGGTTATCGAACGGACAATGGATAATTGGTAAAGGTGAAGTGAGTGGGATTGCTTAATGGATGAGCCTTCTTCGGTCATGCCCTGCCTCCGGAACGATTCATGTTTTACTCCTAACGTTAACTTTTTAAGGTAAGACACATTGAAATATGACTTATCTCTTGCTGGGGCAGGATGCGGAGGCTAAGGATAAAAAGATAGCCGATCTTCAAAGGACAACTCTCCCGTCAAAAGAATCTCTGAAGTTTGATTATGAGGTTTTGGATGGTTACAAATTAGACCAGGATAGGCTGGAAGAGGCCTTATCTTCGCTCCCCGCCATTTCTTCCCGGAGGCTTATTGTTGTCCGTCAGGCCCACAAGCTCACAGAATATCAGCAGAAAATTATTTTAGAATTTATAAAGAAAAAGATCAATACGGTCGTCTTGGTCTTGGAATCGGATGAGTTGAAGTCGAACGCCGTTTTTGTGAAAGACCTTCAGCCGATGTCGGAGGTCATTGATTTCTCGAGACAGACGCCGGTCAATGTCTTTGATATGACTCGGGCCATTTCTCTGGGCCGGACACAGGAAGCCCTGAAGATCCTAGAGGAGCTTTTTTCTTTAGGGGACCACCCTTTGCAGATTATGGGCGGATTAGTTTGGTTTTGGGGAAAATCGAGAGGAAAAATTCCGAAGATAAGATTCCAGAAAGGGCTCTTGGCTTTGCAGGAAACTGATTATAATATCAAAAGAAGCCGTTTGAAGCCGGAGTATGCCCTTGAGTTGCTTGTTGTGAAACTTTGTTCGGCAGAGTAACCGGGAAGACCTAGGCAAGTTTAGAGAGAAGCTTGCTATAATAACTTTTTCGGCGGTTAGCGGTGTTCTTGCTCAATGTGTTCCTTTTCGCCGCCTTGTCGATCTTTTTGAAGAGAATATTTAAAGCAGTTTGGGCATCAGCCTTGTTTTTCTCGTTGACACAGGCAAGAAACTTTTTGATGGTTTTCTTTAGATCTGTCTTGAGATCAAGATTGTGAGAGTGCTTTTTTTGACTCTTTCGTAATGCCTTTACGCCTGATTTTCGTTGTGGCAAGGGACTCACTCCTTTCTATGAAGTCCATAATATAGCAAAGAGGATTAAGGATGTCAACTGATAATTATGAGCAACGGGCTTCGGAACGCAACCTTATCAAGTCCACATCGCTGATCGCTGTGGGCACGTTAAGCTCGAGGATTTTGGGCTTTATTCGAGATGTTATCCTGGCCAAATTTTTTGGAACGGGTATTAAGGCGGATGCCTTTTTTGTGGCCTTTCGCATCCCCAATCTCTTTCGGGATCTGGTGGGGGAAGGGGCCACGAATTCCGCTTTTGTCCCTATCGTTTCAGAATACGTTCATCAGAAAGAGAGGCTAGCTCTCTGGAATTTTATTAGCGTGGTTTTCATCCTTGGCTTGATGATTTTAAGCGGGTTGACGGTCGCGGGGATGATCTTCAGCCCTTTCCTGGTCCGCCTCCTTGCCCCGGGTTTTCTGGTCGATCCGGATAAACTTGCCCTGACCATCTATTTGACCAAGGTGATGTTTCCGTATCTTATTCTTATCGGATTAACGGCTTATTCGATGGGGATACTTTATACATTCAAATCGTTCTTTACTCCCGCTTTTAGTCCCTGCCTTTTGAATATTTCCGTCATCCTGAGCGCTCTGATTTCTGCGCGGACGATGGAAGACCCGGTTTACGGGCTGGCCATTGGGGTCCTTATCGGCGGGGCCGCGCAGTTATTCGTTCAATTCCGGGCTTTATCCAAATTGGGTGTAAAATTTGTCAAACCGGCCACGCTCAATCATCCTGACGCGCGGAGAATGGGGCGGTTGCTTTTGCCTCGCCTTTTCGGAGCGGGGGTTTATCAGCTAACCGTGTTCATAGACACTTTTTGCGCTTCGTTATCTTTTATTGTCGGCCTGGGCGGCATTTCGGCTATTTATTATTCTAGCCGCGTTGTTCAGCTCCCCATGGGGATATTTAGTATCGCTATGGCCTCCGCCGTGTTGCCGACTTTGGCGGAATATTCCGCCAAAAAGGAGTTTGAACATTTTAAGAAGACTTTGGTTTTTTCTCTGGAGAGCATCTTTTTTATCCTTTTGCCCATAAGCGTTATTATGATGGTCTTAGCAACGCCGATTATAAAAATCCTCTTTCAACGGGGCGAATTTAATCAGTATTCAACCGATATCACTTCTGTGGCGCTCTTTTTTTACGCCATCGGTTTATTCAGCTTCGGCGGGGTCAAGATCATGGTAACGGCTTTTCATTCCCTGCAGGACACCAAGACGCCGGTGAAGGTGGCGGCTGTTTGTTTATTAATTAATGTCATTCTCAATTTTATTTTCATGCGGCCGTTAAAGGTCGGCGGGATAGCGTTGGCCAGCTCTATTTCCTCGATGATAAATGTGGTCATATTATTTTGGTATATCACCAAACGCCTGGGGAAGATGAGAGAAAATATCGCGCTGTATTTGTTGAAGGTCTTTTTGGCGGCTAGCGTTACTGGCCTGCTGGTCTTCTCGGGATGGCGTTATGTCCGGCTATCCAACGATATCTTCAAGCTTGCTCTGGTTGTTTCTTCCGGGTTGATTTTTTACGCTGCATTCTGTTATGTCCTGCAGGTTGAACAGGCCTACAATCTTTTCCGTTGGGCGCGGGGTCGATTAAGGATCAGATAACAATTTATCAGGGGACGAGAAAAGAGGAGAGGGCCGACCGCCTCTCTGCTCCGCTTGGTTGTTTCTTGAACATGGATAGTCAATGGATATTAAAGAGAAAATAAAAAAGTTCCCGGTCACCAGCGGCGTTTATCTTATGAAGGACGCGCAGGGGCAGGTGCTTTATGTCGGGAAGGCCATTTCTCTTCGCCGGCGGGTGAGATCCTATTTCAGGAAAGCGAAAACATTTTCCAAGACCGACCTGCTTGTCGCCCAAATCAACGATGTCGATTTTCTTCCGACTTCCAGCGAGGCGGAGGCCCTTATCCTGGAAGCCAGTTTGATAAAAAAATATTTGCCGAAATACAACATTGATCTGCGCGATGACAAAAGTTACCCTTACCTTGAGATCACGCCGGAGAAGTTCCCGCGGATCTTTATGGTCAGGCCGTCCGGCCGGGCAGAGGAATTTCTGGCGCGCCGTGGATCGGGAAGGAAGGAAGCCAAGTATTATGGGCCGTATGTCAATCCTAAGCTTATCCGCGAGGCCTTGACGATTATCCGCAGGATTTTTCCTTTTCGCACCTGCGATCCGTTTCCCAAAAAGGCGTGCCTGGATTATCACCTCGGGCTTTGTGACGCCCCCTGTATCGGGAATATCCCGGTAAAAGATTATGCCAAACTGATCCGGAATGTTGTTTTGATCTTAGAGGGAAGAAAGGATAAGTTATACAAAAATCTGCAGAAAGAGATGGAGTCTCTGGCCCGGACGAGAAAATTCGAACAGGCGGCCAAAGTCCGCGATCAGATCCAGGCCATCGGAGCTCTTTATTCGGGCACACAAAACGTGAATTATTATAAGGAGACTGAACAGCTCCAGCGTTTATTGAGCCTGCCCAAACGCCCGGAGCGCATAGAGGCCTTTGATGTTTCGAACATGATGGGCCAGCAAGCTGTGGGCTCCATGGTCTCTTTTCTTAACGGCAAACCGGATAAGCAGAATTATCGCCGTTTTCGGATAAGGGATGTTTCCGGAATTGATGATTTTAAAATGATCGCGGAGATTGTCCGCCGGAGGTATCAGCGCCTGCTAAAGGAGAGGGCCTTTTTGCCCGACCTCATTGTCATTGACGGAGGAAAGGGACAACTGTCCGCGGCTCAGGAGGAATTAGAGAAAATGAAAGCGGATATCGCGATTATTTCTTTGGCCAAGAGGCAGGAGGAAATTTTTTCCCCGCGAAAGAGGGGCCCGGTTATCTTGCCAAAGGATTCTTTGGGGCTAAAATTATTGCAGAGGGTCAGGGATGAGGCCCATCGTTTTGCTGTCTCTTATCATCGCCTATTGAGGATGAAGGATGTTTTTCAAAAGGGCCGGCCCCGGGAGTGAAACAAAGGCGCGCGGGAAGGGCCGGTTCATAGCGGCGGATGCATTTTTGCGCGACAAAAGGCTAGCGATGAAAGATAAGGTGAAAGACAGAATGAAAAACAAAATGAAAAATAAAAAGAGAGCCCGGTTGACTCCTTTTCAGAAAAAGGTCTTAAAGGTTGTCGCCGGCATCCCTCTGGGAGAGACCCGCTCCTATCAGTGGGTGGCGGGGAAAATCGGGCAACCCCTCGCCGCGCGCGCGGTCGGGCAGGCCCTGAGGAGGAATCCTTATCCGCTTATTATCCCTTGTCATCGCGTGGTTCGCCGGGACGGTTCGTTAGGCGCGTATGCCGGCCGCTATGACAACAAGAAGGCCGCTCTTTTGGCCTTGGAGCGGGAGATTAAGAATGATTTCGCTATGGGTGATAAGCGGGAAAAATAATAAAGAGAAGGTTTCATTATTCAAGAAGCGGATTTTAGAGTAAAATAGATAAAAATTTAGCCGTCAGCATAAAAGACATATCGTGAGAGGTGAAAAATGAGAGTAAGAGAATTTTTTCAAGCAATGATCGAGCATGAGGCATCGGATCTTTTTCTGCGCACCAATGCGACCCCCCGCCTAAGGATTGACGGGAAGGTCCAGGCGATCAGCGACCAGGCGGTGACCAAAGAAGAGATGAAGGCCGTCACCAGCCTGCTTTTAGGAAGCGAGGAGCGCAAAAACAGATACGAGACAAATAAGGATATTGAGTTTATTCATTATGAGCCGGAGATCGGAAGGTTCCGCGTCAACATATTTACCCAGAGGGGGACTCCGGCCATTGTCGCCCGGCATGTCCACACCAGCATCAAAAAATTCAGTGAATTAAATCTCCCGGTGGAATTTTTCGAAAAATTTTGCGAAGAGACAAAAGGGCTGTTCTTGGTTTGCGGCCCGGCCGGAAGCGGAAAATCAACCTCTATCGCCAGCATGGTGGAATATATCAATATCAATAAGGCCAAGCATATCGTCACCATTGAGGATCCGATCGAATTTATTTTTCAGGACAAAAAAAGTATCGTTAACCAGCGAGAGCTGGGGATAGACGTCCCTTCCTATCCGGCGGCCTTGAAGCATGCCACTCAGCAGAGTCCCGATATCATTTTTATAGGTAATACCCGAGATCTGGATACCATGCAGGCGGCGATTACTGCTACCGAATTAGGGACATTTGTTATTACCACGTTCCATACGGTTAATGTGGTGCAGACGATTATTCGTATCGTTAATTTTTTCCCTCCCTATCTTCATGAGGAGGTCAGGATGCAGCTCTCGATGATTTTGAAAGGGGTTATCTCTTTGCGGCTTGTCGCGTTGAAAGGTCAGAAGGGACGTGTCCCCGCTTATGAAACGATGGTCGTTACTCCGACGATAGCCAGGCTTATTCGAGAGGGAGATATTAAAGGGATACAGTCCTTTATTGATGAAGGGGAACTGTTCGGCATGCAATCTTTCAAGAAATCCTTGGTCAAGCTCGTCAAAGACGGCCTGGTCGCCGAAGAGGACGCGAGGGTCCTGTCCGACAGTCAGGATGATTTCAATTTAGAATTAAAAGGGGTCAAAAGATATTTTAAATAATCCCGCTGCTTTTTTCCCCGACCTTAACCGGAGCCAGGATATTGTTGCCCGGGTGAGCATGGCGTTTGTTTTATGCGCGGATGTTCCGCATTGGCAGGGCAGAGGGACTTTCCGAGAGAGAAGAGCATATGTTAGATGACATTAAAAAAGGGATAGCGGAGCTGGGCAAGAAACTTCATGACCTTAGGGGGTTTCTTTGACCTGCCTAAAAAGATCGAGAGTATGAATGCGATTCAGGAGCAGATGTCTTCGCCCAGTTTTTGGGACGATTCGGAGAGATCCAACAAGTGCATGCAGGAGCTCAAGTATCTGAAATCTTGCGTTGAGCCTTTTCAGGCCTGCACAAAAAAACTGGAGGATCTTAAAGAGTTCTCTGAATTCCCCGACCAAGATGATGATTTTTTCAAACAGTTAGAAAGTGAATTGGCGGCCTTAGAGAAGCAGATCAATGAGATCGAGATTAAGGCTTTTTTGGGAGGGCCTTTCGACCGTAATAGCGTGATTTTGAGTATCAACGCGGGAGCGGGGGGGACCGAATCTTGCGATTGGGCGAGCATGCTTCTGCGGATGTATACCCGTTGGGCCGACGGCAAGAAATATAAATTGAAAATTCTGGATATTCTCCCGGGTGAAGAAGCGGGGATCAAGAATGTCACCGTGGGGATCGAAGGGGATATGGTCTATGGCTTGCTCAAGGGAGAAAAGGGGGTGCATCGCTTGGTCAGGATCTCTCCTTTTGATGCCAATAAACGGAGGCATACGTCATTTGTCTCTGTGGATGTGATTCCCGAGATAGAGGATGATATCGAAGTGGAGATCAAGCCGGAAGATTTAAGGATCGATATTTATCGGTCTTCCGGGCCGGGCGGGCAGAGCGTTAACACCACGGATTCCGCTGTCCGCATTACCCATTTTCCGACGGGGATTGTGGTCCAGTGCCAGAACGAACGGTCGCAGTTGCAGAACAGACAAACGGCGATGAAGGTCCTTAAGGCGCGGCTTTTTGAGTTGAAGCAAAAAGAGCAAGACGAGCGGATGGCGAAGGAATACGGAGAAAAAAGAAAGATTGAATGGGGCAGCCAGATCCGTTCCTATGTGATGCAGCCTTATTCCCTGGTCAAGGATCACCGAACGAATGCCGAGACAGGGAATGTCGCTGCCGTTCTAGACGGGGATATCGAACTTTTTACGGAAGCTTATTTAAAAATGAAACCCTACGCGCAATAAACGGAATTTTTATGTTTAATTTTCTTGTCCACAATATTGTTGTCAAAAGTGCCCAAAGATCTATTGACCGGCTGGACCCGAAGGTCGATGTCCATCTCCCCAAAGATCTGCCGTTGCCGTCTATCCATTTGATTAAGAAAATGTGCGTTATCGTTTCGCAGGTCAACGGGATGGAAACACGGATAGCGCAGATGAACGATGCTCAGTTGCGCACCAAGACGGAAGAATTTAAGCGTCAATATCAATCGGCTATCGCGAGCGCCCAAAAGGAACTTTTGGAAAAAGAGCAGATTGGGAAGAAGGCGCTATCCCAAGAGCAGAGAGAAGATATGGGCCAGCAGATATTGAAGGCCAAAAATGAACTCAAAAGGGCGAGAAGGGAGATTTTGGACCGGATCCTTCCGGAGGCCTTTGCTGTTGTCCGGGAAGCCGGAAAGCGTGTCTTGTCCATGAGGCATTATGATATCCAGCTCGTCGGCGGGATGGCTTTGTATCACGGCAACATCGCGGAAATGGCGACCGGGGAAGGAAAAACGCTCGTAGCGACTCTCCCGGCTTATCTGAACGCCTTGACCGGGGAAGGGGTCCATGTCGTGACGGTGAATGATTATCTGGCCAGGCGGGATCGGGACTGGATGGGGCCGCTTTATGAATTTTTAGGTTTGACCGTCGGAGTGATCCAGCATGATCTGGATCCCGAGTCGCGCAGGGCAGAATATGGCTGTGACATCACTTATGGGACCAACAATGAATTTGGTTTTGATTATCTGCGGGATAATATGGTCAATTTTAAGGAGGATATGGTCCAGCGGGCGCATCATTTCGCTATTGTGGATGAGGTCGACAGCATATTGATCGATGAGGCGAGAACGCCTTTGATCATCTCCGGTCCCGCCGAGGAATCAACCGATAAATACTACAAGGCCAATGAGATCACCAAGCGCCTGAAAGGAAGGCGGATCACCGAACAGGAAGAGGTCGACGCAAAATACCGGGCCGAGGACTTGTCCAAGGGATTCGATTATATCGCCGATGAGAAAGCCCGTTCCATTGCCTTAACGGAAGAGGGGGAGGGGAAGATCGCCAAGATGTTCGGGATCGATAATCTGCATGAAATGGAGACGATTGAATACCGCCACCACATTTTGCAGGCCCTCAAGGCCCGAGAGTTTTTCCGCGTTGATGTGGATTACGTTGTGCGCGACGGGCAGGTCATTATCGTCGATGAATTTACCGGCCGGATGATGCCCGGCCGACGATGGTCGGACGGTTTGCATCAGGCCGTTGAGGCGAAAGAAGGGATCAAGATCGAGCGGGAGAACCAGACCCTGGCCACGATCACTTTTCAGAATTACTTTCGCATGTATGAAAAATTATCCGGGATGACCGGCACGGCCCACACCGAGGCCACGGAATTCAAAGAGATCTATAATCTCGATTGCGTGGTGATGCCGACCAACCGGATCCTGAAACGGACGAATCATCCGGATTGCATTTATAAGACCGTGAAAGAAAAATTCACCGCCGTGGTGGAAGAGATCAGCGAAAAATACAAAAAGGGCCAGCCGGTCCTGGTGGGGACTATCTCTATCGAGAATTCGGAGCTGTTGTCTTCTTTGTTGAAAAGAAAAGGCATCCCGCATCAAGTCTTGAACGCCAAATACCATGAGCTGGAAGCGCAGATCGTCGCTCAGGCGGGACGTTTTAAAGCAATTACGATTGCCACCAATATGGCTGGACGCGGAACGGACATCGTCTTGGGCGGCAATGCGGAATTTCTCGCCAAGAGCTTAGCCGACGACAAGGTCAAAGAATCGCAGGACGAATCGCAAAAAGAAAATTTGGTCCAGAAGTTCCTTCAACAGTTCCGGGAGCAGGTGAAGCAGGAACATGAGAAAGTGGTCGCGGTGGGCGGCCTGCATGTCCTGGGGACGGAGCGGCACGAATCCCGGCGTATTGACAATCAGTTGCGCGGCCGTTCCGGGCGACAGGGCGATCCGGGCTCGTCCCGGTTTTATGTTTCGTTAGAGGATAATCTGATGCGTCTTTTCGCTTCTGATCGTATCATGGGCATCATGAACCGCTTGGGCATGGAGGAAGGGCAAGTGATTGAGCATCCGTGGGTCACCAAGGCCATTGAAATAGCCCAAAAGCGGGTGGAAAATTACAATTTCGAAATCCGCAAACAGCTGTTGGATTTTGATAACGTCATGAATAAACAGAGAGAAGTGATTTATAGCTTGAGGCGTTCAATTCTCGAGAGTGATGCGGTCAAAGAGTATATCCTGGAAGCCATCGACGAAACGATTGTCTTGGCCGTTCAACAATATTTGTTCCCCGGGCCAGGCGAGACGAATGCGGACGCGGAAGGACTCAACATCTATCTTCAGACAAAATTTCATTATGAGCTGTCGGCTAATGATCAAGAGAAGCTCGGGACCATGACGGAAAAAGAAATTATCGACATGGTCCTCATGGGGGTGCTGCAGAAATACGAGGAAAAAGAAAAAGAAGTCGGAGCGGAAGACCTGCGCCATCTGGAGAAGATCTTTCTTTTGCATACCATCGACGCGAAATGGAAAGACCATCTCTATGCCATGGATCAGCTGAAAGAAGGAATCGGCCTGCGGTCGTATGCCCAGCGAGATCCCGTCGTGGAATACAAGCGTGAAGGGTTCGAGATGTTCCAGCAGATGAGGGGGTCGATCAACCAGGATGTCGCCGAAACCATCTTTAAGGTCCAGCCGGTCGGGCAGAGGACGCGGTTAAAGGGTGTCTTTAGTTCTCTTCCGCAACAGTTGGTGCATCATGAATTTTCCAGCCTGTCCCGCGAGGCCGATTCTGCGTCCGGCGGGCGGGGGAGGCCTCCGGCTCCTCCTGCGGGAGAAGGAGAAACTTCTGCGGCACAAACGTATCATAAAGAGGGGCCTAAGGTGGGCCGTAATGATCCCTGCCCCTGCGGGAGCGGCAAGAAATATAAGCGATGTTGCGGCCGATGAAAGATGTCCGGCATCAAAAGGGACTCCTAATCATAATCCAGAAATGATTTCTCAAATTTTTAAACGCCATCCGGTTTTGAAAAGCATGCTGTTAAGTTTTTCCTCCGCGTGCCTTCTGGTCTTGGCCTTCCCGCAAACCGATATTGGGATCCTCTCCTGGGTAGCCCTGGTGCCCCTTTTTTTCTCTATCGACGGTAAAAAGCCGCTTGCCTCTTTTTTGATCGGGTATTTCAGCGGAGTGATATTTTTTTTCGGGACACTTTATTGGTTTATTTATGTGACCGTCTTGGGTGCTGCCCTTCTGGTTTTGTATTTGGCTCTTTATTTCGGCCTGTTTACTTTGGGGTATGCGTATGCCGCCGGGCAGCGGCCGGTTTATAAAATCGTGCTGCTTCCGAGCCTGTGGGTTGCCCTGGAATACGCGCGGGCCCATCTTTTTACCGGCTTTGGCTGGGCGAGCCTCGGCTATTCGCAGTATAGAAATTTATTGCTGATCCAGATAGCGGATGTGACGGGGATGTATGGGGTCTCTTTCTTGCTGGTTATGGCCAAT